>Ga0180301_10004610_pt1 | contig 10643 bp, 11 predicted proteins | sample GuaBasSediGuay16_FD_121797 | JGI IMG/M metagenome (GOLD analysis project Ga0180301, IMG submission 121797) | Subseafloor sediment microbial communities from Guaymas Basin, Gulf of California, Mexico - Guay16, Core 4569-2, 12-15 cm | ecosystem: Environmental > Aquatic > Marine > Hydrothermal... | reverse complement strand
CGAATGCACATGCTCAGCATTAAAACAACAAAAAGAGGTAATAACCTTTTAACGGAGATCATTTTAGAGCTGACATTATTATTAGAGCTGAAGGATTAATAAACCCATCTTTTTATGACATAAGTTCCTCTCTGCCCGTCCCATTCCCTTTTCGCTTCAACAATCTTGATTCCTTTCCTGAACATCGGGCAGTCAAGGACCAGTGTTTCGGCCTCGCCGCCCTCAAAGCTTAAATGAATCTTGAATCTTCTGTTCAACTCCTTCAATTCGTCTATTGCCTTTTCGTCGATAATCCTTCCCAGCCAGCCTTTATCCAGACCCTCCGCAGAAACTGAGGTAATCATAATCCTGAAGCCAGATCTCATAAGCTCATGCCAGTATTTCTCTGGGTTAATGTGCCACAACGGAGAAATACACTCCAGAGAAAATTTCTCGCATATTCCGTCAATTCTCTCCCTCTGATAGTTTGAGGCAATTACACCCGTTAAGATTCCATCCACTTCGTCCTTTACCCTAAGGATTAATCTTTCAAGGTCCTTCAATTCCTCTTCTTTCTCGCCCGAGGTCTTTTCAACGAGCAATGGAATTCCCATAAGTTCTGCCTGAATCTCGGTCAGCTCGATATTCGGGTGGTGAAACATATAACTCTCATGACTCTCTGGCGTCATCGAGAGTAGATATCTAATATCGTGACCCCCCTTCCTTGCAAGATAAACCGCATACAAGGAATCCTTCCCCCCCGAGGTTAGTGCCGCGAGTCTCATATGTATCCCCTAATCTTGTCATATATTTTCATATAATCACATGAATGCTAAAAGCCCATAGCAATGTAGCTATTCGTGGAAAAATTCTAGTTAGATTCTTATGGGATTGATAGTTGGTTGGATTTTTTTCTAATCTCATGGATGGGCTATATTCCCTATCAGCAAATTTACCAGAGAACCTGCAACAGCAATAAGAATTAAAGCCAGGATAACATACATGATCCCTCTTTTGGCATCATCCCTCTCCTCTGGTGTAGTTGAGGTTATTAATTTATAGCCATAAATAACGAACATTATAGCAGCTATAATCCCTGCTATGTAGTAGATTATCTCAGTGATACCATAGATTGTATTATTGAGTCCACATATACTTTCACATGCATTTATACAAGAGTTTTTCATATCATTATCAGCAAATTGTGAACAATAATCAGCACAGCAAGCGGGACATTCTGGAAACTCATCTGTAGGGCAATCTGTATATCCACCACAAATTCCAGCACACGCTTTCTTACATTCCTCAAGACTTGTGCCATGTGCAGTTATAGTTATTGTTTGACCAGCAGTTGTGCAATCGCAGGTGCATGATACGATAAGAGAGGGTAATGTAGTGATTGTTGTTGAGATTGTCGGGGGTTCAAAACCAATAGGTAAACAACAAGGTATCCCCATCGCACAATCAGTATATTTATGACCCACATTAGGATCTGGGTAATATCCAGGATTACAAGTACTCCCACAATAACCACCTGCTTTTTTACAGGGTTGATCTCCTGGAATCTCTTCACAGGTTCCGTCACAGCACACCTGCCCTGGATACAATCCAGCATCAGAAGCTTGAGATGTGAGATCATCTCCATTACATTCGTAACCTACCTCGCACCATTCTCCGCCTAAGTCAGCGCAAGTTTCAGTTAATGGTAAACAACAAGATATTCCAAGTGCACAATCAGTATATTTATGACCCACATTAGGATCTGGGTAATATCCAGGATTACAAGAGGCTGTAGTAAGACAGTATCCTCCAGCATCTTTGCATGGTTCAGTTCCTGTCGGGGGCTCACAGGTTCCGTCACAGCACACCTGGCCGGGGTATGAAAAAACATCAGAAGCCTGGGAGGTTATATCATCCCCATCACAGGAACCCCCTACCTCGCACCATTCCCCGCCTAAGTCAGCGCAAGTTTGAAGCTCTTCAATCTCCTCCAAACATGCGTCCTCCCATGCTTTACTCGGGCCAGTAGCTTTATTCGTAATCTTACATCTTCCACAATACACTTCACTACTGTCTGCTTCTATCTTATCAGGTCCGGGACAATTAGCCATCTTATATAAAATACTCTTTACATATAACTCAGCCGATAATTCAAGACTCAAATATCTATATACCACAGCATGACAATCACCATCATCTAATTTTGTATCGTATGGTCCAATACCTTCACAATGCTCAGCCATTACTCCACTAGACACTAAAATCAAGATCAAAATCCCCACCACAACCAGCAAGATGAATTTGTGTTTCATTCTCATTTAATCATTTGAATGATGACTTAAAAAAGTAGGATTTTTTGTAATCATTATTTCACGACACACTTCATCACATTTAGATCCTTTGGGTCTGGCTGAATATTTGGGCCACCTGGTAAAGCAACACCACCCATCAATAAATCCACCAGAGAACCTGCGATAGCAATAATAATCAAAGCCAGAATAATATACACAACCCCCTTCTTTGCATCGTCTCTATCCTCTGGTGTAGTTGATGTTATGAATTTATATCCATTAATCACGAACATTATCGCTGCGATAATCCCTGCGATATAGTAGATTATGGATACGATGCTATGTATTGTCTCATTGAGTCCACATTTACTTTCACATGCTTTTTTACATGACGTTAATACATCTGCTTTTATGTCTACTAGATCCACTATCCCAAATACTGACCATTTAACTACCTCTACATCATCACTTAATCCCTGACACCACATATCACAGTTCGTTGAATCATCGAGATAGTTAGTCAGTCCACCACACGAGGTACCCCATTTTTCAAGGCAATTTTTTTGAGCAGTTCCAAGTGCATATACCAAATCAGTATATTTTTTAGCTGTATATGGATCAATAAGATGTAGGGGGTTTGAAAATAGCTCCTCTAAAATTTCTAATGGTATAAGACTAGTATAGGTTTCCATACCAGTTGCCTTTATCTCCCCACCATGACATGTGCCCGTACATTCACAGATTATGCGATAAGCAGATACTGCTCCACTACACCAAATCAATAAAATCCCCATCACCAATATTGACTTGTAGAATTTCATCTAATCAAATTCTTTACCTTTCCGACATCTTTAGAAAATTCCTCCTCATCGGGCTTTATCAATCCCTTTAATTTTTCCATCCAAAGATTCGTATTTCCAACAAAGAGGAGAATGTCTTTTTCTTTACCCTTTTCCAAGAATGTAATTCGGATGTATTTACTTCTTAATTTTTCCTCCTCTCTGAAATTTTGTATAGAATCCAGAGGTAGATCCAAGACAAATTCCCCGTGACTTCGAGCCAGTATCCTCTCAGATGTAAGATACAGGCTTAGATCCCTGTGCCCCTTTTTACCAAAGAATTTCCCCTTTTTTCTTGGAAATAAAACGGCCCCTCTATCCAATGTCCTCAGCAATAATTCCTCCCCCTGCATTAATTTCAATGGCTCCTCTTCCTCTGTGATATATTTAAAGATGTAATAACATCCAAATATTGCTATTCCCATGGAGAGCAAGGCCAGAAAGAGGTTTCCGATGATGAACTGATAAATAAAGGCTAAGACTATTATAGCTGCCACTAAACCAAGAAATACCTCATAACCCATTTCCTTTATTCTATCCTGGATCATTTTATTAAGGATTTAAATTTAAAGTTAATAAATATTCTATTTAAATATTTATTATGGTTCTATGTAAAATACCAAACATAATTGGGATTATACTGATGATTCTACTCTTAGAGCAGGGCAGGGTTGGAACTTGTGTAGATTCAGGTATTGTAACTCTTTTTGCAATAGTGACTCTTATTGTCTTGATAGTGGGACTTATCCCTGGTTAGGCATTTTGGGAAATTTTGAGAAATTTTCTATATACCTAATATTTTTAGATTATCCTATTTATATACCTAACAATAATATATTTAATATGCTAAATAAAAAGGGACACTTCACACCGATATCAAGTATGCTCCGAATAATTACGGTTGCACTAATGCTCATATTCTTGGATATGGGGACCAGGGGTACATCAATAGATCCGGGAATGATGAGTATTTTCGCAACAGTAGCCATAATTACAACACTGGCGAGCTTTATACCCATTTAGATTTATGCTCATTCTGAGCTCATTCTGAGATCGACTACATTACAGTGTTGTAGCTAAAAATGCGCTATATGTAGATGCATTTTTTATTATGGATTTTTATTATGGTATACCAGATATATAGCGATTGGTGGAATTCGTTGTGGGTTCGATATACTCTATTTATTAGCAAAAAGGAAATATTCTATCGATGACATCAATTCTGCCAGAAGAAGGAGATACTCCAGAAGGGGTTGAAAAGGAAGTAGTCACAAGAGAAGAGGGTATGAAGATAGATCTAAAAATAGTAGTTATTATCATAGCCTTTATAGCCTTGTTGCTTTTATTGATATTACTCCCGGGGGCTCCGATTGAGGCTTATGGAATAAGCGTTAGACCGGGAACATTTGTTTTATTGATTATACTTGTTTTAGTCGCCTTAATGTTACCTAGGGCTCTGATAAAATTTCTGGAGTACGAAAGGGGTGTTGTGTTCAGATACGGTAGGTTCAACAGGGTTGCTGGTCCAGGCTGGACACTCATATTCCCCATAGTGGAGAAATATGAGAAGGTTGATCTAAGGTTACATGTTTACACCATAGACCCAAAAGAGGTGGTGACAAAGGATAAGGTAAGATTCTTGGTATCACCAGAGGTATTTATGTATGTCTCAAATCCCAGAGATGCCATAATAAATATTAAAGACTATAAAGGGGCTGTTCTTAGTTATATTAATTCTGCTCTAACTCATATCTGTGGTAATTCACCATCAGATTACATTATATCGCACATGGATAGTATATCCCATATGTTGGAGGATTCTGTTCACAAGATATCTACCTATCCCGGAAGAGAATGGGGAATCGTTGTACCGAAGGTTAAGCTAACCATGGTCAGATTTCCGGAGAAGGTTCAATCTGCAATGCACGAAAAGGTAGCTGCCGGACAACTTAAGCTGGCGGCACATGAAAAAGCCGATGCCATTAAGATGGAGATAGATGCCATAAGGGAGGCTGGGGGTAAGCTCACGGACCCAGCCATAACCTATATGTATCTAGAGGCCCTAGATAAAGTTGCAAGGGGTAGGGCAACCAAGATAGTACTGCCATTGGAGATATCCAAGATTGCGGAGACAATAACCAAGAGAACTACTCAGCCTACAAAGGCCAAAATACCTGTAGACATGATCAACTACTACCAGGATGTTATGGATAAATACGAAAAACGTATAAAGGATATAGAGAATAGACTAAAAGAGGGAGAGATAAAACCCGAAGAGATGGAAGAATACAGAAAAGAGATAGAAAAAGAGGAGGAGGACTACACCAAAAAGATCAGAGAGATAAAAAAGAGATTGGGATTGAGAGATTAGACATAACATTAGATATATCTCTATCATCCCTTTATCTTCAGCTCCTCTATTTCAGCTACCAGGTGCATTGAAGGAACCTCCATTGCGGCTTCAGCTAAAACGAGTAATGTCTCCAACCAGTTCATGATTCCCACCATCACAAGTGGTGCTGCTCCCAACGCGAGGAATCCCGCCAATCCAAATCCAGTTTCCATAGTAGAATCTGAAACTAAGCTGAGTAGTGGTGTAGAAGCAATCCCAATTACCGCAAGGATTATTGCCATTAACGGCTGAATAAATATCCAAAGTATTGTCTGTCTTATTATACTCTTTCCGAGCCTCTGTGTAAAATGTATTGAATAGAGAAATATCCCAATAGGAAACAGCATTGTAAATACCAGAATCATGAAGTATCTCATACATATTATAATAAATGGAATACTGGAAAGAATAATTGAAAACAGAAAAATGAATAGCATTGGCCAGAAGGCAAGAAAGGGCATTTTCCATTTAATTGTATTCCACATATGATCCACGCATATTCTTAAGACCTTCAATGCGATTTCCATATTCCCAGAGTTGGTATTAATGATAAAATTCGTGATGTATAAAGAAACATCCAGGAATGCCTGAACTATGGGGATAGTAAAGATAACAAATGCTACGGAAAGAATTAACCTCAGTAAACTTCCCTTTGCCCTCGCCCTCCCCTCTGGAGAACTGGAAATGAACATGAGATATATAGCCAGCAAGAGAAAAGCCAATAGATAAAAGGGTGCAAGGAGCTGAATGAAGAAATTTACCTTGTTATCTATTATCGGATTTACATCCCCATCAGCAAGGATCAACTCTGGATTGCTCTGCTGGAGTATATTGAAAAATTCACTAGGTTGTAGGGCATCTCTCAGGGGGTCAAAGAACGCCTCTCCTATGAAGCCCGTATATAATGCATCTCTAATTATTCCACCCACTACCTCACCCACTACACTGGGCATTCCGTGCCTTAGTGAGGGTCCTATACTATCTGTAAGGAGAGCTATAGCAAATGCCCCCGTAGAGAGTATCATCAATATCGTCAATACCATGATGACCTTTTTACCCTTTGTTACCATTTTCATCCTATTTCATTGTTTCATCTATAACTACCGCCCCTATTGAAAGTGGAGCCGCCTGTAGCACTTCAAATAAAAATACGAGGAAGGCCAGCCAGTCCCCCACTCCCAAGATCATCATCGGTGACCCAATGAAAAAGAACAATGCTGCGATAAGGATATAGAATTCTGGGATATAGGAGGGTATGGAACCAATCACGGTTCCAATGATAACTAAGGCTAAAATCCATGCTATTGGCATGAATGTCCATAGAAATGTCTGCATGAATAAACCCTTTCCAATATGCTTTGTGGGATAAAATAAATAGAGAAAGAAAGCCAATGGCAATAACATTCCAAAGAGAATTACCATTACATGTCTTAGAAGCAACATGATAGTCAAACCAAATAGCAAGGTGGTATGAATGGCAAATAGCTCAACCCCACCGGTTCTGTGGATTAGTGTTAGTTTCCAGAACTTCTCGTATAAACCACCACTGGCTCCCTTTAAAGCACTAATTCCGGCATTAGCACCCATTGATATTAATGCATTGGCAAGATTTTCAGATATTATAAAGAAGACCTTCAATACCCCTGGGGAGAGAGAAATCAAAACCAGGCCTATTATCAGATTAGTTAGCATGCTCTTTGCCTTAGCCCTCCCCCTCATGGAAGAGGAAGCCATGAGGATGTAAAGTGCAAGAATAACTATAGCTAAGATATAGAATGGTGCAATTATCTTAATAAAGAAGAACATTCCGGAGGTTATCTCACTCATTGGAGGATTAGTGGTTAAGAGCAAAGGAAAACTATCAAAGATCTTTTCATAAAAATCTATTACCTGCCATCCAGTCGAGACTATCCAACCCTTGGCTACTAACTTCAATCCCTCAGCTATTGCGACATCAATTATACCTAGTAACGCCCCTCCAGCATTTACCAATGTTGATAGCAGTAAAATCACAACCAATAATGTGAAGATTCTGCTTTTTTTATCCATTTTATTTCATCAAGGTAAAAATTTCTTGAATAGTAAAACCATTACGATTGGAACTAGGATTATTGAAAAATGGGCTACTGCTCCGAAGCCCAGTGTCATTAGATTCGTGGTACCAAGATCTATGGATGTAAAAAACCATGCAAGCATATTGTTAATCCCTGGAACAGGGAAGATATTGAGGCATGTAATCTCTGGATTAGAAACCAGGGTAGTAACTGAGAATGCCTTTGCCACAGAAACCAATGCCAAGGCCATGAATGCCTGGATGAATGTCCATATCAGGAATTGCTCTAATATCGTTTTTCCAATACTTTTTAATTCGGGGATAAAATAAAGGAGAATTCCCAATGGGAATAGGATCATCAATGTGGTGAGGACAATATTCCTCAGGGATATTACCATATAGGGTAACCACGCGAATACATACACCAGCATTAAAGAAACTGCCCCAAGTTCGATGTCTGGTATCATTAACCATGTAGATAAGATGAGCATTCCCCATATCCCACCATTAAGTATCTCCCCAATAAGTTCCAAACTGGTTAGAGAGAAGATACTATCTGTTAAATACCCGGAGATAGAGAATATCAACCATATCAACCTTGATGATAATGATATTAGTACTAATGTAATTATCAGTTTACTTAGTAGAGATTTTGCATTTGCCCTCCCCTCTGGTGATGATGAATACAGAAGTAGATAGAAACCAATGGAGACTATTAACAGGGAATAGACTGGAAATAGTATCTTCAGTAGTATATTCAGGAATGGCAGAATCCCCTCAGTTGGAGGATTGTAGAGGATTACCCTATTAAAATTCTTGACAAAGGACGTTCCATCCTGATAGGCTAACCAGTAACCAATAGGTGCCGCAATAACCAAGCCCCTGATGAGGGGTTTTATTATGAGACTCTCCAGTAGAACCTCAAGCGATTCGAGCTTAATCCCCTTGGCTTCTGCGCTAACTATCATTAATAATATTATTACCAGTGCCAGTGCCATCAAATTCATAAATTTCTTTTTCCTCATGGTAAAAACCCTCTAAAGAATCTTATTATGAATAAGGGTGCTACGGCAAACATCAGGCACCCGACAAGGGGTATTACTGGTATAGTTATACCCCAGCCAACTTTCATGAAATCTTCCCCCAAGCTTATTATGGACTGAACAACGGTTAGAACTATCAGAGCGTTAATAACCTGCAGGAATGTCCATATAATGGTTTGCTCTAACATCGTCCTTCCCAGTGCCTTGGTAAATTCAAAGGAATAGAGGAGTATGGATAATGGAAATAAAACTATGAATACAGAAACGGCAAAGAATCTTATCAGTATGGGGAAGATGAATGCACCCCACACCAGGATCATGAAGAAGAGAAATGTATAGAAACCAAGTTCTATCTCTATGAATGTTGCTATGAAGTGTAACCCCTTTAGACCACTTAGTTCTAATCTTAGATCCAGTGGCGTTGCTCCAATGCTCGTATCCCATGCCTTTGTAAATACACCCTTTGCGGTTGGGGCAAGAATGGATGATGTTAATCCCTCAGAGACCGTCAGTAAGAGATTCATCAACTGGGGTGATACTGAGACGAAGATTAAGCCTACTATTAATTTAGTTAGCATTGACTTTGCTTCTGCCCTTCCCTCCGGAGAGGAGGAAAGAAAGAGGATATAAAAACCAAGAAATGCTATTGCTGGGATATAAAGGGCGAATACAAGTTTTATGACAATAACCATTAGATTGGATAACGTAGTAATGGAGGGATTCATCATCACTATCTCTGAGAGATTCGCTTTGAGTTCATTCAATCCCTCGGTTCCATATGAGGCTGAAAGCCAGATATACAACAACCTCTTGGCAATCCATATTATAATACCCATTCTATTAAACCCAGTCTCATGACTCTCTCCAAATATCTTGGGTATTCTTACTGCAGTTGATATCGACATTGCTACCAATATCAATCCGATCACTATCAAGATCTTAATCCTTGAATTCATTCTCATAATGGTGGTAATAATTTTCTAAGTAACATGAACAGGATTATTGGTCCCAACATTAAGGTAAAACAGGCGGCGAAGTCAAAAAAACTGATAGTAAGTGGCCAAATCCCAAATCCATAGCCCAATAAATCCTCAGGAAGCATTATCATCCCCGTACCTATTGCAACCAGGATTATTGCATAAAATTCCTGCACGAATGTCCATAGCAGGAGTTGCTCTAATAAAGTTCCCCCTAGTTTCTTTGTTGGATCAAAGCAGAGGAAGAAGATGGTGAATGGAAACAACAGTGTGAAGAACATAACCATCAGGTACCTGAAGGCTAAGATGCCATAGACACCAATAAAGAGTGTAATGCTTAACATGAGCATGGGTATTGTTCTTCCGGGTTCTGCCTCTACTTTTAATTTTGATAGAATCTTGTCCAGAGTGCCAAGTACCTTCACTGGCCAGTAACCTTTCATTCCTCTTGTTCCCCAGCTATAATGATGTTTCTTAATTTGACTTATAGAAAATCCAGTCGCATGGGTTACTGTCTCCGTTACTATCTCCCCCAGCGCATTTACTCCATATATGGCCCCCACTGTTAAAAACCAAGATTTCCACATCACCCCAGTATATGTGCCCACAGCATCAGTTACCTCTTCCTCTCCCTGAGTTAGAATATTCTTCGTTACATTCTCTGAGAGTGTAAAGAAGAAGTTAAGTAGATGTGGGGAAATGGTGACTAATATCATGCCAATTATCAATTTGCTGACCATGGATTTCGCCCTTGATCTCCCCTTCGGTGAGGTAGACAGGAAAAGGATATACGCCCCCAATGAAACAAGGGCTAGGACATAGAATGGGATCAGTAGATGAATGAATGAGTATACTGTAGACTTTACCCCTTCATGGAGCGGGTCTGGATTTATCAGGATATATCTGTTTATATTCTCTGAAATGTCTTTGGTTACCGTCCATGTGAATAAGCCAAGGAGGAAAACATAAGCGAATGTTCTGATTCTCTCACCTTTCTCCTCTAGCTCTTCATGAGCAAAATGTTTCCCCCAGTGTTTAATAAAATGCTTTGGATTTTTAAGCACATGCT
>Ga0180301_10004606_pt1 | contig 10648 bp, 8 predicted proteins | sample GuaBasSediGuay16_FD_121797 | JGI IMG/M metagenome (GOLD analysis project Ga0180301, IMG submission 121797) | Subseafloor sediment microbial communities from Guaymas Basin, Gulf of California, Mexico - Guay16, Core 4569-2, 12-15 cm | ecosystem: Environmental > Aquatic > Marine > Hydrothermal... | reverse complement strand
TTATTAATCAAGAGAAAGCAGTAAATGAAATTTCAGCTGCTTTGAGAAGAGCAAGGGCGGAAGTAACTGTAAGAAAAGGTCCGATGGGAACCTTTTTATTTTTAGGACCAACTGGCGTAGGAAAAACTGAAACATCCAAAGCTTTAGCTGAAATTTATTTTGGTTCAGAAGAAAGAATGATTCGGCTTGATATGTCGGAATTCCAAAATACTACTGATATCCCTCGCTTAATTGGCTCACCGGGCGAGGAAGGACTATTAACCACAGCAGTCAGAGAAAACCCTTTCTCTTTAATCTTATTAGATGAAATTGAAAAAGCTCACAAAAATATTTTAAATTTATTTTTACAAGTATTGGACGAAGGGTTTATCACCGATGGTTTAGGAAGAAAAGTCAATTTTAAAAATACAATAATTATTGCTACTTCTAACGCTGGTTATCAAATAATTTTACAATCCCTTAAAGAAAAAACTGAATGGTCTCAGGTTAAAGAAAAACTTCTTAATTATTTATTTGAAAAAGCTATTTTCCGACCGGAGTTTATTAACCGATTCGATGCGGTAGTGGTATTTAAACCTCTTACCAAAGAAAATCTTTTGGATATTGCCGAGTTGCTTCTTCAAAAATTAAAGAAAAATCTTAAAGAAAAAGCTATTGATTTTATAATTACCCTTCCTCTCAAAGAAAAAATTGTAGATTTGGGGTATAATCCTACTTTTGGTGCAAGGCAAATACGAAGGGTGATTCAAGATAAGGTGGAAAATGTTTTGGCTTCCGCTCTTTTAAGCGGTAAAATAAAAAGAGGGGACAAGATAGAGGTCGATTCCTCCTTTGAAATAATTAAAAATTAATTTATGAAAAAAATTATAACCATTCCTTTATTAATTATAATATTGGCCGGAATCGGTTTTTTCGGTCTTCTTTTTACCCAGACCTATGACCCTCTTTGGAATCCTTTTAGACCAGAGCCAGAAGAAATAATTGATGCGATGACAGAGAAAATGAAAGAGGTCAAAACTTACAGTTCTTCCATTGTTTTTAATTTTGAAACAAAGGAGAACGAGAGTATTTTTCAAATGGGAGTAGAAGGAGGCTATCAAACCGACCGAACTCAATCCCAGAACGTAAAAACTCAGGGAGAATTCAATCTGGTGTTCGGTACCGAGGGAATGGAATTTAAACTAGCAGGAGAAACGGTTACCATCGGCAGCACTTCCTATTTTAAATTAACCACCATTCCGGTCCTCCCTTTTTTGGGGCCCTATTTTCAAATGATGGACATAGATATCTATCAATTGAAGAACCAGTGGATAAAAATCGATCCCGAATCCCTGAAAACCTGGTACGAAGAAACCCTGGGAGAAGAACTTACTCCGGAAATGGAAGCAAAACTTGAAGAATTGTTGGGAGGGCAGAGCGAAACAACCCGAAAAATAGAAGAACTTCTGGAAAATAAAAAAATATACATAGTCCAAAAAGAACTGCCAGATGAAACCGTAGGGAAAACAAAAGTTTATCATTATCAAATTGCCCTGAACAAAGAAGAAATAATCGGATTAATGCCAGAATTACTGGAATTAACCCGGCAATTAAACGAAGGAACCCAAATTCATTTAGAAGAGATAGAAGAAATGGAAGAATTCTTTGAAAAAGCCGGCGATTTTATAGCAGAGGTTTGGATTGGGAAGAAAGACAGGTTGCTCTATAAATTGGATTTTGAGAAAGAAATCGATTTGAGTAAATTTGAAGAAGCAGAGGAAGGAAGAATTGTAATGAAGTTGACGGTTAATCTTTCAGAATTTGACGAGCCTTTTCAAATCAAACCACCATCCGATGTTAAACCGGTTGAAGAATTTTTAGAATCTTTTATGGGCGGTTATTTGGAATCGATGGTTAAAGCAAGAAGACAGGCAAGAGATGCCAGGAGAAAAGCCGACCTGGGTCAAATATTAACCGCAATGGAAATGACTTATATTGATTATGGCGGTTATGTGCAGTCAGAACAAATGCCCGGCTCCCTCGGAGATTATATGCCAGAGGTTCCCCGAGATCCGGGGGAAGGCCCTTGTCCGGGTTCTTATCAGTGGATTTCCAATGTGGGATATCCTGAGCAGTTCTGCGCTTGGGCCTGTTTAGAAAGCGGAAGATATTACGCAATTTCTGAAAAGGGAGTTAAAGAATTGTATTTTCCGCCAACAAATTTAGACTGCTGGTAAAAAATAACAGGAATAAAATTTATTAATCGGTAAAATCGTCCTCTTTGGAGGACGGTTTTTATTGAATAAAATGAAGAGTTTTAAAGGACGACTGTGAAAAATCTGTGTAAAAACTCTATATTTTAAGATAAATTACAGGTGTTTTTTCGTGGTTGACTAATGCACTGAAGTGGGATAAAGTGAAAGTAAAGTGGGAGATTGTGGAAAAATGTGTTTATAACTGCCTTCTTCTGTGGATAACTTTAATGAACTTCCTTATTTGTTAATAATGACTTCACAAATCGGAGAGGGGTCGGGAGAACCATCCGGTTCTTCCAACTAGGAAAACAGCAAACGAAGTGAGTGTTAGAAACCGTGGATTTCTAAAAGCGGTGTTAGTCGAGCGAAAGCGAGACGTGCCGCGATTAACTAAGTATTACCACTATGTTTATTGGAGAATATACTTATTCAATAGATGAGAAAAAAAGATTAGCAATTCCTGCTAAGTTTAGACAACTTCTGGGAAAAAAAATAATTATTACCCGAGGATTAGACCAATGTCTTTTTCTTTATCCGATTAAAGAATGGGGGATTTTAGCAAAAAAATTATCTCAATTGCCTTTATCTCAGGCGGATGCCCGGGGATTTGCCAGACTAATGCTCACTGGAGCTATGGAAGTAAACCTTGACAGATTAGGAAGGATATTAATTCCTGATTATTTGAAGTCATACGCTCTCTTAAAAAAGAAAGTAGTTATTACTGGAGTTTTTAATCGGGTTGAACTTTGGGATGAGGAGAAGTGGAAAGAATATAAGAGAAAAACAGAAACCGCTGTGGGAGATATCGCTGAGCGTCTCAAAGAGTTGGGCGTTTAAAAAATTAAAACAAAATTAATAGTGCATATTCCAGTCCTTCAAAAAGAAGTAATTGAATATTTAGAACCTAAACCAAATAAGAATTTTATTGATTGCACAATCAATGGAGGGGGACATACCTTAGCTATTTTAGAAGCGACAGCACCGAAAGGACGATTATTAGGAATAGATTGGGATGAAAACCAGATTCTAAATCTTAAATCACAGTTTCCTCCGGCAAAGTTCAGAAGTCGATTAATCCTTGTGTGTGATAATTTTGTTAATTTAAAAGAGATCGTTAAAAAACAAAATTTCAAACAGGTTCAAGGAATTCTTTTCGATCTAGGATTATCAAGTTGGCATTTAGAAAAAAGCGGGAGGGGATTCAGTTTTTTAAGAAATGAGCCATTAGATATGAGATATAACCCAGAAAATCCTTTAACAGCTGAAAAGATAATAAATTATTGGTCAGAACCAGAAATTGAAAGAATTTTAAAAGAATATGGAGAAGAAAAATACGCCGGGAAGATTGCTGAAGAAATTACCAAAGAAAGGAAACTAAAACCGATTAAAACTACTCAAAGATTGGTTACAATTATTAGAAAATCTGTTCCTCTGAAATATCAGTATTTCAAGATTCATTTTGCCACCAGAACTTTCCAAGCTTTAAGAATTGCGGTTAATAGTGAATTAGAAAATTTAAAAATTGTTCTTCCTCAAGCTTTAGAAATTTTAAAGAAGAGAGGAAGGTTAGCGGTAATTTCTTTTCATTCTCTCGAAGATAGAATCGTTAAAAATTTTTTCCGAGAAATGTTTTTGGAAGGAAAATTAGAAATTTTAACTAAAAAACCAATAATTCCTAATAAAAAAGAAATTAAAATTAACCCTCGTTCAAGATCAGCTAAACTGAGGGCAATTAAAAAAATATGAATCGTGTTTCAACCATAAGTTTCCCAATTTCAATAACCAATTCTTTAATATTTAAAGGAAGATTTAATTTTAAGAAATTATGGTTTTTAACCACCGGTTTTCTTTTATTAGTCTTCTTAATCTTGTCAATTTTTCAATTAAACGCCTATGCCCAAGAGTTTTATTTGATTAAAGATTATCAACAAAAAATTAATCAATTAACTAAGGAGAATAAGATTTTAGAGATTAGTTTTTCTGAGGCAAACTCTTTAAACAAATTAAATAAGTATGTTCAAGAACAAACTTTTGAAAAAGCTGAGAAAGTAGATTATATCCAACTTTTAGAAGGTACAGCTTTAGCAAAGTGATTATGCGATTCTGGAGGATTAATTTTCTTTTAACCTTACTTTTTCTCTTCGGAGGGATAATAATTGGGAGGCTTTTTTTTATTCAGGTTCATCAGGGCGAGCTCTATCGAGCCTTAGCCCAGGGTTTATATAATATAAATGAAAAAAATGAAGAAAAAAGAGGAGAAATTTTTTTTAGAAATGGAGAACCTTTGGCAATTAATATGGATTGGTCTTTCGTTTTTTCTTCACCCAAAAAGGTAAAAGAAAAAGAGAAGACTGCTCAGAAATTATCCGAAGTTTTAGGAATTGATAAAAATTTAATTTTTGAAAAACTTAAAAAAGATAGTCAGTACGAGGTCATTAAAAAAAAATTAACTTCAGAAGAAATCGAAAATTTGGAGAAGTTAAATTTAACTGGAATCTATTTACGTAAAGAAGGAGGAAGATATTATCCTCAAGAAACCTTAGCTTCTCAATTAATAGGATTTTTAGACGCTCAAAAGAAAGGACGCTACGGAGTAGAGGGATATTATGATGAAATTTTACAAGGGGAAAGAAATAAAATAGGGAAAGATTTAATTTTAACTATCGATTATTCAATTCAATTCATGGCTGAGAAACTATTAGCTGAAGCCAAGGAAAATCTGGATATTGAAGGAGGAGAGATTGTGGTGGCCGATCCTAATACCGGAGAAATTTTAGCTTTAGCCAATTTTCCGAATTTTAACCCTAATCAATATTCTAAAGTTTCTAATCTTGATATCTTTCAAAATCCTGTAACCCAAAAGATATTCGAACCAGGTTCGGTTTTTAAACCCATTACCATGGCTGTTGCCTTAGAGGAGCAAAAAATTACACCTCAAACCACTTATGTTGATACTGGAAAAGTTAAAATTGGTGGTTATACTATTTATAATTATGATAATCGAGTTTGGGGAGAAAGGACAATGATAGAAGTTTTAGAAAAATCAATTAATACTGGGGCAGTTTTTGTTGAAGAAAAAATTCCTCATGAGATTTTTTTAAATTATATTGCAAAATTTGGTATTTTTACACCTACCGGAATTGATCTTAAAGAGACTTATTCTGAGAATAAAGAATTAAAAAAAGGGTATGAAATAAATTTTGCAACCGCTGCTTTTGGCCAAGGAATTGAAATGACGCCCATTCAATTATTAAGGGTTTATTGTGCCATTGCTAACGGCGGGAAACTGGTTAGACCTCATGTAGTAAAAGAAATCCGAGATAGAAATAAAATTTTAGAAATTAAACCAAAAATCGAAGATGATTCAGTAATTTCTTCCAAAACCGCTTCCCAATTGACGGCAATGTTAATCTCGGTAGTGGAAAATGGATTTGCTAAAAGAGCTAAAATTCCTGGCTATTATATCGGAGGAAAAACCGGAACCGCTCAGATTTCTTATTCGGCTTTGAATATCGATAAAAAAGGGTACTCAGATAAAACTTGGCAAACTTTTGTCGGTTTTGCTCCCGCTTTTAACCCTAAGTTTGTTATTATGGTAAAATTAGATAATCCAAAAACAAAAACCGCCGAATATTCGGCAGTTCCCCTTTTTTATGATTTAGCAAAATATCTCATCGATTATTACCAAATCCCACCCGACTATGAGTAATATTTTTAATTTAATTAAAATTTTTCTAAAAAAACCAAAAATAATTATTGTTGCCGGAGAGAGTCAAAAAACAACTAAAGAGGCAATTTTTCAAGTTTTTAAGCGTTATTTTAAAGTAGGAAAAGAGGTTTTTATTTTTGAATTTAACCCCGAAAGATTAAAAAAATTTAAATTATTTATTAAGAATTCCTCTTTACCAATTTTAGTTGTTACCAATGTCGGAAATATCCCCCCTGAAAAATATTTTTTTGCTGGAGATAAAGAAAAAGTTTCTAAAATAAAGGAATTAGTGAAATTAATACCAGCTCAAGGGTTTTTAGTTTTGAATTTTGACGATGAGACAGTGAGAGAGTTAAAAACAGAAACCGTAGCTCATAATTTAACTTTCGGTTTTCAGGAAAGAGCTGATTTTCGAGCAACTGATATTAATTTAAATATGGGAACGAATTTTAAAATAAACTACCGAGGCAATATTGTTCCAATTTGGCTGGAGAATCTTTTTGGGAAAGAACAAATTTATTCGGCTTTGGCGGCAATAGCAGTAGGGACATTATTTGATTTGAATTTAATTGAAATTTCCCAAGCGTTAAAAAGTTATCAGTCTTTACCCGGAAAGATGCGATTGATTAAAGGAATTAAAAACTCTTGGATTTTAGATGATTCTGAATCAGCCACAGTATTTTCAATGGTAGAAGCCATTGAAATTTTAGGAAAGATTAAAAATTTTAAAAGGAAAATTGCTGTTTTGGGGGACATTTTAGGAATTGGTAAATATACAATTGAAGCTCATGAAGCTATTGGAGAGAAAGTGGCTAAAAATGCTAACTTACTTTTTACTTTCGGACCAAGAGCTAAATTTATTGCCAAAGGAGCTCAAACCAATGGTATGGCCCTTGAAAAAATCTTTCAATTTGATACAATAAATGAAGGTAAATTAAAGCTTCAAGATGAAATAAAAGAAGGAGATTTAATTTTAGTGGATGGCTCCAAAGAAATGGAAATGGTAAAAGTGGTTAAAGAAGTTAAAGCAATGTAACAAATTAAACTAAAATACGTCGTAGATTAAATAATGTTAAAATTTATTGCCAAAGCTTATTTTATTTTCAAAGGAATCGATCAGGGGACCGGTTGAGTTTTTAATTAAATATCTTTTTAAAAATTCAGTCGGTCCTCAGGATCGGCTTTTTTTGATGATTTTTGGGGACTGTTTAGCTCTTTCTTCTCTAATTTTTCTAAAAACAGAAAGGAGGTTAAAGATGTCAAGAAGAAGTAAACAAGGGTCAAATAAAGTGTGTGGCAGAATAATGAGAACGATAACCTGTATAGAATCACGATGTCATACCAAATTTCCAATAATAATAGGAACCAAGAATAACTCGGAAGTCAAAGAGATAATATGCCCTGTCTGTCACACACCTATTAAATATAGAGTGAATGGAGGCAAGGTGAAGATAATAAGATTTTCCGCCACTCCTTAAAAATCTCGTTTACTTCGAACCTCAAGGCGCTACTTCTATTTTCTGACGTTTCCTAACATCAGGTAGTAGCGCTTTTTTCTTTTTTACAAACTTTAAATTTTATGTTATTTTAACTATAGCTCTATCTTGCTTACAGAGAAAGAAAACGGAAAGATAGAATTTATTTAAAAATCAAAAAGAAAGAGAAAAGGGCACACCAAGTTGGGTTTAATCAAGAGGAAATTACTTCACTTAACTTCATTGTTCTTGAAAAAAGGGAAAAAGGTCAACTTAAATCTTTTGAGCAAAAATTAAAAGAAAAAGGGGTAAAATAATAGATCATCACCTTCTAATCCCTCGCCGCCTTCGTCTAGTGGCCAAGGACACGAGGTTCTCAGTCTCGGAACACCGGTTCGACTCCGGTAGGCGGCACAAGAAATTTAAAAGGGCTTTTATTAAGTCTTTTTTTTGATTACAATAAATTAATGGCTGATATTTTTTGGCATAACTTACCAAAAGAAGAGGTAGTAAAAATTTTAGGAAGTAACATTGAAAAGGGGTTAACCGAAAAAGAAGTAAAAATCCGAAAAAGAGAATTCGGAGAGAATAAACTTCTCGGAGAGAAACCTTTACCAAAATTAAAAATATTTCTAGAACAATTTCGAAGCCCCTTGATTTATATCTTATTGATTGCTGGAATTATTACTTTAATTTTAAAGGAGTATACCGACGCCATTGTTATTTTTGGCGCCGTTCTTTTAAATACTGTTGTTGGGTTTGTTCAAGAAAACAAAGCCTCTCAAACTTTAAGAACTTTAAAAAAAGCAATTCGTCATACAGCCGAAGTCTTAAGAGAGGGAAATTTAAAAATCATTGATTCAAGAGAATTAGTTCCGGGTGATATTATTATTTTGAACTCAGGAAATAAAGTTCCGGCTGACGGTAGAGTTGTTGAAAGCCACGATTTAAAAATTAACGAAATGGCTTTAACTGGTGAATGGTTGCTAGCAAAGAAGAAATCGGAAGTAATAGCAAAAGAAACTCCATTAGCTGACAGAGATAATATGGTTTATATGGGAACAATTGTCGAAGAAGGGAAAGGGAAAGTAGTAATTACTGAAATTGGTGTTGATACCGAAATAGGAAAAGTATCTCAAATGGTCAGAGAAACAAAAGAAGAAAAAACTCCTTACCAAAAAAAATTAGCTAAATTTTCAAAAGTTATCGTTTTAATCATCGCTTTTATTTGTTTTGGTATTTTTATTGAAGGAATATCAACTGGTGGAGAATTTGTTGAAATGTTTACTACGGTGGTAGCGGTAGCGGTATCCGCCATCCCCGAAGGATTGCCGGTAGCAATGACGGTAATTTTAGCTTTAGGAATGCAGCGAATATTAAGAAAAAAAGGTTTAGTTCGAAAATTAATCTCGGCTGAAACATTGGGAAGCACCTCAATTATTGCTACTGACAAAACTTGTACTCTTACTGAAGGAAAAATGAAAGTAGATAAAGTAATAGGAGTTAAAAAACTAACCTTAAAAGCAGCTGTTTTAAATTCCGAAGCCTTTATTGAAAACCCCCAGGAACTTAAAGAGAGATGGATTTTTCGAGGAAAACCAACTGATCGAGCTTTATTAGAGGCAGGAATCAAAGCTGGTGTCAGCCCTAAAAAAGAGCTTGAAAAGAAAAAAATAATGGAATTGCCTTTTAATCCTTTAAATAAATTTGCTGCTGTTTTATATAAAGAAAACGGAGAAAAAATTTTATATACTTGCGGAGCCCCTGAAAAAATTTTAGAGAGATCATTTCTGAGTGATAAGAAAAAAAGAGAATTAGAAAAACAATTAGAAAAACTAGCTAAACAAGGATTAAGAGTGGTAGCTTCAGCTTATAAGAAAATTCAGAATCCAAAGTTAGAAATTAAAAATTTAGAGGAGGAAATAAATAATCTTACTTTTGTTGGCTTCATTACTTTGAAAGATCCGATTAGACCAGAAGTAAAAGAAGCAATAAAAATTTGCCGACAAGCCGGCATGAAACCAATTATTGTTACGGGGGACCATAAACTAACTGCAAAAGCAGTGGCTAAAGAACTTGGATTCGACGTTAAAAAAGAAAATATTTTAGAAGGAAAAGATTTGGATAAAATATCTGAAAGAGAATTCGAAAAGATTTTGACAAAAATTCAAATTTATGCCCGAGTAGAACCAAAACATAAAATGAGAATTATCGAAGCGTGGCAAAAAAGAGGAGAGATAGTAGCGATGACTGGAGACGGAATCAATGATGCCCCTGCCTTAAAAACGGCTGATGTAGGAGTAGCTTTGGGTTCAGGAACGGAGGTAGCCAAAGAAACAGCAGATTTAATTTTACTCAACGATAGTTTTTCTGTAATTGTGGCTGCCGTCGAAGAAGGAAGAGCAATTATTGATAACATCAGAAAAGTAATTACTTATTTACTTTCTGATAGTTTTACCGAAATAATACTAATTGGGATGAGTCTCTTTTTAGGGTGGCCTTTACCAGTTTTGGCCGCTCAAATTTTATGGGTTAACCTTATTGAGGACGGACCTCTGGGGCTTTGTTTAGCATTTGAACCAAAGGAAAAAGATATTATGAAAAGAAAACCTCAAAGTCATAATGTTTCTCTTTTGACAAATGAAATGAAATTTTTAATTTTCATTATTGGATTGGTAACCGATTTTTTACTTTTGGGATTACTTTTCTGGTTAATGAAATATTCAAACTACGAGATTCACCATATTAGATCGATAATCTTTGCCGGTTTGACTATTGATTCGATGTTTTATGTTTTTTCGTGTAAAAGTTTAAGAAGGAATCTTTGGCAGATAAATTTATTATCTAATAAGTTTTTAATTTTCGCCTGGCTCTTTTCAGTTTTATTTTTACTTGCTGGTCTTTATCTTCCACCGTTGCAAAATCTTTTAAGAACCGAACCTCTTAACTTTTTTGACTGGCAATTAATTCTCGGCTTAGGATTTTTAAATTTAATTTTAATTGAATTTACCAAACGGTGTTTTATTGCTCTTCAAAAATAAGTTATAATACAAAAATGAAGGATAAAAAAAACTTTAGTTTTTTCTACGCGATTTCATTGGCTCTTCAATTAGGATTTTTGATTGCTCTTCCTTTGGTAGGATTTCTAGTTTTTGGGGTTTTTCTTGATAAAAAATTTAATACTTTTCCAATATGGACAATCTTATTTATTATTCTTTCTCTTATTTTCG
>Ga0180301_10004604_pt1 | contig 10649 bp, 4 predicted proteins | sample GuaBasSediGuay16_FD_121797 | JGI IMG/M metagenome (GOLD analysis project Ga0180301, IMG submission 121797) | Subseafloor sediment microbial communities from Guaymas Basin, Gulf of California, Mexico - Guay16, Core 4569-2, 12-15 cm | ecosystem: Environmental > Aquatic > Marine > Hydrothermal... | reverse complement strand
GCCTTGAAAAGGATCTGTCGACCACTGCCGCCTTTCGGAGTCCGAAGACAGCCGGCAACGCCATCAGATCGCAGTTCAGCCATTGATCGTTTATGACCGTCGGGTTGACGTCTTACTCTTCTGAAAACTGTTCCATATGACCACTTCTTCTGGTTTATCCAGGCATCAGCGACCTCACGATGTCTGGGGCTCATCTGGTTATAGAGATAATCAGCACGTTCTTTGCTCCACCACTGCGGGGCTGCCTCGTGCAAGTCTTCTAAGATGTCTTCGAGAGAGTAATTTGCCTTTTCTGGCGGATCGGGAAGATTAAACAGGGACCACTGAATGTCGGGATGGGCTACGATATAACTTGAAAGTAAGGATGGGCGCAGTCGGGAAGGAGAGAGCAGGCCCGGTGAGCATTTGGAACAGGGTTTCTCAAACAAAGAAGCGACTACAAAGAGCCTCGGGCGGCTCTGTGGCACAAACCACTTTGCGTCGAGAATAAAAGAATCTACGCTGTACCCAAGTTTGTTTAACGCGAGCATGGCTTGTCGAAAATCTGCGCCATTACGTGAAGTTAAGAACCCCAAAACATTCTCAATAAGAATCAAAGGCGGGCGGACATCCCCCATTTCCGTAAGAACTTCAATAAAGCCAAAAAAAGCTGAGGACTGTCGGCCTTTGAGGCCCTTTCTCTCGCCGGCCAAGGACAAATCGGTGCAGGGAAATGAAGCGGTTGCGAGCGTTGCACGCGGGATGGTGAAGGGATCGACGCGATGTATGTCCGCCAAATCGAAGTGGTCATCGGCATCACGGAAATGGGCAGAATACATCTGCTGTTTTTGGGGGTCGATATCATTTGCATAGAGTAATCGCCAGCCCGCTTTTTCAAGACCCAGTCGGACGAGTCCGATTCCAGCAAAAAACTCAAGAAAAGTCTGTTGCAAAGTGGAAGTTGTGCGCTCAGCAAGGCCGAGGCGATAAGCTCTTGGCGCCAGTCGCTCAAGAGAGAGCACATCTCCGGGTATGATCCGGTGCGCCGCGAAGAATTCGGCGACCCATGATCTGGTGCGAAATTGGCGGCGGGGCCTTCCTGTTTTGGCGTCTACCGGTATATCGGTCCGGATGCTTTTGTTTAGCCCGTCAAGTTCAATGATGAGAGGCTTACCCACACCCGACTTCATATTGGAGGTTCCAAAGCAGTCTTTTGGGAAAAAATCATGGTGTCCTGTGATGTAGACATGGTTATTACGCAGATTCCCTGCTGTGACCTTTATGAACCTTTTGGGCTTTGCCGTTGCACGTTGCAGCATAAGTATCTCTATATTTTGCGAATTGTTCACATATCAATTTCATTATATTGTGACAAGAGCAATGACGGAAGAGTTTTGTCTGAGTTTTTTGCGGTCTTAGGGGTTGGCTGTTGATTTGGGGCAACATGCTGCGTAAGTATAGATTTGGATGGTGTTTATGTTCTTGTGTGTGGGGTTTTGTGTTGGGTGTGTGTTGCAAATGCGAAACGCGGTTGTTTAATCAATACAACGTTTATTATCGGGTGCAGGTGCGTTTAGAGTTCAATCCGCGGGCGAATGGCCGTTTTTGGCCTGTTTGGGGGGTGTTTTGACGCCGGGAAGGGCAACTGGTACAGTCATTGCTCTTAAAAGCTGGTGTATTTGGATGGTTCCAGTATAGAGATAAGAACGAGCACCAAGGGGAAAAGGAAAGAGGGTAAACGATGAACGAGGCATTCTTTGAGAAGAAACTATACGAATTGGTCAGTGAAATCGGGGCCATGCCGAACTCTCAGCAGAAGAAGCTGCTGCTGTTAGCCAAAAAAACACAGGAAACACAGAAACAAATCAAGAAAAGCGTCCATAACCTCCAGGAGTCGCTGGATTACCTTCGGGTGAGCATCAAATACATTATGTTTGATCTGGAGGCTACACGTCGAGAAAACACCTATCTCAAGAAGATGCTGGAAGACGGAAAATAGCCTTTGATTGTGTTTTTTGGCGTGTCACGCCAAAGTCGGGGGCCGATTATGTCGATAGTACAAGTGGAAAATTGCTCTGACGCTGCAGGGAAAAAGACTGTGGTCAATGAGCGAACAATTGCCAACCCGGGGCATATAAATTATGGCCAACAGTCCCGGGACGCCCGGAGAGGCCGATAACGGGTCGCAATTGTTTGACAGTTCCTGCAAGTGTGGTAGAATCCGACGTTTTGAGGCAGACACTCTTGGAAGCAATAAAAGGAAGAGGTAATTATGTTTGAACGTTTTACTGACCGGGCAAGGAAGGTTATGGCGCTGGCGAACCAGGAAGCCCAGCGATTCAATCACGAATATATCGGGACTGAGCACATTCTCCTGGGCCTGGTTAAGGAGGGCAGCGGCGTCGGCGCCAATGTTCTCAAGAACCTTGATGTGGATATCAAGAAGTTGCGTCTCGAGATAGAAAAGCTCGTAAAGAGCGGGCCCGACATGGTAACCATGGGCAAGCTGCCGCAGACGCCCAAGGCCAAGAAGGTCATCGAGTATGCCATCGAAGAGGCCCGGGCGTTGAACCACAATTATGTGGGAACCGAGCACATCCTGCTGGGGCTCCTCCGTGAGACAGAGGGAATTGCCGCACAGGTTCTGATGAATCTCGGTCTCAAGCTCGAAGATGTTCGCCAGGAGGTCCTCAACCTGCTTGGCGCCGGTGTTGACAACGCCTACCAGAGCATGGGGATGAAGATGACACCGGGTGCGGGTCAAAAACAGAAGAGCAAGACGCCCGCCCTGGACAGTTTCGGAAGAGACCTCACCGAACTTGCCGCCAAGGACGAACTCGATCCGGTCATCGGCAGGATAAACGAAATCGAGCGTCTGATTCAGATACTTTGCCGGCGAACCAAGAACAATCCCGTCCTGCTGGGCGAGGCCGGTGTGGGCAAAACGGCGATTGTGGAAGGGCTTGCTCAACTGATAGTCAAGCATGAAGTGCCCGAGATACTGAAGAACCGACGGCTTGTCGTTCTGGATCTGGCGATGATGGTGGCCGGCACAAAGTATCGCGGCCAGTTCGAGGAGCGCATCAAAGCGGTGATCAACGAGGTCCGCAGGGCACGCAATGTCGTTTTGTTTGTCGATGAACTCCACACGCTCGTCGGCGCCGGCGGCGCAGAAGGCGCAATTGACGCCTCGAACGTGCTAAAGCCTGCGCTTTCGCGCGGCGAGGTTCAGTGTATCGGAGCGACGACCTATGACGAGTATCGAAAGTACATCGAGAAGGATGCGGCCCTGGAGCGTCGATTCCAGACGATTCCCGTGGAGCCGCCGTCGAAGGATGAGACTGTCGATATTCTCAAGGGCCTGCGCGACCGTTACGAGCAGCACCACAAGGTTAAGTTTACCGATGAAGCGCTGTATCAGGCGGTTGAACTTTCTTCACGCTATATTTCGGGGCGGTGCCTTCCGGACAAGGCGATTGACGTGATTGACGAGGCAGGCGCCCGTATTCGATTAAAAAACATGACGCCGCCGCCGGATTTAGTCGAAATCGAGGCGAAGATTGCAGACCTGCAGAAGGAAAAAGACAACGCCGTCAAGAGCGCCGACTACGAGAAGGCTGCGGCATTGCGCGATGAGGCCCAGACTCTTCTGGACGACAAGTCGCGTGTGCAGCAGGAATGGCAGGAAAAAACCGGCCAAGTCGCCGGCAGGGTCGATGTGGAGGTCATCGCCGAGGTTGTCAGCAAGATGACCGGCGTTCCCCTGACACGTCTGGAGACGCAGGAAGCCCAGCGACTTCTGGAGCTCGAGGCCGAGCTTCACAAGACGGTCGTCTCGCAGGATGAGGCGATTCATGCCGTCGCCAAGGCGGTGCGCCGCGGTCGAAGCGGACTCAAAGACCCGAATCGCCCCATGGGCAGCTTCATCTTCATCGGTCCCAGCGGTGTGGGCAAGACCCTTCTGGCGCGGGCGCTCGCCGAGTTCATGTTCGGAAACGTCGATGCCCTGATTCAGATCGACATGAGCGAGTATATGGAAAAGCACAACGTCAGCCGCCTGGTCGGCGCGCCTCCCGGATATGTGGGATATGAAGAGGGCGGCCAGCTCACCGAGCGTATTCGTCGCAGACCCTATTCGGTATTGCTGCTCGATGAAATCGAAAAGGCCCACTCCGACGTACACAACATGCTGTTGCAGATCATGGAAGAGGGCAGGCTCACCGATTCCTTCGGTCGCCATATCGACTTCAGGAACGTGATTTTGATTATGACCAGCAACATCGGCGCAGAACTCATCAAGAACCAGGCCGGCTTCGGTTTCGGCAAGCGAACCGAAGAGGCCAACTACGAAAAAATGAAGGAGATGCTCAACAAGGAAATCGAGCGGCATTTCCGGCCGGAGTTCCTGAACCGCCTTGACGCACAGATCGTCTTCAAGGCGCTGACACGAGATAATTTGACGACCATTGTCGAATACGAACTCAACAAGGTATTCAAGCGGCTCGTCGAGCACGGCCTGCATCTCGACGTCAATGATGCAACCAAGGAGTTCCTCATTGACAAGGGCTACAATCCCGAGTTCGGGGCCCGGCCGCTGCGAAGAGCGATCGAGCATTACATCGAGGACCCGCTTTCAGAGAGCATGCTAAAGGGCGAGTTCAAGGGCAAAAGCGTTATCAAGATCACCGTCCTCGACGAAGAGCACCTGAAATTCGAGGGTGTAAAAGCCGCCAAAAAGATAGACGACGAAAGCGTAGTAGTCCACGCCGAAAGCGACGCCAAATAATACCAATCCGCATAATGAAAACGCGCCCCGGCTGGAGTTATGCATACTGATCACAATTGAAAGTTCCCGTTTTATTCGCGGCAACTTCTTTTCAAATCAATACTTACCATTTTACTCGCGGGAATTTACTACCCTTAAGGGTATATGTTGCAAAAGCGTGTAATTTCCGATACAATACGAAATCGAATGTAATCATATTAGAAAGGATCGAGATGCAGAATCGCACAACTTATGTCTTTATTGTTATTTGCACAATAGGAATACTGTTCTTGGCGATCAGTGGTACCGCGACGGCAAGGAAGGCAAATCCGGTGTACACCGAAATGACTGGGGTCGTTAAGCGGGCACTGGTGCGCCAACTGGGGACCAGTCCAAAAATCACGAGCGTCAGAGGCCAGATTTCACCCGAGTACGGCAGCAAGTACAGTTATGATGAAGGGAGCATCGGGCGCAAGCTTACCGCCGATGAGTGGCGCGAAAGTCAGGCATGGCAGGCGCTGGCGGGCTACAACACGGCGAAACAGGCCAGACACCACGACATAGACTCGATGGTCTGGTGCACGCTGCGAGGCGGCGGCAACAGCGGTACGTATATGAAACCGTTGATCGATTTCAACGATCACATGAAGCTGGCCTTCTACGCTTACAAAAGCACGCTGCAGAAATACTATGCGGCCGGCAAGGGCGTCGATGTGGTCTACGGACCCGGCGACAAGATCACGCCCGTGATCATCGCCCTTGGCGAGAGGAGGGTCGTTGACCTGACGATTCAGTGCATCAACGAACAGGGCAAGGTCGCCTCGACCAAAAAATTCACCGGCGTAAAGATCCCCTCCGGACGGCCAATCGTGGAGCTCGAAGCATTCCGGCCGGACATAAAAAGCCAAGGCCATTACGGCGTAACGTTTGTCGTCACTGAAAAAGGCAAGGTCCTGGGACGTACATTTGAGTTGAAGTACTTCAGCAACAACGCCTCGGCCGACGGCGACACCGATTTCATAGGCGGCACATCTGTCTTCAATACGGACCAGCGGGTCGAATTTCTCAGCCAGTACGCAAAACAGGCGCGCCGCTTCTTCAAGGATCCGAATCTCGATAAGAAGGTGGTCACCGACGCCGAAGTCGCGGAGGCACTGAAAAAAATCAAACCTCAGCCGCTTCCCGAAGTACGCAGGCGACAGGTCCTAAACAGCGGATGGAAGCATCTGGCGTATCGCAACGGCGAAACATCGGCGGACACCAAACGCCTGGCGAGCTGGTCAGCTGGTGGTGCATCCATCGAGGATGAGCAGTTGGTCATTACGCGGGACAATGCCAACATACTCAGGACGTTCGATGCGCAGGACTGGAGATTCTTCCTGCAGTGGAAGGTGATTCCCGTTGCGGGCAAGACGGCGAAGTTCACATTAGCAGGCTCCAGGACTTCAATACTCACCATAAACATCGACGCCGCCGGCAACGTCACGGCGGCAGGCGCCGATGCCGGGAGAATAAAACCCGGAACGGCCGGCGAACTCAAAGTTGAGGTTGACCTGCAATACAACCAGTTCAGCCTCTATGTCAACGGCAAAAGAACTATCTACGCCGGCGCCGTCGGCGCCGTACATGAGGTCTCAAGCTTCAGTATAAGCGGAGGAACCGGCCTGGTGGTGGACGATATCCGGGGAACCGGGTACGACCCGGCCGAAGATATTCGCACCGGCATCTTCGATATATCGACCTTTATCGACGAAGACTTCGCTGTAACGCCCGCCGTGGACTCATGGCAATCGGTATCGTATGACGACGGCAAATGGGCGACCGACGGCGAACTTCCGATCGTCGTCGGCAGTGAAAGAAACAAGGGACGGGATATTTATCTCCGCAGGACGGTTGATGTCGGACAATTTAAGCAGGCATTTCTGAACGTCGATGCGCTGGATCCGGGCGGTGAGATATTTATCAATGGCAAAAAAGTCGCCAAACTGAATCGCCGGCCTGTCCGGCTCGATGTGACCGGTTTCCTTAACAAGGGAGCCAACCTGATCGCTGTAAAAGTAGATCACGTTGCCGACGGCTTCTACACCGCCGACGGCCACACATCGAAGGACCTGTACTACGGCTGGTTCGCCGGACGGATGTCGCTGGATCTGACAAGTGCGGTTTATGTAGACGATGTATTTGTTTACACGGAAAAACTCGGCGATCCCGCCACAGTAAAGGTCACGGTGGAGGTTAGCAATAAAAGTGCGGCGGCATTCGACGGAGAGGCTGTCATCCGCTTGTTCCCGTGGTGCCCCGCCGAATCGGCAACGGCTTCGGTCGTAGATCGCGTTGCGGTCAAACTCGATGCCGCAAAGACCGCGACGATTTCGAAAAGCGTTTCGGTTCCCAACCCGCTGCTCTGGGATTACGAGCATCCGAACCTGTACAAGGTTGCTGTAACGCTCCTCGATGAGTCCGGCAAAGCACAGGATGATTATGTCGTGACCACCGGCATCCGCACCATCAGCGAAGAAGGCGGCACATTCCGCATCAACGGAAAAGAGGAAGTCCTAAACGGCGCCACGTGGATGCAGTTCCTGGCGCCGTTTGACAAGTCCACAACGTGGCACCGCTGCAGCCCAAAGCCGTGGATTGTAAAGGGGATCCTGATGATCCGGGCGATGGAGGGAAATACGCTAAGAAAACACGAGCCCTCCGGTGCATACAGCGACCCGCGTTTCGCCGAAATCGGAGACCAGCTCGGTATTATGTATATATGGGTTCCCACCGGCTGGACGAGAAAGCACTGGACCAACGAAAACAAGAATCCGGATGGTTCAAAGATGCCCCTGGATAAATCGGTGGAGGAGTACACTGTAGATATCAGGCAGGTCCGCAACAGTCCCAGTATCGTGATGTGGGAGATATTCAACGAAAGTGTCGATAAGAAAGACAGGGACAGTCTGTTCGAGGCCTTTTATCCTGCCATATACAAAACCGATCCGAGCCGCTTTATCATGCCGCTGAAGGGGTATTACCGCGACGAGCCCATGGTGGTCAAAGGCGTACAGATCGGCACCCTGGGCTATGCCAGGAAATGGAAAGCTTTGCGGGATAAACCTCTGGGTGGAATCGGTAAGTACGAAAAAAGCAGCAAGTACGGAATGTACGCCGTGGAGTTCGCCGAGGTTGCCGGACAGGACAACTGGGACCTGGTCAAGTGCAAGCCCTGGTACAAGGTTCACTCATACGAATGGGGACCGGTGGTATTCAAGATCGAATGCTCCGTCGACGGCAAGGATATGGAACTGCTGATAACCGAGGAAGGGCGTATCATCTCGAGAAAATAATGTGATGCCTGGAAACCGTAGAATAAGGTGGATAGTCCATAAAAAGAAATAGACCCGGTAATAATAAGGAGACAGACGTGAACAAAAACAGGATAACAGCAATCTTGGCGACGGCAATTCTTTCGGGGGTATTTGCCACATCCGCTCAAGGGGCCCGGAAGACAGTGGTCTTTTCAGTCCGCGACTTCGGCGCCAAGGGTGACGGTAAAACGTTAGATTCAGCGGCTATCCAGAAGGCTCTGGATAAATGCGGGGAAATCGGCGGCGGTGTCGTTCGGATTCCGAAGGGAAACTATCTTAGCGGCGCCATATTTATTAAGAGCAATACCACGCTTGTCATCGAAGAAGGTGCTGTGCTTACGGGCAGTAGTGAAGAAGTCCGGGATTACCCGGTTATCGATTCGCGTTTCGCGGGTACGGAGCAGAAGTCCCACGCATCCCTTATCAATGCCATAGACGTACATGACATAACCATTACCGGCAAAGGCGTTGTCGCCGGCAGTGGGGTTGGCGGGTCCAGGCCGCCTACAGGTCCCCGCGTAATCGAATTTATCCGCTGCAAAAATGTGCTGCTCGAGAATATCAAAGTCACCAACACAGGACGCTGGACCATACATCCGCTTTATTGCACGAACGTTGTAATAAAGGGGCTGGACATACGAACAACCGGCCCCAATGCCGACGGAATCGATCCCGACAGTTGCAGTAACGTCCTGATCACCGAGTGCACTTTTGAAACCGGAGATGACTGCATCGCGATCAAGTCCGGCAAAAATCAGCAGGCTGTCGATATCGGGATTCCCTGCGAAAACGTCACCATCACCAAATGTACAATGCTTGGCGGACACGCCTGCGTCGCCATTGGCAGCGAGATAAGCGGCGGCATCCGCAATATCGTGGTCAAGGATTGCGTTTTCAAGAATATGCACAGGGGTTTTGACGTCAAGACCCGCGAAGGTCGCGGCGGCTTTGTTGAGAATATTACGGTTGAGAACATCAAGACCTTTGGGATTAAGAACGCCGTCCTGATGCGTATGGACTACCCCGGCAACAAAGGCGATTTAATAAAGGGACCCGCCGGGATTTCGACGGTGCGGAACATCACTTGCAGGAATATCGAAATTCACGACGGCGGCATGGGAAGCATACGCGGAGTGAAGGAAAGCCCTATCCAGGGCTTGACGTTCAAGAACTTTATGTGTCATGGAAATAGCGAACTCAAAATCAAAAACGTCAGTGGGCTGGTCATTGAGAACATTCGGAATAAGAACAGTGACAAAGCCGTGACAATGACCGATGTCAAATTGCAGGATTAGGAAATTACGAATTATATGATACGCCCAAGCCTTGGATATAACTTGATGTCTCCGAGGAGAAACGCGATGAGACAATTGTTTGCTGTGATTCTGACCCTTGCAGTCCTTGGCAATACGGCAGGCGCCGGTTCGCTTGAATTCAAAATGAAGCGGGTCGGGACGTTTCGAAGTGAGGCCTGTGGAGTCGGCGATTTCAACAATGACGGAAGGCTGGATATTGTGGCCGGGCCCTACTGGTACCAGGCCCCGGATTGGAAGGCCCACAAGTACCGGGACATGCGCGGAAACGTCGACGACAAGGGCGTGGGGTACTGGGACGACTTCATGAATGTCGCGATGGATGTTGACGGTGACGGAAAACTTGACGTGGTGACCTGTTGCTGGTTCGCAAAGCAAATCGACTGGTACCGCAATACGGGCGATGAGACCCCGTGGCCCATGACAGTCATCGACAAGGCCGGGAACCATGAATGCGGCGATCTCTGGGATATCGACGGCGACGGCAAGGCTCTTGAGATACTTCCGGTAACCAAAGACACGCACTGGTATGAACCGGGCGGCAAGGCGGGCCTGATCAGGCACGAGGTATCATCGGAACAATCGATTTGGGGTGCCGGCTGCGGCGATATCAATGGCGACGGCCGGCCGGACATCATCCGTCCGGATACATGGTTCGAGGCGCCGAAAGACCCCCGGAAGGGCAAATGGAAGGCGCATCCGATTGCACTTGGCACGCTTGGAAAGGAAACGCCAAAGCACACGCCCCAGATCTGGGTGTATGATGTCAATGCCGACGGCAGAAACGATATCATCACCAGCGAAGCGCACGGCTATGGCCTGTTCTGGTACGAACAGAAGGCCGACGGCGCCGAGATTTCCTGGAAGCAGCATGTCATAGACAAATCGTGGTCGCAGGTACACAGCATAACCCTGGCCGATCTCGATGCTGACGGCGACCTGGACATCGTTGCCGGGAAACGGTTTTACGCCCACAACGGCAAGGACCCCGGTGCAAACGAGCCGCTCGGGGTCTACTGGTACGAGCTCACTCTGCAAAAGCAGCCCAAATGGGAGAAACATATCCTGACTCATGGAAAAGGGATCGGTTCCGGATTAAGCATCCCGGTGGTGGACCTCGATGCGGACGGCGACCTGGATATTGTAGTCACAGGCAAATGGGGCGGCCCGGTCATCTTCGAGAACCAGATTCATTCAGGCCCTGGCAGGGCCAGAGAGGAAGATAAGAGGCGGCAT
>Ga0180301_10004603_pt1 | contig 10650 bp, 11 predicted proteins | sample GuaBasSediGuay16_FD_121797 | JGI IMG/M metagenome (GOLD analysis project Ga0180301, IMG submission 121797) | Subseafloor sediment microbial communities from Guaymas Basin, Gulf of California, Mexico - Guay16, Core 4569-2, 12-15 cm | ecosystem: Environmental > Aquatic > Marine > Hydrothermal... | reverse complement strand
GAAGAGAAGAGGATAATGCAGAGGATCATCGATACCTTTCACGAGAGGTTCGTTCATGCGGTGTACGAGGGGCGAAGGCCGCAGCTCACGAGGGAGGAGATAGAGCGCCTCGCGGATGGCCGCATCTTTACCGCGGACCAGGCCTTAGCGGCGAAGCTTGTTGACCGTGTGGGGTATGTAGACGATGCAATCGAGGCAATGAAGGCCTCTTTAAGGTTACAAGATGCCAGGGTAATAACCTATCATCGCCCCGGCACCTACAAGGGCACCATCTACTCAGGGCTACCCGAGGCTTCTCCTAGGGAGATCAACCTCATCGCCATCAACACGAGTGAACTCGATCCGTTTGCCGGAATACGATTCATGTACCTGTGGAGACCATGAGGCGAATAGAAACAAGGTACGGTGCGAGCGCGAGCACTACAATTCCGGCAGGATAGAGATTATGCTGAGGAGGCTGAGATGAAGGAGCCAAAACTTCCGCCGTATGATCATAGACCGAAACCTTACGCTGGTCCCTCATTCGAAGAGGTGATGGAGCTCAGAAAGCGCTACTTAACCCCGGCACTGATCACCTATTACAGGAACCCCCTTATGATCGTGGAGGGGTCCATGCAGTATGTGTACGACGAGAAGGGGAGTCATTACCTGGACGGTTTTGGCGGGATCGTTAACATCAGTGTGGGGCATTGCCACCCCTATGTGGTGAAAAGGGCCTGCGAGCAATTGGAAACACTGCAGCACACAACTACCATCTACCTCCACCCAACGATTGGCGAGTATGTTGAGATGATCGCGGACAAGCCGCCGATGTGTATCACCCGTGTAGACGTTGATTTTATGCTCGAGGTACTGGATATCGCATTGGGCGATGTATGAATTCAAGCCCGTGATACCCCTAGGGGAAAATGTTTGCCTTCGTATCTGGGCGAGGCGGTTTACTCAACCGCACGCTGCATTAGGGCGGCCGTGGTTTTGATCCCGTTGAGGTAAAAATCGAGCCGAAGGTTCTCATTGGGCGCGTGGTTCTGGATGTCGTTTTGGCCGTAGGGGACCCAAAAGGCAGGAAGCTTCAGGGTGTCCGTAAATACAAAGGCGGGTAGCGTCCCACCTGAGGAGGGATAGAGGATCGGGGAAACCCCGTGTATCTCCTCGATGCTTTGAATGATCTTGTCCGCAAAGGGATGGTCCATGGGCGTCCGGGATGGTGCTGCCTTGGTGAGGACCGTCACCGTTATGTGGCCGAAGCCGTTTTTTAAAAGGTGATGCGTGATCGCCTCAATCACCTCATCCGGATCCTGATCGGGGACCAGGCGCGCCTCGAGTTTCACCATAGCCTCTGATGGCACGATGGTCTTGATGCCGCGCCCGGTAAAGCCGCTTTGGAAGCCGTCTATCGTCAGGGTGGGCCTTGCGAGCAGCTTCTCGTAGTAGCTGTAATCCCGGCTTCCGGCGATAGCCGGGATCTCCAGGTCAGCGAGGATGGCCTCTTCGTCATAGGGGATATTTGAGATGGCATCTTTTTCGATATCGCCTGGATCTGTGAAGGTAGATGCCCGACTCGGTGCCCTCCAACCATAAATTCCTTGACATTTCGGCTATATTATACAAGGATTTTTTAACTAAAGCAGGAAGGGATAGAGAGTATGAAGATAGATATTAACTGTGACATGGGAGAGAGCTTCGGTTCTTATAAATTGGGTCTAGATGAAGAGGTTATTCAATATATAACCTCGGCAAATATCGCCTGTGGCTATCATGCTGGTGACCCACTGGTGATGGAAAAGACGGTCTCCATGGCAAAAAAGCACGGGGTAGCGGTAGGAGCCCATCCCGGTTTCCCCGATTTGATGGGCTTTGGCAGGAGAAATATAGATGCCACACTTGAGGAGATAAAGGGGTATGTGGTTTACCAGATAGGCGCATTGCAGGCCTTTGCCAGGGCTCAGGGACTAACGGTTGAGCATGTCAAACCACATGGTGCTATGTATTTAATGGCCGTGGAAGATGAGAAGATATCCGAGGCTATCGTTGAGGCCATTGCCAGTGTTGACAAGGATCTCATCTTCGTCGCCTTGGCAGGATCTAAAGGTGAGAAGATGACGAAAATCGGGAAGAAAGTCGGCTTACGGGTAGCCTATGAGGCCTTTCCGGATAGGGCCTACACTCCCGATGGCACCCTTGTGTCCCGGAGACAGCCGGGCGCTGTAATCAAGGATCCCGAACTTGTGGCCCAGAGGGCAATGATGATGGCCAAGGAGGGAATGGTAGAGGCCATCGACGGCACCACAGTTCCCTTTCGACCGGAAACCCTATGCGTCCACGGGGATACGCCTGGTGCGGTAAACCTTGTCAGAAAGATTCGGGAGACCTTGACGGCATCGGGCGTTGAAGTGCTACCTCTATCCAAGTTCATTTGAATCCAACCATCCATGGAGTAATCATCATGCATGAGAGACCTCGATTTCTCCTGGCGGGGGACAGGGGTTTGCTGGTGGAATTCGGGGCTGTCATCGACCCCGAGATCAACCAGAAAGTGCGACAGATTTTTCTGAGCATTGAGAAGACGCCGATAGAAGGTGTCACTGAGGTAATACCGACCTACCGCTCTATTCTCATCTTTTACGATCCATTCATTACCAATTCCGAGAAAATAGAAAAGAAAATCTTGGAGCGTCAAGGCAAACTGGCTGACCGGGATATCCCTTCGCCCGAGACCATTGAGATCCCCGTCGCCTATGGAGAGGAATTCGGCCCAGACCTTGAATTTGTAGCTCACCATAATGGTCTGACCCCAGAGGAGGTAATCGAGATACACACCTCGGCAAGCTATCTCATATACATGCTCGGTTTCACACCGGGCTTCCCCTTTTTGGGTGGACTTTCAGAGAGGCTATTTACACCCAGGCTTGAGAATCCACGACACTTAGTGCCTGCTGGTTCAGTGGGTATTGCCAACAATCAGACGGGCGTTTATTCTATTGATAGCCCGGGGGGGTGGCGACTCATCGGGAGAACGCCAGCAAAGCTCTATGACCCGAAACGATCTCCCCCGATCCTTCTGAAGGCCGGCAATCAACTGCGTTTCAAAAGTATCTCAAAGAAGCAGTTTCAGGAGATAGCCGAAAGTAATGGGGATTCATAGGATGGAGATATTTGAGATCGTCCAGCCAGGTGCCTATACAACCGTTCAGGACAGGGGGAGGTTTGGCTATCAACAATTCGGCGTTCCCACGTGTGGGGCTGTCGATGCATTCTCCTATCGAGTAGCGAATGCCCTGGTTGGTAACTTCCAGGGCCAGGCGGCCCTTGAGGTAACCGTTCTGGGGCCTACGCTGAAGGTGTTACACCAAGGCCTGATCGCCGTTACCGGTGGAGATCTAGGCCCCCTTCTCAATGACAATCCACTGCCCATGTGGAAATCCGTAGCGATCGAGCCAGGGGACACCATTCGATTCAAGGGGGTCAAGAGCGGATGCCGTTCCTATATATCGGTCTCCGGCGGCATCGATGTCCCTGCGGTCATGGGAAGCCGTTCTACGTACGTTGCGGGAAAGATCGGAGGGATCAATGGCCGACCTTTGACAACAGGTGATAGGTTGAAAAAGGGGGAGGGAACGGGAAAGGCCGGCGTTGGAGTTCCTGCAGACCTTATTCCCACCTATCCGAGGGAAGTGGAGGTTCGAGTCATTCTGGGACCTCAAGACGACTATTTCTCTGAGGGGATCAAACATTTCCTTGCTTTCCCCTTCAAGGTGAGCACAAAAGCGGATCGAATGGGATATCGGCTCGAAGGAGATCCAATCAAACACAAAGAGGGGGTTGAAAAAAGCATTATATCCGAACCCAGTGTACCTGGTGGCATCCAGGTTCCACCAGATGGCCAGCCTATCATCCTTCTAGTAGAGCAAACTGTGGGAGGATATACCAAGATCGCCACGGTCATTTCACCTGATATAGGCAAAGTGGGGCAGGCAAAGACGGGCGATCTCATACGTTTCCAACAGGTTGATATCGAAGAAGCCCACCGGATTCTTAAACGGAAAGAAGAAACGTTTGAATCCATTTTAAAGGCCATAACACAATAGTACACAGGGTTTTAAGCCCGTGTACGAACCATTCGGCTTATAGTAACAACCTTGCCGCTTCATGCGTCAGTCCTGTTGAGCGCGGGATAGATGCTCAATAGGTGAGGAGAGGAGTGAAGATGATCTCAAACAACAGCCAGGGAATAAAGGCCTGGCTTCAAGAAATGAGGTGGCAAGAGGTCCAACAGTACCGTGAAAAAAGGGAAGGCCTCGCTCTCATCCCGGTTGGAAGCGTGGAGCAGCACGGTCTTCACCTCCCATTAGGCACTGACAGCATGGTGGCCATCAGTCTCGCCCGAGATGCTGCGCAGCGGACGGAATCAGTAGTGACGCCTCCCCTTTGGTTCGGTTGGAGCCCCCATCATCTTGCCTTGCCGGGCACGATTACCATACGGCCCGAGATTCTCATCGAGTTTCTATTTGATGTCCTGAGTTCTTTGGCTACTAATGGTTTTGATCGATTTGTGATCGTCAACGGACACAGAATTGCGAATATTCCCTGGATTCAGATCTCCGCGGAGAAGGCGCAGCGCGAGCTGGGTGTAAGGGTGATTATCTTCGACCCGGCATATATGGAGAAAGAGGTTGCAGACGAGATTGGATTTGGCGAGGTCGGCCACGCGGATGAGTTGGAGACATCCCACATGTTACACATCATGCCGGAGTTTGTCCGGATGGATTTGGCCGAGGACCATGTACCCCCGGAAAGAAAGCACTATCATGTGGATCCAAGACTTCAAAAAGATACGCTGTGTTGGGTGCCGAGTACAGCCAAGGAACTGAAGCAAACAGCAGGAGAATCAGGAGGAGTCTCTGGAAGACCAACTCTGGCAACCGCTGAAAAGGGAAAGCGGTTACATGAGCATCTTGTGGGGAGATTGATTGAGGCTATCAATGAGCTCAACAAAGGCCGCGTCACATAATCGCAGAGCTCTTCACTCTAGCCGCGGAGGCTCGATGCCGGAGAAAATCCCGCATGTACGTGAGGAAAGGAGGTGATGCCCTTTAGAAAATGATAACGGCGAGGCATTTTAACGGTAACCAAAAAAATGCGGAGGGAAAAAATGGGTACTAAGAAAGAAAGAGTCCACCCAGATTGTGTCAAGGCTGCTATCGTAGCGGCTGCTATCGTAGCGGTTTTGTCTATGGGATTTGGGATGGCGAGAGCCCAAGGACAAGAGGTGAAGATAGGCGTTATCTATCCACTCTCTGGTCCAGTTGCCCATGCAGGGAATATGTCCAAGGATGCCGTTTCCTTGTGTGCTGACTATGTGAACAACAAATGGCCCGATCTGCCCATTCCTATCGGAAATTGGGAAGGGATTCCAGGCCTCAATGGCGCGAAGATAAAGCTGATCTTTGCGGACCACAGGGGAGAGCCGGACAGGGGAGCGGATCTCGCGAAGAAGCTTATTATCGATGAGAAGGTGGTCGGCATTTGTGGGTGCTATCATAGTTCAGTAACCAAGACGGTCAGCACGGTTTGCGAGAGACATAAAATACCCATGATAAACCCGGAATCCACGTCTCCTGTATTGACTAAGAGGGGCTACCAATGGTTCTTTAGGGCCACACCTCACGACAGGATTTTCGTGAGAGACTTTTTTGAGTTCCTCGGGCTTCTGCATCAAGGAAAGGTGCCTGGCGTGAAAGCTGTTCCGAAATCGGAACTGCGCACGATTGGTGCATGTACGGAAAATACGGAATGGGGAGCCGGAACAAGAGATGTGATCAAGGAATTTGCCAAGCAATATGGTTATGAAATCGTGTCAGATGTCACCTATCCTCATGAATCGCCGGATTTGACTGCTGAAGTTCGAAGGCTGCTCGCACCGAAACCAGACATACTCATGTTCGCCTCCTACATCTCTGATGCCATCCTCCTGACCAAGACCATGAAGGAGTTCAAGGCTAAGGCAAAAGTGTTCTGGTCTCAGGACGTGGGTTTTTACCAGCCAAAGTACATTGAGACCTTTGGCAATGATACGGAGGGGATCCTCAATCGGACCGTATTCTCTAAAAAGCTCTTTGCCGTAAAACCTGTTGCAAAGAATATCAATGTAGAATTCAAGAAAAGAAGCGGTGTGGATTTTATGGGGACTTCTGCCCGGGCATTCACCGGTATGCAGGCATGGGCTTACGTGCTCAATGAAGCTGGCTCGACAGACCCGGAAGCCATTCGAAAGACAGCCGAAACAATCGAAATACCCGGTAAAGACCTGATCGTGCCGTGGAAGGGGATTAAGTTCGAGGATGTGGGAGGAGAGACAAACCAGAATACCTGGTCCAGTGGTTTGATCGTGCAGTATCAGGCACAAGAGCCCGAGATTATCTACCCCCTTGATGTAGCTACCGCCAAGTTCGTCTATCCATGGCCGGGCTTGAAGTAGAACACCGTACTGTTAGATTGAGGTTTAGCCGTCCTATGAATGGCTAAACCTCTTTTCAATCCCTTGATGACAAAAAGGAATACCTTATGGAGATGCTCGTACCCACCATAATATCCGCGCTGCTCATGGGAATGCTCTTTGCCCTGGTTGCCTTGGGGCTTGCCATTATATTCGGCGTGATGAATATCGTTAATTTCGCGCACGGTGAGTTCCTTATGGTAGGAATGTATACCGCATTCCTCACCGCAACAGTCTTCTCCATAGAGCCGCTATTGACCCTGCCGATAGCCGCGATGGTCGGCTTTTTATTGGGTATAGCCTCATATTATTTTCTGGTTAGATATCTGCTCAAGGGCCCTATGCTCGCACAGCTCCTGGGTACCTTTGGATTGATGATTTTCCTGCGATATCTGGCCATGTGTATTTTCGGTCCCGATTACAAGACCCTGGAACAGGGGGTGCTCATCGGCAAAAGCATTAAGTGGGGGTCTGTGGTGCTGAGTTATCCCAGATTAGGGACTGCTGTACTCAGCCTGATAGCCTTTGGGATCATCTACTGGCTCATAAACCGAACCCGTCTTGGAAAGGCCCTACAGGCAACGGCACTCGACGTAGAGGCTGCAAGCTACATGGGCATAGACACGGAAAGGATGAGGGGCCTTGCATGGGGCCTAGGAGGGGCCACCATGGGAATTGCCGGGGCCCTGCTTACCAATTTCTACTATGTCTTTCCCACTATAGGAATTCTCTTCTGTATGATCGCCTTTGCAACCGTGGCGTTGGGTGGGTTCGGATCAATCAAGGGGGCGTTTATAGCTGGGCTGATCATGGGCCTAATCATAGATCTAGGAGGCACCTATATCGGCCCACATCATAAATTTGCCCTCGTGTATCTCACCTACTTTCTGGTAGTAGTATTCAGACCTCAAGGCCTTTTCGGGTGGTAGTTGAAAGTGAGAACCCTGAGAGATGCATTTTCGTTTGGCGATTTGCCCTTAGTAGAGAGGATTGGTTTTGCCATTTTCATCATGTTCTGCACCCTCTTTCCCTGGGTCACCAAGGGCTCCTTCGACCAGGCGGTTATGATCCAATTCCTCATCTTTTGCCTCTATGGGCTGGGATGGAATCTCATCGGGGGATATGGGGGGCAGGTGGCCCTGGGACAGGCAAAAAATGTCGGGATGTCCGCCTATACCGTTGCCTTGCTCATGGTTTGGTGGGATATCCCTTTCTGGTTATCCACGCCGCTGGGTGTGGTGGTAGCAACTATTGAGTCCTTCGTCCTCGGCTATTTCTTGTTCAGGCTTAGGGGACACTACTTTGCGATTGCCACCATTGCCGTCTCGCTCGTCTGGCAGCAATTATTTATCAACTGGGATCTTATCGGGGGAGCCAGGGGAGTTGAGCTACCCTTGAAGGAGACCCCGAACTTCCTTTATATGCAGTTTGCATCTCCCATTTATTATCACTATTTTGCCTTCTTGCTTGTCCTCGCGGCCATTCTATATATGAATTGGTTCAGGAAATCCAGGCTTGGATATCAACTGCGGTCAATCACGTCAAACGAAGAAGTTGCAGAAAGCCTGGGCATAAATGCCCATTGGGTGAAGGTCAAGGCTTACTGCATTACGGGTGTGTTTGCAGGCATGGGCGGGGCCTTCTACACGGTCTACTATAACTATATCGATCCCTTCTCGGTAATGCATCTGGAGCTGTCAGTAATGATCGCCTTGATGACCATGATAGGCGGTGCAGGTTCCATGTGGGGTCCAATAATCGGTGCAATGATCCTCATCCCCTTAGATCGCTACCTGGGTGCCTGGCTTGGAGGAAGCGGAATTATCGGGGTGGACTTCATGATTTACGCGTTGATGGTTATGATAATATCGGCCTATGAACCAAAGGGAATCTGGGGCATAATCGAGAAAGTCAGGGCGAGGAGGTAGGTAAAGGCCCCATGCCGCTATTGGAAATAATTGACTTGACGAAGGATTTTGGCGGTGTAGCCGCCAACAACCATATCTCCCTTGAGATTGAAAGGGGGGAGATCATCGGACTGATAGGTCCGAACGGTGCGGGCAAGACCACCCTGTTCAATTGCATTGTCGGGTATCACAAGCCGAATCAAGGTGCCATACGATTCAAGGGCAAGGATATCACTGGACTCAAGCCCTTCCAGACAAATCGGGAGGGGATTGGCAGGACCTTTCAAATTATGAGCATTTCCGGAGACCTTACGGTATTGGAGAATGTCATGGTAGGATCCTTCTGTAAGACTTCCGATCGTAGAACCGCACGGCAAGAGGCCTCCGAGATAATGAATCTCACGGGATTGGAGCAAGACGCTGAGGCCCGACTTACCGAATTGCCTGTGGCCACTCAAAAACGGGTTGGCCTTGCCATGGCCCTTGCTACCAAACCAGAGCTCCTCATGCTTGATGAGGTTGCTTCAGGCCTAAATCCGAGGGAAACGGAGGAAATGGTCGCGCTTCTTAAAAACATCTATGTGGTGAAGGGGCTGACCCTTTTTCTCACTGAACATGTGATGGAAGTCGTGATGCCCATTTCCCAGCGTATCATCGTCCTGGACGGGGGCCAAAAAATAGCGGAGGGAAGGCCCCAAGACATCGCCAACAATGAACGGGTGATCAGGGCCTATTTGGGTGAGAAGTATGCTAAAGGTCGAAGAGATAGAGGTTCGATATAGCGGTGTACCCGTGATCCACGACGTTTCCTTCCACGTGAATGGGGGAGAGCTGATCTCGATAGTCGGGGCCAATGGTTCGGGTAAGACCACGGTACTGAAGACCGTGGCCGGAACCCTCCACCCTACAAAAGGAAGCATGGAATTCGAGAATGAGGATATCAGTGCGAGTACGACGGTGGAGATCGTGAGAAAGGGCATCACCTATGTCCCGGAGGAGAGGCGCATCTTTGGTCCCCTTTCCGTGGAGGAGAACCTAAAGTTAGGTGCCTACATCGTCAATGACAGGGAAGAGATGGAAAAAAGCCTTGATTATGTATACGGCCTCTTTCCCATCTTGAAGACAAGATGGAAACAGCTCGGCGGTACCCTCAGCGGTGGAGAGCAGCAGATGCTCGCCATCGGGAGAGGCTTGATGTCGCGACCTAAACTCCTGATGCTGGATGAACCCTCACTGGGGCTTATGCCCAAACTGGTTGATGAGATGCTGGAAGCGGTAGCTACCCTGAAAAAGGAAGGTAACACCATCCTGCTTGTTGAACAGAATGTCAGGGAGGCATTGGAAATGGCGGACAGGGGGTACGTACTGCAGACGGGGAGGACTATCCATGAGGGAACCGGCCAGGAACTTCTTGAGACCGATATTGTCAAGAGGGCGTTTTTAGGGCTTTAGATACCTATGCGTGTCCTTGCTGGTTAATCTCACCTTCCTTTAGGATTTCATGCCCATAATCGAGTTCATCAATGAGGCCTTTCCCCTGTTCGGCTGCTCATCATCGGATGGTAGCCTTGAACCGTTGTATGATCATCTCCCTGTGACGCAGTGCCTCATAGGCATTGTTCAGGGAAACACCCCGAAACCGTACCGTATCTCCGGGCTTGATCTGCCCTAATGAGGGTAGGTCAGCGCTGATCACCGTGGCGATTTTTCTGTATCCGCCGGTGATCGTTTCCATAAGGATAATGATGGGCTGTGCATCGCCGGGAACCTGAATTGTGCCGGGGACGAGGCCCTCGGATATAATGGATTCAGGCATACCCGGCTTTTTTTCAAGCGCAGGCCCTGTCAAACGGATTCCCATGCGATCCGAGTGAGGGGATACCCTGAACGATGAGCCAAGAAAGCGCTTCTTGGCGGCCCCTGTGAACTCCGCATCCTGCGGGCCGAGCATCACCCTCAAAACCCAATCCCTGGAATAGGCGGGGATCCACTTCGAGTCAAACGCCCTTGCCGCTGCCCCGAGATGCAAATGGGGTGATTCGGTACTCAGGATGTCACCCTTTTGAAGCGGCCTTCCCTCGTAGCCCCCAAATCGAGAAGAGAGGCTGGTTGATTCGCTCTCCATGACAGGCGTGACGCTGATGCCGCCGCCTACCGAGAGGTAAGCACGACAGCCGCTTTTGGGCCCTTTAAAGTGGAGCATATCGTCCCGCCGCATGGAATGGCAACGCCACATCCGAAGGGGCT
>Ga0180301_10004602_pt1 | contig 10654 bp, 13 predicted proteins | sample GuaBasSediGuay16_FD_121797 | JGI IMG/M metagenome (GOLD analysis project Ga0180301, IMG submission 121797) | Subseafloor sediment microbial communities from Guaymas Basin, Gulf of California, Mexico - Guay16, Core 4569-2, 12-15 cm | ecosystem: Environmental > Aquatic > Marine > Hydrothermal... | reverse complement strand
GTCCCTTTTTACGTTGCCTTACCCATTTCAACGATAGATGTGGCAACCGCCACAGGTAGAGAGATTACCATAGAAGAGAGAGATGGCGAGGAGGTAACCTCAATGGGAGGAGTAAGAATAGCACCTGAGGGAGTAAAGGTGATAAATCCCGCTTTTGATGTTACCCCCGGCGAACTAATAACCGCCTTTATTACGGAGAAGGGGATTATCAGCAAACAATTCAATAGTAATTTAGCAGAAATTGCAGCTTCCAGATAAAATTCCTTTAATGGTTTTGATTAAAAAAAGCCCCCGGGTAAAAGGAGGTGGAAAACCCAGGGGCAAGGTAAAATAAGGAGGAGTTCATTAAAAATTTTTACATCGATATAATATACATTAATTTTTAAAAAAAGTTAATAGTGTTTCAAGAAGAAATTTCATTTTTTCTCGAATAGAGTAGAACCTGGTTTCAATAATTGGTATGGTTTTTTATTTTCCCACCAGAGAAAGAAAATATTTATGAATGCGCCTATCCTCTGTTAGTTCCGGATGAAAACTTGCCGAAAGAATATTTTTCTGCTGTATGAGAACCGGTTTTTCTTCGAAACTTGCCAGGATCTCCACATCTTTACCAATACGAACTACCTGGGGAGCCCTTATGAAAACCGCCCTAATCGGTTTTGTTCCTAAAAAGGGAGAAAAGATGTCCGCTTCGAAACTCTCAATTTGCCTGCCATAGGCGTTTCTAGCTACAGTGATATCCAGAATACCCAATTTAGGCTGATTGTCTCCCTCTATCTCTTTTGCAAGAATTATCATGCCTGCACATGTACCAAAGACAGGCATGCCCTTCTCTATTCTTTCTTTTAAATCTTCCAGGATGTCGAATCTCTTAAGAAGTTTTCCTATTGTGGTACTTTCTCCTCCGGGAATAACCAGCCCGTTAACTTCTTCGAGATCCCCCTTCGAGCGGACTTTTACCACTCTGACTCCAAGGTGTTTTAAAACATATTCATGTTTTGCAAAATCTCCTTGCAAGGAGAGAACACCTATGGTTGCCAACTTGGTACCGCGTGTTACCAGCCTCGCACTGCGAGAAGCTGATTCTCTTCAAGCTGGGCGGAACTTATCCCTGACATGGGTTCTCCGAGGTCCATAGAAATCTCTGCCAGTTTTTCCGGATCGTTGTAATAAGTAACCGCTTCTACAATAGCTCTGGCTCTTTTAGGTGGATTATCGGATTTAAAGATACCGGAGCCGACAAAAACCGCCTCTGCGCCTAACTGCATCATAAGAGCGGCATCTGCCGGAGTTGCTATCCCACCGGCCGAAAAATTGGGCACGGGAAGTTTACCTGTTCTGGCTACTTCTACCACCAGCTCGTAGGGAGCACCCAGATTTTTCGCTTCGGTCATCAGCTCTTCTTCCGGTAGAGAGGTAAGCCTTTTTATGCCATCCATGACATTCCTCATATGTCTTACAGCCTCAATTATATCTCCTGTTCCCGCCTCTCCTTTAGTTCGTATCATGGCAGCACCTTCCCCGATTCTTCTTAATGCTTCTCCGAGATCACGACAACCGCAAACAAAGGGAACTTTAAACTGGTGTTTATTCACATGAAATCTGTCATCTGCGGGTGTAAGTACTTCACTTTCATCGATAAAATCTACACCCAATGCCTGCAGTATCTGAGCTTCTGCGAAATGCCCTATACGGCATTTCGCCATAACCGGAATACTTACAGCTTCCTGAATATCCCTGATTATTTTGGGGTCGGACATCCGAGCCACCCCTCCATGTGTCCTTATATCCGCAGGTACTCTCTCAAGAGCCATGACCGATACAGCACCCGCGTTCTCTGCAATACGGGCCTGTTCGGGGGTTACCACATCCATTATGACTCCGCCTTTTAGCATCTCTGCCAGACCGACTTTCTCTCTATAAGTGGATTTCTGGCGCCTGGACCATGTCTTTTCGTTCATTCTATTTCCTCATTATATTTAAAGAATTAAGATTTAATACCGTTTTCCCAACTAAAAAGTTATTCCAGAAGTTGCTAAAAGTCAAGGAGATACTGCCCTTTAAGAATAAATTGAAAAATGTTATATTAAAAGAGACACAAGAAATGGAAAGAGATAGTATAGAGTCTAACATAAGAAGAATTGAGAGTCGGATCAAAGAAGCAGCAGAAAGAGCCGGAAGAAATGCCGAAGGAATTCGGCTGATGGCGGTTACCAAAACCAGAATCCGTGAAGAGATAATCGCAGCTTACAGAGCCGGGATAAGCCTTTTCGGAGAAAATCGGGTCGCAGAGGCGGAGGAGAAATACAAAGATCTGGGTATTGATATAGAGCTGCATATGATTGGTCATCTTCAAAGAAATAAGGCGAAAACGGCAGCCGGATTGTTTAAGTGTGTTCAATCTATAGATAAGCTTGAGACCGCAGAAGTACTTAACAAATACTTAGAAACCTTAAACAAAAAAATGGATATCCTCTTCGAGATAAATACCTCCGGAGAGGAGAGTAAATACGGTTTCAGGGATAAGAACGAATATTTCCGTGTTCTTGAAAGGGTTAATCAGCTCTCTATGATCAACATTCGGGGACTTATGACCATCGGACCGTTTACCGATAACGAGCAGATGATTAGAGACTCCTTTCGTTTTTTAAGGGAGCTCTACGAGGAAACGAGGTCCAGGTATCAATTCCTTGAAATAGATACCCTATCCATGGGGATGTCTTCAGACTTTGAGATTGCCGTAGAAGAAGGGGCAACCCTGTTAAGGATCGGGAGCTCCATATTCGGCTCGAGGAGAACCGGGTGAGATTAAAAAATATTCTGGTACTCCCGTTTCTGTTGATCACAATCAATCTCTCTTTTACCGAAGAAAAACCTCCCACACCAGAGCCATATACTAAAGAAGAGTTTCCACAGTGGTTACACGACCTTCGGAGGGCCGAGATTATTTTAGTAGGCTCCTTTCCCATAACCCTTTTTTTTACTTCCGTAGGATACGATATTTTTCGATACGTAAGCAGAGAAGTAGAGGAGACACCGGTTCCGGGAATGTTTGGTACACTGCGGCTTATACCTCTTACAAAAGAAGAGAAGATAGGTATTTTGATAACTGCAGTAAGCATCTCTGCCTGTATTACCATTGCGGATTTAATAATAAATAAAATCATCAAAAAAAAAGAACAAAAAGATGAACGCAATTTTCAGAGTAAATGATCACAATCATTCGGGGATGAGGGTCGATAAATACATAGCCGAAGTAGCACGGTTGTTTCCTCGCAGTCAAATCAAAAACAGAGAAGTGCATGTAAGGATCAACAACCACCCCTCAAAACTCTCCAGGCATATTTTTCACGGAGATCTTATAGAGGTGGAATTTCAAGAACCGAAGACAGTTACCATAAAACCCGAACCTGTAAAGCTTGATATTATTTTTGAGAATGGTACTGTAGTGGTCATTAACAAACCTCAGGGTATGGTAGTACATCCGGCTAATGGGCATTATTCGGGAACTCTCATGCAGGGATTACTCTTCCACTGCAAAGATCTAAGCGATCTTTTCGGAAATGAATATCCAAGACCGGGAATAGTACATCGCCTAGATAAGGAGACTTCGGGAATACTTATTGCCGCTAAAACACCTGAAGCTCTCGATCTTCTGGCGGATCAATTCAGAAAAAAAATCGTTAGAAAGATTTATTTGGGTATTCTTAAGGGGGTCCCCTCTCCTCCTGTCGGTAAAGTTAAAAATAGAATAACAAGAGACCCACACAATAGAAAAAGGTTTACCATATCCGAAACAAAGGGGAAAACGGCGATAACTCATTACAGGGTTATCAAGAACTTTTATGGAGCCTATTCTTTAGTGTGGCTTAAACCCGAAACAGGACGAACTCATCAGTTGAGAGTTCATATGCTTTTTCTGGGCACTCCCATATTGGGTGATCCACTGTACAGCAGGAAGGATAACCAATTCCCCGAAGCAACTCTTATGCTGCACTCCTGGAAACTATCGATTACTTTACCCGGGGATGATAAACCCAGAACATTCCGTGCACCTCTTCCTTCAAGGTTTAAAGAAATTTTAAAGTGCATTAACTCCTGGAGTTATTCTGTTGATTCTCCTCTTCGAAAAAGGCAGGGTTAAACATTTTTTCAGCCTTAAGTGTTGTCGGCGGACCGTGACCCGGAAAAATAATCGAATCATCTGGAAGGGTGAATAATTTTTCTCTTATGGCGGAGAGAAGTATCCTTCTCTCATATAAGCTTTGAGTACCACCCACCCTACCTGCGTACAGAACATCGCCTGTAAATAACATCCCTTCTATTTTAAAGACGAGAGAATCACTCGAATGTCCTGGTATTTCCAGCACTTCTACCCGGAATCCAGAGATATCCATACAATCACCATCGTGAAGTTGATTACAGGGAAAATCCAGTACCGTGCAATTTTTGCCATATATGGCGGAATCGTATATTTTTAAAATAGTTTTTACTCCCTTTATGTGTGATTCATGGGAATGAGTAACAAGTATGGATTTAATATAGTAATTATGATCCTCTATCAAACTCAACAACTGGATATCCATGACGCTTGGATCGATCAGTATGGCGTCTATACCCGTATCCATACCAAGAAGATAAGTATTTGAGAACTCAACTACCGAAAAATGAGAAAAGAGTTTCATTTCTCTCCGAGGCAATACTTTTCATCGAACTCCGCCTCTTCATAGTTGGAATATTTAAAACTTAAATTATTTATTTCTGCTTTTGCCAGATTAACCTTCTTGAGATTGCACTCTATGAATAGAATATCTTCGAGATAAGCATTTATAAAGTAGGAAAAATAGAGGTCGGAATCCTTAAAAGATAACTTTTTACCTCTTATACCATTAAAGTTAGTGTAAAATATATCCGATTCGGTGAAATCTCCATTCTCGATTATAGAGCCTGTAAATACACAGGACTGCATATCAATACCGGAGAACTTACATGAAAAAAATGAAGAGAAATCGAAAAAACACAGCCTGAAGAGTGAGCCTTCGAAGTTAGAGTTATGGAAAACTGTATTCGAAAACTTGCATGTATAAAAATGCTTTCCGGAAAAATCAACATTATCAAAATCCATTAAAGAGAGATTCAGATCTTTTACAGTTTCCATGGAAGAGATAGTACTGATCATTTTTTCTCTATAAGCTTCTTTTGATTGGAGATGAATCCAGCACACATCGCTATCTGTAAGCCTGAGATTTCTGCATTCCTCGACCGTACAGTACTTGTATTGAAACATATACATTCAGAATATTAAAAATATGGTAAAAACACAAGTAAAAAGTTGATAATATCACCCTCTCTTTATTATAATTTCTATATGAGTAGATGTTATTTTTGTGGTCAGGAGATACTCGAAGAGAGGATTACAAGAAGTTCGGTGTGCTCAAAATGCGGGAGAGATTTGAAAATTTGTCTTCATTGTAAGTTCTATAAGCCTGGTGCTCACTGGGATTGCTGGGAAACTATCACAGAACCTGTGAGGGAAAAAGACAAGGTAAACTTCTGTGATTATTTCGTACTCAATCCCGATATAGGACCTCCTGGGAAAGAGGATAAAGTCAAGGGAGCCAGAGCCAGGTTTGAAAGCCTTTTCAAGGATGAATAGAGGCTTAAGAACCTACAGGCACACTATATGGAACACCGAAGCAACGGCAAAATAGATGAGCATACATTAAAAATACTTGAGTTCGATAGAATAGTTGCAGAGCTATCCTCCTACTGCAAGACCGTGGAAGGGAGGCAGCTTCTTCTCTCACAGGATATAATATTTGATGAAAATGCTTATGAGGATATACTGGGGAAAGCCGAGGATTATAGAAAAATACTGCTATGCGGCATCCCCTTTCCCGATCTCGATTTCCCCCCTGTAGAAAGCTATTTCCTTGAACTCGAAAAAGAAAATACCGTGCTTGAAGGGAAAGAACTTGCCAATATAGGAAAATACATCCGCTCGGCAATGAAACTAAAGAAGTATCTGGTCAAATGCATTAAGGGAGAGCTTTCCTTACAGGATAGCTCTCTGGCATTTCTTATAGGAGAACTACCCGATTTAAGCCATCTCTCATCTGCTATTTTCTCAATTGTAGAGCCCGACGGAAAGATCAAAGACAGCACTCCAGAATTAAAGGCAATAAAGAAAAAAATTCAAAATACAATGGATACAATAAGAAAGCTTGCTGCAAAATATCTACACTCCGAAGAGCTGCGTAAATGCTGGCAGTCTGATGTTCCCACCCAGAGAGAGGGAAGAACCGTTCTCCCCTTGAAATCTGAAAGTCGATCCAGGGTAAAAGGCGTGGTACACGATATCTCTTCTTCGGGAGCAACCCTCTTTATCGAACCGCTTGACATTCTCGAAAAGAACAACCAACTTGTGGAAGAACAGAATGAGTATAGGCGAGAAGTCTTTAGAATCCTCACTAAATTAACAGGAGAGGTTAAAAAGGAGCTGTTTCTCTTAAAAGAACTTGTAAGGGTGCTCTCTTTTCTGGACACTGTCCATGCAAGAGCCCGATACACTATTGATCATGGATGTAAAAGATCGGAGAAATCGGTCGGAGAAATAAAACTGATAAAAGCAAGACATCCTCTTCTCGGTAGGAAGGCCGTTCCAATTGACTTGCTGATCGACAGTAACGCAGATATTCTACTTATCTCCGGTCCGAATGCAGGAGGAAAAACCGTAACATTGAAAACAGTAGGTTTGCTAGTGCTCATGAATCAATTCGGCATGGAAATTCCTGCCGATGAAGGCAGTAAATTACCTTTTTTTGATGGAATCTATGCGGATATCGGCGATGAACAGTCAATCGAGCAATCCCTCTCAACTTTTTCCGGACATATGAGCAGGATAAATTTTATTATAGAAAACTCCACCGCCTCTTCACTGGTTCTTCTGGATGAGCTTGGGTTCGGAACCGATCCGGAGGAGGGATCTGCTCTGGCCATAGCACTTCTGGATTACTTTTCGGAAAGAAATACGAAAGTAATTGCAACCACCCACCATGGAGCTATAAAGAATTACGCCATATCGAGAGATAGATTTAGAAGTGCTTCCATGGAGTTTGATTTAAATACCCTATCACCCACCTATCGAGTTATTCCGGAGATACCTGGAGAGAGCCATGCTCTTGAGATTGCAGAACGAACCGGGGTGAGAGATGAAATAATAGATAGAGCAAGGGGGTATTTAAGCAATTGCAAATCCGGAACATCGGAACTATTAAATAGTCTCTGGAAAAAACAGAAAGAACTTCTATTACAGGAGGATGAGTTAAAAAAGAGGGAGGAGAAACTCAAGGAGGATACAAGAAAGGTAGATCTCATGAAATTACAGTTGAGACAGAGAGATGATGAGATAAAGCGTGGGGAAATATCAGAACTTAAGCGATTTCTGGATACAAGCAGGAAAGAGCTGGAGAATCTGGTAAGAGAATTACGGGAAGGAGAAATTACCCGGAAGAAAACCAGGGGGGTAAAGGAGTTTATAAAAAGTGTGGAAGAGAGAGCGCGAATTGAAGAGATGAGCATCGAAAAGGCGAAAGATGGAACAGAATTTTCAGAAGAGAAGAATTTTAAGCCTGGAATGGAAGTGTATATAGGTAAAGCTAAGACAAGGGCAAAATTGATTAGAGAGGAGAAGAAAGGAAAGTGGCTGGTTACAACCGATTCTCTGAAAATGGTAGTATCGAGAGAAGATATAATGCCCGCTTTAGTTGATTCTGATAAGGATGTTGACTTCGAAGTCTCTCCAGTCAGGATCGAAGGTAAGCCCGATTATCATATGGATGTGAGAGGACAACAGCTCGAAGAAGCCTTAAATAATGTGGTTACCCAGATCGACAGGGCTATTTTGTCCGGTCTTTATGAGTTTTGTATTATTCATGGCAAGGGAGAGGGAGTTCTTCAGCGAGGCATCCACGAATATTTAAGAAATAACAGTCTGGTTGATGATTATTATTTCTCTCCTCCTGAAATGGGAGGATTCGGTAAAACTGTGGTAAAGCTTAAAAAAAGTAATTGAAAAATATGCAGTAAAGATATAATCTTGGTAAGGAATAAATATGTTTCTGGAAATACTAATTGCATTGGCTCTTGACTGGAAATTTCAGGTTGCAGTTGTATTTCTATTAATGGTTGTACCGACTATTTTTAGCCTTGCCTCGCTGAAACAGATAAGAATAAATCGAAGTCCGTGGAGAAAAACAACTTCTACTAAAAAGAGCGGCGGTAATGAATAGAATACTTTTTATACTAATCCTATCATCTTTTTTAATTTCCTGTGTAGGTATTAAATCCGAGATAGAACTGGATGATGATGGTTCGGGTACTCTCAGATTATCCTATAAGGTCTCTCAGATGATCCTCCATCTCGGTAGACTAGAAGATGATGAAAGAGTAGTACCACTACCTGTAAACAGGCGTGATTTTGAAAGAACAGTCCAATCAATCGAAGGTCTCTCACTTAATTCATATTCCAGTAGAGAGGATGAGGAAAATATCTATATCGATACCGAATTATCTTTTCAGAGTATAGAAGCTCTTTCCGACATTTTCTCCCGCTCGGATAGTGGAGGAATAACATTAACACAAAACGATAAGGGAGACACTGTCTACACTCAGGTTATACACAGGGGCAGAGGGGAGGATATCGATAGGGATACTCTCGAAATGATCGAAACGTTTTTCAAGGATTATTTTATTGAATACTCACTTACTGCACCTGGAGTGATTAAAGAGGCAAGTCCCGGCACAACAGGAGAGAATAGAAAAACGGCGGTGTTTAAAGTATCAATACCGGAGTATATTGAACAGCTTGAACCTCTAGTCTGGGAAGTAATCTGGTAGATAACATGGAAGAGAAATAAAGTATGAAAGAGAAGATGCGTAAGTTTTTAAAGATTCTCAGGGTGGAACTTGAAGATCTGGAAGAAGATATGGAACTACTTATCGATCTGCATAGAGAAAAAGAGCAAAAAAAGGTGATCACCCCCTATGTGTGCATGGAAAATATAGGTCTGATCAAGAATGAGATTTCTGCAGTGAAGAGGATAATACAATCTATCGAGAATGTAGGTATAGATGAATACAATAACATCGAAGAATTGACCGAACATATAAATAACATATTCAAGAAACAAATAAAGGAGTCCGATTATCCTGATTCTATCTATTTCTTTGTAAAGAGAAAATTGGATAAGGTTAAAAAATACATCGAAGAGAGATAGAAAGAGCATTGTTTTATAAGCTCTTGTGATTGATTTATTCTTTTTGTTTGTCTATCATAGCATAATGACGATAATATATATCTGAAAAGCTACACTGTTTGGAGAAAAATATGGATGTACAGCTTAAAGAACTTATAGAAAAAATCAAGACAGAAGGTGTTAAAGATGCCGAAGAGAAGTCTTCAAGGATTATAAAGGAATCGGAGGCTAAAGCTGCTGAGATCATTTCAGAAGCAGAAAAGAAGGCAACCAGGATAAAGGAGGAGGCAAAAAAGGAAGCGGAAAAATACGAACATTCAGGGAAGGAGGCGCTTTCACAGGCAGGAAGAGATCTATTGCTGAGTCTCCGGAAAAAAATTATTAAAATTTTCGAGGAGATCACAAAAGCCCAGATAGAAAAAGCCCTTAAGGGAAAAGCACTTGAAGATGCAGTTGTTACACTCGTAAAAGAATGGAGCAAGAAACAGGTAGAAGATGTGGAAGTTTTGCTTCCTCCTGAGGATCTTGAAAAAATAGAGAGCAGTCTTAAAACCAAACTGGCCGATGAGATAAAAAAGGGACTGGAGATAAAGCCATTACCGCAGATTGATGCCGGGTTCCGTGTGGCAAATAAAGACGGCTCGGCCTATTACGACTTTTCGGCTAACGGAATTGCCGAAATTCTATCACAGTATTTAAACCCAAGACTGGCAGAAATTTTAAAGAGAGCTATTCAGAAGGAGTAGAGGAGATTGGCACAGTATTACTTCACAGTTGCGTACCTTCCCCAACTTTTCTACGATACAGAAAAACCCTTTCTAAACACAGTGAGGTTTCTCACTCTTTGCGGTGAAACATTACACAGAAGAGATATTCTGCTAGTGCAGAAAACAAAGTTAACCGGGTTCGATCAAAGCGAGCCTATAAATGAGCTTCTTCTGAATTGGCACAGGTTCGAAATAACTCTAAGAAACGAGCTTGTAAACTTGAGAGCACACAAACGGGGGAAGGACCCTTACGAATGGCTTAAGGAAGTGCAGGAAGTATTAGGCCTATCTTCGATAGCAAGGGATGCCTTTAACGAGGATAATCCCTTGCAGGCCGAAGATATGCTTAATCGGGTTCGGTGGAAATATTTTGATGATCTTGAATCGGGTCATTACTTCGATGTCGAGAAGCTCCAGGTGTATTATCTTAGATTACAGCTTCTCGAAAGGAAGGCCCTTTTCGATAAAGAGAAAGGTTATAGCAGATTCGAGAAGATACGCAGTGAGAAATTAAAGTCCGCAAATTTGCGACTCTGGGAGGAAGGATTTTCTTAAAAACTTTTTTTAAAAAAAAGTTGAACTTAAAAAAAAGGGTTTTAAAAATCTATTATATAAGTAAAATAATAATAC
>Ga0180301_10004601_pt1 | contig 10654 bp, 7 predicted proteins | sample GuaBasSediGuay16_FD_121797 | JGI IMG/M metagenome (GOLD analysis project Ga0180301, IMG submission 121797) | Subseafloor sediment microbial communities from Guaymas Basin, Gulf of California, Mexico - Guay16, Core 4569-2, 12-15 cm | ecosystem: Environmental > Aquatic > Marine > Hydrothermal... | reverse complement strand
TGATGAAAGGTGAGGCAATTACTTCTTCCATAATTCAAACATGTATGACTTTTTTATCTAAGGATTTTCGTTTGATTTGAAAGGATAAAATGAAGAAAGTCATACTTTATGTACAACGAGAAATTCAAGCAGGTTTGTTTGTTGGAGAATGTATTTTCTTATTCCTCTTCCATAGTTTACAGTAGCAAATCTATTAGGATTTATGTAGCCCAGCTTTCCGCTATCATTTAACCACGTAATTCCACGTTCTATAAAGGGTATGTAAATATCGTAGTTCCCTGAGATAGTTGTATAAATAGCCTCGTACTTTTCTTTGCTCTCAGACGAGAGTGTTTGTATCCTCACATACGGCGGATTCCCAACCACGAAATCGTACTTCACGTAATTCTTCAGAATCGCAGCAAGCATTATGTCCTCGATGGTTTTAATCAGTTTGCCATCGCCGAAAGTCGCTTTGAGTTCCTTGAACTTCTGTAAAAAGTGCTCTGCATAGGGTGTGAAGAAAGACACCAATCCGTTCCACTCCTTATCTTCGAGATACCTCTTAAAATTTCTTTCCAGTTCCTCTTTATCAACTTCGTATTTTTCCTCCCGTGCGGATTCTTTCACCGTATCAAAAACCGCCTGAAGAGCGGCAAAGTATTCCTGAACGTTTAATAAATCCGTTTTTCCGAATACGTCTTTATCGTAAGGCATTTTTATCTTCAGGTTTCCACCGTCAACTGGCAAGCCCGTGTCAATTAAAATATAGCGAATACCACTCTCGAAAGTCTCGATGGTTACTTTCATCGCTTCTCCCTTCGTTTCATCAACCAGAGAATCCGTTCTGAAAATAGGTAAGCGGTTCAAAACAAATCTCGGGTCTTCTTCCATCGCTTTCTTATATGCGGGAATCAAGACGAGCATGAACTGCATCTGAGCCATAAAGGTAGCAAAAGGATGAATGTCAAAGCCTGCGATGCAGTATTCGTTGCAGAGCTCTTTTAAAATCCTCGACCAGCCCTTTTCCTCTGCGATTTGCCCGAAGGCTTTCAGATATCTCCGCAGCGCTTCTACCAGAAAAGTCCCGGAGCCACATGCAGGGTCTAACAATCTCTTGTGGATAATGCCCTGTCCTTCATAGCCAACCGCATCGAGTATATACTTCACAACCTCGATTGGCGTATAAAATTCTCCAAGTGCCTTTCTGGTCTCTTTATCAAAATATCGCTGGTAGAGCGTTCCAAGAGGGTCACCAACGATCTCAGAAAAGTCGAACTTGTACAGCGTTAATATAATCTCAGCAAGAGCATCACCAAAATACGCTTTTTGCTTTTCATAACGATGATACGGACTATATAAAGAATCCCCAGCTCGTAATTCTTTGTAACTGTCCTCCCACCAGTAGAAAATATCTCCTTCAAAAACGGATTTTACAAGATTTCCCTTCATGTTTTCAATCAAATTCTTCGTGGTTATTGGCCATGCAAGTGAGGAAATATCTCCTCGGTGAGATGTCCGCTCAATTTCACGTTTAATGAAATCAGAAAAATCAATGTATGGCAATTTGTAATCCTCACATGCCTTCGCCAAAATCAATCGTGTAAACAGAGAATACGCACTTTCCAGGCAGAACATAAATTTGAAGAGATCCTCTTCGTTCTTCTCGAGCCCGATCTTATCCATTATCCAGTGCCAGTTTTCTGGCACCTTCTCTGGCTTCTTTGCGTATGAAATCTTCCAGAAGTTATAGGCACTTTTAAGAAACTTCGATCGTTCTAATTCAAAATCAAAAAGACCAATTGTCCTTTGAACCAAGTTCACAAAGATGGAGTCCCCTTTCAATTCGAAACTATCAAAAAAATGCTGCTGTGCAATCTCCGTGGATAGATTTACTCTCTCCTCCGGGTTATCAAATCGCTCGAAATAGCCGAGTACTTCTTCAATTCTCGTTCTTTCAATGCACGGCTTTTTTAGCCAGTCATGTATTTCTTCGCACTGTGATAAGGTAACCGCGCCAAGATTTAATCTCAATTTTATTTCCCAGTTCGAGTTTATCCGCTCATATATCAGAAGTTCCAGTCCATCCGTAAGCAGCCCATATCTCGCTTTTAGCGGTTTTACATACCGCTCCCAAAGTTGAGCGAAATCTTGTTCTAAATCTACCTCGGTAGGCTTTTTAAACTCGACCACAAAAACAACATTCATGTAGTCGTCAAATGCAAGCAGGTCGCTTCTTTTTCCTCTCACTCCTCTCTCAAATCTTATATCTTTTAACTCGCCTTCGTAACCAAGCTCTTCAAGAATACCGCTTTTAACAAATGCCACCCTCAAATCTTCCTCCGAAATATCCTTAACGCTTTTTATTTTCCCATAAAGCTTTTTTAAGCTCGCTTGAATTTTCTTAGCGTTCATAAAGTTTCACATCCTCCTAAGACCGGATTTTTTGTTCATAGCTAAACAAAAATAGATTCTGGAGAGTTCTCTAATATTTGATTGGGTCTTTGCCCTGTCTCGATAGATTTTTTAATAGACCTTCTCAATAATTCCTCAACCCGCGAAACGAGTTCTCTAAAAGAGAGTTTTGCTTCATTTATTTCAATGTTTTTGCTGTAACTTGATCCATGAACAATTTTACTTCTAAGATTGTAAGCTTCCCTCATTAGATTAAATACTCTCCCTTTTTCATCTCGATTTTCTCCAAGAAAGGCTGCAACCCGGAGAGATAAACGATAACTTAATTCTACCTCTCCCTTAATAAACAAACTCTCAAAAGCAATCATATAATCGATCAATTTGTCTTCAGGTCTTTCTCTTATGTGAGCATAATTAAAATATCTGAGAGGGATATCCAAAAATGTTGGTTTATTTTTGTTGAACTCCTTGAAAAATTTTTTAAAATCTGGGACTTCGTTCTTTTCGAGATGATATTCTCCGAAGTATGGGTAGGTAAAAATTCCTGAATGAATAGAACCTCCACCTATAGGGTTCCAATCTAATGCTTCAGTTCGAATAAAATTATAACCAACAGTTCCGGGCTTAAATAACCTCAAAGCAGAAATCACTTCATCAAATATTCGCCCAGTTTCTTGAGAAGGTGTATCAGATGGGTTTTTTATTCTTTCTCCTATTATTTTATCTGTCTCATATATTCTCTCAATTCCAAATCTAAGGAGTAACATCTCGAAATGAGGGATAGGCATATAGGTCGAATTTTTTAACAAGTCTTCTAATTTGTGAGTGGGTATTTTAAATATTCTCAAATTAGTATCCAACCGGATCTCATCAACATCTGTTGTAAAGCCTTCCAAGGGTGCAAATGCGCAGAATTGCAGTTTATCATTGGTAAAGAAATCTCTTAATTTTTCAAAATACTCTTCAAAGATTTTTTCATTAAACCGTAAATTCCCGGATTCTAATATTATTCTTAAAATAAGCCTTTGTAGGCAACTATCGACATCTATACGAGCCGCAGACTTAACGGTTCTTACTAATTTATCCAAATGTTTATTTATGGTTTTATTTTCGTACATATATTTCTTGCATTCCCCATATTCAGGGAGTTCTTTTATTTTCTCCCAATTCTTAAAAATAAAATATGAAAAATCAGGTTTTTGTATAAATCTGGAAGTAGTGCCGATTCCACCATCTGAACCTTCCTCAATCGAAATTTTAGGTATGCCTTCCCTGCCTTTTATTTCTTCAAGTACCTCAAGAGATTTAATGACAAAAATTTTAGTTTTCCCATAGAATATATCGTTGGTCGCCATTTTATACTTCTCTAATATCCGTAACAAGGAAATTTCCACCGTTTAACTTTACGCCGTCTATCTCAAAATTCTTACCAAACAAAGCCTCTCTTATCCTTTCAAGCGTTGCCGCTTCTCCCACCTTTTTCGCCTCTTCCAGTGTAATATTCGCACTTTTCTCTGTCAGATCCCGTTTGAAAATCAGTGTGCATCGTTCCTTGCCGTCGTCAAATCTGGCTTTGATTCTTAAATCCCAAACCCCCTCAACATCGCTGTGAACTATGCAAAAGTTATCTATTATCCATCTGTTGCATTTCGGACACCGCTGAATAAGACCACTGCCATCGTAAATCTGCGTTATTTTTCCGTTAAGCTTTAATCTAAACTCCCTCGTTTCCGCAGTCTTTTTGATTCTCGTTTTTTCAAGAATCCGTTCAACGTGTTTAACCTCAATAACAATCGCTTCCGGGAACTTCTCTGGAAAGGAGTCCAAAACCTCAAGAGCTTTTTCATCGTCCAGCGACTCAAGAATTTTTAAAGCTCCTGGTTGTATCTGGTACCCATATCCAAGAACCTTTTTCAATATGCCTTCTGATGATGGTAAATAATCCATTTTTCATCTATGGTGGTATCTCTTTTTCCTATATAAATATTTAACAGGATTTAAACCGGGCGGTTCTTTTAAAGAAAGTTTTTTGAAAGCTTTTCTTCACAAGAAAACCTTCACACCGAGCATATCCGGCACTCGCCCGTGTATTCCGAATCCGCGCATACATACTCCTCAAGCATGAGCTTTGGAATATCCAGCGAAAAAACCTGCTCTTTACTTCCATATCGGTAAACCGTGATGCCCTTGCATTTAAGCTTGTAAGCCAATAAAAACACCTTCTTTACGTCTCCCCATGTTGCGTCGTTCGGCAGATTAACTGTTTTCGATGTCGCATTATCCGTATATTTCTGAAATGCTGCTTGCATCCGCACATGCCATTCCGGCGAGATGTCAAGTGCAGTAACAAATATCCCTTTAATATCTTCTGGAATGCCCTCAATATCCTGTATCGAGCCGCATTTTGCAATCTCGGTTATCAAATCTTTGCTATAAAAACCCTTTTCCTTCGCTATATCCTCAAACAACTTGTTTATCTCCAGCAGCCCGCCCATTACGTTCCGAACAAATGCAACGGCGAATATGGGTTCAATTCCACTGGAACACCCTGCGATTATACTTATTGTCCCCGTTGGCGCGATGGTAGTTACCGTGGCATTTCGCATCGCTTCATATTTAGCGTTCCAAACACTAAGTTCGAAGTTAGGAAAAGACCCCCTTTCAAGCGCGAGCTGGGTTGAATACCGGCGACTCTCATTTGTAATGAATTGCATTAGCTTTTCACCGACCGAAAGCGCATCCTTTGAATCATACGCTATCCCAAGCTTGATCAACAATTCTGCAAATCCCATTATCCCAAGTCCTATCTTCCTGTTCGCCTTCGTCATGCGCTCTATCTCCGGCAGTGGATACCTGTTCACATCTATGACATCATCTAAGAACCGCACAGAAATGCAAACTACTTCTCTAAGCCGTTCCCAGTCTATTTCACCATTTTTTACGAATTTTGAAACGTTTATAGAGCCCAAATTGCAGGATTCATACGGTAAGAGTGGCTGCTCGCCACAGTTATGCACAACAAAGCCGTTGGCATCAAAAGCGTTTATTCCCGGAATTTGAACATCATAAACCTTTTCCATACCATCCGGAACTACTTCCTCCACGGATGCTACAAATCGCTCTCGATTCATTTTGATTTTGTCACCAGGCTTTAAATCACCTGCTTTGCTCCATTGCGTCTCTACTTTGTATCCTGTTAATCTCTCCACCTTCATCACCAGATGATCGGCGGTCAGACGCAGCACAAATCCTTCTGCTGTCTTCAATTTGTAAACTGGTTTCACACCGGTCTCAAAGAATCCGGCTTCTGAACTTTCCCATTTCTCACCGTCTAAAAACGCAGTAAATTTTTTGCCGATTAATTCCTCAACTTGTCTTGGACCCTCAGCGGTCATTACCCAGGTATCAGCAGTTACGCACGGATTCGTCGCCTCTATCTTCCCAATCGCAGAGATAGGATTACGCCGGTTTATCTCATCCAAAAAAACGATTCCTGGGTCCCCGGTTTTCCATGCGTAGGTTACTATTTCATTAAATACTTCTCTTGCATTTATTTTCCTCACTTCTTCTTTTGTCCGTGGATTTATGAGCGCATATTCGTCATTTTTCTCCACTGCCTGCATGAACTCGTCAGTAACAGCTACGGAGATATTGAAATTGGCAAATCCGCCTCTTTCTTTCGCTCTTATAAATTCCAGAATGTCTGGATGTTCGGCATTCAATATGCCCATGTTCGCACCCCTTCGTTTGCCTCCTTGCTTGATTACATCCGTGGCTACGTCAAAAACACGCATGAAAGAGACGGGACCAGAGGCAATTCCTCCTGTTGATCTCACCACATCTCCCTTTGGTCGCAGCTTTGAGAAAGAAAATCCGGTTCCGCCTCCGCTTTGGTGAATCAAAGCCATGTTCTTAACAGCCTCAAATATACCTCCAATCGAGTCCTCAACTGGTAGAACGAAACATGCAGCGAGCTGTCTGAGCTCAGTTCCCGCATTCATTAATGTCGGGCTATTAGGCAAAAATTCTAAATTGCGCATTAGCTGGTAAAATCTGCGTTCAATTTCCTTTGCCTTTCCTTTGCTTTTACTATAATTCAGTTCTGCTCGTGCTACTGCTCTTGCTACACGCTCGAACATCTGACTCGGGGTCTCGATAACACCCCCCAGTTCGTTCTTTAGCAAGTATCTTCTTTTCAATACCTCCACGGCATTCAATGAAAGCTTTAAATCGTCCTTAACTCCTATAAATTTCTTTAGATTGCGAATATCTGCTCGCTGCTGGCGATATAAGATATACGCTTTTGCAACCTCACTAAACCCCTCGGCGATTAACACGTGCTCAACTACATCCTGCACATCTTCAACTGAGGGGACCCTGGCTGCAAAAGACTTTTCAAGTGCAATCACCACCTTTTCTGTTAGCTCTTTTGCAAGCTCTTGCTCCTTCCCTTCCTCTTCCATGCCAACGCTAACCAGCGCTTTGTAAATGGCATTTGTGATTTTTCCCTGCTCAAATTCTACAATTCGACCATCCCTTTTACGTATTTTGGAAACTGTTGTTTTCATCAGACAGAACTTTTATTTTTATATTGTTTTGTTTAGTTATATGTTGAATGAAAAAACTTTCACCATTTGGCGATTACTCAGCGACCCTGTATGCAGAAAGTACAACCGGCTCCTTGCCCAGAAATTCTGCGGCAGTCATAACTTTCTTTTTCTCTTCCTTTGCTGCGTTCCATACCTTCTCGGTTCTTTCCCGGAACTTCCTTTCCCTTGGCAAATGATGGTCATAAAGGATCAATTCAGCATCAATTGAGCGCACAATTTCCGCTGCATTCTCCACTGCACGGTTTAAATTAATCCGGTTCAGCAAATAGCCAAACATGTAGGTCATAGGACCATCCAGGATAAGCACCTGAGGATTCTCGCTGATTATTTGCTGTGCATAATCCTCGATTACAGGACCGTTGAGGTCAGAAGAATGAATGAATTTCTCGGTTTCGTGCTCGACAATTGTATAAAACACCCACCCAACTCTTGAGAACTCTATCCCGTGAAACATCGCATTACTGAATCGAAGTCTGGTTTTACCGACTTTAAACTCTTTGCTTTCAGGATATATTGTTTTGAGCGAAGGGAAGTTGAGCTCAGGGATCTCCTGATTTTTTAGCCAGTTAGCAACTCTACCATCAAACCATCGCTTTCCTTTCTCAAGGAGCTCTGCCCTTCTTTTATTATAATCACCGAAATTCTTATGGCGAGCTATCGGCAAATCGGCTAATGGATCTGGATATTTTTTCCCACCTCGCTTTGTTTTCAGTAATGATTCAAGGTTTGTTTTTCCATAAGCCTCGCAGATACCGGAATAGAAACTGGTTGCTCGTGCTCGCTGTGAGTCGTTTATGTATTCATTGGGATTTTTTGCAAGTATTATTTTGTCTTTATAAATGCCCAAATCGGTTGGAAAATAATGATCGTAATGGTAGTGCGAGATTATAATTATATCAGCTTCTTTACTTGCTCTTTTTATCGCTTTTCTACCCTCTTCGTGCCACTCTCGCTTTTTCTCCGCTGAAGCGGGGAAGGAGGGCTGCATTGCTGCAATTCCAGGGTCTATCAGTATCTTTACATCTGGAGTTTTGACCAACGTGCAGGAGGACTTTGCACCAAGGGAATCAAACCAAACAGGCTCGATTATTATTTTCTCCATACTCTTTCTTTATAAAGAGGTAGACCACGTGATAGGGCAAAGGGTTTCTTTTTTTAATTAACTTAAAGATAAAGAAAAAAAATATAATTTATGAGCGAATAATGTTTTTTATGCAAAAGCTTTCTTTATTACAAATAGCGCCTACTCTGGCAGAATTTTTCGGTGTGCATCTGACTTCGCAAGCACTGCAAGTCGAGCAAATACTCAAATTCGCGTACTCTCGCAGACCTGTCCCCAAAGTGGTGGTATTGGTAGTGATAGACAGTCTCGATTTTCGATTTTATTCCGATTTCGCAGATGAATTAAGGGGAATTCACGAGCTTGTCGAACGTGATGGACTTCTGTTCGAGTGTGAGACGGTAAGCAGTCATACAACACCTGCGATTGCTTCTATTCTCGTAGGGTTACGCCCAGACTCGCATAAGATTCTTACGAGTAATGATGTAGGCAAATCGAAAATAAAATCCATTTTGGAAATATTGGAAGACGAAGGAAAGCCAACCGCAGCGGTAATCGAAACGAAAGGTGCAGAACCACTTTTAGGAAGAATAAGCCATGTATTCGCAGTTGATGACCGTGAGGACATACGTGAATATGACGCGTTGATAAAGACTCATACCATTTCTGTATTGAAAAAGCAAGACTTGAGGTTGGTGTTTTCTCATCTTCGTACAATTGACCGGTTTGCACACAGGGGCTGGGTTTTAAGTGTTGCTGCAAAAGTTACAAATGATAATGTAATGGCAATTGCAAAGGCTGTCGGCGAAAGGAATGGTTTGTTGCTTATTTGTGGTGACCACGAGACGCACTTGAAGGATAGGAAAGCTAAACAAGCTTCGCACGGAAAAGTACCTACAACGGTGCCTTTGATTGTTTGTTGTCCTTAGAGAGGTAAAGAGAAGAATGAAGAAGGGACTCAGGGAGTTGTTATGATGACGTCTTAAATAGTTTCAATCCAAATCAAGCAGCCAGGGCTCTTTTAATCCCGCAGGGCAATTCAACTTCATCGGACATTCACCACAGGTTCTATTCTCTTTAATGCAGCCAGCAAGCTTAGAATATGCAAAAGCAAGCCTTGCTCCTTCTCGCTTGACACCGTTAAACTCCCTCGCCGTCTCAACTGCTTGCTTTGAAGCCTCCATTGGATAGTAACCACCCCACCAGACGTTTTCAAGACCTGTTTTCAGGACTGCCTTACCAATTTCGTCCATTCTCCTCTTTGTGGGTCCGGGATGGTAATATAAGATATAGTTAGGTCTGTACGGTATGATGCGTAGCGGCACGGAGGAATCAATAGAAGCGAGGAACTGTGCTATTTCTTCTATTTCTGTATCGTTTATCCCTGGTATCACAATGGTTCTGAATGCACGTATCTTATTTCTACCTTTTTTGATGAGATATTCGGCATTGCGTAGAACCGGCTCGACTGGCGCCCCTGTTATCGCCCGGTGCGTCTCATCGCTAAACGCCTTTATCTCAAACGTAACATAAGAACAGAGGTCTATAATCTGTTGAAGAGTCTCTTGGCTTGCGAATCCGTTTGTAGCGAAGCCTACTCCCAACTCCTGCATCTTTTTCCTCGCCTCGTCCACCACCTTTGCAATATAGGGAAAATGAATTGTCGGCTCTCCGCCTGTAAAGCTTATTTTATCCACGTGCATCGCCTCCCCTTCCGGTGACTTAATCTTGCGAATTGCCTCTGTTGCAAGCTCTTTGGGGTCTATATAGCCGCGATAGAACCAGCCACTGCCCGGATATTGCGAAAGCCGATATGCATTGCAATAGATACATTTGAAACTACACCCAAGCATCGTCACCGAATAACTCTGCAGAACCTGTGCGAGGTTACAGTAGGCAATCTCTGGCATACCTATACCACAAACACCAAGCTCTCCTTCTAACCTGTTAACACCGCATTTCCACTCGCAGAGCTTGCAGTTTTTAAATCCTTCCGCCCATTCCTCTATCCCTTCTTTCATAGTTTAGTTAGTATGTCTTCTTTTCCTTTTCTTTTCTGCGAAGCATTTTAAAATAAACTTTCGGATACTTAATTAATTACCATGAACTTATTTATAAATCCTAACTAACCAAAGATGGCAATTGTAGTGGGTTCTGGAGCTGGAGGTGCATCAGTAACGAAGGAGCTTTCAGATAAAGGCATAGAAGTAACGCTAATAGAAAAAGGACCACGGATAGAATGTAAAGATGCTTTTAAATATTATTCGAACGTCAGATCAGAAGTAGAAATTCTGAGGACCATCTGTTTAGGTGGGACCACGGTGGTATCAGCAGGGAACGGGATGCGGTGTCTGGAAGAGGAATTGAAACAGGCAGGCATTCACCTGGGTAAGGAGTTTGAGGAGGCTGAGCGTGAACTCCGCATCAGAACCCTTCCAAATTCACACTTCGGCGACGGAACGAAGCGGATTATGACTGCTGCGCACAGGCTTGGCTTCAAAGTGGAGCGGATGCCAAAGTTTATAGATCCAGAAAAATGCACCCTGGATACCAGGTGCGCTTATGGATGCCCGGAGGATGCAAAATGGAG
>Ga0180301_10004600_pt1 | contig 10655 bp, 15 predicted proteins | sample GuaBasSediGuay16_FD_121797 | JGI IMG/M metagenome (GOLD analysis project Ga0180301, IMG submission 121797) | Subseafloor sediment microbial communities from Guaymas Basin, Gulf of California, Mexico - Guay16, Core 4569-2, 12-15 cm | ecosystem: Environmental > Aquatic > Marine > Hydrothermal... | reverse complement strand
TATTACTCCCATCTGTAATTTTTCTTTATAAAATTATATATTGCACTAACCATAATAAAAGGATATACTAAAAGATAAACAAGAGAGTAGAACAATATATTAAAAAAACTTTGCTTCTTTAAAATACTGGATTTTATCACAGAAAGAGCGAATAGAGTGAAAATAAAACCTATTATAAAAATAACAATCCCAAGATAATTCAAAAAACTTCCTGTTATATGCAAATCTTCCATTGTCAATAAAGGCGTTCCTACAGGAAGAGCGTATTTTATAAATAAATAATTAGTAAAAAATCTTGTAATCACAAGATAAAAAAAGATTCCTAATCCAAGAAGACCAAGAAAAAGCTGAAGAAAAAAGAAAGGAAGAATAAAAAATCCCAGCATCCCTTTTTTAAAGAGGTATCCCTTATATTTTGCAATGCATTGTAATCCTCCTACATTCCACCTTCTCCTCTGTCTATACCATATTTTTAATTTTTGGGGCACAGTTGTTGTGGCATAAGTATCTAAACACATCTTTCTCTTATATCCTGCCTTAGTTAAATTCCAGGCTATTTCAATATCTTCAGTCAAATTTTCAGTATCAAAACCCCCAATTTCTTTTAATGCAGATTTTCTATACATTGCTAAAGGTCCTGGAGTTACATAAATAGCATCCACATATCCCAAAAGTTTTCTTGTAAAAGCAATAACACAATACTCAATATTTTGCAATTTTTCAAAGAAATTATTAATATTCCTTGGAACAAAAACACATGTAGCTGCTCCAACTTTTTCATCATCAAAAAAACCGACCATTTTTCTAAAAGAGTCCTTCGCAGGATAAGAATCAGCATCTACAACAACAACTAATTCTCCTTTTGCCTTTTCAATTCCTTTATTCAATGAATCTCCTTTCCCTGTGTTTTTCTTATTTATTAGTTTGAGATTATCATACTTTTTCTTTAGCTTTTGAACTATTTTTTTAGTATTATCAGTAGAGCCATCATTAATCACTATAAGCTCTTTAATAGGATAATCAACAGCAAATATGGCCTCAATAGTGTTCTTAATTGTATCCTCTTCATTCCATGCAGGAACTAAAACAGATATAGAATACTCTCTACTTGCTTTTGGATACTCGAAAAGATGCTTTTTATTATTAAAATAAAGAAGCAGATAAAAGAATATAAAATAAATTGATAAAAACATATATCCTAAATAGATAATAGGAAGAATCTTCATATTATTTCTCAAAGGTTCTGTCTTTTAAAGATTCTTGTAATCCAGTGCCAGATTCAGAAATATTAAAATAATCATAAAACTCTTCGCTTAAAGAAAGCTCGTGAGTATGACCCTGCTTCTTTTTCTTTACAAGCCCCAATTCAGCGAACTTTTTAATATGGTCATATGCCTTATTTCCCCTTATCTTGATAATAACAGATTGTTTGACAGGTTGTTTGTAAGCAATAATTGCAAGAGTTTCTTGTTCTGCTCTTGAAAATTCAGAAGTTCCTCCTGCTAATTTATTTACTATATCAGAATATTCTTGCTTCACGTCCATTTTCCAAGCTCCATTTCTCTCTATAATCTCAATTGCAGAATCCAATTGTTCATATTTTTCTCTGAGCTTTTCTATAAGTTCTCTAAGAATTATCGGATTTAAGTCAGTTAAACTTATCAGCTCTTGCATATTCAAAAATCTTCCAGAAATAAAAAGCACTGCTTCAAGCCTTTTCAAATCTTTTTTCTCTCTTGCCTCATCTATCTCCTTGATTGTTTTAGAAGATTCCATAACATTAACACATAGCTATATATTTTAAAGCTTATGATAAAATTTATAATATCTTAAAGATACTAGGTTCTATGAATAAAAGAGGGCAATGGAACATCGGTTTAGGAGGAGCTTTAATTATCGGCGGGATTTATCTTCTAACAAGGGGAAATACTGAAACAATCATTCTTGGAATAATTATGATAGGACTTGGAATTTGGCTTGTTCTTAAATAAAGATGGATAAACAACAAATTAAAAAGAATAAGCTTGATTTAGAATATCACAAATTAACTCAAATATTCAATTCTGTATTAACAATTACAATAACAGGAATTTTTGGATTCATTGGAAGCTTTATTTTCTTGGAAGACAAAAACAAATTAGCATTTGGATTAACCTTATCTGCAGTTATATTAATCTTAATTTATGGTGTTTGTAATAAAATTGATAAAAAACTTAATCAAATTTTAAAAGAAATAGAAAATATCTAGACTCTAAATCTCAAAATAGCACCAACTCCTCCGAGGTTCTTAAATTGTTGCCCCTCTTCTGTCTCTGTAGATATAATCTCTATTTTAGCTCCAGTACTCTCTGCCATTTTTTTCAATTCCTTAACTATAATCTTATCTGTATCTTTAGATAAGAATAAAGTTTCAACAGCTCCATACTTTAATGCCTTTCTAACATCTTTTTCTCCATAAGCAACCATCTCTCGTCTTTCTCCTAAAGTCTCGAAGAATTTTTCTAAAAGTTTTTTTTCTTTTATTATCTCCTGATTCGCTAAAATATCTTGTGATTTTTCAACAAGTTCGCTTAAACCAGATTCATCTGAATCTCCTATATCCCTCACTCCAATAACCTTTTCTTTTAGTTTAGTAGCAAGATAGTCTCCTTCTAAAAATTCATCTTTTGTCGGTATAGGCCCTCCTACTAATATCCCTTTTAATTTAGGCATATCAAAAAAAACTTTCTTCATCTCTTCAGCAATCCTTTTATAAAACTCTTTAGTTAGTCCTTCAGTAATCCTGTGGAATCTTTGAGAGGAATTATGAACAACTAACCCATTAGCAATAAAATTATGATTTTTAGTTTCTATATCAATTGTTTTCGCCCTTCCTATCTTTTCAATTTTCGATATTTTAATAGCTATTAGATTAGAATTATAAAACATTTCAAGCCTCTTTCTTAGTTCAATATTGTCAATCTTGTCAAGAATCTTCTTCTGAAAAATCTCTTTGCTCATTTGTCTCTTATTGCAGAAAAAATATCCACAATGAAAATCTCGGGTATTTAATCCAGAATTTCTGATTATTTTGGCTATTTCCCTTCCATTTACAACCAATTGCCTGACCTTATTTCTATTGCTTCTACAAGAAATAATCTCCCCCAATTTCTTCATTTTTTCAGAGGAACAAAAACCAATTTTCTTTTTAAATTTCCTAAGAGATTCCAAATCATCAATTGACAAGGTATATCGTAAATTATCTGAATAAGGATTTTTATAATTGTTATATTCATTTAATGAAGAAATAATCCCAAACCTCAAAAAAGCAAATTGAATCTGGCTACAAATTATCTTATTATTTATTCCAAAAGCAACTTTGCCTTTAGAAACATAACCCTCTGCATCAAAAAATCCTGCAATAAAACCCGCTAAAGATTCATCAGAAGATTTCAATACAAGACTCGGAACCCTCTCTATTAATGTTTTATCTCTCCTTCCAAAAAAACTATTAAAAAATTGGGAAACAATCCTGCTATAGATTCTCAATTGCCAATAATTCTTAGATTCCTTAAATTTCAAGTCACAATTAACACCAAAAACATCCTGAAGTAATTGTTGATAATATTTTGCAACTTCTTCTCTTTGTTCAAAAAAGGTTATTCTATCTATCTCATAACCTCCATCTCCCAAATAATAACCGAGCAATCTTGAAAGCTTAGGAGTCAGAGTGTTCGGTATTTTAATCTTTTTAAGATTAAATCTTTGTTTAATCACTGGAATAAAATTAATTGATTGGTCTTTTAAATCTAAAGAAATTTTTTCGGGCATAAGTAAAAAATCTCCTTCGTCAATATTCAAAAGAGGTTTTTCCTCAATCCCTTTTTCAGTCCTAACAAAAAAAGTATGGTCTTTAGATGCTTTAATTTCCATCCGAGGATATTTCGTTATTATTTTGAATAATTCATTAGAATTCTCCCATTTCGCAATAATCGGAGTCCCTTCAGATTCTTCTTTATTGAAATTCTCAGAAATAACAATCAGAGGATTATGAGAATCCTTAATTTCAATTATCTCTCCATTATCCTTCATTATAAGAGTATCAGGACTTAAGCATTGACCTCCTGCTCTAACCTTACTCGGAACCCCAGATGTCATATGTTGCAACACTTCAATTCTCTTTCCCTCTAAAAGTCCAATAGTTGCCTCTTTTCTATCCATAACAAGTAAACCAAAAACCTCCTCAACCTCAAGCATTTCCTTTAAAGGCTCTAAAACAAATTCCTTGTCACATCTATAAAGTCGTGATTTAAGAGGCAAAGGAGGTTCAATATCCCATAATTGCAAATCCTGTTGTCCTTCAATCTGACTAATATTACCGCAAAAAATAGCCAGACCATTTTCAGGTGTTTTTTTCAAATTCTTCAAATGTCTCACAATCTTATCAAGAGCATCAATAACATTTTTTCTTGTTGTAGTAGATTTGATATTCTTAGCAGTAGATTTTTCAGCTTCAAGCTGTTTTTGAACAGAATTAACATCATAATTCATAGGAATAAAAACTGTAATCAACTCTGTATGCTTGCCTTTATAACTTTCCAATTCTTGTAAAATTTCCTCTAATTCAATCTTGCTTAATTTTACCATAATCAACAAACATAACTCTGATTTATAAAATTAAGTAAATAAGAAATAAGTCCTAAAATCAAGAAGGAGGAAGAATATATAACTCCCTCAAATCTTTATAGAGTAATGTCTTCTCTATCCCATTAGCTTCTATACTATAACGAAAACAATCTTCTTTGTCATATGTCACTCTTCCAATAAAATATCCTCTCTCAGCATCTTTAACCATTAATAAACGTCCCTCATTTTTCCGTATAGCATTCCTTTTAATTGCACCACTTCCTTCTAAACAAATCTTTTCAAAACTTCCTATTAATTTGATATATTCTTCTTCATTAATTGAAACCATCTCAAAGAAACAGAATAACAATTTAAAAATATTTCTTCTATAGAAAATATAATTTAAACAAATTTGACTTTAAAATTCCCCTTTCTTATTTCTTTAGCATTGCACACAGATTTTAAGTCATCTAAAACATCTTTTAACATCATAAAATCATTTTTTTTGATAGTCAAACTAACTTCAGCTTTCATTGATTTTTTCTCCTTGGATTTCTCTCTTCTTACCCTTGAGATAATCTCTAAAAATAAAAGAAATTTTTTATTATCCTCTTTTTTCTCTTTAATATTAAACACTTTAGGCCATGCATTCAGATGAATACTCTTCAATCCTTCATATTTTCTAAAATAATTCTGATAGAGTTCTTCTGTTATAAAAGGAGTAAATGGTGCAAAGAGCTTAAGGATTGTTAATAAAGAATTATAAAGCGTATAAGAAGCAGATTCTTTTTCATTTTTATTCCCATTATAAACCCTGTTTTTAATAATTTCAAGATAATTATCTGTAAAGATATTCCAGAAAAAATTATCTATCTCTAATTTTGCTTTTGAATGATTATAAGACTCCAAAGCATTTGTGATTTTTTTAATTAAATTATTTAATTGTATTAAAAATAGCCTATCGGTTTCGTGAAGTTTTGGTTTTCTGCTAATTCTCTTAACATTCAAAAAGACAAATTTTGTTGCATTGAAAATTTTTGTAATAAATCTTCTTCCAGTAATAACGTCTTTTTCCTGATAATCAAAGTCTTCCCCCAACTTTGATGATGCTGCCCAATATCTCAAAGCATCTGCACCATATTCTTCTATGATGTCTTGGGGTCTTATTATATTCCCTTTAGATTTAGACATCTTCTCACCTTTAAGAGTTACAAAACCAGAAATTGCAACATTTTTCCAAGGATTCTTATTATAATGCAGTCTTGACTTGACTAAAGTATTAAACAACCAAAAAGTAATTATATCATGAGCTTGGGGTCTTAAACTCATAGGAAACAATTTTTTCTGAGTTTTTAAATCAACAAGTTTTATAGCAATTTGAGGAGACATAGAAGATGTGAACCATGTATTTAATATATCTGTCTCAGGAACAAAATCTTTGGAATTACATTTAGGACAGGTTTTAACAACAGGTTTATCTCTGATAGGGTCAACTGGAAGCTGTTCTTCTTTTGCAATTATAATCTCTCCACATTTTCCACAATACCAAACTGGAAATGGAACACCAAAATATCTCTGATTTGAAATTAACCAATCCCATTGCAAACCCTTAACCCAATTATCATACCTATGCCTCATATAATCCGGAAACCATTTTAACTCTTTCCCCCATTTTAACATATCTCTTTTAAGGTCAAGATATCTAACAAACCATTGTTTGCTTTTAACAAACTCTATTTCTGTCCCACAACGTTCATGAACATTAACAAAATGTTTTATTGGAATCTGTTTAACAAGTAATCCTCTTTTCCTCAAGTCCTCTAACATTTCCTCTCTTGCCTTTTTTATTTTCAAGTTTTTATATTTCCCTGCTAATTCTGTCATTACCCCTTCTCTACTAATCGCCATTTTTATAGGAAGGTTATGTGCTTTCTGCCATTCCATGTCTGTTTGGTCTCCAAAAGTACAGCACATTACAATGCCTGTTCCTTTATCCTTATCTACTCTTTCATCTTCTAAAATAGGAACCTCAAAACCAAAAAGAGGAACTTTAGCTTTTTTCCCTTTATATTTTTTATATCTTTTATCTTCAGGATGATAGAAAACAGCTACACATGCAGGCAGTAATTCCGGTCTTGTCGTAGCAATAACCAAGTTCTCAGAGCCAACCTTAAAGATAATATCATTAAATACAGAATCAATCTCTTTATCCTGCACCTCTACCTGAGCAACTCCTGTCTTACACTCTGGACACCACATAGCCGGAGCATCTTTTCTATACACCCTCTCTTTCTTATACAAATCCAAAAAAGACCATTGAGAAATTTTTCTAGAATGTTTATCTATGGTTGAATACATTATACCCCAATCACAACTTATTCCAATATTCTTCCAGTCCTGAATAAATCTGGGTCTCTCTTCCTCTAAAAACTTTAAACAAAGTTTAACAAACTCATCTCTGGGCATCTCATTAGACTTAACATCTTTTTTCTTTTCAACGAGTCTCTCTGTAGGCAATCCATTATCATCAGTCCCAAAAGGGTAAAAAACATTATAACCCTGCATTCTTTTAAATCTCACAATAAAATCTTGTTGAGCATAAGAAAAAGCATGACCAATATGCATTTCTCCAGAAACCGTCGGAGGAGGCGTGTCAACAGAATAAATCTTTTCTTTGCTCTTTGAATTAAATTTAAAGATTTTTTCTTTTTCCCAAAACTGCAGGATTTTTTTTTCAATCTCTTTATGGTTGATATTTTTTCCAGTCATACTAAAAACAATCACCTAAAATTTATAAAACTATCATAAGATTTTTATACTCTCTATATCTAAAAAAATCATGGCAGATAACACAATAAACATACCCGCTGGTTTTGGCGGTTTAATGAGATTCAAAGAAGAATATGAAAGTAGATTTAATTTAAAACCCATTCATGTAATCGCATTTGTGGTTTTAATTGTAGTCTTTAGAATCATATTAACGTTTATATTCAAATAAAATGTTTCCAGGACTTGGTGGTTTAAATCCGAAGAAAATGCAGGCAGTTATGAAACAAATGGGAATCTCCCAAGAAGAAATTTCTGCTTCAAGAGTCATAATAGAAAAAACAGATGGAAATTCTGTAATAATTGAAAACCCTTCTATAATCAAAATAAAAATGCAGGGGCAAGAGACTTTTCAGATTTCAGGAGATGTCAAAGAAAGTGAAACCCCAATCATATCAGAAGAAGATATTAAAACAGTAATGGAAAAAACTAATTCTTCCAAACAACAAGCAAAACAAGTTTTAGAACAAACAAAAGGAGATTTAGCAGAAGCTATCCTCAAATTAAGCAAATAATTATCACCAAAATTCATATTAATTTGTAATTCTTCTATATATCATGGAAAAATTCCTGGAATATCTTCAAAAATCTGAAAAGATAATCAAAACAATAGACCACATGACTTATGTCACTTTCCCTCTAATAAAAGATAAAAAAATACTCCTAAAAATACTCTTAGAAACAAAAACTGCAATAACAAACTGCATTAATTCTGTACTTCAATATGAATATCTCTACAAAAGAATCGATTTGTATAAAAATCCAAAAACAAATCTTAGAACCTTTGTTGAAAAATGCGCTTCAAGATACAGAATAACTCAAAAAGAAATCTCCTTAATATTAGAATTGTTTGAAATTGAAGAGAAACATAAACAAAGTTCTATGGAATTTTTCAAAGATGGAAAGATTGTTATTCTCTCGGAAAACATGAAAACTGATGCAATAAAAATAGAAAAAATTAAGGAATTTCTAGATACAGCAAAGAGTGTATTAATGAAAATAAAAAAGAAATTTTAAGATAAATATAAAAAGGGTATAATCTTAATAAGATATACTTCTAAATACAGATAAATTTAAAATGGAAGATATAATTCAAGAAAAAATAAGTGCAGACCATCTACTTTATGTTAGTTTGAAATATACAAAAACTTGTGACGTAATCGTCAATCTTCTTCTTAGATGGGCAAAAATGATTGAAACAAGCATTAATGAGATATTAAAACATGCTAAAAAGAAAAAAAAGATTTCCTCAATTCCTTCAAGCCCTTTAGAAAAAATAGATGAAGTAAAAAAATTATTCAAAAAAGACAAAAACTTCATAGAAGTAATAAATATGTATGAAATGTTCAGAAAAATTAAAGAGCTTAGAACTGAAAGAATAGGAGAATTTAGGAAAAATGTTACTCTAAAAGTATTTTATCGTGGAGAAGAAATAAACATAAATCTTGATAAACTAAAGACATACGCAGAAAGGTTAGAAAAATTTATAAGCACCACAAAGCAATTTCTTTTGGGTTAAGAATACTTATAAACAATATATTCTTAATCATTCAAATCTAAAGACAAGAAATGGCTTCAAACAAAAGTAATTTCTTAGGATTAAAATGAAAAAATTGTTTGTAATTACATCTGGAAAAGGAGGTGTTGGAAAAACAACAACTGCAATAAATTTAGGGGCAGCTATGAACTACTTCGGAAAAGATATACTAATAGTTGATGGAAATTTATCAACCCCAAACGTTGGAATCCACCTAAATTCTCCTCAAGTTCCAGTAAGCTTAAATCATGTTCTTTTAAAAAAAGCAGATGTACCTGAAGCAGTCTATGAGCATGAATCTGGAATAAAAATTATTCCTTCTTCTCTTTCAATAAAAGAGCTGAAAAAAGTAAGGCCAAACAAAATAAAAGATTTCAAAAATAGTTTCAAAAAAATATCTGATTATGTTATTGTTGATAGTGCTGCAGGACTTGGAGATGAAGCAATATCTCTGATTGAAATGGCAGATGAATTAATCATTGTGACTAATCCAGAAATGCCTGCAGTAACTGATGCTCTAAAAACAATAAAACTCGCAGAACAATTAAAAAAATCAGTTCATGGAGTTATAGTCACGAGAGTTAAAAGAAATAAAATAGAGATGCAACCAGAAACAGTAAAAGAAATGTTAGAAGCTCCAATACTTGGAATGATTCCCGAAGATATTGTTGTCCAAGAAGCTTTAAATCTAAAAGATGCAGTTATTCATACTCATCCAAAAAGCAAAGCTGCAAGAGCTTACAAGGAAATCGCTGCAAAAATCTTAGATTTAGAATATGATTCAGATAAAGATAGAGAAAAACTAATGGAGAGAATTCTTAAAAAATTGAAATTAAAAAAATAAAATTGTTATCTCACCTTACTTCCAACTTTAATATCTTCTTCAGGTATAATTAAAGAAATTCTGCCTTCTTCTTCATTTACAGCAGCGAGAATCATTCCCTCTGAAACAATCCCTTTTAATTTCCGTGGAGCTAAGTTTGTAAATAAGATTATCTTTTTTCCTTTAAGTTCATCTTTAGAATAATATTCTTTTATTCCAGCACAAACAACTTTCTCTCCAACCTCTCCGACATCTAATGTCAACTTATAAAGTTTATCTGCTCCTTTAATTTCTTCTACCTCTTTAATTTCAGCAACTCTCAAATCAAGTTTCTGCCAATCCTCAAAACTTACAATTCCTTCTGATTCTGACATTTTAAGATTAAAGATTTATAACGCAGACAAAAGTGCTTTAATTATTATAAATCCAATTATAGTAATAATTATTATTTTAATAATATCCAAAATCATATTAAGTGGGTCTGTTTTAACAGCCATTTTATTTTAATCTCCTTTTCAATTCTTTTATATCACTCTTAATATCTATTAAATCTTCTGTTCTTTTAAGTATTTCTAAAACATCATTTAATCTTTTAGAAAAAACTTTTAGATTATTCTCATGTTTCATGAAATCGCGATTAATTTCCCTAAACTTGGCATATATTACAAAGATAATTGCAATGATTACAATAGAAAGTATTATTAGGACATCAGGCACTTCAATCCCTTTTCTAAAATACCCTCGATACTCTAACCAAATAAACAACAAAGCAGAACCAATCAAACTTATAAACAAGGAAACTACCTCTTTAGATTCAATTGCCATAGAAAGAGCATAAAGAGATTTCTTAATAAAAATTTATAC
>Ga0180301_10004599_pt1 | contig 10656 bp, 9 predicted proteins | sample GuaBasSediGuay16_FD_121797 | JGI IMG/M metagenome (GOLD analysis project Ga0180301, IMG submission 121797) | Subseafloor sediment microbial communities from Guaymas Basin, Gulf of California, Mexico - Guay16, Core 4569-2, 12-15 cm | ecosystem: Environmental > Aquatic > Marine > Hydrothermal... | reverse complement strand
CTGGTCGTTATGCATGCTTAGTTTGAGTCGCAATTAAAAAGGATCACGACAGGTAAGTTTATCTAATTTGATTTTATGGAGGTTCCAGGAGATGGGGATTTTTGGAAAAATAAAGAGAAAAGCTAACCGGATGGGTAGAAAAATAGATCAATACCACGAGGCGATCACTTTTGCCGAAGCAGGCCAGCAGGAGCACGCAGAGAAAGTTTTCCAAACAACTCCCGCAGAAGAAAGAGCGGGAAAACTGCTTGTGGTGGGAAGGGAGAGTACATTTTCAAAAGAAGTTATTGACTACGCTCTCGAAATGGCCCAGAGGCTTTCCTACGAGATAGTGGCGCTGAATACGGCTCCTCTTACTTGCGAAACCTTTAAGCTGTTTTCTTCCTCGCAAAAGAAGCTGTGCCAGGATTTCCAGGCCCTTTCAGAACAAAATGTGCAGCCCTTTAAGAAAGCGGCTGAGAAACTCGGGCTCCCCTTTACTCATGTAGTACGGTTTAATGAAAAAGATGCAGCATTGCAAGAGATCTGCAAAGAGTTCAAGGACATTGAATTTGTTATTTCCGATAGTGAAGAAGACCAGCCTGCTGACAGGGCACAGCAGGGTGAGAGGGCCAGGCAGGGCGTTTACGTGTATTCAATGGTTTAGAAGCATAGTCCCTGCGCATTAAAAGAGCAGAAAATTCGGCAAAACCAGCAAGGTGATGGGCCGGGCTTTCTGCCTTTTTATTGAAATAAAAGGCGCTTTGGACTAAGAAATCACTTGCATTTTAGGTGAAACGGAGGGGCTCAAATGTATACGCGTTTCTTTTTCGGCCTCGGACTTATTATTTTTGCCTTTTTGCTCTGCTACCTGTTTAGAGAGGAGAACAAAAAGAGAAAATAGCTCTGCTTCTTGAGTGCGGCTAACAGGATAGAGTGCTTCGCGGGTGAGCAAAGGCTGAAGGAAAGGAGTTTCGGTCTATGACAGCTGAGATGATCATGACCATGATTGTCCTCGTTTTCGTTATCTTTCTCTTCGTGTCTGAGTGGGTGAGGGTTGACGTGGTGGGCATCATGATGATGGTGTTACTTCCACTAATTGGCCTTATCAGTCCGAAGGAAGCTTTTGTGGGTCTCAGCAGCAACGCAGTTTGTTCCATAATAGCCGTGATCATTATTGGTGCCGGGCTTGATAAGACCGGCGTGATGAACCAGGTGGCCGGGCCTATTGTGAAGCTCGCGGGGAGAAGTGAAAAAAGAGTCATTACCCTGATTTCCGGTACCGTTGGCCTGATTTCCAGCATGATGCAAAATATTGGTGCTGCAGCACTTTTTTTGCCTGCCGCACAGCGGATAGCAAAGCGAATGGAAGTTCCGGTTTCAAGAATTCTCATGCCAATGGGGTTCTGTGCTATTATCGGTGGCACGGTCACCCTTGTTGGTGCCAGCCCCACCATTCTGCTCAATGATCTAATGGTTCTGGGTGGGAAGAGACTTGAGCCTTTCGGTCTCTTCACCCAGACGCCGATCGGTTTATGCTTGCTGGCCAGCGCCATCATTTACTTTACCCTGTTTGGAAAGTTTGTTTTACCTGCAGGGGAAGGTGAGGCGGACAAAGGGGTCACGGCGGCACTTATGAAGGAGTACCGTGCCCTGGAGACCGTATTCGAGCTACACGTACCAGAGGATTTCAAGGGGCCAAAGACATTGGAAGAGCTCAAAATCAGAGAAAGATTCCTCGTGACCGTGGTGGCGATTAGTCATAGCGCAGAGAAAGAAAAGACTTTTGTGCCCCGCAGCACAGATGAAATACGTCCTAATGACGACATAGCAGTTGTTGGAAGAAAGAAGAACATAATAACACTTGCCCAGGAATACGGATGGCAGATCAAGGACGGACTGGAGGTTTTTGCAGAGAGCCTCTCCAGGACAAACGCCGGAATGGCGGAAACGATCGTCTCCCCCCGATCCGAGCTCATAGGAAAGACGATGAGCGAGGTGAACTTCAAGGACCTCTATGGCATAAACCCCATAGCCTTGTTCAAGGGCAACAAAATCTTTTACAGTGGGCTCACCAATATTAGACTTCAGATGGGAGATACATTGCTTCTTCAGGGGCCCTGGGGAAAATTCCATATCCTGAGAAACAGACCCCAGCCTAGGGCATTGAGCTTTGCCACGCCTCTGGAAGGTGAGATTATGCGCCCGCAAAAGGCAAAGTTAGCGCTTGGATGGCTCGGGGTGGCTTTATTCCAAATCATTTTTTTTAAAATTCAGCTTTCAGTGGCACTAATGTCGGGTGCCTTGGGCATGATTATCACAGGCGTTCTTTCCGTAGACGAGGCTTACCGGGCAGTTGACTGGATGACTGTTTTCCTGCTTGCCGGGCTGATCCCTCTGGGAATTGCCTTTGAGAAAACCGGAACAGCTGCCTTTATAGCACACCAGATCCTTGCACTTATAGGCCATCCAACTCCTATCGTGCTGCTTGCCGTTGTCGGCTTGATAACCTCTTTTTTCACACTTGTCGTTTCAAACGTGGGGGCCACGGTCCTTTTGGTGCCACTGTGTATGAATATGGCGGTCATGGCGGGCGGAGACCCGCGTATGGCTGCTCTGGTGGTGGGTCTTTCAGCATCGAACACTTTTGTGCTTCCCACTCACCAGGTCAATGCCCTTGTAATGAGGCCCGGGGGTTACCGTACCATGGATTATGCTAAGGCAGGTGCGGTAATGACCGTTATTTTTCTGGTGGTTGAAATTGGTGTTCTCTACATGCTCTATGGAGTTAAGTAGAGGGTTCTTTGGCCAAATAAGTACTCAGAAAAAATCCCAGAATTTGAAACTTTGAGATTAGGAGATAGATAGTCTATGGCCGTAATAACTATTTCAAGGGGTTGTTTTAGTCACGGGAAAGAGATAGCCGAAAAAGTTGCAGAGATGTTAGGCTTTGAATGCGTGAGCAGAGAAATACTTATCGAGGCTGTGCGGTTTTTTGATATTTCGGAAAAAGAACTCCTCAGATCACTTCACGATGCGCCCTCAGTCCTGGAGAGAATGACCCACGGAAGGGAAAAGTACCTGTCTTACATTCAGGTGGCGCTCCTGGAACATGTTAAGAAAGACAACGTGGTCTACCATGGCCATGCGGGACATCTTCTTTTACCCAACATCCCGCACGTGCTGAAAGTTCGCATACTTGCGGAACTGGAAGAGCGAGTAAAATTGCTGCAGCAAGAGAAGAAAATATCAAAAGACGAGGCGCTCGCCTTTATTCGTAATGATGACAGGGAAAGGGCAAACTGGACCCGCTACCTTTATAAGACCGAGATCAGCGATCCAGGCCTATATGACATGGTACTCAACATTGGCCGTCTCAAGATCAAGGATGCCTGCGATATCATTTGCATGGCGGCAAAAAGCGAGACCTATACGAGCACCGCAGAATCGAGGAAGGCTGTGGAAAATCTAGCACTCAGTAGCCACGTTAAGGCAGCACTTCAAGATATATGCGATGCTGAAGTACGTTCTGAAAGCGGGCAGGTTTATATCAAAGTGAAAGGCCAAAAACTTCGAAAGACAGGAGGTGCCAGTAGAGAAGTTCAGCAAAAGGTTCGCGAGCAAATCAGGGCTGACTTGCGCAGGGAGATCACGCACAAGGTGAGGAAAATTCCGGGCGTTAAAGAAATCTTCTGCGACATTGACCTTCCTTACTATTCCTGATAATTACTTAATGTGTCAAAAGGTGTCAGAATCTAATGGTTTTTCGCAGGCTTGGTTCTAATGACTGGGGACGGGGTTGGTCATGAAGATCAGTATTAGAAGAAAGATCATCCTCACCTTTGCCGTGTTCTTAGTGGTTGGCGTGGCCATCTGGTCGCTCAACTATTACAAGCATCGTCTGCTCACCCGAAAGCTCCAAATACTTGAGAAAAAGACTGACCTTTTTAATACCATACTAGAAGCCCGGCGCTACGAGAAGAATTACTTCCTCTCCCTTGAGCTGGCAAACCTTCGTGAAGCCCTATCTTATGTAAGACTGGCCGAGAAGAAGCTCTCCAATATCATTGATAATTACGGACAATACACTCTTACAAAGAACCTGAAGCAGAAACTTGTAGAGCTTCAAGACTATGAGAATTCCATGGCGCCCTTGCTTGCTTATTACGAAGGTGGCCGCCTGAAAGTGGATCAGAAACTGCTTGAGAATTTTCCCCGTAACCAAAGGGAGGTCAGAAGGCTTGGGAGGCGGATCACCATTGAGATGGAGGAGATGCTGGGGCAGGAACGCAAATACGTCAACAGGCTCGTCTATGAATCAAGCATGTACCATATTGCAGCTCTGGGAGGCATCCTTCTTTTGTCTATCCTGACTGCTCTATATCTGGTTTTCAACGTGAATCGGCCCCTAAAGACCATTGAGGACGCAATTCAGAAGATTGCTGAGGGTGACTATGACAATATCCCTGCGCTTTCAACTGGCGATGAATTCGAGTCCCTTGTGGCCAGTCTCAACAGGATGATTGACGAGCTGAACAAGCGTAGCGAACAGCTTGTCCAGAGTAAGAAAATGGCCTCTTTGGGCACACTCACATCGGGCGTCGCCCACGAATTGAACAACCCACTAAATAATATCTCCACTTCCGTGCAGATCCTTTTGGAAGAGCTGGAGGACGGGGATAGAGAATACCAAAGACAACTTCTCTCAGATACGGAGACACAAATTGAGAGAGCAAGGGACATTGTCAAGGCACTGCTGGAATTTTCCAGAGAAAGATCATTTAGTCTGCAAAGGGTTCATTTCAAAGACCTGGTGGAGCAGACAATCCAGCTTATCAAATCGGAAGTTCCTGCAAATGTGGAGCTCAGGGTTGATGTGCCGGATGGTATTGAGGCTGAGATAGACCCCCGCAGGATTCAACAAGTTATGATAAACCTTATTCTAAACGGCATCCAGGCAATGGAAGATGGGGGGGTGCTTGATATTAAAGCATTTGAAACTCGGAGCGGTGAGGAGTTTTGCTTTACGGTCGGAGACACGGGTAAAGGGATCGCGCCTGAGGATCTTCCAAAGATCTTTGACCCCTTTTTTACGACCAAGGATGTTGGGAAAGGATCCGGCCTGGGTCTTTCCGTATCACATGGTATTATAGAGCAGCATGGCGGCAGGATAGAGGTAGAAAGCGAGCAGGGAAAGGGCACCACATTCAGCGTCTATTTGCCTGTATCGCTTACATCAAGTACCGCTGAAAGTGGGGCGCAAAGTTCGTAAGGGTTGCAGGAGATGTACACCGAAGTAAAGAAAAAGAACCCTGATCCTTTTCTGTGGTTTCCTAACGCTCGGATGTTAGACAATACCTTTAACAATCAAACTTTGGGATGAACTCATGGAAGCTGCTTCAGGAAAGATACTGGTCGTTGAAGACGAAGACATTGCCCGAAAAAACCTCGAGCATATCTTGAAAAAAGAGGGCTACGAGATTGTTTCAGTTAGTAGTGGGGTCAAAGCTCTTGAGCTCCTAATGGAACAAGAGTTCGATCTTGTGTTGACGGATCTTAAGATGGAGAAAGTCGATGGCATGCAAGTGCTCAGAAAAACCAGGAGCTTGCAGCCCCATACTGAGGTGGTAATGATTACTGGCTATGCAACGGTTAATTCTGCCGTTCAGGCCATGAAAGAGGGAGCTTACTACTATATCGCCAAGCCCTACAAAATCGATGAGGTGCGAAAAGTTGTGAAAGAGGGTTTGCTCAAGCGGCGTCTTTGGCTGGAGAACCTTGCACTCAAAGACACCCTGAAGCGGGTGCAGGAAGTCCCTTACATTATAGGGAAAAGCGATGCGATGCGCCCTGTTCTGGAAACAATAAGGCAGATTTCCAACTCGGAGAGCAATGTGCTGATTCTTGGTGAAAGCGGCTCGGGGAAAGAACTGGTGGCAAAAGCCATTCACCACCTCAGTCCCCGCTCCGGGAAGAGGTTTGTTGCCTTCAATTGCGGATCGTTTACAGAGGAATTAATGGCCAACGAGCTTTTCGGCCATGAAAAGGGAGCTTTCACAGGTGCGACAACCGAAAAAGCAGGATTGGTGGAAGTGGCTGACGGCGGCACTATTTTCCTGGACGAGATCGGAGACATGCCCATGTCAATGCAGGTGAAGTTACTCAGAGTTATTCAGGAAAAGGAGTTTTTGCGTGTCGGTGGAGTGGACCCCATTCCGGTGGACGTAAGATTTATTGCAGCTACACACCGTGATTTAAAAGAGGACGTGGAAAAAAAGGTCTTCAGGCAGGATCTTTTTTACCGCCTAAATGTAATTACCATCCAGCTCCCTCCCCTGGCCGATCGCAACGGCGATGTTGCGTTGTTGGCATATCATTTTTTGGCAGAAAAGAGCAAAGCCATGAGAAAAGATATTCGTGAAATTGACAGGAGGGCGATGGAGCTTTTGAACCGCTACCCCTGGCCGGGAAACGTAAGGGAGCTCGAAAACGTCATTGAAAGGGCCGTAGCCCTTGAAAACGGCCCCGTGATCACAGAAGAAGACCTTCCGGAGCACATCCAGCAGTTATCCATTGAAACCTACCGTCAGCATTCCTCTGCAGTTCCCACCCTGGAAGAGCAAGAGAAAAAATATATTAGGTGGGTGCTTGAAAGGTGTCAAGGGAACAAGACAAAGGCGGCAAAGATGATGGGAATCGACCGTGTTTCACTCTGGAGGAAGCTCAAGAGATATGGGCTGGAGGATTCTGGTACCTAGCTAGATACGGCTACTGAAAAGGATTCCTTGGGTGGTATTCAGGAATGGAAAGCGAGCTTTCAAAGTGATATCGTTGCAGAATTGTTTTCTGGGGTTTTGACAACATGGTTTCCGAAAGCTTAGATACCAGGGGTTTTTCCCAGGCGAGAAAGAGATTTGGCACGTGGATTTCGCGCTCCGTCCTGCAGTCCCCTGCGCGTGTTTCTATTCTTGGTTTTGCATCCCTTATAAGCGTTGGCACTTTCCTGCTAATGCTCCCTGAGGCGTCTACCCAGCACGGCATTGGTTTGATCAATGCCCTTTTCACCTCTACATCAGCGTGCTGTGTGACAGGCTTGGTAATTGTTGATACCGGCAAGGCTTTCACGCCTTTTGGCCAGGGCGTACTTCTAGTCCTGATACAGGTGGGTGGCCTCGGAATCATGACCATGTCCACTCTTTTCCTTGTAGTGCTCAGAGGCAGGGCAAGTCTTGCAGGGAGAACCGTTATACATGAAACCTACAGCCATGGAAGAGAGGGGAGCCTCTCCTCTATACTTCGAGACGTGCTTCTTTTTGCGTTCGCAATAGAAGCGATTGGCGTGATATTGATGTTCTTTCGGTTTCTGCCGGCAAGAGGAGGCCTTGATGCACTTTATATTTCTGTTTTTCATTCTGTTAGCGCTTTTTGTAATGCCGGGTTTTCTCTTTTTTCCAGCAGTTTCATGGGATACCGTGAGGACTGGTTATTGAACTTGACCCTATGCTTCCTGATCATGGCAGGGGGAATAGGCTTTCCTGTTCTTTCAGAGTTAAAAGGTCAGTCCCCTTTTAAGAAACGAACCTGGTCTCGACTGAGCCTCCATTCAAAGCTGGTGCTATCCACCACCGCCATCTTGCTGGTATGCGGCTCTGTTTTGATCCTGGTTATGGAATGGCGGAACACACTTTCCACATTAAGTGTTCCAGGCCGGTTCTTGGCCGCTTTTTTCCAGTCTGTAACTGCCAGAACGGCCGGCTTCAATACATTGCCCACGGGTAACCTGGCAAATGAGACACTCCTCGTACTCATGCTACTGATGTTTATCGGTGCCTCTCCAGGCTCATGCGGCGGGGGAGTCAAGACCACCACTCTGGCCTGCCTGAGCATGCTGGGTTTTTGCCGCCTTCGAGGGCAGGAGCGGCCGCAGGCCTTTAGGAGAACTTTTTCTGAGGCAAGCGTTGGAAAAGCCGTTAGCGTTGTTCTAATAGGCACGCTGGTGATAATAATTGCGACCCTTGCCATTCTCATGACCGAAGTTGGAGGGGTTTCTCACCTTCAGAGTCAGGGAAAATTCCTAGAACTATTGTTTGAGGTATTCAGTGCTTTTGGCACCGTAGGTCTTACCACTGGAGTCACCGGAGGACTCAGTGCAGGGGGAAAGCTTGTCATAACTATGGTGATGTTTGTGGGGCGACTTGGCCCATTAGTCATTGCCATAGCTGTGACAAGGCGGAGCATATCCCGGTACCATTATGCTGAAGAAAACATTTTGATAGGATGAAAAAATGAAACAGTTTGCCATTATCGGACTTGGTAATTTCGGTTATTACCTTGCCACGCGACTCTATGACAAGGGACACGAAGTGCTCGCCATTGACAGGGATCCGAACCGTGTGCAGGAAATCAGGGATAAGGTGAGCCAGGCCGTAGTCGCGGATGCCACGGATCGAAAAGCTGTCGAGCCACTTGGGATAAAGCAGATGGATGCTGCTATCATTTGTATTGGCTCGGTGCTGAGCGACTCGATCCTTGCAACGCTTAATCTTAAAGAGATCGGTGTTGAAAAAGTATTTGCCAAGGCCATAACTGAGGCGCATGGCAGGATTCTTCAAAAGATTGGGGTTTCCGAGATATTTTTCCCCGAAAAGGACATGGCTCTCTCACTTGCCGAACGCCTGGAGAATCCCAATATGATAGATTACTTGCCGTTTCTTGAAGACTACAGTATCGTTGAGCTTGCTCCCCCAAAGGAATTCATCGGTAAGGCTTTAAAGGATCTGGATCTTATCAACCGCTATGGTGTCCAGGTGGTTGCAGTCAAGGAGATTGTCCCTGACAAGCTTAATCTTATTCCCACGGCCCAGTTTGTGTTGAAAGATAGCGATATTATGATTCTTCTTGGGCCAAACGATTCTCTGGCTAAGCTCAAAGAGCTGGGATCCTGAGCTGGTTGTTATGCCAGGCTCTGATGAACTCGTAGGAGGTCAAAATTGGGTTGGCAAGGTAATAAGCTTCAAGTTCAAGGAGCGTGACTCAGGGACTCTGTTTAACTCAAATTGAGTTCCGGACAAAACACAACGCAGAAATTGCAGTTTTTGCTTAGCCATTAGATTTGAAAGGCGTCTGCAGTGCGTATTCTTCTTGTTGAGGATGATTTGAAGATTGCTTCCTTTGTTGCTAAAGGCTTCAAGGAAGCCGGTTTTGCTGTAGATCATGCACTTGATGGGGAAGAAGGCTTTGGGCTTGCAGTTACGGAGCCGTATGACGCTGCTGTTATTGATATCATGCTTCCCAAGGTGGATGGCTTGACTCTGATCGAGAAAATGCGCCGGATGAAGATCAATACCCCCGTAATAATACTGAGTGCAAAGAGATCCGTGGATGACAGAGTTCAAGGCCTTCAGAGGGGAGGCGACGATTATCTTGTCAAACCCTTTTCTTTTGCAGAACTTCTTGCGCGGGTGCACGCACTCATAAGGCGCGCCACAAGCACGGAGGAAAAAACCCGTCTCCAGGTGGGCGACCTTTCAATGGAGCTTCTGACAAGAGAGGTCACTAGGGGGGGCAAAAGTATAGAACTGCAGCCTCGAGAATTTTCTTTGCTCGAGTATTTTATGCGGAATCCAGGAAGAGTGCTTTCCAGAACTATGATTCTTGAACATGTCTGGGGTTATGATTTCGACCCTCAGACCGATGTTGTGGATGTCCTTGTTTGCCGCCTGCGGAGCAAGGTGGACAGGGATTTTGACAAGAAAATGATCCACACCATCCGCGGCGTTGGCTATGTTCTTAAAGCCTCTTCATAGATTCCTGAGGACGGCAGGTTTCAAGCTTACCGTTTGGTACTCAGGTATATTTATCTTTAGCTCGCTGCTCCTGTTTTCTCTCACCTACTTTATCCTTTCCAGCTCTTTACATAAACAGGATAGAGAAGGTATTTACAGCAAGCTAAAAGAGCTTTCTTCCTTTTACCAGACCGGGGGCATAAAGTCTCTGGAAAGGCAGGTGAGTGTCAGGAAGAAGTTTGAAAGACAGAGCTCCTTTTTTGTCAGAGTTGCGGATGAGTCAAATAGAACACTCTTCCTGGTTATCCCCTACCAGTGGGTTGAGTTTGACATAAAGGCTTTGGAGAGAAAAAGTCAGGTTGACAAAGAAACCTGGTTTTACCTGCATGGCATGGGCAGTAAAAATAGGCTGGAGATAGCTTCGGCTCCCCTTGGCGATCATTATTTTCTTCAGGTCGGCAAAAGTACCGGGGAGCGGGAGAAAATTCTTGAGCGCTTTAGAGAGATTTTTGCTACTGTCCTGCTTCCCTTAATTATCTGCGGCTTTGGGGGCGGAGCCTTTCTGGGTTATCGAGCCTTTAAGCCTGTGCGCCACCTGATAGATACCACGCGCTCGGTGAGTGCGGGAAGGATGGATGCCCGTGTGCCCAATCCGCATACAGGAGATGAGCTGGAAGCACTGGTTGAGCTTTTTAACGATATGCTGGCAAGAATTAATTCCCTCATCCAGGCTATGAGAGGTTCGCTGGACAATCTGGCTCATGATCTCCGTACGCCAATGACAAGACTAAGGGGTGTTGCGGAAAGAGCTTTGCAGGCCGGACCCGAGGCAGGAGCATATGAAGAAGCACTGGTGACCTGTATCGAAGAATCCGACCAGATTCTGAGGATG
>Ga0180301_10004598_pt1 | contig 10658 bp, 13 predicted proteins | sample GuaBasSediGuay16_FD_121797 | JGI IMG/M metagenome (GOLD analysis project Ga0180301, IMG submission 121797) | Subseafloor sediment microbial communities from Guaymas Basin, Gulf of California, Mexico - Guay16, Core 4569-2, 12-15 cm | ecosystem: Environmental > Aquatic > Marine > Hydrothermal... | reverse complement strand
GCTCCTAATCCTTTTACTTTCCATATTTCTTCTTTGCTTAATCCATCAATACTTGTCCAGTTTTTTACTTTTGCTAGGAATTCTTTTAGTTTTTTGTTTTTGAGTTGTTTTGTTGAAAGTTTGCTTGAGAAAATGTTTTCTGAAAGGTTAATTAACTGTTTTAGTTGTTCTTTGTCCGGGATTTCTCCTTTTATAAGTGTTTTTTGAATGATGTTATAATGGGGTTCGTGTTTAGCCCAGTTTTGGGTCCATTTGTTTTTGTATCTGTTTTTCATTTCTTTTAGGATTTCGGTTAGTTGTTGTATCATAAAAATCCTCCAAAATTGTAATGCTTTTTGCTTTTTTGCTTCTTCCCCCGAGTTGTGGCGTCAGAGTTCATAGAAGCTTAATATGGTTACTTTGTATGGTTGCGATATTTGGGGGCGTTAAATAGTTGTTGATTTCTGTATTGATAAAAGTATTCATATGAAACAGTTTTGTTATTTGAATGAAATATTACTTTGACAAAAGTATATTTATGTGATTGTTTGTTTTGAAACGATGTAAAAGAAGTGTTAGGTTGGGCAAGGTTTCTCTTTGTGCATTTTCTTTTTGTGTTCTTCTAGTTCTTCTTTTGTTTTAAAGGTTATTCCACAACACTCATATTTTTCTTTTTCAGAAGTGCAATAAGGCATATTTTTTCCTCCTTTCGGTAACAATGGGCTAGGGTATATAAGTTTTGAGTTGTTTGATTTATGAACAATTTTTAGAAGTTGATTTAGTATTTCTAATAACGTAAGGGCTGCTTAAACATTAGTTAAATTGATTTTTGTCAGTAGTTTAATGGAAGGATGGTTTGAATCCTTTGTTTTCGAGGTTTTTTATGAATGCTTTGAAATCTGGATCTTTTGATAGTTCGTGGAATATTATTTTTATGCCTGCTGAGCTGTAGCCCGTGTCCGTTGTATAAATTTCATTTATGTTTTTCCTTCGCATTACTGCTAGGTTTATCAGGTCTGATATGCCTAATGGATATTTTCCAAAGTTTCTGCATGCTTCTTCTTGGTCGCCGAGGGTGGGTGACAGGATTTCTAAGTATACTAATGCTCTTAGGGAGTTGATAAATTTGGGTAGTGCGCTAGCTTTGTATCTGGAAAGCCATATGGTGACCTCGTCTTTTACAAGTGTTGTTGTGACAGCTTTTTCTCCTTTCATGATTTTTGCAAGGATGTATCCGCTTATTGCAGCTTCTAAAGAAAGTTTCTTTTTCTTTGCGGCCATCCACTTTATAAATATTGGTGTATCCAAAAACCTAATTCCCACTTTTAACCTTCCTCTTTAACTCTTCCAAAAATAATTCGTCACCTTTGATTTCTGTTGGTGCTCCTTCAGCTATACCGGCAAGCATCATAACAGGATCTTCTTTGATTATGGGTATTAATATTTTTCCGCTTTCTACAACGATTTCTAGCTCATCCCCAATTTTTATATTGAATTTCTCTCTAACTTCTTTTGGAATGGTTATTCTATATCCGCTCAACACTTTTGTTTTGTATTTATTTAGAGACATTTTGTATCACTCTAAATACATTAAATAAATAGATTAAATAAGCTTTGCTAAGTTTGCTTTAGTGCACGCCATATCCTGAAATTGCTTGGTAAACTCCATATCTAGATTTCTTAACTTAGCCTTGGACGCTATTTTCACCTCAGTCACAAATACAAGTTAAAAACTTGTGAAGACAAAAACAACCATTTTCTTTTTATTAAATAGTTTATAGGTGTTTTTATTTATGTTTAAATTCCAAGAATTACGTATGTTCAATTTCATACAAATAACAATCATATCTTTGATGTGATTTATGGTGCTGAAAGTTTATGATTTTAGCGGTTAGCAGAATACTTTCGGTTACCTTTCTCTCCTCTTCTTTGCTGTAAGTTAGATCGACGTTTTTGTTAGGATTAGGCTTAAAAGATTTCATGTTAAGGTTTCTGTTAGTTAAAGTGCAAGTTTTGAAGGTTAGGGAAGTGAAAGTGCATGCTTTCTAGTTACGGTAAAAATTTGCTAATTGATGGTCAAAAACTTTTTTCGCGACAACTGAGTGGATCTTTATTTGAGGAGGAGTTGGCAGGGAGCTATCTGAGTGGTTTTGATCTTTATTGTGAGAATGTTAGGGCTGGGAAGTTAACTACTGGAAGTGTTCTTTTAGATTTGCTTATTGGTGGAGGTGTTGAAGCTTCAACTTTTACTTTGTTCTATGGGGATCGAAGATTTCTCCAGACTCTTGTGCATAGGTTGCTTGTTAATGCTCTTCTTGACACTGATAAGGGTGGTTTCGGCTCTCCAGTTGTTTACGTTTATTGTAGTAATTATCGTAGGGAGAGAACGGTGCTTAATCCGTATTATCTTGCGGATATAGCTTTAAGTGTAGATTTGGATCCTAAGGTGGTTTTTAGGAATATTTATGTGGCTATGGCTTTTAACCCCTTGGAAGAATACGTAATTAGTAGGGCGACGGAGATGTGGTGAGGAAAACTGGTTCTAAGCTTGTTTTGGTCGATAATATTGCTCTTTTGCTTTGTGATGAAAAGATGAGAAAGGAGTTTCCAGATATTACTTTGACGTCGGTAGTAGGTGGTTTTTGGGAAGCTGCTTTTAGGAATGGTGCTGCACTGGTAGCTACTTGTAGGGAAAATTCATCTGGCCGTAGGAAAAATCAAGGTGTTCCTTTGCCTGAAGGATATTCGGTTTTGATGGAGAAAGCTGGAGTTGCTGTTTATTTTAGGGTTGGTTGCCGCCGGGGAAAACGTTTTGTGAGGGCTTATCTTTGTAAGCATCCCTTTTTAGCTAGTCGGAAGGTTGCTTTTGTTTTTAATCGTTATAGGTTTTTTGATGGTTTTGGAGGTGGGTTTTATGGGTAGGATTACTGTTTCTTTTCGGAACGAGTTTCTTGAGGTGATTAATAGGTTGAGGAAGACTTTTTATGTGGCTCTTATGGATTCTGGTCGACGTGAGGCTTTTGACGAGCTGGTGAAAGCGTGGTCTGAAACTGTGGGTGCTATGAGTTACTCCGATCTTCCTTCGGTTTTGCTTGCTCTACTTTTAAGCGCTGTTGTGGATAATCGGAGGGAAATTATAGCTCTTAAAAAGAGTTTGATTGAAGGGAGGGTTAAGGGTGAGGGGGTGGGTGATTGACTGTTATGTTGATGGGAATCGGGCGGTTAGTTGGTTAAGGACGCTTCAAGGCTTTGTTGAAAAGGTGGAGGAGAGCTTTTACCCTGATTTTTATGTTTTACCTCGCGAGGGTTTGGATGTTGATGGTTTTGCTTGGGTGCTGGGAGAAGATCCTCGAGTCGTTAGTAGTGTGGTTGAGGAGAAGTACTTGGACTTGAGGACGACGAGGAAGGTTAGGGTAATTCATGTTTATGTTGAGTCTATTGGGGCTTTTCGGGAAATTGTTCGTGTGCTTAAGGGGTGTAGTGCAGTTAGGGGTCTTTATGGAACTGATATTACGCATGTTCAGCGGTATCTTTTCTCCCGTAACTTTGCTCCTACGATGTTTGTGGAATATAGAAATCATAGATTTATGTGTGTAGAAGATTTTGAGGAACTTGCTCCGCCACCTTTAACCACAATCTTTGTCAGGGTAAAGGTTGATGGGAAAAAAGTTTTAGTTGACCCAGAACGCGACCCTATCAAAAGGATCATTTTACATGGTGTTGGTGGAGAAGTTGTGGAGTTAAGTGGGAGCGAAGAACATGTTTTGGAGGATTTTCAGAGGGAGATTCGAAGGTGGGATCCTGATATTATTGTGGCTTCAAATTATCCTTTTAGAAGCTTTGACTATATTGTTCGGAGGGGGAATTTCTGGGGTTGAACATGGATTTGTCTAGGGATGGCTGCGGCTCTGGGGTTAAGTTTGGTTCTCCTGTTTGGAGTAGTTGGAGGGGGAGGGTTTGTGTTTCTTTGGAGTCTTTTGAGAAGTTGGGTCTTGCTGGTTTGAGTGAGCTTTGCCGTTTTGGTTTGATTCCTCTGGGTTTGGCTTCTAGGTGGGCTCCGGGTAGGATTGTGGATAGTAGGCAGGTTTATGAGGCTATGAAGCTTGGTGTTCTTATACCGGAGGCTAAGGGTTATAGTGACTTTTTTAGGACTTTGGAGGAGGTTTTTCTGCGGGATAGGGGTGGGTTGATTATTTCTCCTAGGGTTGGGGTTCATGAGAATGTTTGTGCGTTGGATTTTGAATCTATGTATCCTAATTTGATTCTTCGGAGAAACATTAGTTATGAGAATTGTGATGGGGGGAGTTGTTTTAGGAAGGGTTTGCTTCCTAGGGTGGTTGAGGTTGCTTTGGGTCGTAGGCTGTATTTTAAGCATCTTTGTAAGAGTTTTCCTGAGGGTAGTTTGGAGTTTGTTTATGCGGATCAGCGTCAGAAAGCTTTGAAGATGATGTTGGTTGTTGTTTATGGTTATAGTGGTTGTACTTGGAATCGTTTTCAATGTGTGCCTACTTTTGAGAGTATTAATTTACATGGGAGGGAAGTTCTAATTAAAGCTATTAACATTTGTATGAGGGAAGGGTATCAGGTAATTTATGCGGATACGGACTGTATATTTGTTAAAAAGTCTGAAGCCTCGGAGAGTGATTTTGAAAGATTGGCTAAGCGAATATCTGAGGAGGTTAACTTTCCCATTGCTATAGACAATTTGTTTCGTTTTCTTGTTTTGCTACCTTCTAAGTTTGATCCTTTGGTTGGTGTGATGAAACGCTACTATGGTAAGTTGTACGATGGTAGGCTTCATTACCGTGGTATAGAGCTTAGAAGACATGATACACCTCAATTCATAAGGAAATTTCAGGAGAAGTTAATGGAAATACTGTTTGATGCTCGAAGCGTCGAAGGTGTAAAGGAAAACTATTGCAAGGCTGTGGACTTTACTTTTGAAACCTATAGGCAGGTTCTTTCTGGAAAAATAAATGTTAACGAGCTTGTCGTGGAGAAGATTTTACGTAAACCTGTGAGTGAGTATTCAAAGATTTATCCCTATGTAGCTGCATGTAAGCAATTAGAAACATGTGGAGCTGTTTTTAACGAGGAAAAGCTAATCAGATATATTTATGTGAATCATAGGAGTTCTAATCCTCTAACTAGGGTTCAAATTCTACATTTATATGACAATCGAAGTTATGATCGAGAGAAGTATGGCAAACTAGTTTTAGAGGCTGCGAAGACTCTTTTGAATGTCTTTGGTTTTTGTTGGGATAAAAATAGTGAAGATTTGGTTGCCAAAAATACTAAGCTTTGAAATATTGGTTTATTTCATATTTATTGAGATGAATAAAGGTTAACTTTAATAGGTGCTGTATGGAAATTTTTCTTCTAACTTTTCAAGAACGCTTGTTTCTATGTTTTAATTGAAAACTTATATCTTAATAAAGTAGGTTTTTACTTAATAATTGAATTAGGGGAATGGAAGTTAGTGTTAAGTGGATAAAATGGGGTGGCAATATGAGGCTTTTCGAGTTTGAGGCCAAGGAAATTTTCAAAAAGTTTGGTATTCCTGTACCAGAAGGGTTAACTGTGAGTTCACAGGCTGAGGTAGCTTCAACCATTGAAAAGATAGGACTACCAGTTGTAATTAAAGCTCAAGTGTTAGCTGGTAGAAGAGGGAAAGCAGGAGGCATCAAATTTGCTTACAGCTTAGAGGAAGCTGTAAAAGAGGTAGGAAAAATGCTAAATAATAAGATTGGAGGACATACGGTAAAAGGGGTTCTGATAGAAGAAAAAATAGATATAGAACATGAATATTACCTGGGGGTAACTATCGATCAGTTTTCAAAATGTCCTATTGTAATGTTTTCAACTGAAGGTGGAATGGAAATTGAAGAAATAGTTAAAAGGAAGCCTGAAACAATTATTTCGATGAATGTGAATGTTTTACGTGGTTTTTTTTGAGTTTGAAGCTCGAAAAATGTGTAAGCAAGCTGGTTTAAGGAGTTCAGCTCTAATAAAGGTAAGTCGCATACTTCAAAGGTTATATGACATTTTTAATGAATATGATGCATTAATAGCTGAAATAAACCCATTAGCCATGACAAAAGACGGAAATTTCTATGCTGTTGATGCGAAAATAGAGATTGATGACGATGCTCTTTTTCGACATCAAGACCTTGCTATCAAACCTGAATCAAGGGTAGAAAGTGAAGCAAAAGCTGAAGCTATTAGAATCGGGCTTTCCTATGTCGAGCTTGATGGAGATATTGGTGTAATTTGCTCAGGTGCTGGCTTAGCTATGGCTACAATTGACCTTATTAAAGACTTTGGAGGAAAACCTGCAAATTTTCTTGAAACTGGAGGAGGTATAAATGAGCAACTTATGTTTGATGCTGTTAAACTTGTGTCTCAGCACAGACAACTTAAGGCTTTGTTCATTAACCTATATGGAGGCATAAATCCTATGGTCCCCGCTGCAAAAGGGATTGTCAAAGCATATAAAGAGTTTAATATTCAAATACCCATTTTAGTGAAACTTGTAGGAAATAAACAAGAGAAAGCTTGGGAAATTCTTGAAAATGCTGATATACCTGTTTTTAAAGGCATAAAAACTGAAGAGGCTGTTAAAAAATTAATGAAACTTGTAGGGGAATGTTAAAAATGTGTATACTTATAGATGAAAATACAAGAGTAATAGTTCAAGGTATAACTGGTAGAGTGGGGAAAGTTCAAACAAAGCTTATGTTAGAATATGGGACTAAGATTGTTGCTGGAGTAACTCCTGGAAAGGGCGGAATAACTGTTCATGGTGTACCAGTTTACGACACTGTTGAGGAAGCTGTTAGAGAAACTGGTGCGGATACATCAATATTATTTGTTCCAGCTTCATTGCAAAAGATGCAGTCATAGAAGCCATTGATGCTGGGGTAAAGTTAATTGTGGCAAAACCAGAGCATATCCCAGTGCATGATGCAATGAAAATGGTTAAATATGCCAGAAATAAAAAAGCAAGAATCATTGGTCCAACAACTCCAGGGATAATATGTCCTGGAAAAACTAAGATTGGAATAATGCCTGCTAATGTTTTTTCACAAGGTAATGTGGGCATAATTTCTAGAAGCGGCACTTTGCTTTATGAAATTGCTGGAAATCTTTCTCTTGCTGGTATTGGGCAAAGTGCATGTCTAGGAATAGGTGCTGATCTCGTCATTGGAACTAATTTGAATGAGGTATTGAAACTATTTGAGGAGGATGAGCATACAAAGCTTGTCGTAATAGTTGGGGAGATAGGTGGAACACAGGAAGAGGAGGCTGCTAAGTTCATTAGGAAAATGGAAAAGCCGGTTATTGCGTATATAGCTGGTAGATCGGCTCCTCCGGGGCAAAGAATGGGTCACGCAGGAGCAATAATACTTGGTGAAAGGGGGACCGCGAAAAGTAAGATAGATGCGCTAAAGGAAGCTGGTGTGGAAGTTGTGTATAAGCCTTCCGACATAGTTAACGTTGCTAAAAAATACGTAGAATAAAACAATCCTAGGAGTTTTTTATGTTATTTTATGGATATGAAGTTTTAATCCAATATTTATCTTTTTCAGCAATATAGAGGTTCTTAACTATGTTGCGGTATTTTCTATAGAATTTGATTAGCAAATTTATGGCTTCATCGAAGCTGAATTTGCGTTTTATTTTTAGTTCGATTTCATCTAGTAGGTCAACTAGTTCTTTGTAGGTTTTTTCTTTTAGAATGATTGCAGGCAATTAAATGTCCTCCTCAACAACAATACTAATTTTCTCCGATTTTATTATAAATTTTATTTACTTATTACAAAGATAACAAGAAAATAGAAAGACTATCGGATAGAAATTCAAATTTTATAGCAATAGACGTTGATTTATATTCTTACGAAAATTTGATGGCATAGCAATTTGGGTAGTATGATTTGTGTCACTTTGTTGTTCGTAAGTTTTAAGGGTAAGTGTTTATATAATTTATATCGGGTTGATTCTTATGGTTGCGGGGAGGAAGAGGAAACGCATTGCGTTAATTTTGCTGGTTCTGATATTTGTTTTGGAAGTTATTTGGCTTTATGCGCCACATTATCTGACTTTTTGGATGTTAACTAAGAGTGAAAGTATTTCTATTATTGTCGGTGAGAATCTTGGCGAAATCGGATGTGCAAATGTTACATTCATTTCTTATGGTTCAGTAGCTAAGATTATTGTTAAATGGTTTTCTGAGCTTCCAAATGTTAGTGAAACTGGCATCGATTTGTATGGTAATGAGATTGTTGTTTTTTCAGTGAGTAGGCGAGTTGCTTTTTTGCTTAGTGTAGATAATGAGGTGTTGACTTCGTTCGCGTTTTATCAAACACCTTTTACTACGTATACAATTATGGGAAAGGGTATAGACGTTATTTCTTCTAACATCACTGATAGTTTTATGGAGGCGAAAATTAGATATTTTTCGATATTCAGATTGTTTAGGAAGAATCGTTTAAAGCTGCAGGAGGTATTTGTAGCATTTGGATACCATTCTACGGCTGGGTCCAAAAAACTTTTTCACCTTTACCCGTTAAACATAGAGGTTTCAGTTGATGAAAATTGTTCAGAATGGGAGAGAATCGAGGAATTACCTATGCAATATATGCCCTCTAAAAATTATACGGAAAGTTTTAAAGATTTTAAGGTCGTGAGAATAGGTAGTGATAGGTTGGCCTTTTCATTTAGGTTAAATACGGTGGTTGACGAACTTTTATTGAGGCATTCTGAGGCAAATTGTTGTGTAAGTTTCTTTGCTGGTCTTGAAGCCTATAAGAGAAACAGTAAAATTTATGAATATTCTTACCAGGGGAATTTTGATTATTTCCGCTTTTATAATGGAAGTATAAAGAAGAACGCGGTTATGAGTTATTGGAACGAGGAAACTAAAGTTTATAGGGAAACTGAGCTTTCTGACGATATGTGGGCGGTTGGTAGCGGGTTTGAAACAATTTATGTGGTGGATGGTAATGAAATAGATAAAGCAGATGATTTGGATTTTGCTTTCATGATAGAAGTTGAATGGAGTGAAGTGACTCCACTACACAGCTAAAATCATAAATATTTATTGAATTTTAAATCATAACGCTTAGAATTGGCGGATTAATTTATAAACTCCTTTCCTTGCTTTTAGTTTCTATGAGAAGGAGATGAAGTTAAATGAGATTACGAGGAAAACTTTTCGTGCCTAAGCCTGTTTCTGTGGGTGTGTTGCTTTCTTATAAGTGTTCAGGTGAATGTAGACATTGTATGTATGCTTGTTCTCCTCGTTGGAGGGCTTATTGGATTTCTGAAAAAGATTTAGAAAAAACTTTGTCTCAGCTTTCTGTTTCGATTCAACCTAGCCCTTTTGGGAAAGATAGGGTTAGTTTGAATTATGGTCTTCATTTTACTGGTGGAGAACCGTTTCTTAATTTTGATTTACTTCTTAGAGCTGTTGATATGGCTCATGAATATGGAATTCCCTCTGTTTTTGTTGAGACTAATTGTTTTTGGTGCGTCGACGACAAGGTTACGAGAGAAGGATTTCTATTGTTGAGAGACGTGGGTTTAAATGGTGTTTTGATTAGCGTGAATCCCTTTGTGGTTGAGCATGTGCCTTTTGATAGAATTGAGAGAGCTATTGGAATATGTAGGGAAATTTTTGGGTGGAATGCTCTAGTGTATCAAGAGGTTTTTTATAAGCAATTCAAGATGCTTGGGGTTAGAGGTACTTTGTCTTTTGAGGAATATTTGCGTAGGGCGGGGTTTAGTGGTTTGTTTTTTACTGAATTGCTTCCTATGGGTAGAGCTTGTTACAAGCTTGAAAATTTATTTGAAAAATTTCCGGCTAAACATTTCTTTGGAGAGTCTTGTGCAGAGAGTTTGACGCGTGGCTGGCATGTTCATATCGATAATTACTGTAATTATATTCCGGGTTACTGTGGAGGAATTTCTCTAGGCGATGCAAGAAATCTTGAATTAATATGTGGGGGAAATGATTTGGAGGAGTATTTGATTCTTAGTTTTCTCGTGAGAGATTTAAAGGAGCTTTATGAGTTTGGCGTTAAAGAGTTTGGATACGAGGAGAGGAAAGAGGGTTACATTTCTAAGTGTCATTTATGTCTTGATGTGAGAAGGCATATTGTAATGCAAACAGATGAATTTAAAGAACTTAAACCAAGGGAATTCTATTTACATCTTGAATAGGACTTTATTGCAACTAGTTATAGCGTTTTGTTGTTGGATTTGGTTTTAATATGTATGGTTGTATGTCTGTTAAGTCCCATGCTAGGTATCCTTTTTTCTCGTATTTTTTCTTTTTTGTCTATTTTTTTGGCTATTATTCCATATTTCATCGTTTTTTCAAGGTTTTCGGTTCTCTCTTTAAGTTTCTTTAGTATTTTCACCGCTTCTGTATAGGATAACTCTTTCCATTTCGTCTCTATTAGAATTAGATCCTCCGTTAAAGTGACTCCTATGATATCGATTTCTTTTCCTCTATGCCACCATTTTCCTACTTCCTTAAGAGATTGTTTTACAAGTTTTTTATGAAGTATTTTCTGCAAAGGTTTTCGAAAACTTCGCCTAGATAACTGTTGAACTCTTTATTGAAAATTTTCATGTATGTTTCAAGTTCACCACTTTCGAGCAGACTCTTGTACGGG
>Ga0180301_10004597_pt1 | contig 10658 bp, 10 predicted proteins | sample GuaBasSediGuay16_FD_121797 | JGI IMG/M metagenome (GOLD analysis project Ga0180301, IMG submission 121797) | Subseafloor sediment microbial communities from Guaymas Basin, Gulf of California, Mexico - Guay16, Core 4569-2, 12-15 cm | ecosystem: Environmental > Aquatic > Marine > Hydrothermal... | reverse complement strand
CTTTATTTCTTTAAATATTGCTATGTCCTTATCTAGATCTTCATAGAATTTCTCAATGTTAAAATCAATTAGATTTACCTGCTCAAGGTTTTTTTTAAGCTCTCCTATAAGGTACGCCGAATCTTCAGCTTCTTCTTCTAAATATGCAAGATATTTATTGTAAAACTTCTTTCTGAGGATCTTACCTTCTTTAAATACATCTTTAAAAGTTGAAAGGAAATCTACCTGTGTCTGAATACTTTTCCTGAAAGCCTCTACGCTGCTTTCCAATCGTTTCAAGAGGAGGGTTTGTAAGATACCACCTAAAGCTTTCATTCTTCCTGATTCCATCTCGTCTTTTTTGCCCACAATGCGGTACTCTTCAAGCCTGTAATAGGAAAGATTTAATCCCTTCTCTATCTTTTCAGCTATCTGGTGATAAAGACCCTGGTAGGTTTCATCAAGGCTGTAATTAATCTCATTAAGTTCTCTTTCAGGAAATTCTATTTTTATCCACAAGCCTCTTTCGTCTTTGTACTTCGCATCCGGGTAGTTATCCTTTATGTATTGTCTGGTTCTACGGATAGAGATAATCTGAAGGATATCAGCCAACTGTGTGATATCACCTTTATCAGCTTTCTTGAATTGACGTTCAAGATCAAATATACCTTCTTTGAAGAAAACTCTTTTATTATTCTGAGCCAGCAGCATCAACTGGAAGTAGAGATCCCAATGAGTGTTATTCATAGGAGTGGCGGTTAGAAGCAGGATTTTAGGCTTGTGCTTTATGCTGGCCTTTTCTATAAGAGTAAATAAGCCCTCATATCGGTTTGAAAAAGGATTCCTGAAATTATGGGATTCATCGACTACAAAAAGAGCTATCTCTTCAATTTTAAAGTTTAATTTCCTCTCCAACTCCCCAAAATCGAAATCTTCTTTTCCCAATTCTTCCTGGTGAATAATATTTTCAGATACTCCGATATCTTTTAGAGCAGGTCTCCATAAAGACTCATCTACAGATGCAGGGCATATTACAACAAAGCGTCTGCGCCTGTAAAAACCAAAATCTTCGATAACTTTCTTGGCAATCCATGTTTTACCAAGTCCTACGGAATCTGCTATTAAAACTCCGTTATAGGCTTTCAGACGTGAATATATTCTTTTAACAGCATCGTCTTGAAAGTTAGCCAGGTCAACCTCGCTTGAAGGTAAAATTGATGGAGTCTCATACTCAAAGAGTATGTCTTCTTTTTGGAGCTCATATAGTGATTTTATAAAGACTTGATAAGGTGGGTATTCTTTAGTTCGGTATTGGAAGTAAATCCAGAATATGTAAAATTACTCGAACCGACAATCGCAAGCTTTTCAAATATGTAAGCTTTTCCGTGAAGAAATCCTCTATCATAAAGCCGCACTTCCCAATCGGGAGATTTAAGAAGTTTAATTAACGTTACGACTGATTCTTTTTTATCTCTTTCAAAGGGTTCTTCTTCCAGATCTTCTCGAATTTTTTTCTTATATACTTCTTCCGGTTGAAAAATATCGGGCTTTTTCTCATCTGTCCGGGGTGAGGTACCAATTAAGAGTCTGAATTTTTGGGCACCCGATAGAGAATCTTTAATAAGTTGAAATCCTGCAATATTGAAGTAGGCACTGGCAACATCGAGCGATTTCTGCTCTTTGAGAATATTGTTTAGCTCGTCAAAAAGCTTGAGTTTATTATTATCAATAATCAAGCTTTCAGGCCTGTACATATAGACTTTCCCTCGCTTACGACGTAATTCAAGATAAATAAAATCGATTAATACAGCATAATTGAATACAATAAAGATAACAAGAAAGAAAGCCAATATCAGATTAATAACAGATGTCTATTATAATGGTACAAACATGAACTGACGAATATGTATTTATCTAGAGCAGCAAGGGGAGAACCAGGGGTAAATAATTTAGCAGCAGAAGAACTCCCAAGAAGCAATAACCCCGTAAGGTTGTGCGAAAAGGAGTAGATTTTGATGTAGATGATGGGTTTTGCGGAGCAGGTGATTCAACCGGGTAAACCGTAAAGAGAAGCCTGTCGAGGCTATTGATAAAGGTTTTAAGAAAGGCTTTTAGCTTCCGCGGCCTCTCTTCACTGTATTGTGCTTTAACGGATACGAGTTTCCACTTTTCGGTAATCTCTTCGAAGTAATAAAAGACCCTTCCGAGCAGCCATCCTGTTTTACCTGGTATTCTGAGCCCCGGCTGTACGAAGAACCTGGAGAGGTAAATAAGCCCTACCAACGTGGATGCCTTGTTGATTCCTGTTTCAAGAGCTCCTTGAGTGATGTTGAAAGAAAATACCGAAAAAAGGAGTTTGCCGTAAGGCCGTAAAAGGTTGATGATTACTATACCGGAAAACATCAAAATTAATGGAACAATTCTTATCTTCTTTCCCGATACACTTGCAAGAATCACAAATCCGGCAGCCTGAATACACCGCAGTGTAACCGATGATTGGAAAAGAAAAGAGACAACTACAAGTATTCCGCAAAAAAGCAGATGCTGGGAGGAGATGTTTTTCTCGATCCAGAGTTTCAAGTTCACCGGCTTCTATACTGTCTCCCGAATGGTTTGTATCCATACCGAACGGGTAAGAAACTCTTTAGCAAAAAGACCCAGCAAGAAAGAACTCAATAATCCTGTTCCCACCAGAGGAGGAGCAAGGAGAATAGCGCCTTTGCCGAGAATAAGGAGTGAGGCAACGCCAAGCTGCACCGTATTGCTGGCCAGTGCTCCCAGAACGCTTACCCCGATAAGTGAGATCCTCTCTTTCAAGATTTTCCTGGCCCCGATCATAACCATACCGCCGGCAACAGACCCTGCCAGTGAGAAGAGAAAAATGTATGAGAAAAGAGTTCCGTTAACCAATCCCTGACCTATTACTTTTAGAATTATTAAAATAAAAACATAAACTATCGGGAAAACTTCGATAGAAAGGAGAATGGGCAGATTGGCAAGCCCTAATCGTAAGAAGGGGACGGGTTTTGGAATCATATATTCCAGGGTGGATAGAAAAATGGAAAAGGCTGCAAAAAGTGCCGTTATTTCCAGTGTTTTAGAAGGTGACCGCATCCGGCTCTCCCCCCCTGCTCTTTCCTTCTATGCGCAGGAATATACCGCTGGGCAGACAGGCGATCCAGTTTCCCGGTCTGGAGATAGCACCGGTGAGAATACAGATCTTCTCCGGGCACGGTGAAGAAATCACCCTGACCGAGCCGTTTTCTATAACTACCTGCATCGGCCCCAGAAGTCCGGGTACTTCCAGTTCGATGTCTTCTGCCAGAGGATAAATCCAGTGGTCATGGGGAGATTGAATGTGGACAAAGAGCTCGTCTCCCGCTCCTCCGCGATAAGCAAAAGCTGAAAATACTCCGATTACCAGTATAGAGAGAAGAACAGATACAAAATCGAACGGCTTTAAATTGGACATATATTCTCTTAATTACTACAGGGGAGAAAAATAATCAAGTTTCTGAATCAAAGCTTTTTGATGGGGTAAATTATTAAAATCTTATCTTTTCAGAAAGTGTTGTGAGGTGTATTATTTATTTATGAACAGGCCTGATCCTCTGGGTTTTCTCGGAGAATCGCTCACCTTCCCCGATTCAAGAGAAGAAGTTTTAAGAAACATAAAACTTATTATCCGCATACGGTTTGTTCTGTCACCTTCGATTTTCTTAATACTGGCCGTCTCCGCTCTTTTCGGATTTACCGATAGTGTAGCGCTCTCAAAAAATCAGATTGTTGTAAACAGCGTAAATCTTGCTGTTATTCTTCTTTTCAACGTTATTTACACAATTCTGGTGCGTAAACTAGAAAATCTTAAACCCCTTGTCCTTTTTCAGCTCATGATTGATGTGATCCATTTTACCCTCACCATCTATAAAACCGGCGGAGTAGTAAGTCCCTTTGCCTTCCTCTATTTCATAGTAATTTTTTCGGGCTCCATGCTAATTACCGGAAAAACAGCCTACCTCATCGCAGGAATCTGCTCTTTTCTTTACTCACTTATGATTATTCTCGAAAAAAGAGAGTTCATAATGCACCAGGATTTTTTTATCCCCTTAAGCGGCCTCGAGCAAAATCCATCCTACCTGATTTTATCCTGGAGTTTTGCAATCTTCTCTTTTTTCGCTTTTGCAGCTCTGGCATCCTACCTTACAGGACTCATCCATAGAAGGGAGAGAGAGCTAAAGGATGCAAATAAAACTCTTAACAAAAAACATGAGACCATGCTGCTTCTTTACCGAACAAGCAGAGCACTCAATTCCTCCAGAACCGTCAGGGAAGTAGTGGACTACATACTTTCCGAACTGATGGAATATCTGGTGTTGGACAGGTCTCTTCTTTATCTTAATATTAATAACGAATATCTTCATCTTTATATGGTAAAGCAGTGGCAAAATCCGGGAAAAGAAACCTCATCCACAGAGGGGATAAAAGTATCAATTCCTCTTCGGCTGGATGCCGGTCTGACCGCCCGTTCGGCCATCCTGCGGGAAGCGTACAATGTGGATAAGCCTGAGGAATCTCCCTATATAAACAGGGAACTTGCCCTGAAAATAGGGCTAAACCCTTTTGCCCTTGCTCCTATGGTCTTACGGGATACTGTGGTAGGGGTAATCGGAATCGACAGGTCTTTTAAGAACGGTTCAATTACAGAGGAGGAGTTTCGTATACTGCAGGTGTTTGCAAACCAGGCAGCAATCACTATAAAAAGCCTGGAAGATGTGGATACAGAGTTTCAGAAAGAATACGGGGTTAACAGAGATCTCACCTGGTAGCGGTTGCTGAAAGTATTAGTGGAACCGATTCCTCAGGATTGAAGGGAGAACCTTCGAAAGAGCCGAACAGCCTTACATCCTGAAAGCCTGCCGTTTCCACTGCGGCAACAAGACTCTCTTTCCTGAGAGCAAGGAGCTGTACTTCCTGGTGCATCCTGTTTTCTGCACCTTCGGATTGCTTGACTACGAGCTCTGTATCGAATATTACTTTCTCTTCGCTTCCGGTAAGTTCTTCTTCTTCGGATGCCCTGTACCTTCTTATAAACTCGATTCCCGGAGCGTTTATTGCAGGTAAACCGGGGAGCCTTTTGTTTAAAATTCTGTCAAAATTGATGATCTGGACTATCAGCTTCCCGCCTTTCTTGAGAATTGTACCTGTATCTTCAAAAAACTTCTCAACATATTCAAGATCGGTAAGGTGAACAAGGGAGTTGCCGATACAGAAGGCTCCGTCAAATGAGCTTGAGGGGAATATCCCCTCGATTTTTCCCATCGGCGCTGCAATAAACTTTACCTTGCAAGCTGTATCTTTTTCCCTCGCATTCTCGATCATTGATGGGTCTGCATCGATTCCGGTAACAGCGCATCCTGCCTCGGCGAGAGGTATGCTGTATGTGCCTGTTCCGCAGGCAATATCCAGAACTCTCGATCGAGGAGGTAGATTGTGTAAAAGAAAGGCGAAAGTTGTCTGGTCAAAAGGGAATATACTGTCGTAATATTTTGACAATACCTGGTAGAATTTCATGAAAGCCTCCATAACCCCTCTCTGTTAACGAAATATTACTTCATACTCTAAAGGTGTCTCCAGGGTCAGTAACCGTAACAGAGGAATAACATACTTGATTCCCCCCTGCTCCGGTTTGCCCCCTTTATATGAGAGAAGTTTACCTTTGATTTCCAGATATGTTGATATTGTAGAGCTCTTAAGTACTTCCACTACACTCTTATCTTTTGTAAACTCTTCGAAGGCATAGGTATACATATCAACTATAAACTCTTCCGGCCCCGGCTCGAGCAGGGCTCTGAAGTACTCCTCGTAGGCTCCGAAGGAAGAAATCTCTATTACCCGGTCTACAACCGCATTATAATTATCCCTGTCAAGGTGGAAAAGAAACTTCTTATCTCTGCCGGATCCGTCGTATGTGATGGGAAGATTCGATGACCCGGAGCTCCCTTCGAGCTCGGATTCAAAGACCTCCTGGATATTTTTAAAGGTAAAGCCAAGCCTGAGCACGGATGGCTGAGGAGAGATTGCATAGAGAAGGGCAAGCCCTGGATTCTGGTCAAAAAAAAGCTTAATCCTCGAAAGATCGAATATTGCCTTTCCGGATCTCTCCCCGGATATTTCCGATAGGCTTTCCATGTAATTTACCAGCATGGAATCGAGTTTTATCTCCACATCTGCCTTACCTGAGCCGTCCGGATTGAGATATACCTGTTGGTTAACAGTGCAGGAGGAGAGAGAGATCCATAAAAGGATAATACTTGAAAGTACAATGGCAGCATATTTCATATATCCCAATTTAGCCCCTAACCGGAGATAAATCAATCTATATATATTGATAGGGGGGGGTGTTTCTGCTACATTTAGCGGAAGGTCGTTATGAAAGGACTTATATTAGCAGCAGGATACGGCTCTCGCTTTCTACCTGTAACAAAAACAGTACCAAAGGAGATGCTTCCTCTTATAGATAAGCCTTCCATAGCTTTTATCGTGGAGGAGCTCCTTGCTTCGGGCATTACCGATATCGTTATAATTACCTCCCGTCGTAAAAAGGCGCTGGAAGATTATCTGGACAGGGAGATAGAGCTTGAGAGAGTGTTCAGCAAGGAGGGAGCAGAAGATAAGCTCTCTAAAATCGAACCTTACAGGGCTAATTTTTTCTTTATCCGTCAACAGGAAATGAGAGGTACGGGACACGCCATCCTGCAGGCAAAACCCGTCCTTGAGGGAGAGACTTTCATAGTAGCCTATCCCGACGACCTTCATCTGGGAGAAAAGCCTCTTGCCGTACAGCTAAAAGAGACCCATGAGAAAACAGGGTGTACGGTACTGGCGACCCAGTACGATCCTCCGGATATAAACCGTTACGGGGTGCTCAAGCTGGCAGAGGATAACTTTCATGTTACAGATATCGTGGAGAAGCCGCCTCGAGGGAGAGAGCCGAGCAGAGAGGCTTCCATAGGCAGGTTCCTCTACACTCCGGATATCTTTGAGTTTCTCGAAGAGGGCTGGAAGTCCCACAGGGGAGGAGAGTATTACCATGTTAAGGCGTTAAAGAGCCTTATGGACAGGGGCAGGGTAGTTTATAAACGCATGGAGGGGGAGCGGCTGGATATCGGCACCCCGGAGGGTTATTTGAGGGCTATCATTCGCTACGCTTCGGCCATTCCCGAATACAGAAGAATCATTGCCGAAATTTTAAGGATAAACCTCAAATAAGAAAACCTTAAAAAAAATCTGTCTATCTATATTGCTTAATTTTCTTGTGATATAATAGATGATGCGGACGCTTCGCGCAGCGTCATCGGCGCTTAAGGATTGCCATCCGCTTTCTGTCCGACGCTTCGCGCCGACCATCAAGCGGATGCAGCGGAGAGTTCGGCTTAAGAGCAAGCTCACCGCCGCCCTGCCGCTGATCCGCAGCGCCGTCATACAGGCGAAATGTATTAACGATAGGGGCATACTCTTGAGCAGGAAAAGTTTACCCGATTTTTCCTCTTTTAAGCAGAGGGTTCAACATGTAGAGTCATCTCTTAACACAGTAGAAGAATATATTCGAAAGTTAAAGGATAAGCCGAATTTGATAAAAGAGGGAGTGCTTACCAAAAAGCAGGAGAGAACAAAGCTCGATAAAGATGGAAAAATCCTTTATGCCTCCGAGGTTTTCCTTAATGTTTTAGGTTATCCGCCCTCGGAAGTTGAGAATAAAAACATCCTGGATTTTATACCCGGCTATATGCAGGAGTACTTTACAGGACATTGGAGGGAAGCCGTCAGGTTCCTCTCAGGGAGAGAGAGCGGATTTGAGAGGATAATCCGGGTAAATGTTGTGCATAAGAGAGGATACGAAATACCTCTCCGTATTAAGATTTCTTCCTCGCATGATAAAGAAGATTTCTTTTTTATGACCATGAAGGATATGTCGTGCAGAGAAGAGATCGAGAAAGAGCTCGATGCAAGCAGACAGAACTACCGCATACTTGCAGAAACAACCTCTGATGCAATTATCCAGATCATTGATGAGTTTAAAGTCATATTTGCCAATTCGGCAGTAAAAAACATATTCGGGTATGAAAGCACAGAAGTAGAAAATCAAAACATCGGCATGCTTTTCCCGGAATCACGCTACAACAATTATGTAAGACTCTTTGAGAAATATTTTTTCATAGACAACCCGCACAGAAAAATCACCGGTTTACAGAACACCATAGAGGTGCTTGGTAAGAGAAAGGATGGGGAGCTGATTCCCCTGGAAATCTCTTTTGGAAACTCCATAGGGGTGGGAGAACACAGGATACTTACCTGTATAATCCGCGACATAGCCCTCAGGAAAAAGGTGGAACGGAGACTCAAATATCTGGCCTATCACGATAAACTCACCTCCCTTGGAAACAGGGATCGGTTGAGCGAAAGCCTGGATCAGACGCTGGCCGAGATAAAAAGACAAGCGGACCGCCATGCGGCACTTCTCTTTATGGATCTGGACGGATTTAAGAAGGTAAATGACAGCCTTGGACATGAAATAGGTGATATCATCTTGAAGGAGTGTGCAAGCAGGCTTGTAAGCTCACTCAGGCAGGACGATCAGGTATACAGGCTACAGATAGAACACATATTCAGACTCGGAGGTGATGAGTTTATCGTTCTGCTTCCTTATATAAAAAAGCCCGAAGACTCGGGAATTGTTGCCAGGAGAATTATTGAGAGAATACTCGAGCCTTTTGCCGTTAAGGGTTATGGTTCGCTTACCAATATAAACATGGGTGTTAGCATAGGAATCGCCTTAATCCCTGAAGATGGTATGGATAAAACGACCTTGCTTCGGAATGCGGATGCTGCCATGTATCAAGCCAAGAAAATGGGGAACAGCTACATGTTTTTTACCAGGGAAATGAATAACAGGGCAATAGAGCGTTTGATGCTTGAAGAAGGCTTAAGAAAGGCTGTGGGAACCAGGGATTTTGAGCTTCACTACCAGCCCATTGTTGACAGCAGGCAAGAGATAAAAGGGGTGGAGGCTCTGATCAGGTGGATTCATCCGGAAAGGGGAGTTCTCACTCCGGAAAAGTTTATCCCCATAGCAGAGGACACAAGGCTGATTCATCCGATAGGTAAATGGGTATTGGAAACGGCCTGCCGTCAGTTGAAGAGACTTCACGAACTGGGATTCGAGGGCATCTATGTAAGTGTTAACATATCTCCGAAACAGCTCGAGAAAGGTGATTTGAAAGAAACAGTAAAGGGGGTTCTTGAAAAAGTTAAACTTGAGGCAAAGTACCTCACTCTGGAGCTGACCGAGACGACTATTATGGATGATCCTGAACTAGCGATATCCAAAATGTTTGAGCTTGAGAAATACAACAGGGGTATAAAAATCGCAATTGACGATTTTGGTACAGGTTACTCCTCTCTAAGCTACCTTTCACGGTTTCCGGTACAGCATCTTAAGATAGACAAATCTTTTGTAGGGAATATGAAAGCAGCGAATAATATCAAAATTATAAATGCCATACTGAGTCTGGGGCATAATCTCGGGCTAAACATCATTGCAGAAGGGGTGGAGGAGAAAGAGCAGTTTGAATATCTGGTCAGTAAGAATTGTAATGCCTTTCAAGGGTATTTCTTTAAAAAGCCTCTGGCATTTGATGAGATATCAGATTACTTGAAGCATCGGCTTTCCGGCCGCCGATTATAGCCTGGTTGAGATAGAACGGTGGCCAGGGCGACGGGCAGGCAGCTAATTCCCATCCTCGTACTTTGAAGCTATCACCTCGTACTCAGTAGCTTCTTCTATTTTGCCCCTTTTTCTACAGCCTCCGGCATAGATGAGACATTTTTTTACAAGCTCTTCCTCTGCAAGCTTTTGTTTTTCGGCGGGAAAAAACTTCGATTCCACCAGGGGAAGGAGAGCCTTTATACGAAAGTACTCGATATGCCCGTATTTTTCCGAAAGCTGATCTGAGAATCCTGCCCGTTTTACTGTAAGGGGCCTGTTTATATAGCCCACTTTGTGGAAGGCTGTTATTCTAAGCCACAGCTCATAGTCCTCTGCTATCTCCAGGTCGTCCCTGAAACCACCAGACTCCATGAAAAGGGACTTTTTAAGCATTACCGTCGAAGGGCCGATGGTGCACTTCTTAAGGGCATCTTTAAAAATCATACCCGAACGGCGGTGTCTCTGGCCTGACTGAGAGACCTCTCTCCCGTTCCTTAACCACAGTTCTCTGGTATGAGTGATCTTGAGTTCCGGCCGTTCTTTGAAAAGGGCTATCTGCCTGGCGAGCTTGCCCGGTTTCCACAGGTCGTCCGAATCGAGGAAGGCCAGGTAATCTCCTTTGGCTGTTTCCGCGCCATGGTTCCGTACGAGTCCAGGCTTCCCCGTATGATCGATCCGTACATACCGTATTCCTGAAAGAGTAGCCAGAGTAGGCGTCTCATCGGTCGAACCATCGTCCGCTATTATCAACTCGAAGTCCCGCACCGTCTGTGCCAGAACAGACTGTATGGCCTCACGAAGGAGGGAAAACCTGTTGTAGGTAGGTATTATAACCGATACGAGGGGGTTTAAAGACATAGTCGAAGTTTCTCCTCAAGGTTTACTGTAAGGCTGTAGTTTGGTTTAATGTAAG
>Ga0180301_10004595_pt1 | contig 10658 bp, 9 predicted proteins | sample GuaBasSediGuay16_FD_121797 | JGI IMG/M metagenome (GOLD analysis project Ga0180301, IMG submission 121797) | Subseafloor sediment microbial communities from Guaymas Basin, Gulf of California, Mexico - Guay16, Core 4569-2, 12-15 cm | ecosystem: Environmental > Aquatic > Marine > Hydrothermal... | reverse complement strand
TTCGAAGTACAACCTATATACCTCTTACCATTACGTCTACTTTTTAATACATAAACTATAGCCATCTTTCTATCTTATTACAGCCCTCGCCTGAGGCGAGTTCGCCTTCGGCGAAAGCTGCTCATACCTGCTGAGCTACCGGGGAAATTTATCTAAGAACTTTTTAATCAGATTTTAAAAAACACTCTCTTTGTCTTACTTTTTTCAAATAGACAAATCAAAGTAATTATAAAGGAATTATAATTATAGCTTATCCTCTCTTTGGCGTCAAGCACAACTACTCTTAAGAATCTACATATGGAAGGATTTTATTCTTATCAAAGATAGGAGATGGGCTCTTTGAGCAATTTTGTCTACATCTAAAATATAACTTTGAACGATTGTCCTTAATCCCATATTTTTGTTAACAAAACTTGCAATACGCTTATCAGGAACAAACAATACAAATGCATAGACAACAGAACAGTAAATAAGGTGAGAAATTACAAAGGTCCGAGCAGCCCCAAAAGCACTCAACTTAAATGTCCTTGCCAATAACCATATATAAACTATCACCCAACTTAATATAACATACAAATAAAAAGCCTCAGTAAAAGGTAGTCTCCAATGAGGCTTGAAGTTTATAACTACTCCTTCTATTGCCATCCAAACACCTTTAAAAAAAAGAAACCCTATAAACCTTCCTATATTAATAGCAAATAAGAACCAAATATAATTCTTAAATTCATATGGCTGTCTTGTTGGGAGAGAATATAAGGCTAACCACAAACATAATAAAGAAAAAGGCAAGTCTACAATAATCATAAGAAGCAAATCATTATAATCAAAAGTAAATTCTTTTATTACTTCCTTTGCGTATCTAAAATATATAACTATGTTTCGATAGAAATCATGCTGAAATAAAAAGGTTTCATAACTGCTCTTATTTTTAGCAAAAGCACACAAATAAAAAATTCCTGATAAAAGAGTAAAAAGAAGGATTATAATTGTAAAAAATATCTTTTTTCTCATAAAATATTGAAAAATGCTCAAGGTAAAACTATCCCACAGGTTTACGCTCAAGAAAAGCCTTACCGAGGGTAGAAGAATCAATATATTCAATTTGTGTCCCTAAAGGCACACCCATACCAATACGGTATATCTTTACAGGATATTTTGATATCTTTTCAATTAAATACTGAGCAGTAAGTTCGCCATCATTATCAGGATCGGTAGAAATAATTACCTCTTTAATCTCTTTTCTATGCAGTCTATTAAGCAATTTACCAAGATTAAGCTCTTCGGGCCCTATTCCTTCTAAGGGAGAAATTGAACCTAAAAGAACATAGTAAACTCCTCTAAAACGGGAGGTCTTCTCAATAGCCAAAATGTCTTTTGGCTCTTCAACAATACAAATGACTTCTTTATCTCTTTTAGAATCACTACATATTGCACATATCTTTTCAGAGGTAAAATTATTACATAATGCACAAGGTCTAATATGAGATTTGACTTCTGTAATATAAAAACTTAGCTCTTTTGCTTCTTTAGGGTTCATTTTAAGAATATAAAAAGCAATACGCTCAGCACTTCTCCTTCCTATCCCAGGAAAATGGGATAACCTTTCTATCAACTCCTCTAATATCTTAGGGAAACTATTCGCCATCAGTATGAATGTTACCTCCAAAAGTATCTAAAAGCTCATTTATAAAAATATCTGTCTCTTTTTTCTGGGAGACACTTTCTGAGTTTTCTATATCTTTAGGGGTATCTTCTTCCTTCAAGATAATGCATTTTATACCTATATTGCAACCTAAAGATTTCACCAAATAACTCTTAATAAACTTTATATTTTTAATATTTTCTAATACCTCCTTATGGAACTTATATTTAGGCAGGAAAGCTAAAGTTAAAATTTGGTTTTTAAGTGAATAAATAGAGGCCTCTTTAAGATATGAAGCCAAAGAAACTCTCTCTTTACTTATCTCAGAAATAATCTCTGGCCATTTATTAGAAACTTCTTCAATAGTTAAAGAAGAATTATCTTCTTGCGAAAGAGATTCTTCTGAAGGCAAGGAGTCTTTCTGTGTTTCTTCTTCCTTATCTATATCATCTAAATCAAAATCAAAATCATTTTGCAGAGCTAACTCAAGCAAGTTTTCAGTATCTTTCTTAGAAGAAAAAGAAGGATTTTGACTAGAAGGATGTAAGTTAAGGGAAGTATTTTTATTTTCTCCTTCAGTTGTTCTCTTGTCTGATTCTTCTCTTTTAGCCTTTATCTCATAACCTTTAGCCTCTATCCCATAAGAAGAAGATTCTTTAGGGTGATGTATTTTTTTCCCTGCGGATTCTCTATCATCTTTTGAGAAATTTGTAATGAACTTTATTATTGCTAACTCCAAGGGAATTCTTACAGAATTAAGTTTCTTGGATAAATCCTTACCTTCAATCAACAAATCCATAATTCTTAGAATATCAAAGGTGGTAAAGGATTCTGAGATTTTGATAATAAATTCTTTAGTATAGGGAGAAATATCCTTAATTTCTTTAAATGTCTTTATACTAATTTTTGAAAGTAAAACACTACGTAGATGCTCTATGAAGCTACTTAAAAATATACCTAAATCTTTTCCTTCTTGAGTAATTTTTTGAATAAAATCTAAACTCTTCTCTATATTCCTTTCTGCAATGCACTCCAGCATATTGTTAAGCGTTGTCTCGTCAATAATCCCCAGAAAAGATATTACATCTTTTATTTCCCCCTTCTCTAATATAATAGGCGTTATCTGGTCTAAAAGAGACTCAGCATCACGAATACTTCCATCAGCACTTCTGGCAATTGAATGTAGAATATTTTTGTCTATCTTAAGGTTTTCTTCCTTTATAATCCTCTCCAGCTTACTTATTATTTCCTCAAATGTAAGTAGTTTAAACTGAAACTTCTGACAGCGTGATAGAATTGTAGGCAATACTTTCTGGGGTAAAGTTGTAGCAAAAATAAACTTTACATGGGAAGGGGGCTCTTCTAATGTTTTAAGAAGGGCGTTAAATGCCTCCTGCGTCAGCATATGAACTTCATCAATAATGTATATTTTGTATCGGGAGTTTGCAGGAGAAAGTTTTACTGCTTCTCTTAAAGTCCTAATTTCATCAATACCACGATTGGAGGCGCCATCAATCTCTATAACATCTAAAGAAGTTCCTTTAGTAATGCTAATACAACTTATACATTTACCACAAGGATTTACCGTAGGGCCTTCTATGCAGTTTAATGCTTTGGCAAAAATTCTTGCTAAAGATGTTTTACCTACTCCTCTTGGTCCACTAAAAAGGTAGGCATGATGAACGCGATTTTTTAAGATAGCATTCTTTAAGGCAGAAACTATATGTTTTTGACCTACAACCTCATTAAAATTTTGTGGTCTATATTTTAATGCAAAAGCAATATTTTCCATTATTCAGGGGGATAATTTAATCTCATCTATATACTTTACATACCCCAGAAGGCTCACAATATTAGTGCTCCAATTATACCATTTTTAATATTTTTAGTCTATATCACCAAATAAAATATTCTCTCTTTTATTTATATAATCATTAATAATAGTCCTCCGGCTATAAGAATTATTGCTGTAATCATCTTTACATTAAAAACATAGCAGTTACTTTTACCATCTTTTGTTTCTAATGTTTTGATTTCAATATAAGGAACAGGAGCTCTTCTATACCAGCCCGTAATCTTAACCTCCTCTCCAATATATCTTTTAGCACGCAGTAATCCAAAAAAGAAATTCCATATACCCAGAGGTTGCTGGTAATCCAAAAATATTATACCTGTGTCATCCTGTAGAACAAAATCCTCACTCCAGATAAGACCAGGTACTCCTCTACCTACTATGGTACCCTTTACTGTACAGGGAACAGGACGAATACGGGAGACCTTCACTTTCTTTAAGAGAGAAGCAATATTCATTTCAGGAAAGTAGGAAAAATTATAAGAAAAATATATTACTGCAAGGTATGCTGCACCTAAAAGAGAAATCCCCATCTTAATATAAAAAGAATTACCCGTAGCAACAGAAACACCTATAATTGCTAAAATAACAATTAAAGGTAAACCCGAAATAACCAAATCAACAAAAAATTCATCCCAGTAGCTTTCTGGTCTTCTCTCATCAAAAGTTATGTAAGGTTCTTTACCGTAGGCTTGTGACTGTCGGCTTAAAGCTAAAAGACGTCTGGCAATTAAAGGGTGGGTTGAGTGAAGCTGGTAGTAAAGAGCCCAGGGATTCCATAAATCCCAACGCATTGCTCCTTTCAAAAGCTCTTTGTCAATTTCTCCACCCATAGAAGCAGGATGATATGTGGTTACTGCTAAGGCTCTTGCTGAAGAGGGGTCAAATACTCCCATTGCTTTCATAGACTCTATTTTTTCACTTCTTTCTTTCTTCTCTTTCTCCTTTCCTGCCAGACCATAACCAATTTTAACTAGTGCTTGGGCTAGACTATTGGGATTTGTAGTTATTTCTCCAGAAAACCTATCAGCAAAATATTCTCTTATGCGGGAAAACCATAAAACAATATATTCAGAAATAATATAAAGAATATAAGAGGTGATAGCAATAGCATAACGGGCAGGTGCGGATTTATCTTCTCTTCCGCGGCTTCTCATCCTTATAAGAGTCCGATAAATATAATAAAGAATTAAAGGGACTAAATTAGCGACGGTCATAATTAGCATATCCCAGTGAACCACATGTCCAAATTCATGGGCAACTACTGCTTTTACCTCGTCAGGATTAAGTAAATCCATAATCCCCTCTGTAATCACAATGCGAGCATTGTTAGGAGTATGGCCATAAGTAAAGGCATTGGGAGAACCATCAGGAATTATCCCCATACGGGGAATTCTTATATTTTTCTTTATACAAACTTTTCTTACAAAATCAACTAAATAAGATGGCAACTCTTCTAAATCAACCCACCTCAGGCGATAAGCCCACCTTAAAGATAAGTCCATAATAAAAGGTGAAAGCAGAAATTGCAAAGAGGCAAATATAACACCAAATAAAAACGCGCCTAAAGGAGTCATAACCCCAAAATTTACAAGAAGAATAAGAATAAAAGTAAGTAAGGCATAAAGCCCAATGAGAGTAAGGGAAGAAACTAAACCTAAGTTGGGGAGCTTCAAAGAATCCTCTTTAGATTTTCTAAAATTGTTCTCTATAGCAAGTTTTAATTTAAATTTTTTTGCTCCCGGAAGTTTTTCAATCTCTCCCTTATCAAGCCATATCCCCTCTGTTTGTGGACAATAGTCAATAATAAGTTTCCCCTCAAAAAGAGGAAGTTCAACCAAAGGAGTTTGAGTGCGAGGGTTTATACGCTCTGATGGTTTTTGGTTTCTCAATGCTTCTTCAATTTTATACCGCAGGTAAGTAGAAGCTTGAGTAAAATAATATATCTCTCCCTTATCAAGCCAAATACCCCCGCATGCAGGGCAAAAATCTACCATTACGCCATTTGTAGTCAAAGTCTCTTTAAGGTTGACATTTTTACAATGAGGACATTTCATCTTTACCTCCCTTTTTATATATCTATCATTTAGAGATTAGAAAAACAATAAAGCTAATGTAACTTAAAAGAAGAATTAACCCTTCAGTTCTACTTATCTTAAAACCAGTGCGCATAAAGATAGCTACTCCCAGAGTGAACAAAATAAGAATAGGCATCTCAAATAACAGTATAGAAAAACTCCCAATAGTAATTGGTTTTATAAGAGCAACTACTCCCAGAACAAAAAGGATATTAAATATATTACTTCCCACAATATTACCAATGCTTATACTTGACACTTTTTTTACTGTGGCTGTTAAAGAAGCTGCCAGTTCAGGTAAAGATGTGCCAATTGCAAAAACTGTAATACCAATAACCCACGGACTTATACCAAAAAACTTTGCTAAGTTAACAGCAGAATTTACCATTAAATTGGCTCCTATAATTACTACTCCTAAAAAAAATAAAGCGATTACGCTTACAGTAAACTTCGAAAAAGTATGTTTAAACAAAGAGTTGAATTTAAAATCCTTTAGTTCTTCAGAAGAGCTTCGCCCTTTAGCCTCCCGATAAGTAACGAAACAAAAAATAAAAAATATAACTAAAAAAATTAAACCATCTATCCTACTTAAAACTAAATCCCAACTTAAGCCATAAAGTAATCCCACACTAAAAAGCATTATAGGGAGTTGTTTTTTAAAAATTTCTTTTTTTATTTTAAGAGCCCTTATAGAAGCGCACAACCCAAGAATAAGGCCTATATTAGAGATATTGCTCCCTATAATGTTACCCAGAGCGATAGCTTTTTGATTTTTTACGGCAGCAACAACACCGACTAATAACTCTGGAGCAGAAGTCCCAAAAGCGATTAAGATAATTCCTATAAATAGAGGAGTCAAACTAAAAAGAAAAGCGAGCTTTACGCTTGACTGAATAAGGAAATTAGACCCCCAAACAAGAAGAAAAAGACCAATTATAAAAACGAGGAAATTACCTACTATCCACATTTATTCTCTCTTACCAAATTATCTTACCAAATAAAAAACAAAAAGCAATCTTAAATGATAATAAGGATCATTTTGGAGATAAACACTAAAGAATAAATAATTGGCAGAAAGAAACTCGTATGTGCTTATCTTCTAGTGTAAGCCAGAGATACTTACAAAGCACATCCGAGAATGTATTAGGCAAAGATTGGCGATGGGGTTATTTTTGGGATAAACGTGAGGGAATAAATAATTGGCGGAGAGGCAGGGATTTGTATGTGCTCTCTGGCGTAAGCCAGAGGAGATATTTATAGCACATCCGAAAATGTATTAGGCAAAGATTGGCGATGGGGTTATTTTTGGGATAAACGTGAGGGAATAAATAATTGGCGGAGAGGCAGGGATTTGAACCCTGGGTGCAGGCATTCACCCACACAACGGTTTAGCAAACCGTCGCCTTAAACCAACTCGGCCACCTCTCCTGAATACATCATAGGGGCTCTGCCCCTTCTGACACTACGTTCGTAAGATTATCAAAGATGTCAAGCTCACTACGTTGTCATCCCTGAAGTATAAGCTAAAGAAGAAAAATTTTTTAAATGTTAATGAAAACCTATATAATTAACCGGGGCTCTGCCCCTTCTGACACTACGTTCGTAAGATTATCAAAGATGTCAAGCTCACTACGTTGTCATCCCTGAAGAATATCACTGAAGATAAATCGGTTATACAACAAAGACATTAAAGATTCTGTTTTTTGACATTAAATCATAAGCACTCAAGAAGAAAAACTACCTCCTTGATACCCTGAAGTATCTAGTAACCAGCCCATTTCTATTTATTTTGCACGTTAAAGGAGTTTGTTTTTATCTATTTTGTGAAACCTATTTATTATAAAGTATATTTCTCTCTAATCTTACGGTATTTAGAATCTCTTCTTTCTAAAAAACTCTTTCATAATCTGAGAGCAGTCCTTTTCTAAGATGCCTTTTTTAACCTTTATCTTATGATTAAGTCTTAATCTATTAATATCTAATTTTGAACCGAAAGCCCCTGTCTTGGGGTCGCCTGAGCCATAAACCACTCTCTCAATCCGGGAAAGAACCAATGCCCCTGCACACATACTGCAAGGCTCAATGGTAACATAAAGAGTGCAATTCTTCAACCATTTTGATTTTAAATAACTTGCTGCAGAAGTTATAGCAATCATCTCTGCATGAGCAGTAGGATCATTTAGTAATTCTACTTGATTATATCCTCTCCCAATGACTCTATTATCACATACAACAATTGCCCCTATGGGAACTTCATCTTTTTCAAAAGCTAAAAAAGCAAGTTTTAAAGCTTCCTGCATAAACTTTATATCATCTCTTATCATTTTACCAAGAGAATTCCTATAATAATAAGAACTGTTCCTAATATTCTTAGAACCGTTACCTCTTCTTTCAAAAAAACCATTCCTAAAAGTACTGCTACTAAAGGATATGTTGCTGCCAGAGGAACAATTTTAGAAGAAGGATTTATCTTCAATACTCGATAATAAAAGTACATTCCCAAAAATCCTGCTAAAATTCCACTTATTGCAAAAAGAAACATGCTCTTAAGAGAAAGATTATAAACATTTTTTAACCTCCCCGTAAATATAAAAAAGAATAAAAATACAAAAAAGGCAACTGCATTTCTTATAAAAAGACCGCTCAAAGGATTTGCTCCTTTTAAAGCACTCTTCTCTAAAATAGGGGTAGTCCCCCATGCTAAAATCGTTAAAATAAGAAAAAACCAACTTAGAGCATTCATAAGAGTTTCATTGTATCAAAAATAATTGCACAAGAAAACAAAAAATATTATAATAAAAACAAATGTCAATTCTTGAGAAACTTTTTTCCATTCAATCTTCAGGGTCCAATTTAAAAAGGGAAATTATTGGGGGCATTACTACTTTTATGACAATGTCTTATATCATCTTTGTCCAACCAGCAGTATTATCAGCCTCAGGAATGAATAAAGACGCCGTTATTGTTGCTACTTGTATTTCATCGGCAATTGCTACTTTTCTAATGGCTTTTTTAGCAAATTATCCCATTGCCTTAGCACCAGCAATGGGACATAATTTCTACTTCGCCTATGTAGTATGTTTGGGGATGGGTATAAGTTGGCAAATTGCCTTAGGGGCTAATTTTATTTCAGGAGTAATTTTTATAACTCTTGCATTCTTTGGATTAAGAGAAAAATTGGTAAATTCTGTACCCTTATCTCTAAAAAATGCTATTGCTGTAGGAATCGGGCTTCTAATTGCCCTTATTGGTCTTGAGTGGTCAGGAATTATTGTTCAGGCTCCTGGCACTCTTATTGGTTTAGGAAACTTAAAAAGTCCTTATGCTCTTCTTTCTTTAATAGGGGTTCTAACAATTTCTATACTATTAAGCATGCGCATCAGAGGAGCAATTCTTTTAGGAATTATCATTAATACTATTATAGCTCTTATATGGGGACTAATTCACTTTCAAGGTATTTTAGGCAAACCGCCGTCTATATCTCCTACTTTTTTAAAATTAGATGTTTTGGGTGCACTTAATATCAAGATGCTTGGAGTAATATTCACTTTATTTTTCTTAGACTTATTTGATACTGTAGGAACGCTTATCGGAATTGGAGAAGAAGCAGGGTTTGTAAAAAACGGTAAATTCCCTCGGGCAAGAGGCGCCCTTTTAAGTGACGCTATAGGCACAGTTACAGGAACATGTTTAGGAACATCAACAGTAACAAGCTATATAGAAAGTTCTACAGGAGTAGCAGAAGGAGCAAGGACTGGTTTAGCAAACATTATAACTGGCCTCCTTTTTATTCTTGCGCTATTTTTTTATCCTTTGATAAAAATGATATCTTCGGGTATAAATGTAGATAAATTAACTCTTTACCCTATTTTATCTCCTGCTTTAATTATTGTAGGAATCCTTATGATGGGAAATGTAAAAAAGATTGACTGGGAAGATTATACAGAAGCAATCCCTTCTTTTCTAACTATTATAATTATGTCATTCTCTTTTAGTATTACCGAAGGAATTGCTTTTGGTTTTATCTCCTATACAATTCTAAAATTTATAAAAGGGCGTTTTAAAGAAGTACCTCTTCTTATATCTATTTTCTCCATACTTTTCCTCCTCCGATATATCTTTTTAAAATAATTTTCTTTTTAAATTTAAAAAATAAGGAAAAATGAATAATGAAAACGTTTTCACAATATAGTTGTTATCCCCTAAAAAAAAATGGAATTATATGTTATGTTTAAGAAGGAAGTTATGAAGAAGAACAATCATAAAATAACAAAAGAGCGACGCAAATTCCCCCGTCATAAAACATCTCTAAAAGTTGCCCTGTGCCCCTCACAATATCTTTTAGAAAAAGATTTACTTACTAAGGATATATCGGAGGATGGAATTTGCTTACTTAGCCCTTACAAAATAGATATCGGGGAAGAGATAGAATTAGGGATATATCTTCCTGAATTCAAAAAACCTATAATTACTAAAGGAAAAATATTACGGAGAAACGAAACTAATGATATAAAATATCCTTTTATTTTAGGAATACAGTTTACAGAAATAGATAAAGAAGTCTATCAACAAATCTTAAAACATATAAGATATTATTTTTTAGAAAGTAAACCTGTCTCTTTTTGATTCTTCCTGTAGAATCTAGCCCTTTTTCACCTCTCAAAAATATTTATACATAGTAAGTAGCGGTTCACTCATAGTTTATAGATAAAGAAGCTAAGAACATTTACTCCTTAATTCCTCCCGTTCATTAACTAAACGCTAACCGCTATTCGCTATACGCTTTTAATATAACGATAAGCTCTTTAAGAAACACAGCAAGAATTAGTATCTATGGCAGAAAGAAACTCGTATGTGCTTATCTTCTAGTGTAAGCCAGAGATACTTACAAAGCACATCCGAAAATGTATTAGGCAAAGATTGGCGATGGGGTTATTTTTGGGATAAACGTGAGGGAATAAATAATTGGCGGTGTATAGGGGACGAAATCCGAACCTTTTTTGTCCTTCGATGAACTCAGGACAGGCAGCCGAAGGTGGTCGTTGATGCGATAGCATTCGGCTGCTGGTCCTTTTTGCCTGCCTGC
>Ga0180301_10004594_pt1 | contig 10659 bp, 14 predicted proteins | sample GuaBasSediGuay16_FD_121797 | JGI IMG/M metagenome (GOLD analysis project Ga0180301, IMG submission 121797) | Subseafloor sediment microbial communities from Guaymas Basin, Gulf of California, Mexico - Guay16, Core 4569-2, 12-15 cm | ecosystem: Environmental > Aquatic > Marine > Hydrothermal... | reverse complement strand
GTTAGCTATAGAGCCAGGTATTATAAGGGTATGCCAGGTGTTACTCAATACGTAGCTGTGTTTGAGGTTGAGTAGCTGTTACTCCTTATTTATCTTCGAGGTTATTTCGGCTGCTGTCATTAAGCACTTCATGTTGTTGCAAACAAAGTTTATCTTACCATCTCTACTCTTGAACAAACCACCTATGTTATCAAGTGTAATCCTCTCACCACATACAAAACACCTATACCTACCCTCAACAACACCTTCGTATAGTCCAAGCCTCGTCAAAACCTTCACAAGATCAGTATCATGAATAGCTCTAATTATAACCCTAGCTATTGACAAGTACCATCTCCTACTAAGATAACTTCATTAGAAATAATAAGCCTTGTGCATATAAACAGCGACATCGATAACATGTCTAGACTATGTAATAGAATACAACGAACTATTCCCCTTAGCTTAAGACGATGTCGAATAATGAAATCACGCTCTATCCAAGATATTTTGAAGATAGTGTTATTGAGGATAGGAAATGAAGTTTGTTCGAAAAAGAGATTTGTAAAATCAAAGAACAGTCGTAGTCTCTACTCTTAGGTTTATAGATCTAAATAGTTGAAAAATCGTATCTTTCTTGAGAAAAATCAAAGAGAACTAGTAATTAATATTGACTGACGTAGAGTTATTGAGGATTATATTGAAGTCCTCGCTGGGTGCAGCGTTTAGGATATGGACACTTCTTCTTTACAGACGTAGTAATCTTTGTTGAAGGTCCTAGTGATAAATAATATTTCACCATTTCATAGATTTGTTACAAAGCAAAGGAAGTTTGAAATATCTTCCCAGAACTCGCTATGATCTCGTAAAGTATAGGGGACTAAACTTAAAAACAGCATTAAAGATACTACGTGAAAATTACAAGGTGAAGACATTTGTTATCGCTGATAATGATGAAGAGGGTCAAAGAGCAATTAAAGATGCTGAAGATGTAGGTCTGCAAAAGAATACAGATCTTTTCCAGTTATCAAAGAAGGATGTTCTGAGCTATATTCCACCGAAAATATTGTATAACGCGCTTATGGATATAATAGGCAACGTTCTCAAGATAGACATGGATAGGTTAAAGCATATCAAAATACAAGTTAAAAAGAAAGAGAATGAACATGAAAAAGTTATAGAAATAGGAGCATTAAATATATTAAAAGAGATCGAGAGGTACGGAATTATAAAGAAGAAAACTGACTTACTTAGATTGTTGATTAATCGTGGCTTATCCAAGGAGGTTTCTGATGAAGTTTTGAATACTAGAGGATGGAAGCGTAGAAAACTTTATCATACACTAAAGCCCATTATGGCTGAGAAAGATATGAAAGAAATGAAAGAGGTTCCTGACGAGATAGAGAGAGTACTAGATATAATCGATAATAATGTGAGGGAGGTCGTTCAAATATGAGTGCACACGCTATAAGACCGTATGTGTATTATGATGAGAGATATCCTTCTCACTGGATAAGCCCTGATGTAGCGAAGCATATAGCCAGCTCTCTTGAGAGCATGGGATTCGAGGTGATAAATGCTGATGAAACTAGAGAGTTAATGAAGAAAACCGTAAAGACCCAACTAAGAGAGGAAATAGTAATCGTTTTCTCGCAGGATGTTGTTCCCGAGAAACTAGTGGATAACCCTTCATCTCCTACCGTCAATAGTTTAATTAGGAGATTCTTGAATAACGGACATAGCGTTGTATGGCTAGGTGATATACCACTTCTACACATAGGCTTTAGCAACAGTGATAAACGTACACTAACTACTGCTGTTGTTCAACAGGTACTAGGACTTGACCCCAACATTCCACACATTAGTGCACCTGTTAGACATACGCATTTCGGCTACATGCTTCAATTACCAACGTGGGTAGGAACAAGGCCTCATAGAGGATTAGCTCCAAACATTAGTGGAGTAAACTTCTTCCCGCTATCAATAAGTTCTCATGGTGTTCACGCATTCATAGTGGTGTATCATAAGGGACCTGCAGGTGCGAGTCCCATATTCACGTTTTCAGGATTTATAAGACTCTATGATATGGTACTAGATAAGACTGAAAAGCTAAGCGAAAACATGATTAGAGGTATTGTGAATATCGTGTTTAGAAATCCTATGTTTCAAGCCTGGACAGTGTTGCAGGAGATGCAGAAAAGAATTCATAACTTAGAGGAGGAGTTAAAGACCTCCTTCAGCACCTTAAAATCTGAGCTCGATAATCTAGGTAAGATACTTGATCAAATACTGAAACTCGTTAGAGAGAGCAGAACGTAAGTCCTAGGGTAAGTCGTTCTAGAGTCCGGAGATAGAAAGATTAGAAGAAGATATATTTCAGGTAGATGATCTACATGAAAAGCTTTTCTTTCTCCACCTGTTTTATGATGTTTTAGTATATTGGAAATCACTTATCCCTTTCCTTTAGACCTCGACCGTACCATATATATTAGAGGTAACAAAAAGGAAACTACAAAGAAGTTGAGAACAAGGTCAAGGAGCTGGATAGGGCTAAGGGCCAGATAAGAATCTAGATATCCCATACCTGAACGTTGTCCATACTATTAATTGCTTCCAGCACTCTATTCTCGAACTAGGATCCCAGCGATCGGTTGATGAGGAAGTCTACGCCTTTGGATCCTGGAACGCTTTTACTCACAGTTACCCCTCGGTTAACTCTCATCACAGGTGAGTAGAAACGATCTTAATATTTTACTCTAGTGTTTATCTCAAGAACATGAATAACCTTGTCCATTTTACTACTATTTATATAGTTAATGCTATGTCCAGCGGCTTTATATAGTTCCGTTGCAACGGACTAAACATGATATGTTGGTGTGAGCTATGAGGTGGTCAAAAGATGTTGAAGAGACTTTCCGCTTCGTAAGACGCAAAAATAATAGCGAGTCGAATAGGGGACTAGAATGCTTCACAGATCAATTAGGAAACAAAGTTTGTAAACTTGATAGAAATCTTTACCTATTATGTCGTAGACAAGTTAAGGAGATTCAAGGTGGACTATGGACAGTATGGGGTGATAAGGGCTTCGGACCCAGTCTTGGGTTCAAGAGTGAGAAAGAGGAATGTGATATTCTTGTGTTCTCAAATCACAGCATAAAACGTTTTAGAATTGACTAAGCACAGCTATTTTGAGCAGCAGAGTATGAAAGACGAGAGCGTTGACGCTACTAGTAGAAGGCGCTATCAGTATTGCGCTTCACGACAGCTAACACAGTACCAATTAACATTCACACGAATCCTACTACATACAACGCACTCCCAAAGGAGCCCGAAAGTGTATAACTCGTAGATACTATGTTCAACGTTTTATATAGCCATTGAGTTACAAAGCTAAATAGTTTAGAAACGACTCCAACAATCATCATATGCACTGATAACAATAATGTTATTCTAAGTTCTTTCAAAGGTCCTTTCACAAGTTCATCAAACAAGTCCATATAGTGCATTTCCGCTAAGAGAAAATAGTTTAGAAGGCTCATAACTTTTGTATTCTATACCTATTTTGGATTAAAATAGAGGGAAATATTCTATTGATCACTCGATTAAGAGATATTGATGAATATAGAACGCCAAAAGTTCTGAAAAGATTTAGTCTAGATCCTTCTATTGCACACATAATCAAGGGATCCATTGAAAGGAAGCTGGTTCTGCTACGGATACAGGTAGTCTGTTCTTAGGCCCTTGTTCTTCGCCTCTCTATGGCCTGATCTTCATGATCATTAACAACTATGTGATAATCAAGGCATAGAGACGCTCGATAATTATTTCAATGCTTCTCCTCCTTATCTTAGTACCTGAAATGCTGAGAAACTACGGTCGATACATTGTATATAAAAGCATCCTAGAATGGGTCGGGACAACCGAGCTGAGTGCGAAGTTCATGTTGTTGACGTAGGATGTCTATATCTTCAGAGTTCTTAAATACCTAGATCACGCCATTGGGTTTGTTTAGCGAAGCAAAAGTGAGTATGTTGCTAAGGATCGACTTGCTTCTGCTTTTAAAGCTCGAGAAGTGTAATACTTGGTGATAATGATACAGTTATATGTACAACACATATCAGATGCAGAATTAGTTTTTGTATCCAGATGCCAATGCTGTTGATGCAACGCTCAAGATTCTTGTTGAGGAACATAACATACTCTTCAACTAGTTCGCTATACCTAGATACTCTACCTAGCAGGAAGTCTCTGATCCACTTATATCAATAAGTTTCAGCTTGCTTTTCCGCATTATATCGTGTAGAACTTCTATGAGACGCTTAATTCCTAAATCTTGTCGACTTATACGTATCAGTGTCATCTAGACGTACAATATCGAAAATAGCAATGGTGCTAGATCTCTTAGGCTTCGTCGAATCTAAAACAGTTCTTGAGCAAGATCTATGGACCCGCCTCTTTTTATCTTATCTTATCTTGGAACTCTGGTTCAATGACAAACAGTGATCCCTCCAAAGGGTAGAAGTGTATGTGAATGCCGTTGCTATCTCTACAGATGACACTAATTGAGGTAACATCAAAATAATCTTCAATGTTCATTTGAAACTTAGAATCATATGTTGATAGGGTATGGTACAAAGTTTCAATATCTTCCTGAGGTAGGCCTAACAAGGTAGAAGAACAAATTGTTTTCCGGATTCTCATAGTCTATAAGCTTCACAGCAACTTTGCGCTGCCTCTTCCGAAGATAAACATCAGCACCATACTTTAAATACTGGAGAACGCGGACCTCACTATCGCCATGAATCCTATTAAAAACCTCCCGGTTGATCCTCCGAACAGCATCTCTCAGAACATTTTCGAAAAAGAATGGAACAAGCTCTCTTTCACTCATACAACAACACCAGAGCCGCCACGCCACCCCCTTCTTTGTAACCTATCCAGAAAAGACCTAACATCAACCTCCTCAACACGAACACTCAACAACTAACCACCCAACTAGACGTGGACATAACCTAAGCCTGGCCAGCCCTCTCAACACTCACCTTAACCCTGCCAGTCAAGAGAAGCACCATCAAACCCCGCTTCAAACGCTCAAGCCTCTCTCTACGTCTCCTTTCGCTCTCAATCCATTCACCTATACTCATTAATGTATTCACAATTTCTTGTTGTTCTTCAATTGGTGGTAGCGGAAATCTATAGTCGAGAATATCTTTTGGACTCACTCTTGGATGGTTGATTCCCTTCATTCGAGCAGTTGCATACATTACAAATCGCTTGTGCCTAAGTACATAGGCTAGGTATTCTCGTAGCACCAGCCTCATATCGGATAGACTAGGTAAAATATCAGTACTACATATACCATCACGTGAAGGTAATGCAGCCTTGTTTAGATACGGTCGTGGTTTACCATAGAGCACATGTTTAGATGTAAAAATGTATTTTGTACTCCTAATCTCAGCCCCATCTGTTAATGTATCTTCGTGTTTTAGTATTCGCCCTGTATCACTTTCAATGTCTTCCAGACCTATGTAATAGTACTTTACACCGTTATTGAACGTGTTTCTGTTCTTATAACATCTTCTAACTTTACTACCTTCCATCCTTTTGGTATTTTCCCTATTGGTGTCTCCTGGAATTCTGTTTCTTTGTAGAATCCTATTATCCTGTATTTTGATGCGATTGTTTGTTGCTTAGTTGCTGTGTATGTTGCTGCTTGTTTTAGGTATTCGTCTAGGGTCTTTACTGGCATGGTTGTTTCACCTCTTGTTGACTTGGATTACCTGTTGTATGTACTGTAGTGCTTTGGCTCTAGCTTATGTTGCTTGTTTCTCTGTTTCGAGGAGCTTCTAGAGCCCCTTCTCTAGGTCTACCTCCTCAGCCTCTAATGGTTGGATTACGTAGAGAGTTGCGTTTAGGTTATAGTCGTTCTCTCTTACCTCTTTGAGGGTTGCTATGTGGCTTAAGCTTGGTTCTTCTTTGAATTCTTTGTAGATTTCCACGGTTTTCTGTATGTGTTGTTCCCCTAGTTTGTTGAGCCTTCTTATCTCTAGGTGTTTCTCGTAGAGCTGACCTGCATTTATGAAGAGTATTTTGCCTTTTCGCTCTGGCGGCTTCTGCTTGTTGAAGATTATAATTACTCCTGGCGCCTGAGTATTGTAGAACGGTTTATCTGGTAACAAAATGATAGCCTCTATTAAGTCCTCATCGACTATTCTCTTTCGAATGTTCTCTTCCTGGCCTAGTGAGCGAGCCTTGGTCTATGACTATGCCTGCTTTTCGTTTGGCGTATGCTATTATGAGTTATATCTAGGCCTAATCGGCTGTCCTGTTGGGCGGGTAACCGTAGCGATATATTTTGCGTAGTCTTGGGTCTCTTGAAAGTACCTCTTCGCCGTAACCATCTCTATTCCATGGAGGATTTGTTAGAACGTAATCAGCTTCGGGGAATTGAGGATTAACTAGGCTATCTCCAACATATATTTCAACGTTAACACTTATTTCGGGGTTATTCATTATATTGTTTAATATCATGTTCAGTTTAGCTAGTGCAGCTATATCTTCATTTAGCTCTTGTCCGTAGAATTCCCTATCAATGTCGGAGTAGTCGCCTTTCTCGCTTAGAACTTTATTTACCACGTATTTGAATGACTCTATTAGCATGCCGCCAGAACCTAGTGCAAGCTTTTCCTAATCCAGTAATACGTTGACCTCAACAGTGAATTCTTATTTTCTTCAAGTTGCTCATATCAAAGAATTGCAGTTTAACAATATGTGGAGGAAGAGAAAAGTTGTTGAAAGATATCTAAAGATAGGAGAGGGAACTTGAAGAAGCATTGAAAAATATTTATTTTTACTTTTTGCTACATTGAGTTTTGGTAGAGTTCTTTTTTGTAATCTCTTAAGTAAGGAATTCTGCGTCTCTGAGCATAGACTTCATCTAGGTCTATTTCTTCTGATAATATGCGTTCATCAAGTTCAGCGTCCTTTATTACGTCTCCTTTTGGAGAGACTATGCGTGAATGGCCACAGAATTCTGAATCCTTTTCTTTTCCAATTCTATCTGATGCAATTAGGTAGCAACCGTTCTCAAGTGCTCTGCTTTTAGTCATTAAGTCCCAAGCATATAGTCTGGGCTTACCAAAGGCAGCAACCACAACTAGTACCTCAGCACCGTTCAAGGCAGCTCTTCTTGCTAATTCTGGAAAGCCCGCTTCATAACAGATCATAATACCAATCTTGCAAAATCCTATGTCAAAAACGTTATTTAAGTCTCTTCCCGGCGTAAAATATAGCTTTTCCTTATCCCAAAGATGTGTTTTTCGATACTTACCTATAAAGCCAGAGGGTCCACAGACAAAGGCAGTATCGTGGATTAAACCTGGTACTTCGCTTTTTTCAACTATAGCTCCAACTATGTAGACATTTTTTTCTTTAGCTATTGTTTCAATCCTCTTTACAGTACGCCCATCAGGTATCTTTTCAGCGTAATCAAAGTACTGCTCATCTAGCCTATATCCTGTAGAGAATAGCTCAGGTAAAACGATAAGCTTAGCCCCATCCTTTACGGCTTCATTTATTAATTTTTCTGCTTTTTCGAGGTTTGAATCGACATCCCCTAGCTTACAGTCCATTTGAATTGCTGAAACTCTAACTTTCATTTTAATCACTCTCCTACAAAGTAAGGAAGTAAGAGAAACATATTAGGAATGCAGTAACGATTATGATGACAATGATAGGTAGTATGTAGTCTCTAGGCCAAACCCCTCTAACTCTCTTCTCTTTCGGTGGGTACATCTGAGCAAACAATTTCTCAACATTTGCTTTTTCCTCATCAGACTGCTTTGTAAGCAAACTTACAACTATGGTTACTATGAATGCAGCGATTGTTGCCCATATATTAGCTGTCAATATATATCTTTTCGTGAACTCTGCCATACCTATTTGCCACTCCACACCTACTAATAGAACTGTGTATAGTATTAATCCAGTTAGAAATCCTGCTATCGCTCCCTTCTTTGTAGCTCTCTTCCAATGAAGACCTATATAGAGTATAGGAAGATACGTACAGCAGAAGATTCCACCACCCCATCTACCTATGACATAAACAGTTGCTGGTCTTATTAGGCTTATCCAAGTCATTAGAATTGCTAATATAATCACTACAATTCTTGTGTAAAGGAGTACCTTCTCGGGCGATAACACTTTTCTACTTATTATATCAGCGTAAAGATCCTTAACAAATCCTTGTGCAAGTGTTAGCATCTGGGTGTTGATAGTTGACATACCAGCAACCATTATTCCTGCAAATAATAAACATCCTACCCATACTGGAACAAGGTTTCTGGCAATGAATGGTGTTACATAATCTCTAGTTGGGAGTGTTCCGTAAGGAGCTGCAAGGACTGCAAATTGTCCAAGAGATATCACACAAACTAGAAAAATTCCTGCACATGTAGAACCTATCAACATTCCCTTTAAAAATTCCTTTTCATCTTTTGCTGCATAAGCCCTTGTAATTAAGTGTGGAGCCGAGGCCGTTACACCCAACCAGACTAGAGCATTGCCAAGCAGAAATGGTAAAGGAAATCCTTGCCTACCGTTCCACCTCCAGAGACCTGGAACAGTCTTAGGTAACTCGTGAGTGATAGCTTCCCATCCACCTACAGCATTCAACACAAGTGGAAAAGCTACTAACCCAGCAAACACCATAGTAATATACATCAATAGATCTGTCCAGATAACAGAATACATTCCTCCAGCAACAAGATATATGCCTACAAGTATAGTTACGATGATTACTGTTATAGTGTATGGAAGGCCAGTACCTACTTCTAATGTTATGGCAGTCCCAGTAATTTGAGCTACAGCGTAGAAGAATAAGCCAAAGAATAGAGCTATGAAAGCTAATGCTCTCATAGTTTTGCTATTAAAGCGAGCTTCAAAGAAGTCAGGTGCTGTTAAGAACTTTGCTCTCCTTAAAGGAATACCAGCTAGTAAAGCGAATATAGTGGCACCCCAGAGACTAGCGTAGGTCCAGAGTGTAGCAGGCATACCCCAATCCCAGCCAAGTCCAACTTCTCCAACGAATGTTACTACGCTAAGCCATGTTGCAAAGAAAGTTCCTGCTATAAAGAGTGCAGTAGCGTTTCTGCCCATAACGTAATAATCTTCTAAAGATTTTATCTTCTTGTACGCGTAGAAACCTATGAAAAATACGATAGCTGCTGCTGTAAACATACTTATGGCATAAATACTCAGCTCCACTTATATCTTACCTCCCTTAAGTAGGTATATATTAATTATGTTCCCTTCTTTAGTAAGTATATATATCCTATCGCTAGAACGATGCTAGCAGCGAGGAACCAGATCAGCATACCTATAGTGTCCCATCCTGGTTCTTCAGGCCACACAGCCCTCACCAATAATATTACTGCAATGTATTCTATATATTTTTTATTCTTTTGAGACATGCTAAACAGTTTTCAATTCACAACTTAGATATGATAGAGCAAAAGAAAATGTTTGTATATAGGTTGCTATCCTGGGTATCCTTACCTTAATCGAAGTTCTTTCTTTCTCAACAAAGATTAAGCATTTTTATAAGCTTTCTAAGCTTTATCAAGATTTGTTAAGATATATTCTGAGATTGTAAAGTCTACAGGGTCTTTCCTCCTTAGCCAAGCTACTTAGAAGAGACTTAAAGTTGTCTGAACCCCTAAGCTGGTAGTAAGACATTATACAAAATCTAACATTTTATAAAAACTTTTTCCAATTGAAAAGGATTAGAAACTTAGCCATTTATATGATGAAGAACTTCGTGTTTACATGGCCTATTAGGGTGTTTATGGTTGCATTGATATTGCTTTCGACATATATATTCCTAGTAATTTCACAGTATAAAGCAATGCCTACAAGACATGAACGATAATAAGAAGATTGCAATAATATTCTTTGATCTTAACGGTGCTGGAAAGATAACACTAGCTCAGTTATTAAAGCATATCTTAGCAAAAAGAGTATGGAAGAGCTAAATCTTTTTAGATGCGTGGAATGTATAGTCGATGCTGCTCATAGGACTATTCCTATCAAAGTTCAGCGCCATGCAAGGCAACGATATACTATTTCTTAGACTCTGCCTTAGATCGAGAACAATGTAATGTCTCCTCGAGGTAATCTCGTTACTATTTATCATACTTAAATTCGTGTTCTTGAAGATGTTATATCCAGCAATTATCACTGAGGGATATTACATAGACTCTGCTGTATGGCTTCGAACATACTATAGCACAACAGGTTATGTATAAAGATATCGTCGTTTCTAATCAAAACGAATGCATAAGAGTTCAGTGCTTTAACGAACTTCAGTATGGAGTTCTTAAGGTACTACCTCAGAACCTTGCACCTAGCATCTTTACTAAGCTTAAAAACATCGACCTTCTCTCATCACAAGTTATGTTCAGACAAGATTATCACAGCTGATGTTTCAATATGCTCCAAGAAACTGAAAGTAGAAAAGTTTATAAGCTCTGTCTTCGGGTCTGAAGGTAAAGAATTCAATTGTGTGGCGGGCCCGCGGGGATTTGAACCCCGGACCACCGGCTTAGGAGGCCGGCGCTCTATCCTAGCTGAGCTACGGGCCCGTATACAGTGTTGTTTTTATTGAGCTTAAAACTGTGGTTC
>Ga0180301_10004593_pt1 | contig 10660 bp, 15 predicted proteins | sample GuaBasSediGuay16_FD_121797 | JGI IMG/M metagenome (GOLD analysis project Ga0180301, IMG submission 121797) | Subseafloor sediment microbial communities from Guaymas Basin, Gulf of California, Mexico - Guay16, Core 4569-2, 12-15 cm | ecosystem: Environmental > Aquatic > Marine > Hydrothermal... | reverse complement strand
GCCTTCTCAAGGATTTGACCAACCTGCATGAACTTGTCAGCAACCATCTTACCGAAGTCACTTAACGTGTTCCAAACATTGGATAGTGCATTAGCTATAACATCAAACTGCTGTGTAATAACATTCTTTAAGGTATCACCAAACTCCACTATCTTCTCTCCAAACTCTGTGAAGGCTTGTGAGATTCTACCCCATACATCTTGTAGCACAGCTGTGATAACATCAGGTATGTTCTGGATCCCTTCAATAACCTTGGTAAACCAGTCTGAAATGGTCTTGAAACCTTCGGTAACGGTCTGTCTAAGCTGATCAAATGCTTGGACAACAGTATCCCAAGCCTCGGTAATACCTGTCCATAGATTGTTCAGCACATCAGTTATTGTTGATGCTATACCTGTTATTCCTTCCCATAGATAATCTCCAAGACCTTTGATCGATTCTAGGACTGACTGTGCAAACCCCCTTATCCCTTCCTGTATCATACCTGCGAATTGCTGTAGACCACTCCATATCTGTGAACCTAGCTGTTGTAATGCATTCCATATTTGCGTGAAGAAGCCACCTATGGTTTGAAGACCTTCCTGTATCCACCTACCAATGTTCTGGATTCCCTGACTTACCCAGTCTATGAAACCAGCTAAACCTTCCTGTATACCCGCAATGAATCCTCTAATCTGCTCAAACCATTGACCAATCTGTGATAACGCTGATCTAAACCAGTCAGTAATTACACCACCGAGTTGCTGTAGAGCATTCCAAATATTTTCAAAGAATACGCTGACGTTCTCAAAACCTTGGATAATTGCGTTCCATACATTATTGAATAGCTCTGAGATTCTACTACCGATCTCAGCAAAGCCTTGCTGTATAAACCTCCAGATATCGCTAATGACCTGCTGTATAATGCTGGGTATGTTCTGTATCTGTTCCCACAGCTGTGCAAACAACTGCTGTACATTATCCCAGAAGCTACCGATCATCGAGCCTAGGGTTCCTATAGCCTCAGCTATACTGGTAGTAATACCCTGAATAGCACTCCATAGATCCGATAAGAGTTTTGAGAAGTCTTCAAAGGCTTGACTTATATACGACCAAAGCGAATTGAAGAGATCCGTTAAGGTATGTATACCCTGCTGTATCCAGTCAAAGAACTGTTCAAATGTTCTAACAAGAGCGTTTCCAACTTCAGCCATAGCGTATTCGATAGTTCCAACAATTATGTTTGGTATATCAGCAAGTGTTTGCAGAACTTGGTTCACACCATCTGAAATAGCTTTGGAGATACCCTCTACCCATGACCAGACTTGATTCCCTAGATCTGTTAGACTTCTGAGGACACTATCTATGTAATTAGGTATCTGCTCAACGTAGCTCAGCACCGTATTAATAGTTGATTTTATAAAGTCAACACCACTCGTCAAAGCATCTAAAACAGGTTTGATCAGCGTGTTGTAAATACTTGTAAATATGGTCTCAACCAGATCGCTGAAGTACTGCGCTATTTCACGTAGACGGTCGTAGAACCAAGCCTGTAGCTGACCAATAGGATCGGTAACGCCCATCAGCCTAGTGCTAAGCTCATCTAAACTGATACTATCAATATCTATTGATATATTATCTGAGCTACCCTCACCACCGCTGAGCATATTAATAATATAATTAACGTCCTCAATTGTGAAGGTTGGTAACTCGTTTATAGTAATAGCTAACCCCCAAAGAATTGACTATGACTAAACCAGCTAATTAATACATTCCACGAATACTGTTTCATAAACTTCAATAACATAGCATATCCATATACTAAAAAACGTCTTCACCTAGCCTTCCAGAAGAAATCAGTTTTACCAGAAAGAATGAAGATCTTCATCTTAGCTATTTCAACCTTCAACTGCTCCTTAAGCTCCTCATTGTTTTCAACATCTAGCGTAAACCTATCGGATCTATACCCCATGCACTCAAGCTGAAGGGAAACGATGTACCTTTTCCTATTCCGTACCGTTGTGTATGGTCTAACCTCAATTATGTGAACTTTACAGTTTTCAAAATCTATTGTTACAGGTGCAACAATTACTCTCTCAGTCATCTCCTAGACCTTCTTACCAGCTTTACAAATCTCCAAGCAGATTTCACAACTTTCTTAACTGCTATGGAAAGATCCTTTAGCTCTGGGTGCTTCTCCAGCAGTTCATCATCTAATAGAGATGCTGTGAAGCTCAGCTCGTTTATAGAAGTCATTAGGTCGTTCAACGCATTAAGAAATTCCTGCTGTTCCCTTGTTGGTTGTGCAACTGTTGGTTGTGGCTGGGGTTGGGGTGTTACAGCTGGTTGCTGTTGAGTGACGGGTTGCTGTGGTTTCACAGCTGTGTTCTCTTCTGAAGGTGTTGAAGACTGGGGTTTTTCATATTTATCTAAAGACATATAACTTCCCTCATGTTAAGTACTTGATAAAAGATTTATAAACAGTATGCTTATCGAATTGTCTAGCCCTCTCTATGCATTTACTTGCAATTCTTTCACCTTCGGTCTGTACCAGCTCCTTAGCCTTAAGTATAGCTTCCGCAAAAGCTTTTGGTGCATATAGATGTAGTTCATACCTCACGCCGGTGTTCTCGTCAAGGTAGCTCTTTGTAAGAACCCTTACCCTGATCGAAGTTTCCTCAGTTGTTATTTCAGACAATGGTTTGTAGTCAGGGTGTACAACCAGCTTACCCATAGCCAAAGCTTCTAGCACAGGCATCCCAAAGCCTTCGCTTAATGATGCTTGTGCATAGATATCGAATAGGTTGTATAGTTCCAGTATCTGCATATCGTTGAGCTTACCGAATAGCGGGTATACTTGGACATTAGGAGCACCATAAAGTTCTTCACATTCCTCAGTTGTTAACACTATGAATTCAATATCTCTATCCTTCTCATATACAAGCTTAGCAACTTCGTTTAACACATCGTGACCTTTACGCGAATAGCAACCAGCTATGTACCCAACAACAAACTTCTCTGGATCCCTGTTTATCCATCCCTTTATTAACGTGGTATCACCCCTAACGCTATCAGCCAACTCCATATCAACACCGTGATAGATCACATCCTTGATCCTAAACCCTTCAGCCACCAACATCTCTTTGGTGTACTGACTGTTAGCTATGAAGTCTAGATCACGTTTAATCCAAGTCGTTGAACTGGTTTCAACAGGCTTACCCTCAATTGTTGTGTAGAACTCGCTCTTCACACCCCTCTTCCTGAGTTCCCAGAACATGTAGAAGTATGGAACAGCCCAAACAGTATCAAAAGTCATTACGATCAGAACAGAGTTGAAGCTTGTCAGGTAGCTCATGTTAAGGCTATACCCTAGATGCACAGCTGTGCTAACATTGTTCATCTTTAGAACATCTGAAATATCCTTTGCAACTCTTTGAAGTGAAACAGCTTTATGTGAAGTTACGATCAGGGTCTTCATAGTTATCCGTTACACTAGATCTTGTTTTAGGATACATAAATTTTGAGTTAAAAACCTAACAGATTATAAATGTAGAGTCTACGGTTATAGAATGGTGATCTAGGCCTATGCGTGTGTTGGTAACTGGTTGTACTGGTTTCATAGGTTATAGCCTGACTTCAAAGCTTGTTGAGAAAGGCTACAAAGTTTTTGGGCTGGTAAGGTTCATCTCAACTTCAAGGAGGTTGGTTGAAGGTGCTCAGTACATCGTTGGTGATCTGACGGATTACTTCTCAATTGTTAGAGCTTTGAAGATTGCAAGGCCTGACATAATTATCCATCTAGGTGCTGTTACACCTGTATCAGAGTCGTTCTACCAGCCAAAGACCTATATGGAGGTTAACTATGGTGGAACTGTCAACCTCGTCGAAGCAACTAGGAGAAGAGTTGAGAACCTTCACCTATTCATCTACGCATCCACATCAGAAGTCTACGGTGTTCAATACGATTTCCCGATAAAGGAAAGTGCAACGCCTAAACCAGATTCACCTTACTCAATATCTAAGTACGCTTCGGAGAACTACCTGTTAAACTATATGTATAGAGCCTTCAACTTCCCTGTAGTTGTTATGAGGCCTTTCAACACCTATGGAAGGGCCTTAGTAGGTCAGAAGCACTTTGTTATAGAGAAGATAATAACGTCAATGCTAGAAGGAAGGAAGATTATTGAGATGGGTAACCCCGAAGCTGTTAGAGACTTCATGTTTAGAGAGGATCACGTCAATGCTTACATGACAGTTATAGAAGCTTCGTTCAATCGTAACAAGTTTGAGGAGATGGTAGGCCAAGCGTTCAACTTCTGCACCGGTGTAGGTGTCAGCATCAAGAAGGTGTTTGAAATAGTAAAAAGGTTGATAGGCTGGGATGGTGAAGCTGTGTGGTACTACCATGTAAGGCCTACGGATATACCCAAGCTTATCGGTAGCTTTGACAAGGCTTACTACGTCCTTGGGTGGACACCTAGGTACGGGTTGGAAGATGGTCTTAGAAAAGCAATTGATGAGTGGAAAGAAGTTCTTTTTAAATAGATAAAAAAATATTTTTCGTTTAAGGGAAAATCACAGTATTGTTGCTAACGTCTTTAGTATGGTGCTACTAGACCAGTCACTTCCTGAATTATAGCGTCTAGGATCGCTGGATCGGCACCGTGTTCCTCAACCCATTGAGCCTTCAGGGCACTAGCTGTTAATGCTAGGCTGTTTCCGCTGTGGCTATAGGTCTTACTAGCTAGTGCAAGTCCAAAGGATAGATACACAGCGTACATCGTTGGAGCAACGCCTTTGTCTGCTAGGAGCGCTTTGATCCTGTCAACCACGTCGAATGTTACTGAGATAGCTGACTGATACCTCATGTCCATAATCTCTTTCACAGCTGTGACAGCATTCGTCACATTGGTACCGTCGTACTTGGTGCTGTACTTCTTGTACATCCCAGCTGTGAGTCTAGGCTTACCCATTCATATCACCCCTTCAGCTTATACCTATCACAGCCGAGATCTTGTCAAGGATTGCAGGGTCTAGTCCAAGTGTCGTGAACTTCGCTTTGAGACCAGTTGCTGATTTCTTCAGCGAGTCACCGGTGTGCTTCAGAGCCTTGCTGACCAGCTGGAATGCAAAGGCGTAGTACGATCCGTGCTGGGCCGGTGGAACTCCTGCGCTTTCTAGGATCTCTCTGACGGTTTCCCTAACCACGACAAATGGGTTAACGTTGTCGAGATACCTGTCGAGCGCTATAGACTTAGCCGCATCGTATCTGGTTCCTACTCTATCAGCCGCTGTCTTCTTGCTGAACTTCGTATATGCGTCCGTCACAGTTTTTACTATTCCGCCCATATTATCACCTACATATTCTTGCATGTAGTACTATATCTAACAATAGATTAGAGTACGCTTAACAAGATAAATGAGAATATAAGCTATTCAACTCTATAGTATACGTGGTGATATAGAGTGAACGAGTTCAACATACTTCCAGAGAACCTTTACGATAGGGATATAAGGATAGTTAAAGGTGTGCTCCTGCGCTATATCCAGATGGGCCTCTCCTTCATAGACTACCTAGTGCGTAGAATGGAGGTGGAAGGGATAGTCCTCGACTACTCTTACAACATTTCAAATTCTCCAAGAGGCTACAACCTGACTCTAACATTTACAATAAGAGATATAGATCCTAGAGAATTACATAGAATTGCTAGGAAGATGCTGAAGGTTGCAAAGGGTGTTTCTTGGAGAGAGAAAGAGTTGAAGACAATAAAGGAAATTCTAGAAAGAGAACATATTTTAAGATCTGAAGAGAGGGAATCTAGTAAAGGTGTAGAGAATGAGTGAAAAGATTGAGCTTGTTGTACCCAAACCCATCTACGACAGGCTTAAGCAGAAAGCTGAGGAGAAGAAGCTGACTATACAAGATCTTCTTCTAAAGGCTATAATCGCTGTAATTGAAGATAGGGTGTAGAGGTGGAAAAATGTCTACAGTTGGTCAAAGGGTTTGGAGCCTCTTTCCAAAGTGCAAGGGTAACAGGGATATTCTAGATCTCATAGCTCTGCTGGGTAGAATGGTAGAGGATCTACGCGCTGGGAACATAACAGAGCAAGACGCTAAGACCTTCCTATCAAGAGTATGTCCAAAGCTGAGGCTCCTCTTCCTATCGTGCGGATCACCTGTTGATCCGGGCCAATGTACGGAAGTGCTATACGATATAATAACAACTGAAGCCTATACAAGACACCTAACATCTATGTACACAGCGTTTCTAAGAAGCAAGAAAGTGACTAGCGGATCTTCATCATCTAGCGGATTTCCGCTTTGAATCTTCTTCTGGGTAAACCCATTTTTTCCTGTACCTAACCTTACCTTGGTAAACTGTCAAGATTCTAACAACTTCTGAATATGGGATCCTGTATCTACCTCCCTTGGTCTTCACATACCTTATCTTTCCTTTCTTTATCCATCTCCAGAGAGTTAGATAGGAAATACCTAGTGCATAAGCCGCTTCACCCGGTAATAGTAAAACGTCCTCCTCATCGTTAGTAGACATTATCAACACCAAGATTAGAATGTGGTTAAATACTTAAAAATTTAAAGAATAAGCAACATGAACACAGCTGTGCTGACAAGATAAAGTTTGTTACTTAACCCTAATACAATGAGTTTCAAACTCCTTAGCTGTTACAGGATCTACAACCCTAATTTTTGCAAGTTCAATTTCAATTCCTAGTAGCTCTCTGCTTAGGTTGTTTGCAAAGGCTTTGAAGGCTTCTATGTAGTCTTCTCTTCTTAGAGCCTCAATTGTTACGCTAGTCGTTTTTTCTATGAGTGTTTTGTAGGGCTTTAGATACTCTCTTTCTATAAACTCAACTGTAATTAAGTCAATGATTATGTTAAAGAGTTTTACTGGGATTATGTGTGATAGCAAGGTCACCAATAATTTGGTTGTTAATATAATATTAGTAAGCACAAAGTCAGGAAGTATAAAATGACTGGTTGTTCCCAATATTCTAAAAGTTTCTTCAAAGTACCTCTTCGCATTGAATGGAAAGAGTTTGTACATGATAGTGTTGGTGACAACCTCTTGGGCTCCCATAATGATATTGTTGAATACTATGTTTAGGAAATGAAGTTTGCTGTTCTCATCGTCAGGACAAGGCATAGCAATAGCAAAAACACCGCTGTACCTATCAGCACAGTATATATGCGTGAATTCATGTAGTATGGTGTCAACAACTCTTTCAATTGGTTGAAACTGTATCGTAACTTCATCAATAATGATGTAGAGATGGTTTAACGGTTTATCTTTCTCAACAATAATTTTCGCATCAGTTTCATCAACGTAGCCAAACTTTACGTCGAATTTGTAATTCTTCAGCTTGAAACGGTTTTTCAGATCCTTTACCAGAGCTTCAATAATCTTTTTTCTAGTCTCTATTGCTGTTCTCTCCATTGAGCATCACCAAGGTTCTGTAACCAGCTTCACTTCTTTGATTACTTCAAACCCTTTGAATTCATGCACCTTGATGGTTCCGTCAGCGTATGTTGATATTGTTCTAGCTAGTGGGTTTTCATCAACTAGTCTCCTAGCTTCCTCCATTGAATTTACCTGTGCTACAACCTCCATCCTAGCGAAGAGTATGGTAATTCCCTTCACCTTTCCCTGCTCGACCAGCCTAGCTATGAAGGATAGTGGTAGTACTGGAACTATGTACTTAGCACCAAGGGCCTCAGCTAGTTTAATTACAAACTCTGCATTTGGAACAGGTTTAAGATACTGTACAACGACAACATTGCTACCCAGCTTCTGCATCAGCTGATCAAGCTGTGCAGGTAGCACATTATGTCTTGAAACCCACAGCACAACAGGTATACCTTGTCTCTTACAATGCTCAACTAGACTCGTTAACGAGTCAAATACACTTTCCAAAAACCCCGGAATAACACGAATAGCATTTTGAAGCTCATCTAACCCAACCAATTTCAAATTACCACCCAAAATAGAATCAAGCACAGGTATAAATAATAAGCGGGGTTAATAAAAAGAGTGAAAGAAAGGAAAAGAGATTTACTCAGCTTCAGAGAAAAGGTATTTATCCAATATTTTCATAACGATAAACTTCAGAGACATATTAAGCTCAATTTTAGTTTCTGTTTCACCACCATTATCTAGATACTGTTTAGCAACTTCAATTATTTCATCTGTGTCAACACCAAGCCTTTCCTTAACCTGCACAGCTGTGTTTTTGAGTTGGTTGAAGTTAGCAACATTTGGTCTCTCCTTAAATGCACCAACACTCATACTCAGCTTGATTATATACCAAGAAATTCTGTCTAATACAGGGATTTCTTTTTTAGGTTTCTCCTTCCTTTCATAAAGTTCATAAACATCAAGAGCCTTCTCGATTATCTCCCACATTGCTTTGTCCTTTTCCTTAGCAATATTATAAAGTCTTGAGTGTGTTTGTGCAGGTACTTTTATGAGCTTCCAAGTGGTCATTTGGTCTACCCGTAGTATACTAGTGGTTTACCAGATATGTAAAGTTTTAGGTCTTTGTGTTTTCACGCTTCTTTCTACTGTTTAACAGCTCGGTTTTTAGAATCTCCATTAAAACATTCTGCCTATCTATTGTTTCCCTAAGCTTATCAATTGCTTTTCTAAGTTCCTTGAGCTCGTTAGTTATTAATTTATAGAAGACGTAGAGTATCAGCCCTGCAATACCGTAATTTAAAAATATTGAGATGTCCATGTTCTGCACCTAATACATTCTATTCTCTGCACTAGTTTTTACTATTTCTTTATGTAAAGTGACAATATTGTTAGTAAGTTAATCATTTATTTAAAGAGGTAGAATAGGTATTGTTACGCCTCTCTGTCCTTGGTAACGACCTTTGTATGGTTTCGTTATCGGTGTTGTCACTTTTGCGAATACTACGTGTAGGAATCGTATCTTGCTCCTCAGCTTTATTGGGAACATTGATGATTCGGCCTCTATCGTAACATTACCTTCAAAACCACCGTCTATAATTGTAGGGGGTATTATCAGTCCTAGCCTTGCTAGTGTTGATCTCAGCTCTACGAAAGCCATTAGCTCAGGTGGAACTTTGATGTACTCCAATGTTGTTAACAGGTATTTCTTCTTGGGTTTCAACACATATTCATCTGCTTCATAACACTTGTAGTGATCTGACATATCCATAGGTTTAGAAACATCTACAACCCTGTTGCTCTCTATCAATTCGCAGATCTGGTTACCTAGCCTAAGGTCAAGACCGTTTTCCCTAACTATAGCTATGTCAAAAGGTTCTATCACCAACCTCCTGTTCCTTATATAGTTTAGGAGATCGAAATCTGAGAGTATCATGTTATCACCTTAAAGAAATCCATACTGCTTCAAAACCTTCTTCATTTCAAGATAAACAAGTTTCCTGAAGAGATCTTCATCAACCTTAACCCTCCACATCTTCAATGAACCTCTTATGAACTCTAGAACACCAACGGGCCTATCTGGAAAAGTACCGTTGTACCACATATCAACGAGTCTAACATTTTGACCGGCCCTAATACCGTACTTGATAGAATCAACCTTGATCGTGTACAGGGAATCTGTATATACGATAATGTCTCCTAACCTGTACCTTCCTTTCAACCTTCCAACTTCACCGTCAACCCTCAGGCTCCTAAGCTCAACAATGTTGAATGGGTTTAGAGTTGACAGGTCAACCTCGTTCCCATGTTCTAGGAATAGTGTTAGGATTGGTGACGAGTGCGGTAGTAACAGCTGTGCTCCTCTAGCTTTCTTAAGAACTAGCGTGGGTTTCTCATTCCAAGGCGTTAGAACTCGCATATACCTAACCCTCCTATCCCTTAACCGTTTCCATGACTGTACATCTTTCCCTATCAATCTCCATATCTGCTGGTGTCCTCTAACGAATAGATCTTCAAGTGGTGCCGTTTCAATGATTTCTCTAAGTATCTTCTCTCGCTCAGCTTTATCATCATATTTAAGAAGTTCTTGAACGGATAGAGCCTCAACTGTATAGAACCTATCCAGATTAATCAAAGCGCTACCTTTTACAATAACAACATCACCTTTCTTTAATATGTAATTCTTCTTTGAGTAAACATACATTCTTTCCCATATTCCTTCAACATCAACTTCAAGTCCATACTTTTTAAGGAAATCGTTCAACTCGTTTACGATTTTCACAGCTGTGTTTTCACAATCTTCATCATCTCTACAGTTATTCAAGGCTATGTAGAATGAATCAGTATCGCTGTAGATAACTTTGTAGCCTTTGTTTAACATGTATTTGATTGTTTCAAACTGTGCATCTCTAGTTCCATAGAATATCTTTGTTGGACACCAAGGATTACCGAGAATTGCAAGACCAGACTTCTTACCCTGCACACCATAGGCTAGTGCGTTCAATATTGATTTTACACCGTGATCTACCGGGTCGTAGATCTTGTTCTGCTTCTTAAGCTTCTTTGTCATATCTCGTATAGTCCTCAGCCTTTTAACAGCGCTATACACAACCCCTATTCCTCTCCTCCTATCAAACTTATCATCTCCTATGTAAAGCGTGGGGTCTATGAAGTGGTTTAGAACAAACGACGGGTACATCATCTTAACATCAGTCTGTAGGACATTCCGGTATTCAACACCTTCACTT
>Ga0180301_10004592_pt1 | contig 10660 bp, 5 predicted proteins | sample GuaBasSediGuay16_FD_121797 | JGI IMG/M metagenome (GOLD analysis project Ga0180301, IMG submission 121797) | Subseafloor sediment microbial communities from Guaymas Basin, Gulf of California, Mexico - Guay16, Core 4569-2, 12-15 cm | ecosystem: Environmental > Aquatic > Marine > Hydrothermal... | reverse complement strand
GGAAAAGGTGGGGGAGCAGACGGTCTACGCTAATCAAGCACATGCTTGGCCAGAGGTCGGATTTAAAGAGCTAGGGTGGATAGCGTTCGAGCCTACACCGGGATATGGAGAAGCTGAGGGTGCAGGGGGATGTTGCGGGGAATCCTCTACTTCTATGGAGGATTATTCTCAAGGCTCCACTGAGGAGGGGGGAGAGAACGGAGTTTTCTTCCCAGTTAAGACTGTTACAGTAATCACTGAGGTAAGCAGGGACTCGGTTAAGAAGGGGGATTCATTTATTGCCAAAGGGAGAGTTGCGGCGAAAGATTCCGGCGAGCTCATTGACAATATGCCCGTTGATATTTATCTCGTCAAATTTGATAGGGAAAAAGGAATAATTTGTGGAGAAGTGTGCGGTCATGGGAGAACCGTTAACGGGATCTTCGTAATAGAATGCAATGTGTCGCGTGATTTAAATGTTGGAGAATATGCGGTTCTAGTCCACTCTCTGGGGATTGGAGAGTATGCTGAGTCATGGAGTGATGAATCCCTTCTTACAGCCACCACAACAAAAATCTTGTCTATTAGTAGTAGCAATGTAAGGAGGGGGGAAGTCTTCTATGTATTTGGCTCTGTAACCACGGATGATGGAGTTCCAATAGACGGTGTACCCATAGTAATCTATGTTAGTAAAGAGAAAATTCATGGCGGAACCATCATTGGAAATGGGGTGACAGTTAACGGCTTCTTTAACATCTCTTGCATGGTGCCTTTAAACATGGATGTCGGAGAATATCATATAATTGCTCATGCTAAGGGTGGAGGATGGCGTTTAGAATCCTGGAGTGACCCTGAGATAAAAGTGTATGCTGCTACGAAGATTGAGGTCCGCGTGCCTGCAAGGGTTAAACTCGGCTCGAAAACACCTATATGTGGATGTTTAATGGAGGAGGATGGAAGTCCATTAGCGAACCAGCCCGTAAGTCTCTATATGGACGACGTCTTCGCCGAACAAACGTTTACAAAGGAGGATGGAAGCTTCTGCTTCCATCATGTTTTTTCGGATAGGGGAATACATGTAGTGAAGGTGAAGTTCTTTGGAACAGAATACTTTGAGGAATCGGAGAGCTCCGCTGAGATCGAAGTCGAAGAGGTTCATTTAACAATCTTGACTAAAAACATTATCGTCAGAGGAGAAGACGCAATATTTCAAGGTAGGGTTCTTTTTGGTAATGAAGGTCTGTCAAATACAACTGTAGAAATCATGATGGATGATAAAGTTATGTGTAGCATACGGACTGATGAGGATGGACAATTTAAATGCGTTTGTTATGTGCCTTTCGACGTGAAATTGGGAGCTGGCAGCATTCTTTATAGGGTAATTGAGTTTGATCATGAGGAAACTCAGCAGGTAACCGTTGTGGGAAGAACGGTTCTTATTCCCGAAATCAAGGAGGTATTTACGGTAGGCGAGAATCTAACGGTTAGCGGTAGGCTCATGGAAGGAGATAAGTCGCTTTCAGGCAAGCAAATCAAAATTTATGTTAATGGTGAACTGGTTTCGAGCATGTTGACAAACGATTATGGAGTTTTTTCCACTGTTCTCCCCTTAAATGAAGTTGGAAATTATTCGATAAGAGGGGTTTTTGAGGGTGAAGGCTTCTATTTAGGCTCAAGTTTTGAACGTCAAGTAAGGGTTTTACCTCTTTTCTTAGAGGTCTACACGGGAAAGGAGGCTACGCGGGGTGAAGAAATGTTAATTCACGGCAGGGTTCTTGTTGGTGTGAAACCCGAAGTAAATGTTTCTGTCATCGTGTTTTTCGATGAAAATATTATAGCGCAAGAATTTACTGATGGTCAAGGCGTCTTCAACATGAGTTATTATGTTCCTGAAAACACAACGGTAGGTAATCATGTAATCTTATATCGCATACCTAAATTCGGATTTACTCTCAGGCAGGAAATATGGGTTAAAAGCCGTACATTTCTAAAAGTCGATGCGCCCTCCGCCGCCTCTCTCGGAGACAAGGTTACTGTTAATGTTACATTGGTGGACGATGAGGGAAAACCAATTGAAAACGCCAGCATTTTATTGCTTGGATACGAGAATTTTACGGATGCTCTGGGTAAAGCAATGTTCACTGTGATGATTCCAGAGGGCTTTCAGGGAAACGAGTATTCTCTTGAAGCCTCATATAAGGGGTCTTCTCTATACTCGCCCTCCAGCGCATCAATAGCTATACCTATTCGATCAAAGGGGAATCCGCTTACCGTGTGGGCGTATGTGGGGGTTCCCATCGGTTTATTGGCGGCGGTAGCCTTTTTCTTCAGGAGAAGGCTGAAAGGAGGCATCAATCTAAAAAAGATCGGTTTAAAAAGGCGTAAAAAAGCCGAAAAAACAGAATCAAAAGTATCTCGGGGGGAGACGCTGGAAGCAGTTGAACGGCGAAAAGAGAGGATGGAAGGGGAAAAACCGTCTGAGGGGGCTGATGTGCATAAAATTAAGGTTTCTCTCGCCATTGAATTTCCAGAAATCGCTGAGTCAATGCCAAACGTGTGGGGAGTGGGGGAGAATATTCACATAAGCATCATAGCTCACGACAACAATAACAACCCTCTGCAGGAGGGGGAAATACGCGTATTTATCGACGATGAAGCCCTGTCAAGCTATAGAATAAAAGAGGGGAAAGCGTCCTTCAATTACGTGTTCAAGGAAAAAGGCGAATATAAAGTGAAGGCTGTTCTAGAGGAAACCGATCTTTATGAAGCCGCCTCAGCCGAGAGAAAAATAAGGGTTGTGGACTACAGGGAGGAGATCGTGTCGCTATATCATTCTTTTCTGAAGTATATTAAAGACAGGAACATTCCAATTCAAGCTGATATGACTCCCAGAGAGATTCAACAGGTCGCTTTAGAAAGGAGCATGCCTCCGGAGCCTCTGAAGGAAATCACGAGATGCTTCGAGATAGCGCAGTATAGCTTGCGGCCCATAAGGCGAAGACATTATGAAACTATGCTGAAGGCCATGAATCTAATTAAAGAAGAGGCAGGTGCCTAATGCATGATGAAACCTGATGGAATAAACCATGAGAATATTGCTGATTTCAGTGGAGAAGAGACTAGATTTCTGGGCGCCGAACAGAAGGTGGGGGTCATTCTTCTAATCATATCTCTTTTCATTGGAAGTTTGGTTTATAGGCCGGGGCAGCTCTTTCTTCTGGCGGGTTGGTGGGGGCATCTCTCTTATTTTATCTCAACACATGAAATACGAGTGTTCACAATATTGGATCGGATTCCTAAACTTTATGAGAGTATGCATTCGACGCCGATAATCCACGCAAGTTTTGTGGTAGGATTCATAATGGATTTGCTCCTGCCTATGCTTGGATTATTAACGTTAATCAGCATCTTTAAGGCGAAACGAAATCTATTAAAACTATCGTCGATTCTCTTGCTATTACCTATTGCAGGCTCCCTCCTCTCTTTTTACATGTACTATGGCCTAACACATGGTTTACTTGAATCCTTTTTCCACTATTGGTATCGGTTAGAGCCAAGCTACTTTTACATTAACTTTGGCGCGATTCTGCTGGTTATTTCAGCAATCATGCTCTTCATCTCTGCTCGAAAACCTTCATTCATTATGTCCGAAAAGATGGCGGCTCTTACTTTACCGCATGTTTCTGAAAAGGAAACTTTAGAGGCAGAGCGCCGAACGGCTCCAACAGATGTTAAGAGAGTGGTTAAGATCTGCGCAACCTATCTGATTCCATTGTTTCTCCTTAATTTTCTTCTGATGCCGGATGGGATCTTATCGGCTTTAATATATGATTTGATAGCTGATAAACCGGTGGCAGACAGCTTTATGGCGACTTTGAATCTGTATCCTAATGCTTTCATTCTCTTACTGTTGATGTCTAAGCTCTCCACGGCCTTAACGAAGCATAGGGTGGGGAAATGTGCAAGCATTATATTTGATGGGGTAGCTATCGCATGTTTACTCTCTTTTTTCTTTTCTCTTTTGGCTATACCTGTTTACTGGATGAGATTTCATCGGCTAGACGCCTTCATTTATTTGGGAGCTGCGGGAATAACGCTGTATAGGGGAAGAGTGCTCTTTACTAACGAGTGGTTGAAGCGCATCTTTAATGCAATGGGCTTCGCCATGGTTGTTTATGCTTTATGGAAGATGACTACGCCATTTTTCAGCGTTGTTGGCAGCATCCGTCTAGCCCCCCATTTTACGGCGCATCCGTTGAATCTTCAAACAGCCTTCTTCATGGGTTTATTTGCCATGGTTCTGGCTTCCTTCATCTCTTGCGGTGCATTAGCTAAGAACAAAGTGGTCTCCGAAATATGTAGGTTGGTTCACAGCTCTCAGCTCAGAAACTTCATTATTGGATTCTTTCTAGGAACTTATCTTCTTATAGTGAGGCCTTTCATTATGGCTTTGCTGCCGTACGCTATGCTGATTGAATGGGGGATCGCCGGCTTCATAGTGGCCAGAGCTTACGCCGGCTTCAAGTCTGAGATAAGTGGAAAATACACGGTGCCTCTAAGGGTTGCGTATTGGAAGAAGCATACGCAGGAAATCAAATATATGAAGGAGAAAGAGTTTGAGGATGCAAGAAGATTTCAAGAGATTTTCGTGGAGGAGGGGCGGCGAGGCCCGCTTGTAATATATTTGACGTCGCTATTATTGAAGAATGGGCTGTCAGTTGATCAGATCGATTTACTGCTACATCCCTTAATAGAGTATGAAGACGAGAAGGTTCCTCTCTTGGCCTTCTCTTGGGAAAAAAGGAGGGTGATTAATAGAAATAGAAAGTCTCGTGAGGAAGTTCTAAATCAGGTTATGAAAAATATTTCTAGTATAATTGAAGAGGGCGGGATTCGAGGGGGGATTCAGAACATTGGAGATTGAAGAAGCAATGGACATCTGCCAGAGAATAATAAAAAGTGTTGCTGAAGTCTACGTGGGGGATGAAATATTGCTGAAAAAGCTTCTGGCCGCAGCCCTAGCTAACGGTCATGTGCTTTTCGAGGATTATCCGGGCTTGGGGAAAACCCTGCTGGTTAAAACCTTCGCTAAGGTTATAGGCTGCAAGTATAGGAGAGTGCAGTGTACGCCGGATCTGCTTCCAGCCGACATATTGGGCACGAAAGTGTGGAGGCAGAGGGACGGTAGCTTCGAGTTAATGAAGGGGCCGATTTTCACAAATATTCTTCTTGCCGATGAAATTAATAGGGCTCCGCCTAAAACCCAGGCGGCGCTTCTCGAAGCCATGGAGGAGAGGCAAGTCTCTATTGAAGGGGAAACCCACCGTCTTGAAGAGCCCTTCGTGGTTCTAGCCACCCAGAATCCAATCGAGCTGGAGGGAACTTACCCTCTCCCTGAAGCGCAGATGGACAGGTTTCTGCTGAAGCTTTCAACGGGATATGCTGACTCACTGGAGAAAGAAAATCTTATTTTGGAAAGGAGAATAAGGTGGAGGAGGGATGATCCGACGCCGCTTGTAAAGCCAGTAACCAACAGAGAAGAGTTCTGTGAAATCCAGAACCTGATTGAGAACGACATCTACGTCGACAAATCTATAATAGAATACATTAATAGGATAGTTAGAAAAACACGTGAGCATCCGAAGGTTGAGGTTGGTTCTAGTCCGCGAGGGGGATTAGCATTACTCAGGATATCTAGGGCTTTAGCGCTTATGGATGGAAGAGATTTCGTAACGCCGGATGATGTTAAACTTGTTGTTAAGGACGCCCTGGCCCATAGGATTATTTTGAAGATTGAATATGCTCTTGAGGGCGTTGACCCCTCTGAAATAATAGATGAAATTGTAAGGAATGTTCCGGCTCCAATAGATTTTCGTCCAAGGTGAGGGGCGATCCTGCCGGTAACGGAGTATTACGCTAGATTATTGATAATAAGCATTATGTTTCTGTTTATAATCGCGGCTATTCTAGCCATTCAGGATCGGAAGAAAGGGAGGAGAACCATCGTAGAGGGGGAAGAAACGTCCGGAAAACATGGGGCTGCGGCGGAACCTTCAATGTCGACTGTCAAATCTAAGGTCGCTGGCAACATGCTGACAAAGAACACTATCCCGCTTATAAATCTGTTCGCCATCCTGTTTACAGCATCCTTCTTTTCAGCGAACCCGATACTTTTGGGCGCAAGCCTGCTGCCGCTTTTCACTTTCCTGCTGGGAATTTTCATTGAAAGCCCCAGAACCATTAGGATAACTAGAACTGGACTTAGGAGCTCTGTGTGGATAGGTGAAGTTCTCGAAGTCACTATTAATATTGAGATAGAGGATGGAATCGGATTCGTCACCGTGTTCGACAGGATCCCCGAGGTTTTCTCCCTCGTAGAGGGAAGCAACATCCGGATTTTCTGGAAGGGCTTTAAGAAGGCTTCGTACACGTTTTCCTATAAAATTCGATGCCCGAAGAGAGGGCGCTTCTTTTTCCCTCCTGTTAAATGGGAGTCTAGACACGCTTTATTGCTTAAAGAAACCCTTTATGGAGACTGCGGATACTGGTTTGAAGTTACGGTCAGGCCGAGAATATATAATGTTAGAAGACTGCGCGGAAGATATACGACAAGCATACTTCCCTTTCCGCAAAGAAGCTACACGAAGATTGGGCCTCCATCCACCGACTTCAGAGAAATACGTGAGTATGTTGTTGGAGACCCTGTTAAATCAATCAATTGGAAGGCTACGGCCCGATATCTTTGGAGACGCCGCTTCACGCCCTTAGTCAATGAATATGAAAGGGAGGGTCAGCAGACCATATGGATATTTCTGAATGGCTCTAAGAGCCTCAAGATAGGAAGCAATATTGAGAATCCTCTCGAGTATGGAATAGCTGCAGCCATTAGCTTAAGCTACTACTTTCTGAGAAGAGGATACCGATTGGGAATGTACATTTACAACAGTAGGGGCGAGATCTTCTATCCGGATACAGGCATGAAGCAAGTTTTCCGCCTCATGAGAAAATTAAGCCGCCTAGAAGTTCTTGTAAGGAAGGAAGGGTTTGCTGAAGCCGTGCAAAAGAATAGGAAGTTTCTTATACAGTACAATCCACTCTGCATAATTATCACCTGCCTGAGAGGTGAAAAGCCATCAGATCTTATGAAAGGCCTGAAAACACTGGTGTCCCTAAAGAAGAGTGGGAGGAAAAGGCCTCCCATACTCCTGATCAACGTTCTTCCCCAAGACATGCTGTCTAGGGGGGATCCCTACGATGAAAATTCGAAGATGCTTCTACAACTTAGTGATCGGCCTTTAGTCAATTCTCTCAGAAGAGCAGGGGTCTCCGTTTTAGAATGGAATCCGCTGAGAGAAGAGTTCAGCGTGAAACTGTTAAGGCAGGTGAAACGCGGATGAAAGCCGTAAAATATGTCATAAACGCTTTTCAGGCGATAGTGATATCTGCTCTTGCCGTCTATGGGACATCTATTTTCTCGAAATATCCTCTTGGAGTTTCCATAATAGACGATTTATGCAGAACCATCAATCATATAATTGAAACCTCGGAGTTACCTATTACGCCGCGCCTTACCAGTCAAAACACATTGACGATTCTTGCGATTCTGTTAATAGTTTGGGGTTTCCAGTCGGTCATAATTAAGGGGGGAAGTGGAAGGAAGATTTTTCTGATACTGGGTGTTCTTGCGGCTCCATCGATTCTAAGCCATTCATATATTAAATGGTCTATCTGGATCAACTACTTTCTCGGCCTCCCAGAAGAAATTTTCGTCACTAATGCATCCTTTACAGAATGCTATTTATACATGATTTTATTGGTTACGGGCTGGCTGTATATTCGCCTAGCGTCAATGTCAAAGATGGATAGAAGGATTCTGGAAGCTAGAGGAATGGATCCAGAGGATTTAGACAAAGTCTTCACCGCCTCCCACTTTATTATAGTCTTATCTCTGGCTGGAATCTTCATCGCCTCCACCATCCCCCTCATACCATACGCTTACATAAACACGATTATCCTTCAAGTCGTGGAGCAAGTGCCCTTAGGCATGATTTTCCTCGGAGTGGCATGCAGTCTAACCATCATCATCCCAAGCTACTTCCTCATCAAAAAGCTATTGGCGACAAAAATCGGGCATCAAATAAAAGTGGAGGGAACGATGCCTTTAGAGCATAAAATATACAGTCTTCTAATGAAATCAGGATCTATGAGAAGGGAGGAAATTATTGAGTCACTATCTAAAGAGAATATAAGGAAAGAGGATGTTGAAAACACGTTGATGTTGATGAAGCGATACAACCTTATTACCGAAGAAAATGGAGAAATAAAATGACTCGCTTAATGGCTTTATCCTCCTGCCTTCCTTCTATTTTTAGTTTTCTCTAACCGCTCCAATCATTCCCATCACCGGCTCCTACCGCCCTCTTTATCAGCATACATCTACTCAATATTTTGTCCACTCTCACCCCGTCTTATGCGCACAATTTCAGATGGCTTTGTTGTGAATAGGATGTGCTCTTCTTTTGTTGCGAGGAAGTCTACTGGCACGTGGATGTTTTCGGCTATGAGGAGGCCCTGTCCCTGCCCGAAGCTTAGAACCGCGTCTACCTCGGATTCTGATAGGGCGAATGCTTCCGCCACCGTTTTAACGGCCGACTCATCCTGTCTCAGAAGAACCTTTGTCGCGCAGTTCTCCAGCAGTGCTCTTCCGCCGCTTCCCTCCAGAACATCCATTGCACGCTGAGTGTTAAGTATGAATGCGACGTTACGTTTTCTACCTATACGCGCAACCGACTCAAAAAACCTTGCGGCTGGGGGAATAGAAGTGTACAGCCAAACCTCATCGACTATGATGACTCTGGGAACATGCAGTGGAATGAACTCCGTGTTGTTCAGCATGCTCCATATCTTCGCGAATATTAGGAGGCTTGCGTTTCTGAGGCTTTCCTGCGCCTCGGAGAAGGTTCCCTCATGCAGGGCTCTCAGATTGAAAACCATTCTCCGCGTAAACTCCATGGGCCTGCCCATAACAAGGTAGCTGTCCGCCCCATCTATCAGATGGCGGAGCTTCCTTTTCATCTCCGGCTTCGCATTTTGATAGACGTCGAGAAGGTCTCTAGCATTGCCCACCAGCGTTCTGATCTCCTTCCTCTCTTCCTCATTGAGGTTTGCTATTGCCGCAATTATGCTGGCCGCCGTATCCTTATCCGTCTGGAACGCTCTGACCGGATCCATGCCGAGCCGCATCTTTTGATCCACATTCACGATTTTCGCGCCGAGAACCTCGCCCACCTTCACGTATTCAGCCTCCGGATCGATAATGAAGAAGGCGAGGTCCCTGTTCTTTGCGGCGAGCCTTGAAAGCAGCATTTTGCTGAGATAAGACTTACCGACCCCCGATTTTCCGACGATCAGGATGTTGTAGTTCATTCTGAGCCATGGATCATAAATGACGGGTGCGCCTGTAAGCCTGTTAACGCCCAGGAATATTCCGCCAGGCGTCTCTATGAGGTCGGCGCTGACGAACGGGTAGAATGCGCCGAGCGTCTGCGTGTCCATGTAGAGGCGTTTACCCTCAAGCCCCAGCGCCATTCCATACTGCATGAAGGATGGGCAGTCAACTCTGAGCATTCTAGCCTGGAGGATCTGCTTTACTCTCTTCGAGTTCTCGGCTAGCTCCTCACTGTTTCCTCCAGCCGCGCATACATTAAACGTCACTAAGAAGAGCCTTGTTGAGCCGGAGGCAAGCGCCTCATACGCTTCCTGAGCCATCCTAAGCTTCATCACCACATCGTCTCTTGGCCTGCGTCCCCTAGCCGCATCCGAGTCCACTAGGCTCTGAAGCAGCGTTTTGTAGCTTCTCATCCTGCTGGTTGCAGTGTCGGGCGGAAGCGGCCTAATGTAGAGAACTATTCTCTCGGCGGCACCGTAAAGCTCTGAAATGAATCCTTCAACAAGGGTTTCCGGCAGCGCATACACGGTGAACGCCCTCATCAATGTTCCGCCCTTAAGCGCCATGTGCTTCGCGAATATTTTGACGGGTTCTATGGTTGGCGCCTCGGCTAGAGGCTGAAACCTTATTCCCGAGGCGTCTAGCAAATGGTCGATTGGCTCGGCGCTCTCCATGAAGAACCTGTAGTAGGTTGTGGTGATCTGATGGCCGCCTATCTCTACGGTTCTCTCGCTGCGTACAACAGTTATCTTCAAGTCGGATGAAAGAGCATTCAGGAAGGTTCTGAAGCTGTCGATCAGGGCGTTTCTACGCTGCTCGGGCAGCAGAAAGAAGTTTGAGGGATAAACCTCGTAGGCGTATTCGAGTTTAGGCAACCTTCACCCCTCCCTTCGGCTCAACAATCAGCTTGAAGGTTTGGCCCCTAGCGCAGCCTTCAGGCCTAACTTCAACCTCGTATTCACCGTAGATTCTAGGCGTGAAGAACGCTGTGAAGAAGCCCTGCTCATCTGAAACCCCTGAGCTGCATCGCTCGCCTCTGGTGAACACCTCATAGGGTTTTCCCTGCAGAACCTCTCCCGTAGATGGGTCTCTCAGCACCCCGACGATCTTCACTGGGCTCTCCAGGTCGGCTGAAACCCTCATCCTCTTAACCGGAGTCTTTTTCTTCTTTTCTCCCTTTCTCTCGACGGCAGCCTTCATTCCTTTAGGATATGTTCTTCCAATGCCGAGTGC
>Ga0180301_10004591_pt1 | contig 10661 bp, 10 predicted proteins | sample GuaBasSediGuay16_FD_121797 | JGI IMG/M metagenome (GOLD analysis project Ga0180301, IMG submission 121797) | Subseafloor sediment microbial communities from Guaymas Basin, Gulf of California, Mexico - Guay16, Core 4569-2, 12-15 cm | ecosystem: Environmental > Aquatic > Marine > Hydrothermal... | reverse complement strand
TCCAAATCTTGACGAGGCAAGGGCAATAACGGGTTGTGATGATTGTGATGAAAAAGAGGATGTCTGTGAACAGTTACTGCTTATGGGACCGGAGATAATTGCCCTGAAAATGGGATCGAAGGGAAGCTACATCTGTACTGAAGATGAAAGGATCTCTATTCCTCCCACTAAATTGGATGTAATAGACACAACTGGGGCGGGAGATGTCTTTGATGCATCCTTTATATTTGGGCATTCTAAGGGCTGGGGTCTTAAGAAAATAGGGAGATTCTCTAACACGGCTGCGGCAATAAGCACCACCGGCTTCGGAACCGAAAACTATCCAAATTTGAGGGAGGTTTTGAGTCTGTCAAATTTATCTATCTAAACTCAAAACCAAATCAGAGATTAATGCATAGACAAAAAACAGAAACAGGATGAAGGATATGGCAGATATTGGAAATAACCTGGGGGTAGTGATGCCTTTACTAATGCTATAACCCACAGTTTTTATAGTTCCAGAAATCCCAGACGAATACACCGAGATTATCTGAGAAAATCCCAATATCAATATTAAAGCTATGGTGATGATAACAAGTACATAATGTAGACAATATCCAGTATTTGGATTACTCTCCATTTTACATTCCTTCCGGCAAAAACCCCATAGGAATGGATTTGATTTATTCATTTTTTATTTATTTTTTTTATATTATCATAATTTATATATATTTATAAATATTGTACAAAGTTATATAAAAAATAGATAAAAATAGTGGAAAAATTCAGAAAATAGCTCTTGGTTTCTTCCCCATCACATCCTCAAAGTATGCCCTCAATGGTTCTGCAACAGACCATGACTGAGATATACAGCCCCTTGGTTTATGTGGAGGATCGCCATCAAATATCTCAGATATTGTTCCTATACCAGCCTGTTTAATATGTTTTTCAAATAATGTTTCTAAGAGCCTTTGCATATGCAGCCTTCTTCCATAAACCCGCATATATGTCTTTATATAGGGTCCAAGAAGCCAGGGCCAGACGGTTCCGTTATGGTAGGATTTTTCCCTCTCAGAAAAATCTCCTTTGTATTGTCCTTTGTATCTCCGATCTCCTTTGTTGAGTGTTCTCAATCCATAGGGGGTAAGGAGTTCTCTTTCAACTACATCCAGAATCTTCTTTGAACTGTGATCATCAATAACATTGAAATCCAAGGAAATGGCGATAACCTGATTTGGTCTCAATGAGTTATCATCTAAGCAATCATTTAGATAACGACCATTCCAGTATCTCTCCAGAAAATTTCTCTCAAATTCCTCACATGTCGACCTAACATCAAATTCCTCGTCCTCCATAAGATTTGAAAAGATCTCCATTATCCTCAGTGCATTATACCACAGTGCCTGAATCTCTACCGCATTATCCCTTTCAATTGTATCCATCCAGGTTCCGGATTTATGAATAAGAAAGCCATTTCTTTCCATTTTCTGGTAATTCTTCATAATATCCTTTAATGTCCACCAGTATGTATGAAGAAATGACCTTCCCCTTTCTATCCCAACGTATCTCATATACTGATAGAGCCTGTCTATGAGCCATAGGGAACTATCGAGATCGTTATATTCCGGCTTTCCATCCACAAATCTGCTGGGAATTCCCTTATTGGTGGCATTATTCAGGAAGTGTTCAAATATACGTTCAGCATTGTCAAATTTTCCATTTATAAGGGTCATTCCGGGTAATGAGATCATGGCATCTCTGCCCCATTCGCCAAACCAGTGATAACCCGCAACTATCGTTTTCTTTGAATCCCTCTTAACCACAAAGCTCTCCACATTCATAAGTAGCTCTAAGATTGAAGATCCCATACCGCTACTCAGAATCCTGCCCTTTCCCTCATAGCCACGTTGTAATTCCTTAAATGCGTTTGCGGTTTTATTTTCATCTTCATATCCCAGGGCTATTAGGGTAAATTCGTCTTCCCCTCCGGGCCCGATGTCTACAGAAAAGAAGGCTGGAAAATAAACATCCTCCCTGTAGCTGTCACCCCTTTCATGATCCTTGGAATAGAATATGTCCTTGATCCATCTCGCATCTTGGGGGCTTTCTCTACATTCCGCCTTGTCCGAGTAAACGGTCAGGTATCCGTTCTTGGATTTAATCCCGAGAACATTTTTGGTAAAAATTTTTAATTCAAAATCCAGCGAATTGGCTTTAGTCAGATCATAAATACTTCGAGAATTTACCAATAGATTAACCCTGAATTGAATCCTCTGCATAAGTTTGTTCTTAATCTTATAGAGAACTAATATGCCATTCTTCCCATTTATGGTGTTTATCCTCTTTACTATTTCAGCAGGCTGTGTGTTATAATGAATAGAAACGGGATTATAGCTGAACTCAAATTTATTCAGATACCTCCAACCCTCGGTAATTGTTCCGTCGATAAATTCATTGCTACTCAGTCTCGTTATGCAATTACCAGAATGAATCTCTTCCTCCAATTTCTGAAGATAGATAAACCTGAAAAGATTTTCTGTGGAGGAAACCAGTAGTCCATGATACTTACTTGTGTTTAAACCCAGAATAGTGGATGAGGAATAGCCACCCAAGCCATTTGTTAATAACCACTCCAGGCCTTTACCCCTTTCCAGGTCCAATGCACTGTGTTCGAATGTCGCAAATGGAAATTCTTGAATTGCCTTTTTTGAGATATTCAAGGTCATTCTATCTTAGAGATCACATAATCCGTAAATTCAGACGTCTTCGCATTTCCACCAAGGTCGTATGTCAGTATTTTACCCTCCCTAAAAACCTCAGCTATCGCTTTCTCAATCCTATCTGCCGCTTCATTCTCCCCAAGGTGTCTCAACATCAAAACCCCAGAAAGGATGGTGGCGGTAGGATTCACCTTATCCAGACCAGCATACTTCGGAGCTGAGCCGTGAACGGGTTCAAAGACCGCCAGTTCATCACCGATGTTAGCTCCAGGGGCCACCCCCAAGCCTCCGACTAAACCCGCACAGAGATCAGAGATAATATCACCAAACAGGTTAGGGGCTACAATAACATCATAGAGCTCGGGTTTCTTTACCAACTGCATGCACATATTATCAACGATGCGATTATCAAATTCTATCCCCGGAAATTCCTTGGCAATGTCTCTCGCAGAATCCAGGAAGAGACCATCGGTGGCCTTCATAATATTTGCTTTATGAATTGCCGTAACTTTTTTCCTTCTATTCCTGACCGCATAATCAAAAGCGAATCTAACGATCCTCTCGGAGGCAAATCTCGATATGGGCTTTATGCCGATGGCGGAATCCTCCCTGATCTTTCTTTCACTGAGTTCCTCGATCTTGGAGATTATCTCCCTCACCTCGGGGGTTCCATGATCGAATTCAATTCCAGAATATATATCCTCGGTGTTTTCTCTTATAACTACCAGATCGATATTTTCATATCTGGATGGGATTCCCTCAAATGATTTTGCGGGTCTTACACATGCATAGAGGTTGAGAGTCTGCCGCAGTGAAACATTTACACTTCTGAATCCGGAACCGATTGGTGTGGTAATCGGACCCTTAATCGCCACCTTATTCTTTCTTATACTATCAAAAACATCCTCCGGCAATGGGGTCCCTTCCCTTTCCATTACTATCCCCCCAGCCTCTACCTTCTCAAATTTTATATCTACCCCCGTGGCTTCAACTACCTTGACCATGGCTTCAGTCACTTCTGGTCCTATACCATCCCCAGGGATTAATGTAACGGTGTGCATTTTCTTTTTAATTCTTTTTAATTCTCTTTTTATAATTTAAATCCCCCATGCTTTCGAAAATGAGCCGCTAAACCGCCGCTCTCGAAGATTTTGATCATAATATCTGGTAATTTCTTTACTTCAAGCTTTAGATTTTTGGTCTTATCTATTATAAAACCCCTGCCAAAATCAACCTCTAGTTCATCCCCATCGTCGATCTCCCCCACCCCTTCACATTCTACCACTGGAAGCCCTATGTTTACAGAATTTCTAAAGAAAATCCTTGCAAATGACCTTGCAATTACTGCGGAGATCCCAGCAGCCTTGATGGCTAAGGGAGCCTGTTCTCTTGAAGAGCCACAGCCAAAGTTTCTTCCAGCCACGATGAAATCGCCCTTTGAAATCCTCCGATAAAATTCTGGATCGATATCCTCCATTACATGTTTTCCAAGATCTCCCTCATCCAATGTTTTGAACTTGTATTTCCCGGAGATTATCAGATCTGTGTTGATGTCATCTCCAAACCTGTGAGCTTTCCCATTGAGTTTCATATTAATGATTTAGAATCTATCTTTTTAATAATCTGGAGAAAATAAAAAACACATCTCGGTATTTATGCGTTCCTGATCCTCTCTGCCACTTCATCCAGATCTACCGTAACCTTCTCAAAGCTGCTCTGGGGGAATCCACTCAGGGAATCATTCTTCATGGAAGGAAAAACAGCCACGTGGAGGTGAGATATCCTCCCCCCGCGGATGAAGATACAAACAAAATCCGGGTTTAATGCCTTTTTGATCTTTTTTGCAACAATTTTTACTGCACGAAATAACCTTGATAATTCTTCATCCTCCATCTCATAAAACCTAATTACATGTTTTTTCGGAACCACTAAACAATGACCCTCTGTACATGGATTTACATCTAATATGCCCATAGCGAAATCATCTTCATAGATCTTCCACGATTTTAATTCTCCTCCAATAACCTTACATAATACGCAATCTTCAGATCCCTCCATCTCCATCCCTCTCATAGCTTTTCATTTAAATTGCCATCTCCTTTTCTAATTTCTGTCGCCAGCTTTTGCGTGTTTTCATTTCTTAGAGCTCAATTATCCTACCCACTCCGCCTTCAACGTATTTGTCTGGATACAACCTCTTTATCTCAGATATGTGCTGTGTGCAGTGGCAGGGACAGACCAATTCCAGATCCTTAAGTAAGTCAAATTCCCTGAAACCATGCAAGCCGCCAATTAAGGCATAGACCCTTCCAAACTGCGACGCTGCCCGAAGAATATTTCCCACCCCGGGATGAGAACAGCCGTCAATAACAACCAATCCCCTCTCCGTCTTAACTACGAGAGACTGCTCTATCCCCGAAAGCTCACCCGTAGACCACATGTTTTCATGGATCTCAATGGATTCTTTTATTCGAACTATATTATTGCCTTTTGACCCATATGACTCAGGTACGTAAATCTTTAGGTCTGGTTTCACTTTCAGCAGATCGGGAACCCCCCCAACATGGTCCCAGTGGTCATGCGATATAAAGACTTCATCAATAGACTCGGGTTTAATGTCGAGTTTTTTCATATTATCTAAAAGTGTCCCACCATTAGCACCGGTATCGAAGAGAATTCTTGGCCGATCTTCTACTTCTACGAGACAGGAGAAACCCCAATCGGATCTAAGACCCTTCCTATAGACCTCATTATCGTAGATCAGGGTAATTTTCATTATCATCCATTAATCTATTTAATTAAAACACTATAAATCTACTTAAAGTTCCTGCTCTTCTTGCATTTCCTATCCCTCTATGCAGCTTCCTCATGTAGAATTTCTTTCCCTGATATTGCAACTCTATGAGTTTATTCTCCCTGATCAATCTTTTTATAACATCCCAATCAGAGCGAGCTTTTGATAAAAATTCTTTAACTGCCTCCTCCCTCATCGGATGCACCGATGCAATGCTGAGTAGATCATCCTCAATATTCCCGGTAAATGCAAATGCATTTCCTTCATAACCGATCAGATATTCCACATCGGGTAATCTATTACCAAAAATTTGATAGGCTTTATTAATACTCTGCTCCGATGCAGGCATTATTCCTTTTTCAGCCGGCGGTCTGGTTGGGATGGAAATATAGGCTTTATCTGGTTTTAATTCAGACAAAAAATTAGCTATCGCCATAATCTCCCAATCGTCATCATTAATCCCCCGAATCAACATGGTTTCCGTTGTTAGTTCCCCTCCAAAAATCCTGGCAAATTCGAGCATCCCCTCCAAAATTTTTTCAAGTCTCAAAGACATGTGAGGTCTATTAATTCTATGCCAGATTTTTTCACTTACAGAGTCGATCTTGAAGGAGACCCAATTCGCATTTAGTAGGTCATCTCTAACATCCTCACGCCATATCATGGAGGCATTTGTGATTATGGCGATTTTGATCCCCAGAGGCTTTAAAAGCTCGATCTCCCTTCCCAGGTTAATATCCAGGGTTGGCTCTCCATCTGGGACAAAACTCAGATAGTCTATGGTTTCTTTATTTTTCTCAGCCTCCCTTACCCTTCTCTCAACGTCTTTAACTACCTCCTCGATCTCGTAGAATTTTCTACGATCTATCTGTGTTTTTATCGTGGCTCCAAGCTGGCAGTAAACGCAAGAATAGGTACATATCTTTGGAGGGATGTTGTTTATCCCCAAACTCTTCCCCAATCTCCTGGATGGAACCGGCCCATATGCTTTCATAATCTTCATCATTGTTTCAGTTCTGAAGGGATCCATCTCTCTCCCCCGATGTTTATCTCCTCTCCGCAATAGGGACATTTTCCATCCCTGATTTTGTATTCTATCGTTTCCATCCACCGTCTTTTAATCAATAATCTATTGCAGTTGGGACAATAGGTATTGTTTCTTTCACTGACATTCCCCAGATAAACATACTTCATTCCGGCTGCTTTGGCGATATCATAGGCTTCCTCGAGGGTTTTTAGTGGAGTCTCCGGGATATCCCTAACCCTGTAGGTTGGAAAGAATCTCAAGAAATGGATCGGCGTTTCGTCCCCCAGATTTTCCTTTATCCATTCTACCAGTTCTTTTACCCTTTCCATAGAATCCCCCACCCTGGGAACTATTAGATCTGTTATCTCCAGATGGACCCCATGCTTTTTATATTCCCTTAATGCCCTGTAAATCGGCTCGGTTGACGGAACCGAGGAAAAATCTCTCATAAATCTCTCATCCCCAGAGCCCTTAAAATCAACCGTAGCCGCATCTAAATACCTAGAAATCTTCTTAATTGGCTCCGGGTTTGTATATCCGTTTGTAACCCACGTATTATACAAACCTTCCTCGTGAGCCAATTTAGCGGTATCATATGATAATTCATAGAATATTGTTGGTTCTGTAAATGTATAACTGATACCCTGACATCCAGAGTTCTTTGCCAGTTGGACGATCTCCTCTGGGGCTATTTTTCTACCCTCTATCTCCGATTCCTGGCTTATGATCCAGTTACAGCAGTATTTACATCTCCAATTACAGCCCGGGGTACAGATCGAAAACGTCCATGACCCGGGGGCAAAATTATAACACGGCTTCTTTTCAATTGGATTGGGAGTTGCTGAGTTAATTCTATCATAAACCAGAGAGTAAAGTCTTCCATCTATATTCTTTCTAACTCTGCAGAACCCAGTTTTCCCCTCCGGAATTATACAGTTTCTGGCGCACAGCTCGCATCTTACCTTACTTTCGCCCAATTTTTCATAGAACATTGCTTCCTTCATTACAATTTACCTCCTTTGTTTTTTCGCATATTTCTAATTAGCATGAAATACCCCGTCATTTATGGCGGGGTTGTTTATTTCGTTCCTTTCTTCATCATCCTCAAAAATTCCAAGAACATGGTGTGATACAACCTGTACTTACCTCTAGAAATTTTAACGAGTAACTCCTTTTCCATCAATCTTTCAAACAATTTAGATTGAGATCTTCCAGCTATATCTGAAGGGGTAAATACTTCTTCACCCAATTCAGCTATTTTCAGGAGGGTCTCTCTTTCGGCATCTGTAGCTTTGTTAAAATCATCCTGAAACTTGGTTTTTGTGAGATGGTCGATAATAGAGGGATAAGATTCATTGAATTTCTCCATGTCTATCCTCCCTTGCTTAATCTTGCGTAAAAGGTCACGCATTATAAAAACGATAAAGAATGGGTGCCCTTCAGTTATATTATGTATTCTTTCTATCACGTCATCAGAGATTTTTATCTCTATACCTTCAACCCTTAGCGGTTTTTCTATAACCTCCCTCGTACCGTTCAGATCAAAATTATCTATCTCAAATTTTTCAAATAGCCTAGTGAACGGCTCAGCCAGTTCGTGCATCTCGGGATATAAAAATGTTTGACCAGTAATCACAAACATGTATCTGGCTCCTTGTGCGGAAAGTGCCTGGATATCTGTCCTCAGATCATACAAGCTTCCATCCCATCCCTCAGTAAGAAGGTAGTGAATATCATCTAACATTATAACCCCAATTTCTATACCGTTACTCTCAAGTTTATTCCACAGATTGAGTAATGTTTCCGTGAGATTTACAATACTATATCTCCTATCCCTTCTCTTCAATTCAGGACTAAGAGATAATTTTTCCAGTTTCCATTTTTCCCAGACCCTCGACTCCTCTCTTATGGTTTCTACGATCTTGTCTTTTAAGGGCGTAGAAACAGAATACTGTCTAAACAATGCATCTATCAGAGAGGTGGCAAATATGTCGGCATTAGTGCAAATAGACGGTTTGAGGGGCAATATAACAGAAAATGTGTTTTCCATTTCATTGTGAAGGATATCACTGAATTTGTACAATGTTGATGTCTTCCCAACACCCCAGTTCCCCAATATGACGATATTATCTGGCCTGACTATCTTGGAGTTTATACATTCTTCAACATTTTCTCTAAAGAATCTTAGTAATTCATCTCTATTTGCAAAATATTTTGGATTCACAGCACCTCTCGCATAAAACGGATTTCCTGTCATCTTTGTCATCTTTGTCATCTACAATCTATACCATATTAATTTCGCTTTCCTCAGGCATTTTTTATGTACCAACCTGTGTCTATAAAATACCCCAGTTCCTTTTCTAACAGGTTTACCACAAACCGCACAGGTTTTAATATTTTTCATTGTGGGTTTTTATGGGTGGCATTTTCTATTTTAATTTTCGCATATTTCTGAATAAATTCTATTTAACCAAGAATTCTACAGAAGTGAAAATGGGGCCTTTAAGCGATATTTCCCTGTTCTTTGAGGTGATATATCTCCGAGCACTCTCGGATATAGCGATATTTATATCTGCTGCCGTCTTGGCCATCTTTATCTGAAAGAATCCCCTCCTCTTTTTCTCCCTAACAGAGTCTTCTATCTCAGATGCAAAATAATTAGCAATAGAATCCAGATAGGAAAATTTAACCCTGGCCCCTTTTTTCTTCACTTCCAGTAACCCTTTCTTTAATTTTTCGGGTCTTGAGGGAATTCCATAAATACCCCCTTGATATACATAGATATCATTTAAGGCAGCGGGTCCCAAAAGCCTTGTTCCCTCCTCCTTTTCTAGAATAAAAACCTCAATATCCTTCCCCAAGAATTTTCCCTTATATACCAAGAATCTGCAGGGTGACTCCCTCTCTGCATTTTCTCTCGCCACTTTCGAGATCAGTAATGCCAAACCCCTACCTTCCTCCGTCTCTGGAATTTTATCAATTTTTATTTGATCTGCAATCTCATCATCACTTAGCTCTAAGGCTTTATAGAACTGTGGATACAAAACCTCACGAACATCATCCCAATTTTCTCTTAACATCAGGATCCTCTCCAGACCAAAACCGATATTGAATACCGGATATTCTATACCATAGTTTGACAATGCTACCGGAGAATACATGCCGCAGTCTGCCACCTCGATCCCTCCCGAATAGATCTCAAGTTCCGTTTCTGGTGCATAGTAATTTGAGGTGGCCCTCTTCTTTACAAAATGTATCTCTTTAAAATTCAACCCATCCAGAATTTTCTCGGACAATTTCTTTCCAGAATCTAGGCTGATCTCCGAATCCATTATAACGCAGGATGCGCCATAGTGAGCCCTGAGATGAGTCGCATCTACCTTCTGCTCCCTTCTAAATCTCACGCCGATGGAGAATAACCTCAGGGGTAAATTCTCTTTATGTTGCAATGCCCTCAGGGTGGGAAACCATACTGCGGTCATGTGAGACCTCAATGTCATTTTTTCGGGAATAGGGGTAAGGGTTCTGAATTCTGGAAAAATTTCTATAATCCCAGTCGCCTCTTCTGGTTTGATATCAAGTTTATTAACCATCTCCTCAAAGAGGTCATCTCCCTCAATATCCCCTTCTCTGTATCCCCTCAAAATTTCCTGAAATCTTTCTATATCAATCTTGGAGTTTACCTTCAGAATTCTTTCGATCTTTTCTTTACTTAGACCGATGTCGGGTCTTGGTAATCCAGCCAGGTAATAGCATCGATCCAGGATTACTGGGGCTTCTGGACCATACTGCCAATATACCTCCTCCTCTGGAACAAATATGCTGTTTTCTATTTCATCGAAACCCAAATCCAGAAATATTTTTCTAACCTCCTGGATAAGATCATGAAGTGGATGCGCCCTCCCCTTCCCTCCAACATAATTCCTTTTACTCTCCTCTGGCAAGAGATCTGCCGTCTCTAACCATGCTTTCTCAAAATTCTCCTTAGCCTTTGCCTTAATCTTCTTGGTATCAAATTTCATCGTTTAAGAATTCCCATTAAATTCCCATTATTATATTAGAAAAATGACATTAAAGAGCTCCAATCTTTCCAAAATTCTTTGAAGATTTCATTCCAAAGTTTTTTGTTTTCACTTTGTGA
>Ga0180301_10004590_pt1 | contig 10662 bp, 10 predicted proteins | sample GuaBasSediGuay16_FD_121797 | JGI IMG/M metagenome (GOLD analysis project Ga0180301, IMG submission 121797) | Subseafloor sediment microbial communities from Guaymas Basin, Gulf of California, Mexico - Guay16, Core 4569-2, 12-15 cm | ecosystem: Environmental > Aquatic > Marine > Hydrothermal... | reverse complement strand
TGCACCGAAGCGGGCTATTATCAATTGGCCGGCGAGAGCTTCTACCACGAACGATGCGCCAACTTCTGGCGACGGTTCAGAGGCTCAGGTCGCAGCGACTCGTCGCCGCGGCGGCGCCTGGCGAAATGGACCGACTCGTAGATCGGCATGGCCTTGCTGCCGGAATGGCAGCCGCCGAAATCCGCCGTCTCCCCGAAACGCACGCCGGTGAAGTTGCCCCCTTTGCCAAAGCAGGTGTTGGTGAATCGCACTTCCTTGCCGAACACCGCTCCGCTGAACAGGCCGTAGCCGTCGAACTGGGCGGTGCGGAATAATGCCCGCGCCCCGAAGTCGGCCCTGCGGAAACCCACCACACGCCGAAATGTGCAGCCGTCGAAACCGGCCAGCCCCCGAAACACCACGCCGTCGAACCGCGTCTGGCCCTGAAAACAGGAGGAGTTAAAGCCGATGTCACGTTTGAAAATGACCGTCAACTCATCGGTCTTGTCCCAGGGACCGGCAAAACAGACATCACCCTCGAAGGTGCATGAATTGAAGACAATCGACTGGGAAAAGGTCGCCACGCTGGTCTCGTCGCGGCTGCCGACTTCCAGACGCGACGTGTCGAAACTCTCATCCTTGACGAAAAGGCGGTTGACGTCGAGGTCGCCGGAGATCGTGCAGCCTTCGAGCCGAATATCGGCGCCGTCGGCAAGGGCCTGCAAAACCTCGCTCGAAGAAATCCGCTGCTTTTCTCTTTGAAACGCCATGCACTATACCTCAACCCATCAATCACCGTTTTGCTGGAGCAGCTCGATTATCTTCTCTTTTTTCGGCAGAGAGTCCTGGGTCCCGAATTTCGACATTGCAAGGGCGCCTGCGGCACAGGCGAACTTCACCGCGTCTTTCGGTTCGTCGCCGACGGCGCAGGACGCCGCAAGTGCTCCGGCAAAGGCGTCGCCACTGGCGGTGTGATCGACAATACCAAGGTCGAACCATGGGACATGAGTCGTATCGTTGCGGTCCACCATGAAAACTTCACGCGGCGGCATCTTGATGAGCACGCACCCGATGCCCCTGGCTACGAGTTCCGATGCGATCAGTTTCAACTCGCCCGCACTGCCCGCCCCTAATTCGGCGCCCTGGGCAAGCTTGTAGAAATTCGGAATCAGCACATCGACCGTATAATATTCCATCGGCCAGGCCAGGTCGGAGGCTCTGGTAATGTGGTGATCCTGCGGCGGCGTTTCGAGAATAATCTTTGTCCTGTGAAGTTCGGCCGTGCGAATCGCCGTCACCACCGTATCTTCGGGAAGTTCGCCGCAAATCAGACATACGTCGGCGGCGCCTATCACGGATTCGGCCGAAGCGCAGGCAATCTCGTCGGCGCCTAATGCTCGATTGGCGCCTGCCGAAATGCAGCCGCTGTTTTCCCCCAGGGCGTCGACCATTGTCATGATGACGCCGGTGCTCATCGCACTGGCCATGTAGATAAGTTCGGTGTTGATTCGATAGCGGCGGAGATTCGCCTTGGCCATTTCACCAAAGGGATCTTCGCCGACCTTGCTGATAAGGGTGACATCACAATCGCAAAGTGCAGCCTCTACCGCCCGGTTGGGGCCTGCTCCTGTCGGCACGCACGAGGCCCCGAAACCATCGACCGCCTCACCCGGCGTCGGAAACTCCTTGCACTTGATAACCATGTCGACGTACGTGGGCCCGACGACAACTATCTTCGGAATCCGTCCAGCCATCTTATACCTCCATGTATACTGATCACAATTGAAAATTCCCGTTGTGTTCGCAGTAACGTGTTTTCAAATCAATACTTGCCATTTTACTCGCGGGAATTTACTACCCTGAAGGGTATAAAAAACTATTCCGGTACGACATCGCAAACCAGTATAACCCTTCCGGAACCCCATGCAAACCTTTTTTTTCGGACGCTGAAAGTCACGACCGGAACGATACGCGATATGACAGGTGCACTATATGCCCCCGGGACGGCTTGCCTGTCAAGGACATCGACGCCCAGGCCGCCATACATGCGAAACAACCGATTATTATGAGACTGTTGAGCACAATTGCGGCCGGCGCAGGCGGAAAAGTTTTTTTGTCAAAGTTATGATAAACCGACCGTGGCAGTTTGACTCGTCACCGATTAGTTCTTACATTTTATGTGTAAAGGGCGTCGTCAAAGAGTTGCGGCGACCGACAGTGAGCGATGTTTTCTTGAGGGGGAATATGATGTGGCGGAGTAAATTGCTCTTGGCGCTGATTATCTACTTCGCAGGCTTCGCCACGGCAGTCTATTATCTGGCGCCCGCTGACGCCAAAGCGAATGGGGGCGGGACAAGAACCGGCGGATTTGGATTTAGCAGCCAGGCAAGCGAGTCCGGTTCCGCAGAGTTTGGAAAGGTTGCCGGAGCGAGCATGAGGAAGTTTGTTACTTTCGCCGAGGAAAAAGCTGTTCAATTGGGCGAGATCATCAAAAAGGAGCTTGCCGAACAAAAAAAGAAGTAACAGCGGCATAAGATGCTGTAAGCAGTTGCTTCCGATTACGAAAAGCAGATGTTTTCGGTATCGATTGATTTGTGTCCTTGCTTGAAGCAGGATGCAAGGTTTCGCTCGCTGTGCCTGCCGCGATTGCAATGATCGCGGCAGGCATTATTTTATACGCACATTTTATACGCCATTTCCTGTTTGCGATTTCCACATGCAACCTGCATAATGCCATAGTGCCGGTTTACACTGTGTGGGTGAGAATATCTCATTAAGGCAACGGACGATGGCGAAACTGTACGGCTTGATATTCGATGTAGATGGCGTCATAGCCGATACCGAAGGCGTCAATGCGCAGGCCTCGATAGCGATGTTTGAAGAGCTTTTCGGGTTGAAGGGAATTGTGCGGGCCGATTTTGAAAAGGGACTCGGTCGCGGCGCCGCAGCCTATGTTCGCGCTGCCGCCGAAATCCACGGTTTTAACATGACCGATGAGCAGGTGGCCGAGGCGACTGCAATGCGGCAGGAGAAATTCCTTGCGATCCTCGCCGAAGTCAGTATTGACCGACTGCCGCGTTTGGTATAGACGGAAGCCATCCACTTCGTTTTGCTTCTCAATAGATCGGGACTGCCACCCGCCATGATTTCAGGGCGACCACGTGGGGTCGCCCCTACTGTGAAGGAGACAGGTCGATGAGGTTTACCTCGATATTGCCTTTTTGGATTTCTGTCTGGATTATGCAGGCGGCAAGGTTTGTCCATTGGTTGCAGTTGTCGAGGATATTGCTGTCGCTTGTTGCGATTGTTTTTTCGGTGGCGACCAGTTCGTTGTCGGGGTTGGTCAGGAGCTCCACGTCGAAGGGCCAGTCGTTTTTTTCGATCAGTTCGTACATGAGAGTCTTCAGTCGACCGGAGTTCGAGACGGGACTGTCGAACAGCCATAGGGCGTGTGCGACGCCGAGGTTGACTAACTGCGATGCAATCAGTTCTATTGCGGGTATGGTTTCAGTTACTTTTCTGTATGAGCCGTGTATGCCGGACAGATCGCGCATGCAGCGGTCCCTGCCGATGAAGATCGCAGCGCCGCTGAGGGCCGATTCGATGGTGATGAGCAGATTGTAGCCGTCTATGACGATGGGTCGGCCTTTCAATTCGCCGACGTCTGTCTGTTTTGCCGATCGCCCGGCAAGCTGGTCGTCGGAGCAGGCCGAGCGCATTATGGCTAATCGCTGGCGCTCGGTCAGGGCGAAATGGTCGCCGACGAGCTTGAGCGAGCTTTTCGGCGCATAGCCGGCGCTAAGCAGCATGGAATAATCGGCGACGGCGGCGCCAAGGACACCGGTGTTCTTCGCCGCAAACAGCCCGGCGTCGTCGGGATGCGGACCCCTGTGTTTTCGTTTATCCGGCATAATCGCTTTATCCTATTGGCAAAATCGACCGAGGCAACAAGAATATCGGCAAACGGATGAGCTTCTTGAAACAAATTGACATAATCGGTCGTTGCCTCTATGATACCCGGCATCGCCCCGGCGGGGTGAGTGTATATGAAAAAAGAATTCTGATATGTATTTTAATGGTATAGGAATTTGTATTAGCCACAGAGTCCACAGAGAACTCAGAGAAAAAAAAGAAATATATAATTCTCTGTGATCTCTGTGTCCCGTTCGGCTACGCTCAGGGCAGGCTCTCTGTGGCAAAAAGTTCCGCCAAAGGTGGTTATATTTTGCCGAGTCATAATTTAGCCAAGATTACAATCGACGATCTGGATATCATCGGCTATTCGGTGGCCGGTGAAGAGACCGTCGTTGGGATGCCGCAGCTGGATGTCTGCTTTGACATAGGCAAGGCCCCCGATCAACTCATACCGATCAGCCATGTACTGCTCACGCACGGACACATGGACCATGCCGCCGGGATCGGGTACTATCTTTCGCATCGCAAGTTCTGCGGCCAGTCGCCGGGAACGCTGCTTGCCCCGGCGAATCTGCTGCCGCCGATTAGACAGATTATCGACGCATGGGGAAAACTCGACGGCAACCAGGTGCCGGTCAACCTTGTCGGCGTAAAGCCCGGCGACGAATATCGGATCAAGCCGAATCTCTTTACCAGGGTCTTTCCCACCAAACACAGCAGGGGGTCGGTGGGCTTCACCGTAATTGAAAAGCGAAAAAAGCTCAAAGAAGAGTACGTCGGACTCGCCGGCCCGCAGATCGTCGAACTCAAGAAGCAGGGCATTACGATCGACTATCCCGTAGAGATTCCGATTGCCTCGTACCTCGGCGATACACGCTATGTGGATTTCGGGCGGCTGGAATACGTCGCCAGGAGTAAGATACTGATCGCCGAGTGTACATTTTTTGTCGACGAGCATGGCGAAAGGGCAGACGCCGGAAGGCACATGCATATCGATGAGTTCGTGCGACTCGTCGACGGGCTCGACAACGAGCACATCGTCATAACGCATCTGACCCAGCGAACAAGTATGGGCGAGATTCGCAGGATACTGAAACAGAAACTGGCAAAAAAGACTTACGACAAGGTTACCCTGCTGATGGACAATCGCCGGAGAAGGGTAGTTAGGACCTGATACGGCTGATATGTTTATCATGAGTTCTGCAAAATTGGCAACACTTTAGCCGTGTGTAAGATTCGCTTGTCATTCCCGCGAAAGCGCCGAATCCGGCATAAAACAGCTTCCGCCGCAGAGCCTGCCCTGAGCGTAGCCGAACGGGCGGTTTCCTGTTTTTTGCAGAGCGCTTATTTATGCGGACCGACAACGGCAGTGCGATTGTCGAGATGCCTGATTACCCGGAGGCCAGTTCCGATATTCCGCCAGAGCAGATCAAGGCCAACCAGGAGCAATTCCGCTGGTTCACAAGCCAATGTGAGAAACGAAACATCCAGGTGCTGCTTCATTTTTACAATATCCACGTCTCGCCCCCGTTTGCCAAGGCGCATAAGATGCCGACAAATCCCACAACTCCGACCCCGCTGCTCAAAGTGACCGGAGTTGGGCGGTTTTTACGGTGTTGTCTTCGATTTCGATGTATGCGTATCGGCCGTGTGCAAACGGGCCGGGGTTGATTAGTGTTGTGTCCCGGAGGGTGTCGGTTGTGGCGGCTTCATGGATGTGCCCGGACAGGGCGCAGATGGGTTGGGTTTCGAGGATAAAGTCGCCGATGGCCTTGCTTCCTGTGTGTCGGTCGGCGCCTACGGCGTCGAGTTTTGTGCCCCAGGGCGGCTGGTGGCTTACGAAAACCAACGGCCTGTCGCGGTCGATTTGGGATTTCAATTCTTCCAGCCGCGAGGCGAATTCGCTTTCGGGTGATTCGTTGGGGGTTGTTCCGGAACCCGACAGTGAACCGCCAATACCGGCAAAGGCCACGCCGTTGACGGTGACGCAGCGGCCGTCCAGGGCGATTTCGCCGAGGTGGAGGTATTCTTCGACGGCCTGCCGGTCGCAGTTGCCGTGTACGGCCAGGATGTGGGGGTTGTGTATTTCCAGGCTGGAGACGATCCGGTGGGCCTGCGCTTCGCCGCCGAAGGTGGTGAGGTCTCCGGCGATGAGAACGAGGTCGGCGGACGCCAGTTGCGGAGCTATTTGGGGCAGATAGTCCAGGTGTCCGTGGATGTCGGTCAGTGCGATGATCTTCATTTGCTCTCCGGTTCGATTTATTCCAGACCGCAAAAATGTACCAGGTCTCTTTTCTTGCTCCGCGTGCGGCATTATAGGCCAAACGCCCGGCGCCGTCAAACAGGATTTGGATTGAAGCAGTGGCGGCTTTGGTCTATAATCGCCGCCTGTGTTAATTTGAGATCGCCGGAGGCTCATTTAAGGACTCGTTGAAATGATTGTTGTAATGAAGGCCGGCGCCACAAAGGCGCAGGTCAAACATGTGGTGGACCTGGTGCGCGAATACGGGCTAAAGGAGCACCTGATCTACGGTACCGACCGCACGGTTGTGGCCTGCATCGGCGACAAGCGTATGGTGGATAAGCGCGCGATCGAGAATGCGCCGATGGTTGAGAAAGTGATGTCTATCCTGGCGCCCTACAAGATGGCGTCGCTGGAGGTGAAGAAGGAAAAGACGGTCATCGAGATCGGCCCTCAGCGTTTCCCCTTAGGGGGAACCAGGGTCGGCGTGATAGCAGGACCCTGCGCGGTGGAGAATCGCGATCAGCTCTTGAGGACGGCCCAGGCGGTCAAAGACGCCGGATGTATCGGTCTCCGCGGCGGTGCGTATAAACCGCGGACGAGTCCGTACAGCTTCCAGGGTCTCGGCGAGGAGGGATTGAAGATACTCGCCGAGGCGCGGGATGCGACGGGACTTGCCGTTGTTACCGAAGTGATCGGCCTGGAGCAGATCGACGCGGTAGTGGAATACGCCGATGTGCTGCAGATCGGCGCCAGAAATATGCAGCATTATCCGCTGCTGGAGGCGGTGGGCAAGACGAACAAGCCGGTTATGCTCAAGCGCGGAATGAGTGCGCGGCTGGACGAGTTTCTGTTGGCCGCCGAGTACATAATCAACGGAGGCAATAAGCAGGTGATTCTGTGCGAGCGCGGGATACGGACGTTCGAGGAGTATGTTCGAAATACCCTGTGCCTAAGCGCCGTTGCCGAACTAAACGACAAGACGCATCTGCCCGTGATGATCGATCCCTCGCACGGGACAGGGCACGCACATCTGGTGCCCTCGATGAGCCGGGCCGCCGTCGCAGCCGGCGCCGACGGACTGCTGATCGAGTGCCATCCCGATCCGGAGCATGCCGCTTCCGACGGCGCACAGTCGATTACGCCGGAGATATTGACCGATTTGATGCAGAAGCTAAAACGAATAGCCCGGGCGATTGACCGCGATTTGTGAGCGAGTCGTCGTCTGTTAAGAGGTTCTAACAAAACCGGCGTTGTCATTTCGAGCGAAGCCGAGAAATCTATTATGACAGCTCCGCGAAGCGGTTAATTAGTGTCGAGTTGGGTTTTGTTAGAGTGTCTAAGCTTATGACATATTGAAAAAGGGATGTTTTCGGTGGATAAGATTGAACGCCAGGAAGAATTGAAGTCGCCCCGCCGGCGGGCGACGAGGCCGGGCTGTTATTTCTTTGCAGGCGGCGGCACGGGGGGGCATATCTACCCGGCGATTGCGATCGCACAAAAGATAAAGCGGCTTCAGCCGGAAGCGACGATCGTATTTTTCTGCAGCAACAGGGCGATTGATGCTCAAATCTTAGCGCCCGGCGAATTCGAATATGTCGCTCTGCCAGGGCGCGCTTTTTCAGCCCGGCCGGACAAGGCGGCGGCGTTCGGACTGTCGTTTGCCAGGAGTTACAGGATCGCCGCCCGGAAGATACGTTCGGTGATGCGCGACGCCGGAGAGACGACTCGTGCGGTGGTGATCGGCGCCGGAGGGTTTGCGTCGGCGCCGGCGGTGATTGCCGGCAGGCGGGCAGGCGCCGCGGTCGCCATAGTGAATGTCGATATCGTACCGGGCAAAGCCAACAGGCTGTTAGCAACTTTTGCGCAGAAAATTTTCGTGCAGTTTGCAGATACCGCCGAATCCTTCGGCAAGGCAAAAGACAGGACCGTCGTTGCAGGCTGTCCCCTGCGGGCCGGTTTCGAGTCCGCCGACGGCGCAAATGCGATCGCGCAGTTGGGGCTGGATGCGGCTAAAAAGACGCTCGTGGTGACCGGCGCCTCCAGCGGGTCGATGAATATCAATCAGGCGACAGCAACAGTGCTGCGACAATTGGACGCCTTTGCGCCAACATGGCAGGTGGTGCACCTGACTGGCGGAGCGGCGGATTTACGGAATCACCAGGCCCGGGGCGCTTCGGCGAAGATCGCCTGTCACATAGTGGATTATTACGACGACATGGCGAGTCTGCTTGCCGCGGCCGATCTGGTGGCCGGTCGCGCCGGGGCGGTGAGCGTCGCCGAATACGCAGCCGGCCGGACGCCGGCGATTTGCCTGCCGTATCCGTATCACAAAGACCGCCATCAGTACTTAAATGCCGCCAAACTGGTTGCCGCCGGCGCCGCGGTGATCGTAGATGACATACCGGACGACCCGAACGCAACGGCAAACGCGCTGGCCGAACAGCTAAAGACCCTCATGGCCGACGACAACAAACGCAATCAAATGGCCGCCGCCGCTGCCGCAGCAGCCAATACGACAGCCGCCGCGAAGATCGCCGCCATGATTGTCGCCTTGTCCGATTGAGGCGTATCGGTCCTCTATTTTCTGTTCTTTCAATTATCCGGCTTGAGATGGGCTTTTTTTACGCACTGTGTGAGGTATACGCGGCCGGTTGTGCGGCAAAGAGAGTTTTGAAAAAAGATGTTATAAGCCCGATGAGTTGTGCCGATAGCCATATTGAATGCAGACGGCGGTCCGTTTGCAGCAATTGCAATTGGGGGTAGAAGTGTTTTCCGGCGGGGGCCCTGGAATCGGTTGGTTGTTGGCGAAGTGAATTGAATTTTTATTTAGTTTTGTTTCGGGTAAATACTGAAATGAAAGGGGGCATGATTATGAACAGAATCTCAAAAGCTATCTGGATTGTGGTGTTGGCAGGGATGGTGATTGTGTTGGCGGGGTGTTACAGTTGCAGGTCGCACTGGAAAGCGAAGGGACGCCAGGTGCCGCCGGAGGTGGCGTACTCGATGTACTGGGACAAGGACTGCGTGCCTGTGCCGTTACCCGTGCCGCCGCCGCCGATTCCGTCGACGGAGTGTGGGCCTTACGTGGTTTCCCGGACGTACCCGACCACCGAGGCCGGTATGATCAAACTTGAAAAGACGATGCCGGATCAGGTTCAGATAAATGCTGAGTTTGATTACTCGATCAGAGTTACAAATCTGGCTGAAGTTGCGGTGGACGATGTCAAAGTTACCGAAAACACCGAGGGGAACTTCAAGTTCAACGAATCCGATCCGCCTGCGGACATACAGGGGAATCAATTGACATGGTCTATCGGTGCTCTTGCGCCGGGAGCGACACGCCAAATCCGGGTCTCAGGCAGTGCGATGTCGAATGATTGTGTGAAAAATTGTGCGAAGGTAAGCTATACGATCCCGGCCTGTGGTTTCATAAAGGTTGTCCAGCCGCTGCTTTACCTGGCGAAACTGGCGCCATCGAAAAAAAAGCTTTGCGATGATATCCCATTGACATATGTGGTGAAGAATCGGGGTACCGGCGACGCGACGAACGTGGAGATCATCGACGAACTGCAGGGCGAGCAGATGACCGCTGACGGCGGCAACAGAATTAACATCGCTGTGGGAACGCTAAAGCCCGGCGAGTCGAAGGAGTACACCGTCATGACCAGGGCAAGGAGTACGGGCGCCTTCTCCTCCAAGGCCATAGCAAGGGCCGACGCCGGATTGCGAGCCGAATCACGGCTTCCAACAACCGTTGTGACCCAGCCCGAACTGCAGATATCCAAGGCGGGGCCCGACAGAGAGTATCTCGGACGCAAGGTAAGTTACATCATTACCCTGAAGAACACGGGCGATTCGCCTGCCACAGAGACGGTTCTGGAAGATATGGTGCCTGCCGGCGCAACAAACATAGTCGTTTCCGACGGCGGAATTGTTGTCGGCGACAAGGTCATCTGGAACCTGGGCACAATAGGGAAAGGTCAATCCAGGGCCGTCTCGGTCGGCTACGTACCATCAACGGCGGGCGCCTACACCACCAGGGCGACGGCCAGGGCCATATGTGCTGAGGGCGTAACGGTGTCGGCCGATACCAACATCGAGGGTATCGCCGCAATCCTCCTTGAGGTCGTGGATTTGTCAGACCCAATCGAGGTCGGCGAAAACGAGACCTATCTGATCACGGTGACCAACCAGGGCACCAAAGCCGATACGAATATCCGCATCAACTGCTTCCTCGAAAAAACGATGAAGTTTGTTTCGGCATCGGGCCAAACCCAGACGCGGGTGTCGGACGGCAAAATCGTGTTCCAGCCGCTCGATGTGCTTGAACCGGGCGAAAAGGCGACATGGAAGGTCGTGGTCCGGGCGACCTACTCCGGCGATGTCAGGTTCCGCGTTACAATGGACAGCGATCAGTTGACCAGAAATGTCGAAGAAACAGAAGCAACAAACTTCTACGAGTAAATAAAGGGGCAACTGTCGGCGGGGCCGTGACCGGGCAAAAAATGTCCGTCCACGGCCCT
>Ga0180301_10004588_pt1 | contig 10663 bp, 7 predicted proteins | sample GuaBasSediGuay16_FD_121797 | JGI IMG/M metagenome (GOLD analysis project Ga0180301, IMG submission 121797) | Subseafloor sediment microbial communities from Guaymas Basin, Gulf of California, Mexico - Guay16, Core 4569-2, 12-15 cm | ecosystem: Environmental > Aquatic > Marine > Hydrothermal... | reverse complement strand
TAAAAATCGAGTGTATTAGCCCCCGCATAGCCCGGCAGCCACGGCGAATCGACGATCAAGGCGACCATTGTCTTGCCGGCGGCCTTGCCGCGGACAATTCGTTCAAACTCAGACAATGTTTGCGGATAATCGGACATGGAGCCAGGACTCAATGACAAATCACATTACGGAGCAGTGCTGATGAGACCAAGTTTCTCCGGCAGCCACATCGACAGCGGCTCGGCATACGTACAAATCAGCAGCACAACAACCATCGACACAAAAAACGGCAGGATATGCCTTATCACCTTGCTGACCGTGGTCTCGGCAATGCCGCAGCCTAAGAAAAGGCACGTCCCCACCGGCGGCGTGCAAAGGCCGATACAGAGGTTCATAATCATAATGATACCGAAGTGAAGCGGGTCCACTCCGAATTTCGCGACAATCGGAAGGAATATCGGCGTAAAGATCAGCACCGCCGGCGTCATATCCATAAATGTTCCGACCGCCAGCAGCATGAGATTAATGATCAGCAGCAGCACCCACTTTGTCTCGGTCAGGCCCAGCAGAAAGGCGCTTACATTTTGAGGAACATTCTGATTGGCCAGCACCCAACTCATCGCCATAGACGTTGCGACAAGCATCATAACCACCGCGGTCGTTACCGCCGACTGCAGGATGATGGCGGGCAGATCCCGGAACTTGACCTCGCGATACAAAAAGACCGAAAGAAGAAACGAATAAACAACCGCTATCGCCGACGCCTCAGTCGCCGTAAAGACGCCCGCAAGGATGCCGCCTAATACAATGACAATCAGCATCAGCGCCGGTATCGCCTGGACAAATTTGATAAATCCAAGCCATGAAACCTTCCTGCCGTACCAGATGACAAGGCCTATGACCAACAGTGAGTAAAGGACAAGGACAAGACTCATCGTCGCAAGTTTGCCGGCGGCATACACGCCGGCGACAAGAAATCCGCGCATGAAAATAACAGGCACAAAACCAAGCCCCAGAAGCCCGGCGACAATGGTTTTGGCCTCCGGCGATTTGCCGGTGAACTTCAGATACAGGTTGACGGCAAACATTGCAGCGATAAGAACGCCGGCGGCGACAAGTATTGCGGTCTTGACGGTCGCCAGATCCGCCTGCAGGTCGGCATTGCTTTGCGCCTGCTCGATAACGTCCTCAGCGACGCTAAATCGCCCCTTGACAATCAACAGTACAATCGGCACGCCCACACACACGACAGCGCCAATCAGGCGTATGATGATCTCCCTGAACTTGAACATTTCCTCATTGCCGTACTTCTGCCTGGCGGCTATGACGCCTGCGACAAGCATCAGTCCCAATCCCACCAATATCCCGGGGATCACGCCGGCCATGAAGATCGCCGCGACCGAGCATGCCCCGCCCGTCGCCAGCGCGTAGACGATCATCACGTTGCTCGGCGGAATCAGCAGCCCCGTCGTGGCGGCCGTAACACTGATCGACGTATTGAAGTCGCGGTGGTAACCCATCTTGTTCATCAGCGGGACCATGAACCCGCCTACCGATGAAACCGCCGCCGCCGCCGAACCCGATATCGAGCCGAACAGCATGCAGGTGAAAATGTTTACAAAGGCAAGCCCGCCCCGAAAGCCGCCGACCAGCACATTGGCGAAGTCAATAAGCCGGCGGGCGATTCCGCCATGCCCCATGAACAGGCCCGACAGGATGAAGAAGGGAATCGCCAGAAGCGAAAAACTGTCGATGCCCGTCGCCATCTGCTGCGAAATGAACATCATCGGCCGGTATATCTCGTCCGTGCCGATAACGAGCACGCTCAATATCGTCGCGATACCCATGCAAAACGCCACCGGGACATTCAGCAGCAGCAAAATGATAAATGTCAAAACCAAGACGATTATCGCAGCGGACATTTACATTTCCTCAACAGGTTCCATACGTTTGTTAATACTACATCGCGATTATTACAAAATCACGCTGAATTCCTGAGCACTAAATCCTAACCACTAAATCCTAAGCACTAAATCCTAAACTCTAAACAATATCGAATTACCAAAATCCAAATTTTCAAAACAAAACGGCTTCTCCGTTTGTCAGGTGTTTTGAGTTTTTGTCATTGTAATTTTGAATTTGTTGAGTATTTAGATATCAGGATTTAGGATTTTACAAAAACAGGTCATCTTCTCAGTAAACAACAAGTTACAGTCGCCGATACAATCTCAAACAGCGCCGTAGTTTTAATCGGCCGCCTGAGTCGCCTCCGTGCCCGGATGCGGCCCGTCCGGACGATGCTTCACCAGCGCAATGATCTTGGCGATCATCAGTTCGATACTGTATATAGTCAGAAAGAATCCGCTGATCGGAAGCACCAGATACACATACCCCATCTGAATACGCATCGCAGGAGAAGGCTGGCCCAGGTCCAGGAAATCCAGCACGAGCTGAATGCCGCCGATCAGCATCACCGTCAGCGAAAAGGCGCCGATAAGGAAAAATACAACTACTTCTGTGTACAGGCGTTTGCGGGTTGCAAGCTTGCCGACAAAGTAATCGATTCCCAGGTGAGCCCCACGATACAGGGCGACGCCGGCGCCCAACATACCCACCCAGATCATGAGGTAAGTCGCCAGTTCTTCGGTCCACTGACTGGGATCCTTCATGACGAACCGCGTGAAGACCTGCCAGATCACATCCAGCACCAGAACGGTCATGACTATTGTCAGCAGTATCTCAAGCGACCGGTCCAGGATTTTCTTTATCCTGCCGAACATCTGCTACCGTACCTCGCCGATTCGCTTGACCAGATCGCCGATGCTCGTTCCCTCGTACTCCTTGAGCATACCTTCGACCGCTTTTCTAAACGGCGCCTTGTCGGGCTTGATGATTTTGACGCCGGCCTTTTGAATTTCATTCATGGACTTCTTCTCAAACTCCGCCCAGAGCTTACGCTGGAATGTAACCGATTCGTCAACGGCATCCTGGAGAATTTTCTGCTGGGCGGCGGAAAGCTGTTTCCACACCCTCGTGCTGATCAGCAGGATATCCGGCGGCCTGGTATGCTCATCGAGCGTATAGTACTTGCAGATTTCGTAATGCTTGGAAGTGTACAGACTGGGCGGATTGTTTTCGGCGCCGTCCACGACACCCTGCTGCAGCGAAGTATAAAGCTCACCCCATGCAATCGGCGTCGCCGAGGCGCCCATCGCATCGACAAGCTGCATCGCAACGGGGCTTTGCTGAACGCGTATCTTCAGGCCCGCAAGGTCCGCCGGAGAATTTACTTCTTTTTTCACCGTATAAAAGCTGCGCGCCCCGGCGTCGTAGAAACACAGCCCCTTGAGACGTTTGGCCTCGCCGGCGGCTAACAGTTCTTTGCCGACGTCGCTCAGGAGGACCTTCCAGTAATGATCCTTGTCGCGGAACACGTAGGGCAGACCCAACACCTTCATCTCTTTGACAAAGGTCTCCATCGGCGACGACGATGTCTTGGTCATGGCAAGGGCGCCCATCTGGAGCCTTTCAAGACACTCCTTCTCCGTGCCCAACTGCTCGCTCGGATAGATGTCGACCTTCATTTTCCCGCCCGATTTCTCAGCGACGAGATCGGCCATGTACTCCATGGCTTTGTGTACGGGATGGTCCGTGGGAAGCCCGTGCGCCAGCTTCAGAACTTTGACCTTGGCCTGGCCTTCGCCATTTTCGCCGTCGCCGGCGGGTTTCTTCCCACATCCGGAAAACACCACCGCACTAACCACGAAAGCCGCCAGACATATAATGATGCGTCGCTTCATAATTACACCTCAATTAACAGTAATACCGCCAAATAATGCCAAAACCTTCGGATTCTTCCGCAGAACCCGAAACGGGGGTGAGCAGAATATAGTACATCGCCGCACAAATGGCAAATACTTTTTTTGCCGGTCTGATTTCAGGGGTAAACCGGTATCGGGCGGCAGGTTGGCGGCTATATGCGGACAGAATCGAAATCCATCGCGTCCTGCGATTAATAATCTCTTGACATGGGATGCCTTTTGCCCTAAAGTCCGGCAAAAATAATAACATTTATGAGCTAATCCGTATTCAAAGCCAGGAGGAACACTCATGAAATGTCCCGTGTGCAAAAAGGGCTCACTCGAGAGTGAAGATGTTATCGAAAATCTCAAAACCAAGGCGTGCCGACTGTGCGGCGGCCGCTGGATACAATCCTTTCAATACTGGAAATGGCTCGACAGGCACGGACAAACATTGCAGGAATTACCCGCTGCCGAGGTTACAGAGCTGCCCCTCGACGATTCGCCCGCCGGCAAACTCTGTCCCGAGTGCGGCCACTTCCTGACGCAAAGAAAGGTCGGCCACGGCGCCGACTTCCACCTGGACCGCTGCAACTGCTGCGGAGGAATCTGGTTCGACAAAAACGAGTGGGAGACACTCCACAGCAGAAACCTGCACGACAAAGTGCATTTCGTCTTCAGCGCCGCATGGCAGAAACAAGTCCGGGACGAAGAGTCAAGTGAGACCTTCGAAAAAAGAATACAATCCATCCTCGGCCCGGACGACTACGAAAAACTCAAACAAACAGCCGCATGGATCAACTCCCACCCGCAGAAGAACACCATCCTAAGCTACATGATGAACTGGAAACCTTGAATTTTTGAGATCAATTTGATACTCTATTGGAAAAGAGGCTCAGCGGCGATGCATCGGGATAGCTGAGCTAAGATATATACAGGTAAAGGAAAAAATTATGCGAAAGATGTCATGGTTATGTATAACTGTTTTAGCGGCTGCCTTTTCAGCAGGTAGCGCTGCGAGCGGTCAAAAAAAAGTTGCCGTGCCGGCAATAACCTACTCTCTGAGCGATGATTGTCTGCTTGATAAGATCTACGGCTCATTATACGGTAAGTGCATCGGCCTGGCCCTTGCACAGCCGGTGGAAGGTTTGCCCAGGTCGGAGATCGAGAAAAAAGCGCGCGCGGCGGATTTTTATCCGGTGACCTATTACTTCCCTGCGAATTTTGATGCCCGTCATCATAGGAAATTCCTCATCGACAAGCTCGACGGAGCGCCGCCCAATGATGACACTACCTTGATGATGGCTTCGCTGCTGACCTTGCGGGACAAAGGTGTTGACATTAGCTCCCGCGATATCGCCGAATCATGGCTTAAATATGTTCGCAGCGGATGTACAGCCGAGGGGATAGGTCTGGCCAATCTCAAAAAAGGTATCTGGCCGCCGGAGTCCGCTATCGTCGATAACCCCTACCGCCAGTGGATCGGGGCTCAGATGAAGGCTGAGATATGGGGAATGATCGCCCCGGCAAGCCCCAGGGTGGCTGCCAAATATGCCGAACAGGACGCCATGGTTACGCACGTTCGTAACGGTATTTATGGTGCACAGTATATTGCTGCGGCGGTGAGTATTGCCATGACCGAAAACGACCCACGGGCTATTGTTCAAAAATCGCTTCGGGTGATTCCTGCGAATTCGGAGTACGCCCGTTGTATCAAAGACGTACTGGCTTGTTATGACGATGGCAAAACCTGGCGGCAGGCGTGGCAGGTTTTGGACGACCGCTACGCTTACAACGACGACGGCGCCCGCAACGGGAAATTTGTTGAGGAAAAATATAATACCGGCAAGGGATTGTATAAATGGGGCAACTGGCGTTGGGTTCATGTGGTGCCTAACGGCGGTGTTTGTGCGATCGGTATTCTTTACGGTGAGGGTGATTTTAGCAAGTCGGTTTGCATCGCCACCATGTGCGGTTACGACGCCGACTGCAACGCGGGCAGCGTTGGCGGTGTCATCGGAGCGATGATCGGCGAAAGCAACATTCCGGAAAAATGGAAAAAACCCATCCACGACGATTTCGCCCCTGGTCTTGAAGCTCTGCCTAAGACGGTTAAACTGTCTGAGCTGGCTAAAGAAATAGCCGGGTATGCAAAGCAGGTTCAAGCTTTACAGAAACGTAATGTGATTTCCCAGGATTTACAACCACCCGTCCGTGCAATTACAAAGGGACCGAACTTTCACTGATTCGGCTACTACGACAAGTATCAATTCGATCCGCATGATCGATACGTACTTGGGATGGAGGTCGATTTTGAGCACCGCTTACCTACATCAGCCCCGATGGCAAGCTCGCGTTGTGCGAGGACTTCAGCCGCATCTGGAACTTCCGCGCCGGCTACGGCTATGCATCTGTCATGGAACCCGGACGGAACGCGTTTCCTGATGTTCAACCGCAGGGAGCGGTCTCTTCCATACTGCCCCTTATACTCAATTCGCCCGGATGCCGTACTTTGCATCGAATTTAGCGTATCGTCGACACGCATCCTTTTGAACATTGCTGTTTTGGCCTGTATTATACGAGGCCCTGATCCAGCATCGCATCGGCGACTTTTACGAAGCCCGCGATATTTGCGCCCATGACGTAGTTTCCGGGGTCGCCGTACTCTTTTGCTGCATCGAAGCACTGCTTGTGAATGGATATCATGATGTTATGGAGCTTCTCGTCGACCTCTTGGCGTGTCCAACTGAGACGCATCGAATTCTGCGACATTTCCAGGCCGGATGTTGCTACGCCGCCTGCGTTTGCGGCTTTGCCGGGGCCGTACAGTATCTTGGCGCCGAGGAACTGCTCGATTGCTTCCGGTGTGCTGGGCATGTTTGCACCCTCTGAAACAACGAAACAACCGTTTTTGAGCAGTGTCTTTGCGTCGTCTTCATTGATTTCGTTCTGGGTGGCGCTTGGGAAAGCACAATCGCACTTGACGCCCCAAGGTGTCTTGCCCGCCACGTACTCGACGCCGTACTTGTCTGCGTATTCCTTGATTCGGCCGCGTTTTACGTTCTTCAATTCCAGTACGAAAGCGAGCTTTTCGGCATCGACTCCGTCCGGGTCATGGATAAATCCGCTGGAGTCGGACAGGGTTACCGCCTTGGCGCCGAGGGCGTTGAGTTTTTCAACGGTATACTGGGCGACGTTACCAGATCCGGAAACGGTGCAGATTTTTCCCTCGAAGCTGTCATTGCGGGTCTTGAGCATTTCTTCGGCGAAGTAAACAGCACCGTAACCCGTCGCCTCCGGGCGAATGAGCGAACCGCCCCAGTTAAGGGCTTTTCCCGTAAGGATTCCGGCAAACTCATTGCGGATACGTTTGTATTGGCCGAACATAAAGCCGATTTCACGTCCGCCGACACCGATGTCGCCTGCCGGAATGTCCGTGTTCGGGCCGACATGACGACACAGTTCGGTCATGAAACTCTGGCAGAAACGCATGACTTCGTTGTCGGTCTTGCCCTTGGGGTCGAAGTCCGAACCGCCTTTACCGCCGCCCATGGGCAGAGTGGTAAGGGAGTTCTTGAAAACCTGTTCGAATCCGAGGAATTTGAGGATACTTGCGTTGACTGTGGGGTGTAATCTGAGGCCGCCCTTATATGGTCCAAGGGCGCTGTTGAACTCAAAGCGGAATCCACGGTTGACCTGGAACCGGCCCTTGTCGTCCTGCCAGGGAACGCGGAACATGATCTGGCGTTCGGGTTCGACGATTCTGTCAAGGATCCTGGCTTCGACGTATTCAGGATGCCTGTCGATGACAGGTCCCAGCGAGTCGAGAACTTCCTTAACTGCCTGCTGGAATTCTGGTTCACCTGCATTACGCTTGCAAACTTGTTCATAAACTGCGTTAATAGTGTCGTTGGCGCCCATTGTGGAGGTCTCCATTAGAAATTCAATTATTGTGAGTATTAATACGATAACGACTACAGAACCGTATTATTGCATATTTTTGGACTATTACAAGGGGCAAAAGGCTAATACATTACATCAGGACAGCTTATAGTGCAGGAAAGAATGCGTACCATGGTGCACAATCGGTGTAGTTCAGCGACGTTTTGGTATGCCTTGAACCTGACCATCCCTTACAGGATATTGATAGTTGGACGGGTAGAGCTTTGGGGCTTATACTCAAGACTAAAAAGCGGCAAAAGACATCGCGGTAAGAGAGGTTAGTTTATGGAAGCATGGGCAAGCACCGGATTGAAGGGCCTTGATGAAATACTCTGCGGCTTGAACAGAGGTGATAACATTGTATGGCAGGTCGACAGTATTGAAGATTATTGCCACTTTGTCCGTCCCTATATAAGAAAGGCGATTGCCGACGGGCGCAATGTTGTTTACATGAGGTTCGCAATGCATGAGCCTCTTGTCGAAGAGCAACCCGCCATCACGACCTATCGGTTGGATTCGACCAGCGGTTTTGAGGCCTTTTCAACTCAAGTGCACACTATAATCTCTCAGGAAGGACCTGAAACTTATTACCTCTTCGACTGCCTTTCCGACCTGCAATTTGCATGGGCGACCGATATGATGATTGACAATTTTTTCATGGTCACCTGCCCTTACCTTTTCGATCTGGACACCATTACCTACTTTGCAATACTGCGCAACCATCATTCATTCAAAACTATCGCCCGCATTCGCGCAACGACACAGTTGTTGTTGGATGTCTATGATTTCGAGGGCGCCTTTTATGTTCATCCGCTGAAAGTCTGGCAGCGTTATTCTCCGACGATGTTTCTTCCGCACCTGCAAAAAGCCGAGAGCTTTTCGCCGATTATCAGCAGTGTCGACGCAAGTAATCTGTTCTCGCATATTGCAGGCAAAGGTCTGGATGGTTCTGCAAGAATGATGGATTACTGGGACCGTCTTTTCATGAAGGCCGAGAGCCTGCTGGCCGCACCTGAGGAGTCCGAAGAAGTTAGAGGGATCGTCGAACAACTTTGCAGGATAATGGTTGGACGTGAGAAAAGGATTTGGGAACTGGCGCAGAGCAGCTTTTCTCTGCAGGATCTCATAAATATCAAGAACAGATTGATAGGAAGTGGATTTATCGGCGGTAAGGCGGCAGGAATGCTTTTGGCCCAGAAGATACTGTCGTCGGACAGTTCTTTTGACTGGAGCCGGCAAATGGAGCCGCATGACTCGTTTTATGTGGGTTCGGACGTTTTCTACAGCTACATTATAGAGAACGGCTGGTGGAAGCAGCTCATGGAGCACAAAACAAAAGAGGGTTACTTCAAATCAGCTCCCGGGATGAAAGAAAACCTGCTGAAGGGTAAGTTTCCCGGAGAGATACGCGAACGATTTCAGGAAATGATAGAGTACTTCGGCCAATCGCCCATTATCGTACGCTCCAGCAGCCTGCTGGAAGATTCTTTTGGTAATGCCTTCGCCGGCAAATATGAAAGCATATTCCTGGTCAACCAGGGCGGCCCCGAAAGCCGTTACCGGGAATTCGAAGATGCCGTCCGAAGGGTTTATGCCAGCACGATGGATGAAGACGCTTTGATGTACCGCTTAAAAAGAGGTTTGGACGAACATGACGAGCAGATGGCGCTTCTGGTTCAGCGGGTGTCGGGCTCCTATAAGAGGCACTACTTTTTCCCGGACCTTGCAGGAGTAGGCGTATCGCACAATACTTTTGTATGGAAGCCGCACCTGGATCCCAAAGCGGGCATGTTGCGATTGGTCTTTGGCCTGGGCACAAGAGCGGTAGATCGCGTTGAGAACGACTATCCGCAGACAATCGCACTGGATGAGCCTTTACTCAGGCCCTGGTCGACGAGCGAGGACGCCACGAAGTTCTCGCAACATCATGTTGACCTTTTGGACACTAAGGAAAACAGCGAAAAAACAATCAGCATGTCGCAAATCCTTGAAGACGACCTCGACATAAGATTAGATCTTATAGCAACGCGGGACTACAAAACAGAGCGGAAGATGAAGGAAATGGGCATGAAGGGATGGGAGACGTGGGCGCTGACGTTTAAGAAACTCCTGTCTGAAACAGAATTCACTCGCACCATGCAAAGAATGCTTAAGACTCTGGAAAGCTATTACCAATACCCGGTTGATATAGAATTTACCGCCAACTTTACCGATGGGGACGAGTTCAAGATCAACCTTCTCCAATGCCGGCCATTGCAAACCAGGGGACTGAGGCCAGGCGTGCATATCCCCGATAACGTCGAAGCAGAAAAGATTCTTTTTGAATCCTGCGGATATACAATGGGAGGCAGCATTTCCCAATCCATCAAGAGAATAATCTATGTGGAGCCCGAAGCCTATATAGAGCGGACTTTGTCGGACAAATATGACATTGCCCGCCTGGTGGGAAACTTGAACGGGCAAATAGCCGACAGAGAGGCAACGCCGACTATTCTGATCGGGCCCGGCAGATGGGGCACCACAACACCCAGCCTGGGGGTGCCGGTCAGTTTTTCTGAGATAAACAATGTGGTTGTATTGGTGGAGGTTGCTTACGAAGGCGCCAATTTGATGCCGGATCTGTCTTTTGGCACACACTTTTTTCAGGATCTCGTCGAAGGTGACATTTTCTATATAGCTCTTTTTCCAAAAAATGCGGAAGTGACGTTCAATAGAAAATTGTTCTCGCAAATGCCAAACAAGTTGACGGATTTTGCGCCCCAAAGCGCCAAATACGCCGATGTTGTCAAGGTGTATGAGATCGAGCACAAGCAACTGGAAATCATGTGCGACATATTATCCCAAAGAGTCGTTTGCATGTTCATGTGAAAAACATTTGTGCGTGCAATTAGTGCTTAGTTTCAGTAAAAAACTCACGGCCTGCCTGCTGATCTGATTCCGGC
>Ga0180301_10004587_pt1 | contig 10664 bp, 5 predicted proteins | sample GuaBasSediGuay16_FD_121797 | JGI IMG/M metagenome (GOLD analysis project Ga0180301, IMG submission 121797) | Subseafloor sediment microbial communities from Guaymas Basin, Gulf of California, Mexico - Guay16, Core 4569-2, 12-15 cm | ecosystem: Environmental > Aquatic > Marine > Hydrothermal... | reverse complement strand
GTGCGATCTCCGTCGGTTCAACGAGGAGTTTTTCGAGCGATTGCGACACGTCGTCAAACGGGCCGAGCAGTTGGGGATTATCTGTCAGGTCTGCCTTTTTGATCGGTGTGGTCTGTCAATCGGTGATCGACATGCGTGGCAGAATAATCCCTATAACGCCGAGTGCAATGTCAACGGGCTGCTCAAAGGCAACAACGGAGGGTATCCGCCATTCTGTTGCGTCGAGGGGCTGATTGCCGAAATCAACGCCGCCTATATCAAAAAAGTCGTAGAGACCATAGGCGATTGCGACAATGTGCTTTACGAGATCATGAATGAGCCTTATGGGCAACTTGGCGATCTGGCGAAATGGCACGCGTGGGTTGCACGGCAGTTGCGTAAGAATCTCCAGGGTCGGCCCGGCAGCAAAGTAATTTCCTCGACAGGCCCCTATGATGACGAGCAAATCGATGTATTTTCCATGCACAAGGCCGGAAGCGCCCGACATGTAGCTGCAACTGTCAAGCAAAGTAAAGAACTGAACAAGCCGATCATCCTTTCGGACGACGGAGACATGCAATGTATGTATAATCCGGAGGTAACACAGTTTTCAGCCAAACGTGCTCTCGAACTGGATCAGCACTTCGAGCATCTTGAGTTCAGTATTGCCAACCAGCGAGAAATTGAAAATCGCCGGGCCAGCTACTATTACCAGCTACCGGGGCTTTGTCAGTTGAATCGGCGGAATCTGTCCCGGCTGTCGGTGCCGCTGATTTTGCGTCCGTACGTGAGCAGCGTTTCGGTGTGCAAGACTTCGGCTGGGGGTGTTTTTTCGGCGAAGATTGAAAATGCCAAGAAGATTCAGCGAATTGTCGGCGAGCAAAGCAGCGACGGTGGTCGAACATGGTCGCAACTGCCCGTGGACATTTATAACGACACTATCAAATCAAAAGCCTTTTCTATCGGCAATGATATCCGGACTCTGGTTCGTATAGTGTGCTTTGACAAGCAGTCACGTCGCTGGGCGGGACCGATTTATGCGAGCGTGCCTGCCAACAGATGGGCGGTACAACTGGGCACCGAGATCATTGAAAACGGAATATTCAGAGTTCGGCCCAATGCGCCGGATGGGGTGGTTGAGCCGGCAATACTCGGTGGTAAGGCCTGTTATCGCGTTGCCCCGGATAAGCGCGGCAAGTACGCCTATTTTCGCCTTGAAGATTCGTTTCCGCGTGGGCAAATCTCTGGACCGGTGACAATCAAGGTCGAATACTTCGATGAGACGACCGACTCCCGACTCATTCTGGAATATGACGGCAGGTCCGGTCCGTACACGACCGCCGCACCCGTGTCGCTCGAAGGTTCGGGGACGTGGAAGTCCACTTCTTTTATCGTTCAAGATGCGAGCTTTAAGGGAAGACAGAACGATGGGGCCGACTTCAGATTTTCGTTAGAGAATTCCAAGACGCCGATGGCTCTACATTCGGTGAGCATTCACTATTCCGAAGGTGTCCAGGTGTCCGGTACCTTTTCCGGGCCGGTGTCGCTGTAGCCGCTCATCATGATGAACGTCTGCGTGACGTTGAACGCGCCCGGCGCGGTCAGGCCGTGGCCACCGGTTTCGCCCCAGCCGATGAAACCCTGATGATACTGAGGCCAGCCGGCGGGCTCGTGGCGAATTTCGGGGGACACCTTACTTATTTCTGTGCTGAATTGCGTATGGTGTCCCCAGATTTAAGCCAGGCGAAGGGAAAGGGGGCTGTGCAGATATTGAATAATGGGGACGAATAATGGGGATGGTCACCTATCACAGGTCGTGACATCGCATTTGGATTGTACTTGTTTCCATCACGCTTTCGTGGGGGTTCGGAAGATGGCTCGGTTTAGGGGGCCGTAGGGGGGGAAGCTTCGTTTGGCGGTGGATATCTGCAGAAATTCCGGGGATACCCTACTTGTTTCTGTGTTGAATTGAGTATGGTGCGGATGAAGTCCCCCCAGTTCCCATTGACAAATCGCTCTTTACGTGATACCGTGCAACTATAGCGTAAGAGAATTCCACATGAGTGTTGTTCATTTGTCGTGCTGATGAGTCAAGACCGCCACGCATAGGAATATGCAGCAGCGAGTTGCTTTTATCGAGGGGATGATGAAAAGGTGCATCCGGTTTTCCATTTTTGCCTTCCTGGTCGTGCTTTTGGGGCATTGCGGCGTGGCTTTTGGCGAACTGCAGGTCCATCTCACATTGGATGGCGACCTGACGGATTCTGCCGGCGGCGACCACAATGGGACGCTGCTGGACGGTTCGAGAGGCAGTCACCAGTATGTCCCGGGCAAGCTTGGCGATGCGCTGGACCTTCAGAATGGGGACTACACCACCGGTGGAGACGGCGTCTCAATTCGATATACCCTGACGGATTCCGGGACGGTGGCCTTGTGGTACAAACCGAGACGCATCTACAATTACAACACGATATACGACAACTCGACACATCAGGACGACTGGGAATGCTGGATTTATCAGGACGGACATCTCCGGACCCGAGTTGAAAGTGATACGGCCGTCACCGCTGATCTCGCTTCACTCTCATCGGGCGGAGATCTGCGGGACCAATGGTTTCACGTAGCGGTCATGTGGAACCGGACAGGCATCGGCACGGTTGACACCCAACTGTACGTGAACGGCGTTTTGCAGGACACCAACAGCGGCACGTGGGTACGGCCGGGCAATACCTTCTTCCTGGGCGGCGGACACAACGGGAATGATTTTGGCGACGGAACGTGGGACGATCTGCGGATCTACGACCACGTCCTTTCCGATGCGGAAGTCCGGTCGCTGGCGATGCGAGGATTGATTGTCGAACCGGCCCTGATTCAATTGACGGAGAATCAGACGGCCATCTACAGCGTGGTCCTGGACTACCTGGAAGACTACGAACCCCTAAGTGACGTATACGTGTCCATTGCAGCCGATGATCATCTGTCGATCAACGGTCTCGCTGCAGGCGAGGTGGAAACGCTGGTCTTCCAACGGAGGAGCTATCTGATTCCGCAAACGGTCCAGGTGACGGCTGTCGATGACTCCATAAATACCGGCAACAGGAATGTGACGGTAACGCACAGCATCACAAGCGCGGACGCCTATTGGGACAGCATGCAGGACGTTACGTTGAATGTCTTTGTGGTGGAAGACGATTTGGCCTGTGGTGACTGGGGCTATATGGAAATGGATTTCAATCGAGATTGCTACGTTGACTCGAGGGATTTGGCCCGTTTCGCCGAGCAATGGATGGCCTGTACGGACCCTTCGGGGCCGATGTGTCAGTACCTTCGTCGCGTCGCCATCGTGGCTCATCGTGGCTATTCGGCCGCCGCTCCGGAAAATACGATAGCCTCATGCAACAGCGCCCGGGGCTTCGCCGATTGGGTTGAATTTGATGTGCGCGTGGCGTTGGATAACCAACTGATTCTGATGCACGACGGGACGGTCGATCGTACGACCAATGGGAGCGGAGACGTCGGAACCATGACCTTGGCCGAATTGAGACAACTGGATGCCGGGGGCTGGTTCTCTCCGAGTTTCTCCGGCGAGCTTGTCCCGCTGATGAGTGAGGCCGTCCTGGCGACCATGCCTGATATGCGGCCTTTCATCGAGCGAAAGACGGGATCGGCGGCTATGTATGTCGATCTCATTCGTGCCTTGAGGATAGAACACCAGGCGGTTGTCATTGCGTTCGACTGGAACTTCCTGGAAGAGCTGGAAGCGCTGTTGCCCGCTGTCCGAACAGGGGCACTGGGGTCGGAAGCGTTGACGCCGACCGAGATTCAGGCCATTCAATCGCGTGGCATCGACTTTATCGACTGGGCCCATGGCACCGTTACTGCGGAAACCGTCGACCTGGTTCATGCCTACGGTATGGAATTGCATGTTTGGACCGTCAACGACGCCGACAGAATGCAAGCGCTGATTGACTCGGGCATCGACGGAATCACCACGGACGATCCCCAACTGGCACGAGAGCTCCTCCGAGCACAATAGCGCCCTACTGCATATCGGTGACGAACTCGTTCCATTCAGCCCCGTCACTCAGCGCCTTGCGGAGCCAATGCAATGGAGGTCTTCATAAGATAACTGCAGGTGCAGCGATCGGTGGCGTCAGGCATCAGCACGAGCCCCTCGGCCACGATCGCGTTGATCCAGCACCCCGGACGCACGGGGCCGTAGTTCTCCACGGCCGAACCGCTCAACAGATCCGTATATCCCAATGTCCCCGACCGATACAGCAGCAGATGGGTCGAACCCGTCATCGGGCCGCAGCCGCCCGGCTGACGATCCTTGAGTTCAAAATCCACATTACGTATGCCGGTGAGCAGATCGAAGGCGTGCGGCTGCGCATAAATCGTCAAGTCGTTGATGATAGGGCGGGATATGTAACGCGCTGCTGTGTCCCAGAGGCGTTTCCCGTCTGACGCGCGGAATCCGGTGAGCCGGTCGCCTTTCTCCGAGGGCAGTTGAAACGAACGCTGCGAATACTGATACCCCATGACCAGGACATTGTGCTTCGAACTCACCGCGAGCGTCGTACCGTAGACGTCCTCGTCTTTTTCCCACAGAGTCTCGCCTGTGCGGGCGTCGAGGCACAGCAGGTGCCCGTCTGTGGGTTCCTTGGCCTGCGGCATGGCTGCGTGTTTGTCCCTTTCCTTATCTGGAAGGTCAACGGTCGCCTTGGATTTGTCGATCAAATAGACCTTGCCATCACAGACAGCGATGGCGTTGTGGCGTATCGATTTACGGGCCTCATACACCCACCGGGCCTGGCCCGTCTCGGTATCCAAAGCAAACAGACTCCGCGACTGGGTCAGCAAATTCTCCATATTCGAGACGTTCCTGAAAAGCTGCCGGACAACGTACGTCTGGTCCGCGATCGTGCCGTAGAGAATGCCTTCACTCCAGGCAATATAGCCCCACACGCCATCTTTATCCGGAACCGTATACTCGCGCAGGAGTGTGCCGGTCTTCATGTCGATGCGAAGGCATCTGCCGCCTTGCCGAACGAATACGCTGTCATCCCCGAGGCACATGTTGCTTCCCGTGCCGGCCGTTCCCACGAGATGTTCCTGATCGTAGGCATCGAGCACGTTCTCCATGGTGTAGGACCAAAGCCGACGTCCGGTGAAAGCGTCCACGGCGAGCAGGCCGTCAATCGCTTCGACAATCATGATTCCGTTCCTGCACAACGGCGAAGGACCACGCCCATGCCGGCTCGGCATTCGCACACCGAAGTCTGTGAACCAACGCATCTTCAGTGGACTTCGCGCCAAGTCGTCCGAAGAACACAAGGTGTTGGCGGCATCGGCATACTGATGTGTCCATTCGCCCGTGCCTGCAGGCATCCGACCCGCCGTCCGCTTCAGATTACCGGGTCTGCCAATCAGCGCTACGCCGCGATGCGGGTGGAGCAGTCGACGGACTTCTTCTGCCGCCGTCACATGCGCCCCCTCGGTCAACGAGCGCGCCGAAACAACGAGGCTTGCGAATTGTGGGGGCAAACCGGTCTGGGCAGGATCCCGCTCCAGAACAGTCACACGGGTGCCGTACAACCCGGCCTGGCTGAGCTTCTTGCGGGCCACAGCTACTTGATGCGGATCCTTATCGACGGCAATGATGTGGAGTTGACTTGCCTTGGCCAGGGCGCAGGCCAGACGGCCATCCGCGCACGCAAGATCAACACAATAGCCATCGGTGAGGTCCGCCGTCTTGAGAATCTCCCGGGCCATCTCATGATACGGTCCCCTGGTCCGATCCGTCGCCACATCCGGCTGGATTGGGCGAATCGAGACTCCGACCCGAGAATGTTCAGCCCCCACAAAGCAGTAGATCGTGCCCTTGTCAGTGGCGACGTATAACGCCCGGTTCGCAACAGCCAGGCCGAGGGCCACGCCGTCGAGTTTGGCTGACGTCACAACGGCCTTCGAATCCATGTCCACCGTGACGATCTTGCTGTTGAGCGTGCCGGCTACGACCGTGCGTCCCGCGACGACCAGAGCCGGGTCCGGGACCTGGAGTGCTCGCGGCCAATCTGACGTCTCGTTTGAAGCGCTCTCACGCACGATCGATGCGCCCACCGGATCCGAACAGGAGACACTCCACGCAATGTCGTCGAGAGACAACTTACGGACAGGGTCACCATTCTTCGCCTTGGCCTCAATCCACATCGACGACTTCTTGACGGCTCTGATTTCGCTGCCCCGTGCAAATACGATCATCTCCGGCAGCACCGCGGCCGAAGACACCGGCAACCCGCGAGCCAGAAATCGCCCGTCCGAAGCCTGGAATATGTCGTCCTCGACAACATACATATCCTCGTCGAGGAAGGTCACGAACGGCCCCGCTCCTTTGCGCTTGCCCCATCCGGCACCCAGCCTCATCAGGTGGAAATAACGGAAGCGTCCAGATTCACTGTCGAATACGGCCGGCGTGGCACGCCCGGTCGGGATGGCCAGCGAATTGCCCGCAATGGCAAGATACCCCTGAATCGAGACTCCGCTGCGGGCCCGGTTTCCCCCGTGGGGCTGTTCGAGTACCAGACTACCCGAAGAATCGTTGACCCACAGCGTCTTTCCGGTGGCCGCATCAACGGCATACAGGTATATACCCTCCGAGGGCCAAATCCCCGCTCCAAAATAGACAACACCATCTTTAACAACGGGTCCGCCCCGCGCCGGCCATCGCGAGATGAGACGATCGTTACCGAGAACCATCTCCTGGTTCCGTCCACCACGTCTTTTCCAAAGCAACCTTCCGTCCTGAACAGCCAGGCAGTACAGACACCCATCATCGCTGACGACAAAGAGCCGGTTCCTCCAGACTGCCGGTGCAAATCGCACGGGACCATCCGTAAAATACGCCCATTTCTCTCGACCGGTCCTGGCGTCAATCGCATAGATCCTGCAATCGGACGAACTCCCAAAGAAGACCAAACCTCCTGAAACCACCGGCTGAAAAGTCAAATCAAAGGGCATTCGCGTGTCACGCCCGGACCAGGCGGGCTGCGGGGGACAGTTGGCTCTCCTGACCCAAGCCATCTTCAGTTCGGCCGGCAGAGGGTCACTCGTATAGCCACTGCGTGCTGCATCGGCCCGATACACCGGCCAATCTGAAGCGTGAAGGTCTTTGGTTGCCAACACGGCCAAGACCAGCATGAGTCCGGCACAAGCGGTCGTCCGGTAGTGTATTCTCAATAATAGCTCCATGTGGAAGCCCTTTGTGATATTCTTGTCAGGCATTATCCGAATATTCATCTGATCTGTCCGAGTTCGTATCAGCAAAACGTTGAGTCCCAGGGTCGTTGGACACTGAATTAGCCATAATCATGCGCCGTTTCTCGCTAACTTGCAAGCACTTACAGGCATTCCAGCTTGGCCAAGAGACGACCCCACTCTCGGCTATCGGCCATTCACCATGTCAAGAATCATATGTTCGTAAGAGCTGCGAATGCGATATCTGGGGGCGATATCTGGGGACACCATACTCAGTCCAAGACTGAAGTATGTGAGGTGCCCTTTGAATTCCGAGTGATTTACACGCACGCGTTGGATTGCCGAGTTGGTGGAGTGAAGAATTCGGTTGAACGGTCGATGTGTCAGGTCTTGCGGGGGCGTTTGAAGATGGAGCGGTCGAGGGGGCCGTAGGGGGTGAAGCTTCGCTTGGTGGTGAGGTAGATGCCGAGGGCCAGTGTGATGGCGGTTCCGGAGAAGATGGAGATCATGATGGCGATCTGGTACTTGATGGCGGTGACGGGGCTGGCGCCGCCGAGGATGGCGCCGGTCATCATGCCGGGCAGGGAGACCAGGCCGATGGTGGTCATGGTCGCCACCGTCGGCGCCAGGGCCGCCTGAACGGCTTTGCGCAGGTACGGCCGCGTCGCCTCGTGCAGCAGCGCCCGCTGGGCCAGGCTCTGGAGGAAGGCCTTCTCACCCGTGCGGATCGACTCGTAGAAGGTGCGGATGCCGACGATGTCGGCGCGGAGGCAGTTGCCGAGGATCATGCCTCCGATGGGGATGGCGTACTGGGCGTCCATCAGGTTGGGCCGGCGCAGGATCAGGCCGACGAAGAGCAGCAGCGGTATCGTCGTACCGGCCGCCAGGGCCGCAAACAGGGGCAGCGCGATGGGCCGCAGGCGCAGGGAGCACGAGCGCACGATCGATACGTCCGCGACCGTCACCATCACCAGCAGCCAGGCGGCGCTGAGCCAGAGGATGTTGAGCTGGAAGATCACCTGGAGATAGAGGCCGACGAAGATCAGTTGCACGGTCATGCGCACCAGCGCGACGGTGGCATCGCCGATCATGGGGATGCGATACCACAGCATGATCGCCAGCGGGAAGGCCAGCAGCAGATAGGCCGCGGCCAATTGCCAGACGCCGATCTCGACGATGCTCATCTCGCGCCTCCCGAGCCGGGGCCCACCGGCACCACCTGGTCGGCAAACGAGAACAGCTCCGGATCGTGAGCGACCAGCAGCACGGTCGCGTCGTCGCGGGAGCGGAAGTAGTCCGCCACGTTCTCCTTGCCGGGGCGGTCCAGCGCCGACGTCACTTCGTCCAGCAGGAAGATGGGGCGGTCGAGCAGAATCGCCGCGATCAGGGCGACTCGCTGCTTCTCGCCGCCGGAGAGATCGCCGGCCTCCTTATCGAGCAGGGCCCGGCCCAGGCCGAACCGCTCGAACAGCGCGCCGATGCGCTTGAGGTTGTCGCGCAGGCCGGCGTTGGCGCGGTAGTGGAAGGGCCGTTCGAGCACCTCCCTGACGGTCCCCGTCCCCAGCTCCGGTTCCTGGCCGACGTAGGCCAGGAGCCTGCGCAGATGCCAGACGGTCTCGGCGTTGAGCGGCTCGCCCCCGAGACGCACCGAACCGGTTTTCGGGGCGACGAAGCCAAGCAGGCAGCGCAGCACCGTGGATTTGCCGCACCCCGAGGGACCGGTGAGCAGGGCCGTCTCGCCGGCGCCCAGGGACATTGAGAAGCCCTCGAGGACGGCGTGTCCGTCGTACAGAACGGTTACGTCTACAGCTTCCAGGGCGGCCGGCTCGTTCATACGTGTTCCGCGTCTTTCCGGTAGAGGACGCCTCTACCGCCTGGCGCGGGCGAGGGCGTCGTCGAGGGCTTCGAAGCCCGTTCTCCATTCACTGATGCGCGTGATGTTCTTCTTTTTGGCTATCGTCATGAACCGGTCGTAGACCTCCTGGACGGACTCGGAGAGGGGCCATTCGGCGCCGGCCTTCTTCGCAGTGTCCGCCAGTTCGTTCCAGCGCATCAGGAAGACGTACATGACGGGCAACTGCGCCACTTCTACGCGGAAACGCAAATCGGGTTCATCCTGCACCGCCTGCTCGGCGGCTTTGAGATGCTTCCAGCCCTGGGCGAGCGTGTCGAAGGAGAGGTACTTGGCGGTGTGCTTCTCGAAGCAGCCCAGCCAGTCGCCGCTTTCCTCGACCGCGTCGTGGGTGACTTTCAGATACGCCTCAATGTGCGGAGCGGCCGGGCCGTAATAGCCTGCGATAAACTCCTCGATGAGTGCCTTGCCCTCCCGCGTCGGGTCCCACAGCAGCTTGGCCAGAACCCAGGCCCGCAGTTCGGCCATCTCGGCGCCGTAGGTGTTGTACGAGCCCTGCTCGAAGATGCCTTTAACGTTGTGATCGACGAAGAACTTGACGTTCGGCCCGAGGACGGAGAGGTTCGGGTGCGGCATGACGTAGTGCCGGAAGTTCGTCGTGTAGTCCCAGATGTACAGCCGGTCGCAGATCTTCGACCAGCCGACGATGTCGTCGCGGAACGCCTGGTTGCGCTCGTCGGCCAGCGGCTTGCTGAACGAGCACTCGATACTGCACAGGCGGACGATGACGTTATCGCGCGGCTTGACGTTTTTGGGGGGCTTGCGCGTGTACTGATAGGCCAGGGTGCTGATCGCCACGTGGGGAAACTCTTCCTCAATGTCGGCGGCGACGGCGTTGACGAAGCGCAGCATCAGGCCGGCGGGGCTGCCCTCCTCCCTTTCGACGGCTCGGCACTTGGGACACTGGCAGTTTCCGTGCCAGTCGTTCTGCGAGACCGAGGCGATGGTCGCGGCCGGGTTCGCCCGCAGGCGCTCCTTGAGGTTCTTGACCAGCTCCCGGCGCATCTCTTCGTTGGTCAGGCAGAGCTGGGCGCGCTCGTGCTTGCGCTTGCCGTCGATCTCGCTGAACCATTCGGGGTGGTCCTTGAAGTACTTGTCCGGCGGGATCAGCGGGAAGAACGTGTGTACGAAGCCCTGGTAGATGTGCTTGCCGCCGCGGCTGGCGTCCACGCGGGCCCCCTGGCCGTTGCACTTGTTGCGCACCGCCCAGTCGCCGTCGAAGGCGTCGTACCAGTACGGCTCGCGATACTCCAGCGGCGGCACGTACCGCACTCGTACGTTGTCGATGACAATCGTCGGCTTGTGGGGAATGGTGCTGGCCTTCGACGACCACCAGCGGCAGCCGAGCTCGTCCTCCAGGAAGGTGTACACCGCGTACAGGACGCCGCGCGGAGTCCCGCCCGAGAGGAACAGGTTGCTGCCGACGGTGCGGATGACGATGCCATCGCTGCCCAGCTCCCGGGCGCGGGCGCGTCGGGCCCGCATTCCCGCCTCCGGCACCACGAAGATGTTGGAC
>Ga0180301_10004586_pt1 | contig 10664 bp, 11 predicted proteins | sample GuaBasSediGuay16_FD_121797 | JGI IMG/M metagenome (GOLD analysis project Ga0180301, IMG submission 121797) | Subseafloor sediment microbial communities from Guaymas Basin, Gulf of California, Mexico - Guay16, Core 4569-2, 12-15 cm | ecosystem: Environmental > Aquatic > Marine > Hydrothermal... | reverse complement strand
TCTTGATTGTATAAAGATGAATATCATTAATTATAGTGCATTAGCTCGCTATATACAGAGTTATGTTGAGGAATTACTTTCAAGAAGAGTTAGTGTAAATGCTATTAAGATGGCTTTAATAAGATTCTCTGAAAATGTTCAAAAACGTGAAGAGTTGTTAGAGAATAAAATTAAGGATGTACTTGCTAATACAGTCATTAGTGTTCAAACAGATTTAGTAGTACTTACAGTAAGGAAAGAGGCATTACTTGGTAAATTCGAAGCACTATTAAAAACTATTGAATCTGCTCGCTTCTTCCAATTATCACAAGGTACAAGGACATTTACATTAGTAATAGCTAGAGAGAATTATGAAGATATAATATCGATAATAGGCAGAGACTCAATAATAGATATAATAGATCATCAAACAGCAATAATTCTCATAAGTCCACATGAAATAATAGAAACACCAGGAATCATAGCATACATAACATCAATACTATCATCACAAGGAATAAACATGACACAAATAATATCATGCTATGAAGATACAATACTCATACTCAATAGATATGAAGCATTAAAGGCTTACCAAATACTAGAGGAACTAATACTTAAAATGCGTGAAAAGAAATAATGCAAAAATTTAAAAATGAAAGACTTAATGTTGCTATTAGTTCATAGCCTCTGAAAGGTAGTAAAACATGATTTCAAGATCTTTGTCTAAATTCTTTACATTATATTGATTGCTTTTTGTAGTGTTTATAGGTAATTTTGGCATGTATATAGGGCTATACTTAACTTCATATATAATATCAAGGCTAAGATGGGTATTAGGAATATATCTATTATTAGCTATGAGTATAGTGTAGTAAAAGCTATTTAAATTATGTAAAAGAGCTTTTACTAAATTTATCCAATTTCAATCCGTTTCTGAGTACATAGATGTAGCTTATTATTGATGTCTAGTGACCTTGACGATGAGAATCATATAGATGAAAGGGAATATGTATAAAGAATATACTTAAATTACTTACTAGAGAATTTATTAATTCATAACCGGGTAAATTAGGTTTGATAATTCTAATTCTTTGAATTCAAGATAGTTCTATTACATAATGACGCATTATATGATAGCAAATACAAAGGTGTGACTACAATATAAAAGAGTTTAATGACTTTAAAATAATTATGGAATTACTTTGCTTAAAGACATAACATATTGATTTACATGGACATAGGTAACTTGTTCCAAAAAATATTTAACACTTTTAGACAATGTAATTATATGATGAAAAGAGTATTAGGTAACGACTTTAAAACTATATTCTACGTATTGCTAATATTGATATTAGTGTTAAGTATTATCATTACTCATGTAAGAGCTCAGTCATACTATAGAGATGAATTAAAGAAAACAACATATACAATACCTAGTCTCAGTAACTCTTTAATTAGTGGAAGAGCTATGTATTTAGAGAACTATACTTCTAACTGTAACCTACCTAGAGTTCCTAGTAAGAGTGTGATTGAAGTATATGAAATTACTATAGATACCTCTGGTAATATACTAAGCGAAAGAACTAAGATACTTAAGGAAATAAAATATAGAGTAAAGAACTTACTATGTACATATAGATATGGGAATCTAACTATCCTAATACCAAATATAGACTTTAGTAAAGTTAAAGAAGCATCATGGGCTATAAGAATTATTGAAAATAATGGTAAAGGCATTAAATTAGATGAGATTAGGGAGAAAGCACAGACCATAACTTCTGAGATTAGACCTTGGAGTAAATTAGTATTAGTTAGAGATCCTCATTATGTAACAATAATTAGTATTGATGTAAAATACAATGATGGAAATGTAGATGATTTCATAAGCATTCATGTTGGTAATAGAGTATCCTATATAGGGTAACGTAATAATGATATCAGGTGTGAAGCCAAAAACATTGCTCAATACTATTTTATTAACTCTATCAATATTTACAGTTATATTCATATTATTTTTCATCTTTAATAATTTTCTCCAACCCAAAGTCGGTATGTATTCTTATCTTGGTGAGAAAAGATCTTTTGATGAAGCACATTCTCAAGCCTTTAAATTCTTCTCTAATATTGCTAAAGGTCGTAAGAATTGTACTAAAGGTTCTCAGTTAGTGTTTTATAGTAATGATTCTAAGGTTTATGCCATATGTAATTACATATATACTGAAATAACATTTCCAAGAGAAGGTGGTGAAAAACTTGAACTTCCTTTCTATATTGGTAGAGTTAGAGATTATAGAAAGGTTTGGAGTACTGTAATCAATGCTATAATAAGAATTCCAGAAGCTATGGAGCAAGGAGTATATAAGAGTCCTAATGTGGATAATTACTACTTCAAAATCGTGCCTATGCTTCCATTATGTATTACTTTTCATAATCCAGCTAATGAATATATAGATGTAAAGTTAGCTTTTACTCTCTACATAAATAATGCAGAGATAAAGCCCTATGGAAATCCAATAACTTTTGGCTTCGATGGTAAATGGCATAACATAACTATGTGTTTCGATATCATATCAGAATCTTTCAGTTCCTTAACTGAAGAAATGTTATTAGAAAAGGGACATGAATTCAAGAATCTAACAAAACTTAGCAATGAAGTAATTAATTTAACATATCATATAGAGCTCTATGCTAATAAAGAGATACTTAACAAGAGCTTTACTATAAAGATCTTTACAGGCTTACCCGGCATATTAGTCCGAGAATAATTTCCATAAGCTTATATTAAGCATCATTAGAAACAACATTAGACAAGAATAGAAATACAATAAGCTATTTAACTAATTCCGGGCATTCTAAAGCTAAGCATAAATATAAACATTGGATTTTCCTATGAATATCATCAAGAAGAAAATAGCACCAGGGGCAAGATTTAAACCTGCGCGGGTCCGCCCACCGGTTTAGCAGGCCCATAGACTCATCACTCAATTTGCACAGCAACTATATCAGCTATGCAGCATAACTCGCAGATGTGAGTGCTGGCCTCTAGTGGTTTTATGTGATGCATATTAGCTATCTTCAATTTAACATCGTACTTTTCTTTCTCTACTTTTAGCTTCCTCATACTCTACCTCGGCTTCTTCCTTACCTACGTGATGCTAGGTGACAGGAGATTAGCATTAGTGCAAGCTCGATACTAGTTAACACAGTTGCTGGGACAAGGTCACTGGTATAGTGTTACAGACACCTCGTCTCGGACATGATTAAGGAGCTACAGATACGATGTTATTATGCATATCGCTGCTTCTAGATAGTGAGTCCGAATGCCTTTGTTCCTAAATAAGTGATATACATCGCGATACTTTATTCAGTACATACTTTATTATGTGTACCGATCTTAGTCCTTCAGCATACGTTGATACCAAGCTATAGAGGGCCCCAGTATCCCTATCTTTGCATATTCTTATGGTTAGGGTTCTAGCTTCCTCTGATAGCTTATCTCTCCAACTATTCTCTATGTCGCAGAACATGTCCTTTAAGTCCTGATATTCCTTATCCTCGTACTCAAGGAATACCGTTCTTGCTCTAAGATCATTGTATCCAAGTGCTTTCTTAGCATTATCATGTACATCACTTATTATACAGTAACCTATTTCTAGTGATTCCGTGATCTTAGCTATTAGAGGTATCTCATTCTCCGATTCAACTATTATTGGGGCTACATCCATGTTATCTATGATGTCTCTTAAAGGTGTCATATGAACAATATTTCATGATAACATCCTATGAGTACTTTTCTAGCGAACAAAGCATTACGTAGATCATGTTTCTTAAGAAACTTTTCCTTAGCCTTCCTGATCCTTGAACTCCTAAGTACTTCAGTAGGTGATTCACCTACGTTTACAGTCTTCGTCTCTCCATCCTCAATGTAAAACCTCCATGTACTATCGAGTAGTTGCGGAGAAACCATGTACGAGGAATGAGTTATCACTTAGTTAAACGATGAAGAACTGAAAGTCATAGTATTTCACCGAGGATCTTCTCGGCTAATTCTCTATCCCTTATCTTGATGATTACATCGACTTTTACCCTAGACTCGCTCAGCTTTTCCCATAGATCATTGTTATTCATTGGCAAGTAGATCTCGAAGCGCTTATCACTCTCCCTAGTGATCACCCTATTTCTAACCAGAATTCTATCACCAACAACCATTGTCATAGAACTACCTCCAATTCCAACTATTTATCAGCTATGGAGGGAATACGCTTCAACCTAGCTCTTGCCTCGTCTGCATGGTTCTTCATGTACTCCTCCATTGCCTCCTCAAGAGCTGTCCGAGCGCTCTTCCCTAGAATCGTAGCAAACTTCCTAAACCGCTCCCATGAGTCAGGGTTGACTACAGGATCAATCTTCTTCCTCAACACTCACACAAACCACCCACAACACATGCAAACTACCAGTCTATACTATCTACGATGATCGTAGATAGTAGACTCTAACTAATTAGTCTAATAGAGATACGATATTCGTGTTGTGTATGCCGAAGAGGGCATTCAACGGTGTATTGAAGGTCTTAGCGTATTTTGCTGATAAGGTAAATGAAGAGGTAACAATGTATCAGATACAGAGAGAACTAGGTATGAGATATGATACACTCGCAAGAGCAGTTGAAGTACTAAAGAACGTAAGATTCCTAGAAGAAAGAATAGATCCCGGACCTCCTGCTCGCCGGTTGATCCAGTTGACTGAGAAGGGTCGACAGGCAGCACAGCACGCAAGAGAGCTGCTCAGGTTAGCTGGGTTGTTATGAATGGTGAAAATACCAGGTGGTAAATGTTATGGACAAGAAGCTTAAGTATGTTGTTAATATGTTTGAGGTATTAGGGTTAGGAGACTTTAATGATGTTCCCGTAACATTTTATAGAATAGTTACCTCTTATGCTGACCCTGTTGCTTTAGCACGTATTGCACATAATGTTTCTGAGCGCATCAGAATTAACTTTAAGGTACTTGCTTATGATTATGTAAGTAATGACGGTGTCTATGTTGTTGTTATAGGCGATCATAACAGAGATGAAATATTGTCGATTAGAGAGAGTAGTTGGTCTCTCCAAGAATATTCTTCCGGTTCAGTTGCTAGTCTTGGACCCGGATTAAAATCTAGAATGATCAGTGAGATACTAAGATACGAACTCTATAGGAAAGGTTTCGTACATATTCGTCAAGGGAGATATCTAAGTACAGGCTATGAGATTGTTAAAGGTAATATAGCAGCGTATAAGCTCTTTGAAGGACATATAATAAAAGTGTTGAACATAGGCTCCAATTACTATGTATTCATAGATCCTATACGTACTCTTGTTTATGATCAGTCAGTTAAAGAGATACTTGGTATAAAAGGTAAGGGATGGTTAATTGATAGGGGCACTCTTGCTATTTATAGTAGGCATGGTGGTAAGGTTAAAGTTATTCGTTATGGTGTTATAAGAGATATAAAGGATAAGGTGCGGGTTAACGGGTATGTCATAAATGTACCGGAGTACGCTGTGGATAGGTGCGGAAAAACTATTTCGTTAAAGGAGTACTATAAATGCGTACTAGATGCTCTAGAATACGACGATATAAGTGACGATGAACCAGTAGTATTCCTAGGCGATGAGAAATACGCATATCCTCCAAGTATATTGTATCCAGTAGCACGTACGGAAGACCTAAGAGGAGAGAAGAAAGAAATGAAAAAAGTATACTTCTTGGAGCCCAAGGAAAGATTCAGTAAAATGTATAGAATTAGGGATCTTCTTGCTTCAATAAAAATTCGTGGACTACCCATGTTAAAGTTAAGTGGGAATCCTGTAGAGTTTTCACCCTCTCCCATGGAGACACCTAAACTATTGGTTGGGAATAACAAGGGTATAGAGTTGAGTTTAGATAGTTCAACCGCTTATCGTGATAGCATATTGAAAGCCTTAAGAAGTAATGGACCATATCATGTTGCATTAAGACCTGGTAGACCTTTAGCAGTATTTACAACAGGTATAGGCATTAGCGACGAGATGATTCTTAAACTATATGAAGACATCGTTAAATATGCTGGAAAAGACTTTGGAGTCACATTACCAGGAAAAGATTCGTTAGTAATAAAGGAAGTATGGGAAATCGATCAGATAGAAGATATTATTAAAAACTTCCCTGATACTTCATTTGCACTAGCAATATTGGAGAGCGATAAAGAAGAGATGTCCTATATTAAATATAAAAGGATCTTTAACAAGTATGAAATTCCTTCACAGATAATAACTATGAAGATATTTAACTGGTATTATGAGGCGGCAACAGATAAGAAGGTACGGAGGCTTTACAGAAATGCATTACGTAACTTAGTGGCCGGGTTACTGGGGAAGATGGGCGTTAAGCTATGGGTTCTAGAGGGTAAACTTATTGCTGACGCTTACATAGGGTACGATATAGGCCATAAGCCTAGTAGAGAATATCCTTCTACAGCAGTATTTGTAGCAGTAGATAATAAGGGCTCATATATAGCAACACATCATGTATCACTAGGTCAAGTTAGAAGACTAATTCATGATAAAAGGATTATATCAGAGATCCACTCATTTTTCAGTAAAGTAAAAAAGAGATTAGGAAATCCAGATAAAATGAAGATAGTAGTTCACAAGGATGGCGATGTTTATAGCGATGATATTAAAGTGTTTACTGAAGTGGCCTCCAGTTTAGGAATAGATTTAGCAATGGTTTCTATTAAGAAAAAGGGCGGGTATAGAATATATGAATTAACGGATAGTTCTGAATTAACAGTTAACGCAACCCCTACTGGTGCTTATGTTATACTTGATGACAAGAAGGGATTACTGATCTCTGTAGGTAGAGAGTTTGTTAAGCAAGGTATGCCAGTACCTTTGCTCATAGAACTGTGTTACGTAGGGGGATTCAATTATACCATTACCGATGCTATTAGGGAGGTCTTCTTGCTGAGCTTCATACATTGGCAGACCGTTACTTCAAAGACAAAAATGCCAGCATCAGTAGGTTATGCTGACGAATGGGCTTATCTTATCGAGGAAGAAATTGATTACATGGATGTACCTCCATTATAGTCTCTAATTATTCTATCAACAATATTTTTGCTAAGTGTTTGAATGAATCTCTATTACTGTCTATAAAAACGTAGGGTAGATTGTTCTCAGAGTTACTCATTATAATGTTAAGGAATCTATCTATGAGGGTATCTAATAGTTCCTCCAGTGCTTTAGTATCTAGAAAGCCTGCGAGAATATCGCTAGAATACTGGCGTATGTATTCATCTATGTATTTTTCATATGTATTATCGGTTTGCTTGTATAACTTCTCTAGGCTTTTCAGCATAAATTTTAACCTAACAGTTAGTGGTGGGTATATTTCGTATAGTTCATAACTGCGGCTTTGTACCATGTAGCCATACCTATTTTTGAATGCGTCAAAGTATTTAGGCGTAAGCGATAGAGAGAAGAAATCAGCGAATAGCTCCCCTACCCAAGATCTATAATAGCGTCTTATTTTGTTAAACATCTTCTTATGTGATATCCTATTCCCAATGAACTCCAGAACTTTATTTACGATTGGAGTCCATAACCTCCATTTTTCGATATAATGTTCTTTGAATATGTGCCCTAATTCGTGCAACACAAATAAGTACGTATCAATGGTTCGACATAGATGAAATGGATGAAAGACTATTGCAACTTTATTTATTTCTACTTTCGGTGTGGGCCTTATTTTTGTACTAAATGGCGGTGAGATTGACGGAGTATCAAGAGTAACTAATTGTATAAAGCCTAGATCCTTTAGATACTCGTGACCATATAGAGAGGCTATTATTTGTAATATCTCGTTTATGAATCCCTCCATTTCAATATACGTTGTTCCACAGTAGTTGGACGCGATCTTACTTAAGTACCAATGTGTTATGATATTTTGAAGTGTTAATAATACTTCATTTAAGCTTAACCTATAATTGAGTATCTTAAGGTGTAGTGATTCTAAGTTATCTATATGTTCTACCAGCTTGTTCTCGCTAAGGCCTAGCAACCTACTATAGTTGTCAGAATTTCTTATCAAGTCACTAATTTGTACATCATATATACCAGTTATTGTTATTAGTTTAAGGTCTAGACCTTGTTTATCTATTTCTTCAAGAAGTCTATTTAATGCATCTATCTCATCTAATAATGTTCTTATCTCAGTATTCAAGCTCTCAGTGCCTTTAGTATCCTGTATTCATGTTCTACGTATGTATCAACGAAAATTCTAAGCATACGTTCTAACTTTATTTTCTCACCCTCCTTTAAGGGTTGATTGTTTAATGCTTTCTCTATTATTGATTTTATTTTAGCAAGTTCTTCCAGTATCTTCCTAATATCTGAGTTGGGAATTCTTTCGTTTTCACACACTTTTAATAGTATTTTGTCCCATGGCTCATTTAATGCTTCTAGATACACTACATCTTCTTGCTTAATTAGGGCTCTTAATTCATCAATTATTTTGTTAAGCACACCTAATATTACCTTTAGCGATGCCTTGTTGATGTTGTTAGATCTAAAGGACACTAAGGCATCAATGGCACTACTCCGTACAGTGCTTATTTCTGCTAGATCAGCAGTGGTCATTGCTGGAGCACCTCAATTATATGTATGGTAATACTCAATACAACTCCAGGTAAAAAACTACGTGCAACTTGTAGAAAAACTTATCTTGAAAATAACGTGTTACTGCTTTGACGGAGGATGGTACAGAGTATTACTTAGATCGTATTACTTATGGTCCTAGTGTTTGTTCTAGTTTGTTGGAATCCTTGGTCTCGTATTCTGTGCCTTATTTTCTCTATCTCCATTACTAGTTGTCTTGTCTTCTCCTCGGGTATCTTGGGTTCCTGGCCTTCTCTTGTATTCTTAGCTCGATGTATTCTAGTAGGCCCATGATCTATGCATCAGTGCACTTCAACTATACCCCAATAGAGATAGAGGGTGTTTTTAACAGGGAATATAGAGATAGAGGGTGTTTTTAACAGGGAATTATGTATAGTTATCAACTGATTTTCATCGGTTCACTGTTTTCTCATGGGATAGTAGTAGTTTTTCGAGGTGTGCTGGGTCTTTTAGTCCTTTCCATAGTGTTCTTAGTAGTTTTGGGTATTCTTGGTCTGCTCCTTGTTAGTAGATATCTCCGTATCTTGTCTCGCTTATTCTTAGTTCTCCTAGTCTTGACTGTATGAACCTCGCTATGTCCTTGTCCTGTATTATCTTCGTGGCTATCCTCCAGTGTAGCTTCCTTAGGAGTTTTGGTCTTAGTAGGCCATGGTCTTTGGCGTAACTGGATACTTTTCTCCTATCCCTCATAGCACCCTTATACTTCTCAAGAAGGGGTAGTATGTCTTTGGGAAAGTATATCCATTCACATGGTTTGTGCACCCTCTTAGGTCTAGATAGTAACGGCAGAAGTCTTTGAAGCATACAAGCCTGTTACTGTAGTCGTCGGGCATATCAATATAGATTACCTGATCTGGATTGTATTCTGCTACAAGTTTGACAACATGTTCTAGCCTTAATACCTGACATTATAGTACAAGTAGTACAACTCATTTTCTTCTCTAGGTGCTCCATCATTTTCTTGAGGAGGTTTAAGTCTATGTTAAATAGTTGAATACCTTAACTGTAAGTAAGCTTATATCTCTTACTCGGTACTACCTCCATTATCCAGCCATAGGTTTCGATGGGGATCTTCCTTCTATAGTACAGATACTGGATGTAGTGTCTGAAGATGTTGCGGAGCCAATTCTTCCCATGATTAATCACGTAGTCTACTAATTCCGTGGAGAGTTGTTTGCCTTCAAGGTTTTCTAAGAATAGTTTCTTATAGTACTCTATGGTGTCTTTTCTCTTCACTTTCCGACGATTCTTGTACTCTCTTAGGAATTCCTCGAATCCTTCATCCCAGTGTAGTGTTATGTTATAGGGGAAGAGGTCTATGGCCTTCTTTAGGTCTTTGCGGAGTCGTCTGTCACGAACTTTATGATTAGTTGCTTAAGGTATTAATCTGGGATGTTTTCCTGAGTATTTCTATAATTGTAGCGTAGCCTATTGCTCCGTCCTCTCTTATAATCCCTATTGCTTCTAGCTTCTTCTCGACGCCTAGTATCTTCTCAATTCCTCGGGCGTGATTAGGCTGAGTAGTATTTTGAGTTTATCGTCGTTGACGTCTATCTTCCTATTGAGGATTCTCCACATAGTATAGCGGCTTATGCTTAGGGCTTTCTGGACCCTTAGCTTACCTTTCTTGCTGATAACGTACTCGAGGATCCTATATCGGTCCTCGCTACTTATCCTCAAGGAATCAATGTAGGCATACCATTCAGTTGATACACTACTCAAACCTCCATACTATCTAGTAGTTACATAAAATATACAGTCTAAAGAATAGAACAATAGTAAAGAAACGCTGCAATGCAAATCTGAGTATCAATACTGCATTGCATGGTAGCGATATGAACCATGCAACGTGGGTTCTAGTACTTGGCTTATCTCTATTAGAATAATGTGGATGGCGCCGGGGGCGGGATTTGAACCCGCGCGGGGGCGTACCCCACCGGCTTAGCAGGCCGGCGCCCTACCAGGCTAGGCGACCCCGGCTCC
>Ga0180301_10004584_pt1 | contig 10665 bp, 6 predicted proteins | sample GuaBasSediGuay16_FD_121797 | JGI IMG/M metagenome (GOLD analysis project Ga0180301, IMG submission 121797) | Subseafloor sediment microbial communities from Guaymas Basin, Gulf of California, Mexico - Guay16, Core 4569-2, 12-15 cm | ecosystem: Environmental > Aquatic > Marine > Hydrothermal... | reverse complement strand
TCGAATCTCCTTTAATAACTGTTATTATACCTCTTCTGGCACAACGAACGGCTTGCGATATTCTCGCTTCAAAAGTGCGTTTGCCTCCTCGGCAAATTCACCGGTAAACCTTTCCTTTTCAGAATCTATCTTGAGCCACGGCCCAAGAACCGCTGGCGTCTTTTTGAGGTCAACTTCATTGGCCGACAAGTGACTTTGAAAACGCTCGAAAGCTTCCAAAGCATCGCTGTTCTTGCTGAATCTTTCTTTAATTTGTTCGGGTGATGATTGACTACCAATCCTGTACGATATGTTTGCCAGATGGCTCAAACATGTCGAAAGATGGCCTTCGAGAATATCGGCCTTAAGGTCGCTGACCTTTCGGCTGCGCATCGCCTTGATAAAATTGGCCTGATGTCCGCCGCCGCCGTCCCTGAAGAATTGTTTAATCTTCTTCCCGTTATTATCGTATGCCCACCCGCCGGCAAAGTAGCCGTCTTCACATTGAACTACTATACCTTGCCGGAGCCCTTTGTAGTTGTCCATTGCTTCCCACGGGTCCATATCCGAATCTGCCTTCTTTTTTGGAAGCCCACGCACCTCGAAGAGTATCGGTGCAGGCTCATAATCCAATATTGCAATCTGTGTATTGGCTGTTTCTCCGTCGTCATCGTATCCGAAACGCCCGCCTATGCTCATCGCACGACGTGGCAGTTTGTTTTGTCCGGTTGCCCACCGGCATACGTCCATCTGATGCAGGCCGACATTGCCGATAGAACCGCAACCGGTTGCCCATACCCAGTGCCAGTCATAGTGCAGCCGCTTGCGCATCAACGGCACTAATGGTGCCGGACCGGCCCACAGATTATAATCCACTGATTCAGGTATTGGCTGGGGCCCCTCAACCTTGCCGATGCTGGCGCGCCTCTTGTAGCAAATGCCCCGAACAAGCAGCATTTTTCCGAGATTACCCTGTTTGATATATTCGAATGCCTGTCGCAGACCCTCATCGCTGCGGCGCTGAGTTCCGACTTGAACTATCCTGTCGTACTTGCGGGCTGCCTCCACCATTTTACGTCCCTCCCATATATTATGCGAAACCGGTTTTTCAACGTAAACGTCCTTGTCCGCCTGGCAGCCCCAAACCGTCAAAAGTGAATGCCAGTGGTTTGGAGTAACTATGACAATCGCATCGATGGACTTATTGTCCAGGATTCTCCGAGCATCGCTATAGCCCTCGACGGCTTGATTTTGCTCTTTCAACCTTTGTATTTCAGGTCCCAGGTGTTCACTGTCAACATCACAAAGAGCCGCAACACGAACGCCCTCGATTTTGTTGAACATATTGACATGTTGTTGTCCTTTTCCGCCGGAATCGCCTCCGCCAAGGCCTATAACGGCCACACGTATATCGTTGTTCGCCCCTCGAACGCGGGAAAACGGTGATAAAAATGCCATTCCCGCTGCCGCTGTTGTTTTCATGAATTCTCGCCGGCTTATAACTTTCATAATCGCTGTCCTTTTATAATTCCTGCAAAGTTAAGAACTGCAAAATATAACTAAAGTGAGGCTTTATTAGTTGCTTAAATTCTTCAGCAGTTCAGTAAACAAGATTTTATCATCAAAAACCTTAATTGTAATCGAAAGCAGAGCAAATAACAAGGATTGAATTCTGAAAATGTCCTTGTTTTCAGCTTTTATTAGGCCCTATTACACTATAAATCTTTACAATTGCCTCAAATATACGCCCAAATGCGGCTTTACTATGTCTTATGGTTTTCTGGCGAAGTCCTCGAAAATCTCCTCCAACTGTTCGGTAGTTCTGCCGCCTTCGTAAATAACCATCCTGAAACCGAAGTGTGCCTTTTGCCCCGGTTCGAGTGTAAGGTTAAACGGCTGTGGATTTTCAATCTTTCGCCCCTTTTGGAACGCAAGCTGCCCTAACGGATTGGCTGCAAACAAGCCATAACCGCGCGCATGCCAGTAGGGGGGGTAATTCACACTTGTCGGATGGTGAAAAATAGCTACCCCGACCGTTTTATTGTCCTTCTTGCCTTCCAGCCGCACCCAGCGGGCACGTTTGCCCCATATATTTTTCTCTTTCTTTTCACCGTTAGAACTTAAATATTCCGCTGTCCCGCTGATTCCTTTTACCCAGTTGCTGCCGGCCTTCTCTCGTAAAAATGGGGCAACTCGAATACCAAACATTCCTTCTTTTGTGTCACCAAATACAATCTTTTCATCCTGGGCCGTAAGGTCTATCCGAAAATCGATAGTATATTCATCATCACCGGCGTAAAAGTACATATCCCGGTTTTCTTTCAGCAGTATATTGCCGTTTTTGCCTGTCCAGTTCATTACCGTTGAAAGTTTCCCCTCACCGGCACCGCCGCTCATTTCTGTCACCTTTACGTGCTTGATTTGCGACGAGTGAGGACGTGTCTGTCCCCAGAAATCATCGCCATTGATTTCACCCTCGCTGCCGTAGGTAAAGAAAACCCCAACATGATGCGGATGGTCGTTGCTTTCACCTTCAGTTTCCCCGAGTGGATAGTTGCGGTTCACCACAATACCCGAAGGCGAATGCACCGGATGCAGAACAGGTTTTGCTAAAAATCCGTAATCATTCTTATTGTCGCCGATTTTCTTATAAGATTTGCCGCCAAAAAGGTAGCTGGTAAAATGCTTGCCTCCGACCATAACATCGATTTTGTCTTTACCCTGTATAAACTCCACCATTGGCTTATTGCTGTTGCCTTGTGCCCTCGCCATTGCCAGTGCGCTGGTTGTGGTATGATACTTTGTCTTCATATTCGGCACTTCCCAATCGGGCATCTTGCCATCTAGCAGAAATTTCATATACTTTTCCGTAACCTGCCCGAAATGTGCCTCATGCCCGATACGATATTTGTCGGGTATCACTATATGCCACCCTTTTTTGCCTCGTTCCATTCCCACTCCCGGCCACTCGCTTTGCAGTTTGGTGATTGCTCTTCTCAGCGATCTGCGCAGTCCTCTCCGTTTAGCCCCTTCTGCCGCCTCAACATAAAGTTCCGGCCGATAATTTTGCTCCTTCCCCTGGCGGATTACCACGTTTGCTTTACTCCCCCTCATAATCGAGTAATGCGTATCTTTCGTCCCTTCCGGAGCCTTGTATTTCCAAATCACCGTCGCTCTTGCGTGAACCCCTTTCAGTGCATAGATTATTTCCCCGTTGGCATAGCACGGCAGCACCCCTTCCTCGTCCAGGTTTTCTTTCAGGAAATCCGGAAAGTCATCCAGCCTTGTCACTGCTTCGTATTGCTCACGGCTTATCATCGTCGGCCACCGCCTCGCCTTTTTTATCTCGATATCTTTATCGAAATCTATCACCTCTTCAGGAAAGCAAGCCCACATTATCATATCCAGAAGATGTGTTGTAACATCCACAATCCCCTCACCCTGTTGTGTCGTATCGAAATACCACCCCGGTCTTTTAAGAACGCTGCCCGATACGTATTTGAAAAAGTGATGAACGCTTGCTTTAATCACTGCCGGATTATCCACTGTCCCCTTTTGCAATTGCCCAAAGACCGCCTCGTCCTGCGCTAATGCTCTCTGCAAAATGGTGGTAATCTCTGCCCGCTCCGTCATTACATCATACAGCATCACACCGTTTTTCTCCGCCGATTCGAACGCCTCTTCTATAAGCTTAAAGCCTTTGGCATCGATACACATCGGTTTGTCCGCTAACACGTTCAGCCCCGCATCCACGCAGGCCTTGATATACTCGGCCTTTTTCTTGTTATTACCCGATATCATCACCACGTTCCCCGGCCGCTCCTCTAACATCTTCTCTAAAAAATCATCACCGGTATAAACTACTTCCTTCCAGTGTGTCGGATTCTCTGCCCGTTCGTTAAAACCCCTGATACGGCCTAAATGGTCCTCCACGTCCGCCCCTTCTGGTGCATAAACATACACCGTCGGCGAGACCTGCTCGTACATTGTCTTTTGCACCAGCGCCGCGTGAAAGTGCCCCGGGTCTAATGTCATCAATTTTACTTCGCCTTTGGCGCCGGTAAATGTCATTTTAGAAGCCTCCTTCTTGCCATATCTTTTATTTTTACTCTTTGCTTTCTTAATCACCGATTCAATTGAAACACCCGCTCCGCCCCGCGCCTTGGATTCATCGGCTGCACTCATAAAGGCAAACATCTCGATGGTCTCTTCAGCCGGAACAGGTGCTCGCCCCGTTTTGAAGAATTTGATGATTTCATCGACTAACGGTTTGTAGCCTCCACCTCTGCCGCTCCGATGGATACTTTCTGACCCGAAAACTGTCGCCCCGTATTGAATCTTACCGCTCCTAAGCCCCCTGAATGTCCCTATCCGCCCGTCGTCCCACATCCCTATCGCAAGGTCCGTATCATCGCTATGCACGCGCCACACTCTCTCACACCCCGTCCCCATTATCGTAAACAGCGACTCAATCCCGTGTATCCCGTACCAGTAAAAATCCGGATGGTGCTCTTCCAATTTGCACGGCCCGTGAGTAGCGCAGCCGAGCACTTCCCCAACCTCTTTATTGTTTCTCATCCCGATAGTATCAGGGGCAAAACGCAATGACGAACTTGACCAGCACGGCACGTTATTTTCCTCGGCCAATCGGAATATCTCAATCACGTCCTCAAGGCTGCCCGCCATCGGTTTATCGATAAATACCGGCTTGCCCGCCGCAATTACCGGCCGGACCTGTTCAAGGTGCGGCCGCCCGTCAACGCTTTCAAGCAGAACTCCATCGACCTTTTCGCATAATTCTTCGATACTGTTGACAATTTCCACCCCTAACTCATCTCGTATTTGTTTCGTAAACTTTTCAACTCTGGTATAGGAATCGTAAACATCATCAGAGCCCCCCGGATAGCCGGCGACCACCTTACACCCGTAATTATTCGCAGGGTCATTGATTAGCTTGGGAAAAGCGATTACATGAGAGGTATCCAGCCCAATAATTCCCAGCCGAAAGACTTCCTTTTCCGCATATCCCGCCAATGGTGCCGCAAAGACGGTTATTAATAACGCCGTTAAGAGAATTGTTCGTTTCATTGTTAAACCTCCTGATGAATTTTTCAATTAAAATTTAGTTAACGAAATCCTCATTTTGCCCCAAATCCACCGCTTTTTCAATCATAAAATCACAAAACTTACCCCTTTTTTATCCCTCTCGTCCGCGCAGCGCTTCCTTATCATTCAGACCCCTGCACTGCAGGGAGTTTCTCTAACCGGCGCCTTTCAAAACGCTTTCCACTAATCGCCCCAGGTGCGGTGATTTTGAGAAGAAAAAAAAGATAGGGCTTGCTTTCTGTGAATCCTTTTGATAACCTGAAAGAACACTATATAGTGTTTTATAGCCCGTGTTTACGTGATATTGGCATAAAGGATGTTATCTCCTGAGGGTGATGACGAAAAAATAAAAAACCTCACACCTAAACACGGGCTTTTTTCTATGCTGCTGAGAATAACATAACCCACCCCGCCCAATCTCAAAAACGAACTGCCGCCGGTCAACCAGAAACCGTCACCGCACTAAAAAGGGCACTGGCCGCGGTGGTCCCGCGAGATTTAGAATGTTATGTTCAGAGCCGCCTAAACAAAAGCGCCCTGCTTTATTAAAACTTTTCTTAATTCTCTCGGCTCCACTTCGCCGGGATTGATTTTCTTTTTTATACACAAAGCGCCGGCCGTCCCTCCCGCTTCGCCTATCGCCCATACTATCGGCTGCACTCTCAATGATGAATGTGCCACATGAGTGGATGATATGCATCGGCTCGCGATTATCAGGTTGTCCGCCTTATTGGGTATCAGGCATCTATACGGAATTTTATAATACGCGCCTGGTTCAAGACGTTTGATTACTGTACCCGTCCCCGTTGGATTATGTATGTCTATCGGATACGCCCCGCACGCGATGCCGTCGTCGAAGTGCTGCCCCGTCAGCACATCTTCTTCCGTCAAAACATATTTCCCCATAACTCTTCTTGACTCTCGAACTCCGATTTGCGGACCGCTTTTTATCAGGTAGGAATTCTCGAATCCGTTGATATATTTCTTTAAAAATCTTACCATATCGTCTATTTGCCGTCTCCCTTCGATCTCAGCTTCTGTCAGCGACCACCCGTCCAGTGCCGATTTGCCCGTTACTCGCGTCGTATTGAAATGAATCACGTCCGGATGGACCGTCTTAAAATACAATACGTCTTCTCGCGGATTTCTCACTTCTCCTTTTGATTTTGCCTCATCATACAATCTGCTTATCTCTTCACTGGCCGGCATCTTCTCAATCTCAACGTTTGCCATCCTGAAACTGGTTGTCATCGGCTGACTTGCCCCGTCGCTCCCGCGACCGACCTTAATCTCACACCCGCTCCAGGCCGCAATATCGCCGTCGCCCGTCGAATCAATGAATACTTCCGCGCTGAAATCTTCAACTCCTCCTTTATGAAAAACACGAACGGCCTTTATCTTCTTCTCGTCTTTCAAAACTCCGATTGCCGTCGAATGCAGAAGTAAATTCACTCCGCTCTCTAAAACAAACTTGTCCAGAAGATGTTTCATCGGTTCCGCATCGAAATGTTATCTGTCTTCTAAAATCGCTTTCGCTTCGTATAACCTGTCCGAGAACTCCTTGAACAGCCCTTTTATTATTACTTTTTTGTCGTCCGTATAGAATTCCATATATGGATGCACCAGTGCCGTTGTCGCCATACCGCCGAGAAAGCCGTATCGCTCGATTAAAAGAACGTTCGCCCCGTTGCGGGCCGCCGAAACCGCAGCTGGTACCCCGCCCGGACCTCCCCCGACGACAATAACGTCCCAGTGCTTAAGTTTAACCTCTTTTTCGCCGGCCGATACGCTCGGAGACACGGCTTCAATACCGCAATAGGTTAATCCCGCCGTTAACAATGTCTTTTTAATAAAGCTTCTTCGCGACTCCATTGTCTTTTCCTTTTTCAATTTGCGTTGATGATGTATTTTTTCTGGTAATTACCTCTTACGCCGTTAAAAAGCATAACTTTCTCTTTTCATCTCCGCCAATTCTACAAAACTCACCTTCAGTTACAAAGGATTTTCTTTGCCGCCTGCAAATCAAAACCTCCAAAACGGCCTGAATTGCTGCCATAAGCATCATACCATTGCAAGTCGGTTCATTTGCTGCTGTTTACATGGAAAATGAAGGCCAATAATTGTTGACTCGGATTTCCAATTTACACTTTTACAAAACATAATTCCGTGCTTTCGACACCAATAATTCTACAAGTGTTCTCCTCAATCCCACAAGGATTTTATTAAAACCCGCCCCCAAAATCACCACAAAAAAGACTCACCTAAATCTCTCAGAATGTATTATACCTGGCCGATTGCCCACCTTGTTGTAATTGGCATACTCAAAGAAAATCGAATTGACGTCGTTGATAGGATTAGGCAGAGGCACTCTCCCACCCCAACATAATCCACGCAGGAAAATATTCACCTCTTATTTCTCAACCTCCTTGAGAGTATGCGTTGCCGCCTTATATCGATATTCCTTGTTCAATATTTCATCGATGAATATATCCCCCTCTTTAAGGTTTAAGTTCATATATTCAAACTTCTCAGCTGGTATTTTTTTGTTTATTTTATTATTGATATAAGTAGAGTCCTTCTCTAAAGAAAGTTTCCTCTCTGAGCCGTAATGTTTTGTTATTACTCTTTTAGGCAGATAAACACCGTTAATTAATTCATATTCATAGCTGAACTGCTGTACAGGTTCCCCTCCGCCGGTGTTAACCTCCCAATATATTATATTAAAACCGTATTGACTGGAATATATCTTGGTTTGGATTATATAGTCGTTAGGGTCTTTTCTTTCCAAAGATACAACCGAAGGCTGTATTATTTTATATTCGGTGATAGAGCCTTTTTTGTGTTCTTCTATCTGGAATTTGTAACCATCGAATTCTATCTTTCCTGTTTTGCTGATACGTTCTATCAATGTCTTGTGATGCTCCCAAACATATATTGCTCCGGGAACAAATATCTTCCGAGGATCGTCAATTCCTTTATACAACATTGTCCGAAAATCTTTTTGTAACGAATTTCTTTTAACTGCTTTCCTTCTGCTGATTTTCTTTTCCTTTGTATTAATTCTATTGGCCTTTGCTTCAAGAAAAAAATCCGATCTGCTAATTGAAGTCGACCAATACGGGTTCGACCCGCTGTTTCCTAAGTCTTTTCCAGTTATATTGTTTAGGTATTGGCTGGGTCTTTCTCGAAATTTGTCAATATAGACGTATTCTTTATTTGCATCGATTGCAAACTTAATCTTTTCGCCGGTTTTTTGTAAAATAGCCTCAGGTATCGTTCCTTTAGCGTCTGTAAAATTCCTGAATATATCTTCTGCACTTACTCCGGTAAGCACTCTGCTGATTTTAACATCAATTTCTCCCGACCACGTAATTATTTGCATGTAATTTCCATGTATCCTGTTCGCTATTAAATCCAGAATCATAGGCATCTCCTCATAAGAAATAGTCCGAACGGATTGCCCCGTGGATTCGCTTGCTGATGCTTCATAATATTGTCCTGGCACTAAAAAAATACATAACAAAACTGAAACAACAATTTTTCGTATAAAGTATCGTTTGCAGGTTTTCATTGTTTCTGTCCTTTCACTTTATAAATTAATGTTAATCACATTCACAGTGCTCTTTTGTATAAGTATCAATTACTTCTGATGAATTTTCGCAGTCGAAACAGCAAACAAGTACATCGCAAGCAATTCCTATCAAACATCCTGCCGTTCCATCTCCATAGAAACATACCTCATCTTCATAATGAAGTCCAAAACAACTCAATTCACCCTCGCATTCCAAACATACTTCATCATCCTTAAGCTGACCACCACACTGCTTTGTTTCATAACATACTGCATCCGAAGTATTCCAGTCTGTATTGATGCATCCATCGTGACATTGTTTTTGTTTTAAACCTGAATAAGCTCTGTATGTAAAGTCTAAGCATGTTGGTGGAACAACTCCTACAGTGCATCCCGGACATGCATGATCTTCTTCATGCTCTTTACTGCAGGTTGTTGAGTCTATGACCTCGTCCCAGCAAGGTGGGGAACAGTAATATCCGCCAAGTAAATATTGACAGCATACTTGATTCAAATTACAACATAACTCATTCCCGCAGCATCCTTCGGTCGAATCATTGCAGCACTCACCCCCACAGCATGTTTGGGTCGAATCATCGCAACACTCATCCCCGCAGCATGTACAGCATTCGTCATTTTCGCAACATACCAATTCACCACAATACCACACGCACTCACTCCCGCTCCAAACGTAACAGTCTGGACAGGCTGGTGGCGACGCTGTCACCTCTGAGCTAAAGCCAAGAAATATTAAAAAACTAAAAAATACCAAAACTATGATTTTCGATATCACTCCTTTCATAATGAAATTCTCACTACTCTTCAAAGTCTTTTTTTGAAGTTTTATACTCATTCTTCTGCCTCCTTTGCTTTTAAGTCCACGAGGTTCTCAGTTATTCTTTCTATACGGGGGTCATTCGATTTGGCAAGCTCTAAAAATAGCTCGTAAAACAGAATGGCTTCGGATACTTACCCTCTTTTAAGACTAATCCGAGCCATCTTTAGGCAGGCATCGGGCGCCAATAAACTGTCAGTGTAATTTTCAATAACTGCCATATAAGCCTTCTCAATTTTTGGCTCCGTCTCTGTTGCCGATGACTTTTCTAAGTCTATTAGCTTACGTAGGTAATCACCTACCAGACATTGCGCAATCCCGGCGTATTCATAATCAGGCCATTCACTAACCACCTTTTGATAGTATTCAACCGCCTTTTCATAATCCCCCATTTTACGATAGCAAGTCGCCGAGTAATAATAAGCATGCGTTGTATTCAGCTGTGATACATCCAGTTCTGTTATTATCCTTTCCCATACATTCCTTGCCCTGACAAGATACTCCTCCGATTTGACATTCCGACATTTATTTGGGTCCTCGAAAGCCTTGTAATAGTATTGTTCACCGATCACAAATACCGCAGTTGCTAAACCCGGATGACTATTAAAATCAGTGATTAAATTATCAAGTGCTGTCTTAGCTGCATCATCTTCTCCGGAATGGATAAGGAACACAATGCTGAGCTTTGCAAGACGCAAACGTGCCTTTTCAGCCTCTGAACTGTTGGGATACTCCTCTACAATTTTATGGTAAATATTATTTGCATCTTCGAATTTTCGCGATAGGTCATACCTTTCCGCAATTTTATACAGCGATGCCGCCAGGCCTGATTGGTCGCTGAAGTTTTCGGTTATTTCATTAACGGCGCTCTCAGCAGCGGTTTTATCTTCTTTCTCGATAAGAGACAGGGCTGCCATCTCTGAAATTTCCAGTTGTGCATTGCCCGCATAAGAGCTCTCAGGATATCGTTGTACTAACTGTTTGTAGATACTGTTTGCGTCCTCGTATTTCTTGAAAGCCCTGCACGTCTCTCCGATGCCATACAGCGCTGCCGGCAAATCAGGTTTATCGTTAAAGTCCGCAATAAAATTATCAAGTGCCTCGTAAGCCGCTGTTTTGGCAGACGATGCAAAAAGGGACAGGACATTCATTCTTGGTATATCAAATGTTGCAC
>Ga0180301_10004583_pt1 | contig 10667 bp, 12 predicted proteins | sample GuaBasSediGuay16_FD_121797 | JGI IMG/M metagenome (GOLD analysis project Ga0180301, IMG submission 121797) | Subseafloor sediment microbial communities from Guaymas Basin, Gulf of California, Mexico - Guay16, Core 4569-2, 12-15 cm | ecosystem: Environmental > Aquatic > Marine > Hydrothermal... | reverse complement strand
AATAAATTTAATTTACAGAAAGCGTAGATGAATATGGGAAGGGTTAAAGGTGAGTAATCAGAGAGGAAAGATCGATTTTCTCCAAGGAAATGATGCAATAGTAGAAGGGGCTCTCTTAGCTGGATGTAGATTTTTTGCCGGCTACCCAATAACCCCCTCATCAGAAATAATGGAAAGCATGGCTGCAAAACTACCGCCAATAGGCGGAGTATTCGTTCAGATGGAAGACGAACTGGGTAGCATAGCAGCTGCAATCGGAGCATCCCTCACCGGAGTAAAAGCCATGACCGCAACATCTGGACCAGGATTTAGCCTAATGCAGGAAAACATTGGACTAGCAATAATGTGCGAGGTACCAATTGTAATAGTCAACGTAATGAGAGGAGGACCATCTACAGGACTACCCACAAAAGCTTCTCAAGCGGACGTCATGCAAGCAAAATGGGGTCATCATGGGGACGGAGAAGTAATAGCCTTATCGCCATGGTCTGTTCAAGAATGCTTAGATCTAACAATAAAAGCATTCAACCTCGCCGAAGAGTATCGAACACCAGTAATCATACTAAGTGACGCTATACTAGCACATTTAAGAGAAGTCGTCACAATACCAGATCACGAGGAAATAAAAATAGTCGAAAGAAAGTATCCGAAGGTTCCACCAGAAGAATTTGTACCATTTAAAGCCGATGAAAGTTTGATTCCACCAATGGCCACCCTAGGCAAAGGATACAAAATACATTACACAGGATTAAGCCACGATGAACGCGGATATCCAACAGACGATCCGGAAAACTACAGAAAACTAATTGAAAGAATAATAGCTAAAATCAGAAATAACATAGACAAAATCGCATCTTGGGATGTGAAATTTGTAGAAGATGCCGAGATTGTACTCATTTCTTATGGGAGTTCTGCAAGAGCAGCCCTACAAGCATGTATTGATGCTAGAAAACAAGGGTACAAGGTAGGTTTCTTGAGATTAATTACAATTTGGCCGTTCCCGGAGAAAATAGTCAAAAAAATCTCAGAAAATTCCAATCAAATACTTGTTTTAGAGCAAAATATGGGACAAGTACTCCATTTAATTAAGGAAACTGTTGAAGAAGGAGCAAAGGTATACTTCCACCCAAAATTAGGCGGAGAACCCTTCACTCCTCAAGAAATTCTCAAACAAATAAGGAGGATAACAGGTTGAAAGTCAGCCCAATAAGAAAATACCTAAGAGAGGAAAGGCTGCCTACAATTTTCTGCCCAGGATGTGGCCTAGGAATAATAATCAATGCGACACTAACTGCTATTGACCAGCTAAAAATAGACATGGATAAAACAGTTATGGTTTCTGGAATAGGATGCTCGGGACGCATACCAGGATACATCAAAGTTGACTCACTTCATACAACACATGGACGCGCAATAGCCTATGCTACAGGAATAAAACTAGCCAACCCAGAACTTAACGTAATAGTATTCACAGGAGATGGAGATACAGGAGCAATAGGAATAGGACACTTCGTCCACGCAGCTAGAAGAAACATAGACATAAAAGTAATTTGCATAAACAATTTAAACTACGCTTTAACGGGAGGGCAGTTTTCACCAACAACACCAAAAGGCGCATGGACCTACACTTCACCTTACGGAAACATAGAAGGCTTCTTTGACCTATGTGAATTAGCAGTAGTAGCAGGAGCATCCTACGTAGCCAGATGGACTGTCCGTGAAGTATATAATTTAATTAATAGCATAAAGAAAGCATTGAAAAAGAAAGGATTTTGCTTTATAGAAGTTGTATCACCCTGCCCGACTAACTTTGGTCGAAGAAACAAAATGGAAACGGCACAAAAAATAATAAACTTCTTTAAAGAAAGAGAAATCAAAGTAAAGGATGCCAAAGGGTTGGATAGAGAAGAACTAAGAGGAAAACTAATAATAGGAGAATTTGTAGACAGAGAGTTGCCAGAATTCACAGAAACTTATAAAGAATTAATTCTCGTTTCGCAAAAGAAATTCAAAGAACCAGAAAAACCAGGATTAGCGTGGATTGAGCTAGAAATAAGATATTAGGGGTGTTGCTAATTGGGACGAACGGAAATAATTTTGGCAGGCCTAGGTGGACAAGGAATGATCACAGCTGGAATTATTCTGGCTAGATCGATAGCAATATATGGCAAGAAGTATGTTGCACAATCGCAAAGCTACGGACCTGAGGCTAGGGGTGGATCTGCAAAAAGCGAAGTGGTAATTAGTGACGAGAAAATAATTTACCCGCACGTTATAAATCCGGATATATTAGTTGTGATGTCAAAAGAAGCTATGAAGAAATACCTAGATAAGTTAAAACCAAACGGTATATTAATATACGATTCAAGCATCCTGGAGAAGCCTGAAAGAAAGGGAATTAATATTTATGCTGTTCCAGCAACGAAAATAGCATTTGAAGACTTAAACACAAAGGGAGTTGCAAATATAGTCATGTTAGGAGCATTAATTCAAATAACACAAATAATTAATAAGAAATTGATAGAAAAGACAATAAAAGAAGTCTTCCCAGAAAAATTTTGGAAAATAGATATAAAAGCACTAAATATGGGAGTAGAATATGCCAAAAAACTAACTAAATCCTCTCAAGAAGCCTCTCAGCAACAAAAGTAAACACATCAAAAACATTTTCTCCAGTTTTTGCACTAGTCTCAAAGTATGGTATATTAAGCCACCTTGTAATCATTTCACCGGCTTGCGGCGGAACTAACCTTTCGTCTTCTAAATCTATTTTATTGCCAACAAGAACTAAAAACCCTCCACCACTATGCTTATAGAAAGCTTCTATCCATCTATTAATTAAAAGAAATGTTTCTGGACGAGTAACGTCAAAAACCAAGACTCCTGCGGACGCCCCTTTAAAATAATATTTTCTCATAATTTCAAACCTTTCTTGACCCGAAAGATCCCAAATTTGAAGAGTAACTTCAGTATTTCCAATTTTTACTTTTTTAACTGCGAAATCAGCACCTAAAGTAGGTTTGTATTCATCTGTGAACCTATCTTGACAGAATCTTATTATTAAACTAGTTTTTCCAACGCCGCCTTCACCAGCCATGCAAACCTTAAATAAGAATCTCTTCAAAACAATCGCTCCTACTAGGTGCTAACATATAACTTCAATTCTGTTACTTATAAAGATTTACAACTAATAAATGGAGTAGAGTTGATTGTGTACGAAAATCAGATGATCCTAAAGGGTCTGTGAACGAATAGAAAACGGCTATACGGTTTTCTCCAAACTTTAACGAAATTGGTTGAGTTATATAAACAGTTTTTAATATAATCAACACAAAACTGAACAAAATAATTTAAACACTATGTTTTTATTGCTATTAAAATCTCACTTCTTAAAAGATATAGAAATCATAATAAATCTTCTAGGAAGTTTAAAAAATGATTAAGAAATAAAATTTAAGGAAATCCCTAACCGGGATTTCCAATTACCTGATATTTTTTATTTATTATATGTAGCTTCTGACATATCATTACTTAAGTTAATTTTGCCTATTTTTGTCGTTAACACTCGGTAGTTACTGTGTTTTCCTAGCTGAAGTCTCATATGTCCTTTAAAAACTGCTATATGAGCATTTCTAATTTGTATAGTGTCGCCTACGTAAAAATCGTCAACTTGCTCGTTCCAAAGTGTCATTTTTATAATTCCAGTTTCATCGCCAACGGTTGCATTGCAAACTCTGAATTTTTTCCTAAAGTGTTGAGAATAAAATTCTTTGACCTCGCTTCTTTCCAAAACCTTAACAGTGAGATTAACATCTCTAGATTCTGGCGCTAACTGTGATATTTTCATGTTGCTAGGCTTACGCATAATTTAAACCCACTATTGTATCAACAAAAGAGGTTACCTTCTCCTTTTTCCCTCTTTTCTTTCTCTCTTCCAGCTACCATAACTCCTGCCGCTAAACCTTCTTCTAGGTTGAGAAAATTGTCTTAAACTCATATTATTTTCTTCGTTTACCTCGAAATCTTCTTCGTCGACTTTTTCAAAAGTACCATATCTACCGACATTAAGACGCATCGTCCCTCTAAAAAGAGAAACGTAACCATTGCTTATCTTTAAAATGTCACCCACTGAAATGTCGTCAATATGCTTGTCCCATAACGTCATAAGTATTGTACCCGTTTCATCTCCGACCGTTGCTTCAGCGACTCTATGGCTACTACCATCCCTGCTACTCGTAACTTCCCTGATATCGCTTTTTTCAATGACTTTCACTTTCAAATTTACTCTACGACTACGTGGAGAGAGATCTGAGACTTTCACAAATTCCGGACCAGTTTCCAAACTTTATTACCTCTTTCTTGCGTATTACCCCGCTCCTCCAAGCTAGAGATCAGCTGAAGAGCGAAGCAATTACACATAGAGAGTATCGCTTATAAAGGTTTCCTTAAACTTTGATGATCCGTAAGTAAGCTTCGTCATACAGCTCCAAAAGATTATACATGGTGAATGGTGTGTGTATGTTAATTTTATTTTCGAGTTATTATCGTTCGCATTTCATCAAAAAGTTCTATTATTCCCCTAAGTTTTTTCCAGTCAACATTAAACCATAGATTAATGACTGCAATGTCTTCGATATGTTCTGTTAAGTTCTTTACTCCCTCTTCGTCCGCAAAAACATATGTAATTATTAAGTGAGATTTTTTAACCACTTTTGATCACGCGAGAAATTTCGTTTATTACCGAATTTATCATGCATTATTAAGAGATAGTCGATATAAAAATCGATATTTTTACTATTAAATTTTATGCTCATAAAATACTAAAAACATCTTGTGGTAGACATAAAGAGAATAAACTTTCTTTACTCCATAAAAACAAATTAATTTTGCTTAACTATAAGTACACTCTATTCTACTGCGTGCAAATATCATGTTTTTACATAATTTTTTAAACCAACAATAACAATATTTTTAAGATTTAATAAAATTTGACGCTACGTCTGACACTAATCAATCAAAATAGACAACACAGATAAAATACGAAATCATACTATGTGAAACGACTTTAGATATCCTTTTATAAGTAATCTTCTGGATAATTTACAGAATACTTATGGTTGATACAAATGGCAATTCTAAACAAGAGAAACGAACATCTTGTCCTTTTTAAGAATCCTTCCTATGTTTTTAAGGTTAGCACAGCTCGCAAATATCTTAGATACAGAGATTTTTTAACCTATGGCAGTCAACTAGTTCCAAAGAAAATAGGTTCTGAAACATGGTCGTTGGCTTGGGCATACATCAGACAGGTTGATGATATCTTAGATGATCCTAAAATAACTGCCAACGGATGTAATGAATTCCTTGAAAACGAAATTCAAGTTATAGTCGACTCCTTCAATAATGCTTACGAGTTCAAACCTGGAGAACCTCTAAGACACCTCTGGGCTAATCAATTCATAGAGAATGTTTACAAATATTACGATGATAGAGTTCGAAAAGTTATATGGGATCTATATGAAAGCGCGGTACTAGACATTAAAAGGAAAAGCAAAGTCCTTTCTACAAAAGAAATGAAAAAACTCCTCTACAAAAAAGCCGTCTGTTTCTTTAAACTCTACTTCCTCCTAGGAAAATTTAACTTCGGAAAATACCTTAACGACCTAGCTGAAGCTTTAGGCCTAGCCTTAGGAATGCTTGACGATGCTCTCGACATAATTTACGATTACAAATCCAAATATATTAATGTTACAAAAGAGGAGCTAATCGAACTTGGAATCAGCGCAGACCCCAACGACAAGGGCTTCATAAAACAACTTATAAAAAAGGGATATTATGATTACAAAAGCTATCAAATAATGAGACTCTTACTAAGGACACGTAAACTAGCTAGAAAAATAAAAAGCATCTACCTAAGAAATTTAATCCTCAGATTAACGGAAGTCTTTGCATCACCGATATTGGAGGGACGCTTTCTGCCAGGACAACAATATCTATTTAAGGGTGGAAGAATTTTAAAAGCCCTACTACCCGAAAACGAAATGGTAGCCTATAGAATTGGACACCAACTAATGAAAATTGCATTACTTTTCCCTCAAACATTTCCAGGCCTCTTCAACGCGTTTTTCAAAACTAAAAGCAAAAGTAAAACAACCTAAAATCTAAAATATTCTCACCCTATAGTTACTTATCATCATTTTATAATCTTTAATTCCGGCAAAGCTTCCATTTTAATTTGGAGGATTCACGCAATGGGCAAAATATTTGATCTAGTTGAAAAACATACATCGTACCGTAAGGAGACCATAAACCTAATACCGAGCGAAAACATAATGACAGAGTCATCTAGACGCCTACTTTGCTCAGACCTTGTTCATAGATATGAAAATCCCCTTAAGGTTTACGGTGGAACAAAATACATAGACGAAATAGTTGAAGAAACACGTAGAATAGCTAAAAAAGTTTTTGAAGCGAAATTCGCACTTATAGAACCTTTAGGCGGCAACATAGCAGTATTAGCAGTCATACTAGCTTTCACAAACATAGGTGACAAAGTCATGTTGGTGTCCTCTGATGACGGCGGCTATCCCATAAATCTGGAAAAGTTAGGCAGAAAACCAATATACTTCCCATTTACTAAAAGTAAAATGAATATAGAAGTTGAAAAAGCAGGAAAGCTCATCCTGAAAGAAAAACCAAAGCTTATTATATTTGGGCAAAGCCTTTTCCTATTTCCACATCCAGTAAAAGAGCTTTCAGAAACAGCTGAAAAAATCGGAGCAACCATGGCTTACGACGGAAGCCATGTTCTAGGCCTCATAGCTGGAGGCGTGTTCCAAGACCCTTTGAGGGAGGGAGCACATGTCCTATTAGGCAGTACTCATAAAACCTTCCCAGGACCACAAGGTGGAATAATTGTAGGTAACGGCGAGGAGGAAGAGAAAAAACTTTTAGAAGTCCTAGGCTTTCCAATCGTGCTTGTTGATAATCCTCATCTTCATAGAATAGCTGCTCTAGGCGCAACTCTCGAAGAATACGAAAAATATGGCCCTAAATATGCCAAACAAGTAGTTAAGAACGCCAAAACCCTTGCCAAAGAGCTATACGATGGTGGATTAAACATCGCGTGCGCTGAACTAGGCTTTACAGAAAGCCATCAAATCTATTTACCAACAAAGTCAATTGAGGAAGGAAGAAAAATATGCAATACACTTGAAAAAGCCGGTATCATAGTTGATATAATGGTTAGACTTGGAACACAAGAAGTCACAATGATGGGAATGAAAGAAAAAGAAATGAAGAAAATAGCAAACTTTATCCTCATGGCACTAACCGCAAATAAACCCCCTGAGACAATTAAACTAGAAGTTAAAAACTTTGTAGCAAAATTTAGATGATCCTAACAACCTTAGACGGAACAGTTACACAGCCTCCAAGAAAATATGCTACTACTGTCAATTAACAGTATTCTAAGACCATCCTAATATTAGTAACATTAATTAATAACAAGCGAGAAAATATTTTCATCGATAAGCGTATCGGTGAACTATATATCTAGAAGATGCGGACGTAGATCGAAGAAAAAGAAAACCAAAGAAAATAAGAAATCCAAATAGGAAGTTTAACACATAAAATCACTTATTTAACAAAATTTTAACTAGTCACTTTATTTAAATACATTTTATTTTCCTAATTGTAATTGGTTAAATAGATCTTACATAAATTGGTTGGGGGATGCTGTTGCCTGAGTTCGTTGAAATACGAACTGAGCCGGAAGAGGAAAAACCTGAATTAGATGTACCATTCGAACTATTGGATCTAAACTTGCTTAAACCTCACGAAGAGTTAGACCCCAATGAGTTGGAAGCATTCATTGAGAGTGTAACTGGTTCAGGCATTTTTTGGAAAGCTGCTTTAGTATCAAAAGAAGGATACGTTATTCTGGATGGTCACCATAGATGGGCTGGCCTTAAAAAACTAAATGCAAAAGTTATGCCTTGCATTCTCCTAGATTACGTAAATAATCCTGAAGTAAAAGTGTACACATGGTACCCTTTCATCATAGGATCACTAAACCATTTAATAGACGTTTTAAAAAATATCGAGGAGATCGAACTCATCTATGAAAGTAATAAAGACACGGTGGTAGAGAAAGTTGAAAGTATGGAAGCTGCTTTCGGCCTAATCCATTCAGACACGAATAAAAAATTTATCCTGATCGCTGGAGACGACGACCCCTACGATCTCCAAAAAATTATAATAAAACATCTAATCAACGACCAAAAAATCCAACTAGGATACATTGACACTATTAAAGGCGCTGAAGAACTACTAGTCCAAGGTAAAGCAGTTGCCTACTTCGTCAGAAGAGCACCTAAAAAGAAAGAAATAGTGGAACGCGCGTCAAAAGGTAAAGTTTATCCGCCGAAAACAACACGTCACTCTCTGCCATTTGTCCCTAAGAAAATTCATATATCGTTGGAAAAGCTAATAAATCCCTAATGGTTATCTTAAATTTCAATTTAACCGACATATTTGCTATATTTTATACTTTCAGTAATTTTAGTAATAAACTATATAACTATGTTATATATTCATGCCATACGTAGATGAACTTAACGGTGGAAGTAGCAGGAAGCGTTTTAGACTGCCTAATTTCAAATCGGTTATTTTATTTTTCATTTTTCTCTTTTTTATCTCTTTCCTTTTCTACAGATTCAATTGTAATTTTAACTGGTAGAAAAGGGGGTTTTAGCTCCATTTTTTCGGGAAACTGTAGCATAAGAAGTTTTGAAAGTTTTTGTTGTAATTCACTGGCAAGTTTTTTAACTAATTCGACTGGTGGAACTGCTGAATAAATATATGGTCTTCTTCCAAATCCAAAGCCACCTTTCTTCTCCCTTTTTATAAACCCCGCATTGTACATTTCAATTAGGGCTTCCCTTACAGCAGTCGGATAGATATTTGTTCCTTCCGCTATTTGTTCTGCTGTTGCTTTTCCAACCTTGCATAGATAAACGTAAATTTTTGCTTGTGTTTCTGTCATTTTTAAATCTTTAAGGATTTTAATGATAGATTCTTCCAGCTTTTTCATGTTTATACCTCCAAGAGGTAATAGAGATATAAGATATAAAAATCTTTTTATCATTGTAACAATGTCAAAATGAAAAAATTTAAATAACCCAACAAACATCTTAATTATGGTGATGAAAATGTTCTGGAGAAGAAAAACAAAAGAAGAAAAATTAAAACAAAAAATTAAAAACATTTCCAAGGAATCAAAAGAAGCAGCAGAACTGGCAGGACAAATAATACTTGAAAAATTAACAAAAATCCAAAAGAAAATATTCCCAAGGTAAACAGTAGATAAATAGCAAATTTAAAACAAGTATGGTAAACTAACGAATTAACAACTCAATTTTTATGATTCTTACTTTTTATGCTAATTACAAAATAATGTAAAAGGGGTTTTAACTGATATTATGAAACCGCGCTTAGAACTCTAGATGTGATGTTCTTAGCTAAATTTTTGACGCGCTCTAAATCTTCTGCTGTCGGTGACCCCTTAACACTAATAATAGGCTCAATAACCTCTTGACCCATTTCTACAAGTATCTTTTTTAATTGTGACAGTGCGTTTCCTCCCCAAGCATAAGTGCCAAATAACCCTACGATTTTCCTCTGTAACCTCTTAATCTCCAATAGATTTACTAAGTGCCGTAGTGGTGGAAATATATTTCCATCATAAGTAGGACAGCCAAAAATAACTGCGGGGGCGTTCAGCAAATCTCTTAAAATGAAACTTATATCACTGTAGGATATATCATGTACGGTAGTATTTATGCCTTCAGAACTAATATTTTCTTTCAATACCTCAGCAATTTTCTTAGTATTACCGTACATTGAACCGTAAACAATCACAACCCTTTTCTCGGGAGCATCTCTACTCCATTTCTCAAACAACTCTACAATCTTAAGAGGATTTCTACGATAAACAGGCCCATGACTCGGAGCAATAATTTCAATGCCAATATCGAGGCTCTTAACCTTCTCTATAGTCCTCAAAACAAACCTAGAATACTTCAATACAATGGTAGCAAAATACCTCTTAGATTCCGAGAAAAACAATTCAAGATCGACTTCGTCGTCGAAAATTTTATTCCCTAAAGCACCAAACGAACCAAAAGCGTCACATGGAAACAAAATTTTATCCTCAACAAGATATGTGAACATCGTTTCGGGCCAGTGTAGCCACGGCGCCTCGATGAAGCGAAGAGTTTTACCGCCAATATCTAAACTACTTCCATCCCTAACACTAATAGTCTCCTGATCTAAATGGAAAAACGATTTGACCATATCAATCGCTCTACTCGTTCCCACAATTTTAGCGTTTGGAGCGTTTTTGACTATTTCTGGAAGTGAACCACTGTGATCAGGTTCTAAGTGATTAACAATAACGTAATCTAACTCCTTAACATCGATTACGCTTTTAATATTCTCAATAAGTTCCCCGGCATATTCAGCTTTCACGGTGTCCACTAATACCTTTTTCTCGCCGAGAATCAAGTAAGAATTGTAACTCATCCCATGCGGGAGGCTCCAAAGAGACTCGAAAAGCTTAGTTTCACGGTCATCTACACCAACCCAATAAACTCCAGGTTTAATTT
>Ga0180301_10004581_pt1 | contig 10667 bp, 14 predicted proteins | sample GuaBasSediGuay16_FD_121797 | JGI IMG/M metagenome (GOLD analysis project Ga0180301, IMG submission 121797) | Subseafloor sediment microbial communities from Guaymas Basin, Gulf of California, Mexico - Guay16, Core 4569-2, 12-15 cm | ecosystem: Environmental > Aquatic > Marine > Hydrothermal... | reverse complement strand
GGTGTCTTGATTTTGCGAGCTAATGTTCTCATACCACAGCAGGAGCTTTATTTATAAGGGCTTATACAACTAACAGCCACTTGTTCTAAGGTTCGTATCTTTGATACTTGCGAAATTCGGGATGATACAATCTGATTAAGGAACTTGAGATGAATGGCTTATAATCAGAGACATGATTCAACAGGGCTTGCTGCAGGGAGCTTCAAAATTTCCGCATTCAAGGTTTTCAAGTTCAGCCTTGGTCTACGCCAGCCTCTGGTCATCGGCGAACACCATCTGAGCAAAAGAACCGGATTCATCATAGAGATCCGTACTGAAGGCGATCATGTCGCCTTCGGTGAGATTTCGCCTCTTCCCGGTTTGAGCCGGGAAGACATGACGCTGGTTGAGACTCAAATAATGTGGTTGCGCTCCTCTGTCTTAGGGCGTGAGCTGCCGGATCATCTGGAGGCGCTGTCAGGGGGGGGTGACAACTGGCTGAGAGGATACAACCTGGCCCCCTCGGTGAGATTCGGGTTTGAGACAGCGGTGTTGAACCTCATCGCCACAGCAAGAGGCCTCCCACTGTGCAAGCTAATAACGAATTCACCGCGCGATTGGATTTCAGTCAATGGGCTGTTGAGTGGCTCACCAGCTAAAATTATGCAGAAAGCAGAGAAGCTGCTTGAAATGGATTACAGGGCATTCAAGCTCAAGGTGGGGCGCAACTCCATACAGGAAGACATAGAAATTACTCGCCACGTTAGACGGTTCATCGGTGATGACGCCACCCTTCGTCTGGATGCTAACCGTGCCTGGAGCATTGATGATGCCCTTGCTTTTGGTCAGGCAGTGGCTGATTGTGAGATTGACTACATTGAGGAACCGGTCAAAACCCTGTCCCTGTTGGAAAAGCTCATAGGTGAAAGCGGCTGGTTGCTGCCAACTGGGTTGGACGAGAGTCTGCTGGAGCTGACGGCCGAGGGGCTTTTGTTCATGCCAGGGATAAAGGTCGTCGTCCTAAAGCCGTCTTTGTTGGGGTTCGAAAAAGCAATGCAATTTGCCCGTGCGGCAACAGCGCGTGGCATAATGCCGGTCATTAGTTCTGCATTTGAGTCGAGCGTGGGGTTGACGGCGCTTGCGCACCTGGCTGCCTGTGTGAACGTGGTTGACGTGCCTGTCGGACTGGACACGCTCGACTGGTTTGAGGAAGACTTGCTGGTTGATCCCCTCAGGGTCGAAATGGGGAGGCTTCGAATCACCGAATTGCCAGACATCCCCCATGAAATAAGGAGAGACCTGCTTGAAGCAATATAAAACGGTCTACAATGAAACGAGTGATGAATAGTATCCGATGCCCGATCAATGCAGCCGCTGAATACTATGAAAAGTTGCCAGCTTTGATTGCCGGTGACTACGTCATCTCGTATAGCGAGTATGAGCAACTTGTTGCCTCCGCGGCTGCCCGGCTTAAAGAGACTGGGGTTTCAAAAGGGGAGCGGGTGGCCATTGTTTCCAACAACCGCTGGGAGTATCCAATATTGTTGTTTGCCTTGCTGAGACTGGGTGCCGTAGCCTGTGCGGTTAGCCCGAGATTTCCACAGGAAAGCATACGGTCATTACTGAAAAAGATCGATTGCAGTAAGGTTGTGGACCCCATCGAAAGGCTAACAAGTGTCACGTCGCATGAGATGCGAAGAATTGACCTCAATACCATCATCAGGCGCTTAGAATCGAACGGCCATATCACCTCTTCGAATGTGGTTATCGACCTGAATCATGATGCGACCATCATTTTTACCTCTGGGAGTTCGGCTCATCCCAAGGCGGTGTTGCATTCTTTTGGTAATCATTATTATAGCGCGCTTGGCTCGAACAAAAATATCATCGTTCAACCCGGCGACCGCTGGCTTTTGTCGCTCCCGCTATACCACGTTGGTGGGCTGGGCATTCTGTTTCGGACGCTGATAGGTGGGGGGGCGGTGGTAATCCCCGGCAACAAGGAGAACATTGTTGAGTCAATTGAAGTGCATGACATTACGCATCTGTCACTTGTCTCCACCCAACTCTATCGTTTGCTGAACAAGGGAGTGAGCCCCGCAAAAGTAAAGAGGCTGAAAGCCGTTCTGGTGGGAGGGAGCGCTGTGCCCGCGTCTCTGATCACCAGGGCCTATGAGTGCGGTCTGCCGCTCTTCACCACTTATGGGTTGACGGAGATGGCCTCACAGGTGACCACCACGCATCCACACGAGCCCCTCGACCGCCTTTTCAGTTCCGGGGAAGTTTTGGATTATCGAAGCCTTAAAGTTGATAATGGTGGAGAGATCCTGGTCAAGGGGAAAACCCTCTTTAAAGGTTATGTCGAGGGAACCATGACCACGTTACCGGTCGATGATGAGGGTTGGTTTCGAACCGGTGACCTTGGTCTTCTCGACAGCGACGGCTATCTCAAATTCCTGGGGCGAAAAGACAACATGTTCATCTCCGGTGGCGAAAACATTCATTCTGAAGAGATCGAAGGCGTATTATGCCTTTTAAATGAGGTTGTGGAGGCTCTGGTTGTACCAATCGAAGATGAAGAATTCGGCTTCCGTCCTGTGGCGTTCATCCGAAGTCCAGAAGGTAAACAGATAGACAAAAGAGGCGTTGCCTTACATTTGGAGCGTTATTTACCCAGATTTAAAATCCCGATCAGCTTTTATGAATGGCCTGAGGGAGTCAGGGATGGGCGGCTCAAACTGGATCGGCATTATTTTGCAAAACTTGCGCAAGCGTTGAGGCAAAAAGGACTCAAGTAATACTCAAAAGGCCGTGGCGCAGATTTTCCGGCAATGGGATCTTTTCCCCGTTTTTTTTGTTGACTGACACATGGACTGTTCGGAGCCTTGCCGCCACGTTGCCGTTCCCATCCTTGAACAGATAGGATAAAATGAAAGATGTTTTTCCAATTTCGGCCTTCAAGGAAATGGTGAGCTTTTCCCCAAGACAAAGTCCGCGTTCGTAATCAGCCTCAGCGTGGGCGATTAGTATTAGATAATCCGATGCCCGGATGATATAGTCCAGGCCGCAGCCGATTGACTTCATAAAATCCTCATAGACGGTGTGGGCGATTCTGAAATGGTTGGCGAAAAAAAGTATTCCGGCTGCGTCAGTATGGTGCAGCTTTACTTCGGTCTGGGTTTCAAACATAATTCCATCTCCTGTTATTGCATTGTTCCATACGCAAGCTCAACTGATTGCTGATATTAACCGTTACTTTGAAAGCTGTAAACAAATAAATTGAGTCTTCAAACCACCACCATATGTTGCAAATCCCTTTTCCTTGACACACGACCCCAGCTTTCCTATACTTACCCTACCAAAAAGATGGCGGCATGGAGTGCAAGTAGAGGGCCAACCATGCCAGGTCGGGGTAAACGAAAAATTTGGACTCGATATGGTTTTAATATCGTAACATTTTCAATAACTTTGACCGGTTTGCTCCCCGAACGCGAAGCCCGCGAAGCGAACCTGCGTGCGGAAGCACGGGGAGGCTTCACTCTGGCAAGTAACTGCGACTTTTTTGTTCAGGCGGCCCACCGCAATATCCAGTGGTTAATTCCTATTTGCTATTTTCCCGCTATTCCTCAAAAATCATGGAACACGTTCAAATTGATGGAAGATAGGTTTGACGTTGCTGATAAGCAGGACGATGTATGCGAAGACACTGACTGTGGCGTGCTCTTCGGAGTTGTGAGAATTCGGCCTATAGAAACAAGAAACTGACTGAAGTAGAAAAAGATGCCTGTATAAAAATGGCTAGTTGAAAGACTGAGAAAGGAGGGGGCAAATGAGTGATCTAAAGGGTAGTCAAACTGAAAAAAACCTGCTTACCGCCTTTGCAGGTGAGTCCCAGGCGCGAAACCGTTACACATATTTTGCCAGCCAGGCAAAAAAGGAAGGTTTCATTCAAATATCATCCATCTTTGATGAAACAGCCAACCAGGAAAAGGAACATGCCAAAAGGCTCTTCAAGTTCCTAGGGGGTGGTGAAGTGGAGATATCTGCGAGCTTTCCGGCGGGTGTCATCGGCAGTACTCTGGAGAACTTAAAGGCTTCTGCCGAAGGCGAAAACTACGAGCACACCGAGATGTATCCCGGCTTTGCCAAGGTGGCCCGAAAGGAAGGATTTGAAGATATCGCACAGGTCTTTGAGGCCATTGCAGTCGCTGAAAAACAGCACGAAAAGCGGTATCGCGATCTTGCTGCCAATATCGAAGCCGGTCGTGTATTCAAGCGGGAGAGCAAGGTTGTATGGCGATGTCGCAATTGCGGCTATTTGCACGAAGGTGAATCTGCCCCCGAAACGTGTCCTGCGTGTGCTCATCCGCAAGCATACTTTGAGCTGTTAGGTGAGAACTGGTAGTTACAAATGTCACGACAACTGGTTTTAAAACCGCTTCTAGACGTAGCCGGCCTTTCGCGAGTCCTGTGCCTGCACAGGTTGTGGAAAGGAGAATAGCCATGCTGAGCAAAAGAATGCAAGAAGCCCTTAACGGGCAGATCAATGCCGAGATGTATTCGTCTTATCCTGTACTTTCGATGTCTGCCTACTTTGAATCAATAGGTTTGAGTGGTTTTGCCAACTGGATACGTGTGCAGGCTCAAGAAGAGTTGCTCCATGCTGAAGCTTTACGACTATGTTAACGAAAGGGACGGCAGCGTGATCCTAGGTCCAATAGAGGCTCCCCCCTCGGAATGGGAGTCTCCCATGGCAGTTTTTGAGGCCACATACCAGCACGAGCAAAAGGTTACAGGCCTCATAAACGACCTGGTGAATCTTGCCATAGAAGAAAGGGCCCATGCCACCAATAGCTTCCTTCAGTGGTTTGTGACCGAGCAGGTGGAAGAAGAGGCGAGTGCCAGTGAGATAGTCAATAAGCTAAAACTCATGGGCGATGCGCCAGGCGGGCTGTTTATGCTTGACCGAGAGCTGGGTGCGCGGACCTTTACCATGCCTACTACCGCGGGCAACGAGTGATATGTTTGTCTCTTGCTGAGAGCGCAGAGTATCAGAATTTTTGTATGGACTGCTGAGTGAGGAATTCAGATCAACTGCTCTCTCCATCGGGAAGCGCTGTGGAATTTAACGCTCCAGTTTTACCAGGAGAATGGGCATAAGGCAGTTTATACTGGGCCAAAGGGAGGCGCGACTTCTCAGTAACACAATATCAGCAAGGCATTGATGCAGGCGATTCGTCCAATTTGGATAAGACTGCCCACAGATTCAAGGGGATCTTGAAATACCTGGCGGCCAAGGATGGAGCTGATATTGTCTATATGTCAAAATAATTGAAAAGTCCTAAAATTTAGGATATGTAAATCATGCCTGCAAAGCACTTCCTTGGTTGGCGGTCGTTTGTAATGGCATGGAGCTTTCTCTCATTCTATCTGGATGTGGGGGAGGGAAAATTTACTTGTTTTTAAGGAGGGTAACGCCCATGAAATCATTCTTTTCTATTTTTGTGATCCTGCTAACAGTGGGTTTCCTCTTTACAACAGCGACGATTAGGGCCCAGGAGGCTGCTTCTTTGAAAGTAGCAGATGCTGCAATTTGTAAAGATGTGGTAGACCGGACGCCAGTAGACGCTGGCACTAGTTTCAGCGCATCAGTAGGCAAACTTTATTGTTTTACCAAAATTACGGGTGCTCAGGAACCCACCACGGTTACCCATGTCTGGTATTTCGGCGAAACGGAAAGGGCCCGGGTAAGCTTGGCCGTTGGCGTTGCCAGCTGGCGAACCAACAGTTCCAAAAAAATTCAGCCACATGAGCGGGGATCATGGCATGTGGATGTACTCGGCCCAGGTGGTGAGTTGCTCAAGACTCTTGAGTTTGAAATCACGCCGTAAATAAACGAGAAAAAGGGCCTGCCCTGGAGAAATATAAGATATTTCAAAAATGTTCCAAGACAGGTAGAATGATTACAGATGAAGAGGTTAATGAATGAATAGATGATCACACCAGGAGGGCCCGATAGGCTGAAGGGCTGTATTGATGAAATTAGCACCGGTCAATATTGGATTCTACGCACCTTTAATACTTAAACATCCCATTATCGTAAACGATCACCCTCGCCCCAGAAGTCAGATGCGCTGTTACTGTCTTTCTCTCAGTATTCACCAAGTCCCAGTGAAGCGCCGAGTCGTTAAATCCCAGTTTCTTTTTAACCTCTTTTGTTAATACAGCTGGATTTCCGTCGTAGGTGTCCGAATATGATGCGCCCAACGCTATGTGACAGTTCCCATAGCGTCCGCCATAGTTTTCATCAAAAAGGGTGTTCGCCATGAATTTGTCGATCTTAGAGAACCTTTTGTCGGTCAAAGAGAACTCCCCGATCTTATTGGCGCCTCTGTCCATGGATAGCTGTTTAACAACAAAGTTTTCCCCTTTATCGGCTTCTACCTTGACAGCCGAACCCTTTTTGAAGGTCAGTCGCACGCCTTCCACATAATTTCCGCTTCGGAAAGAGGGTTGGTTAGCAAAATAGACACCTTCGGTCCCCCTCCAGTCTGGGGAAAGAAAGATTTCAAAACTCGGGATATTGTGCCCGGATATTCCGATCCACCTTCTTTGCTTCCCTGGGGTGATTTTCAGATCAATGTTTTGTGATTCGATATGATAGTATCTGACTTCCATGCTATTCAGCCATTTTTTTATGGCTGTGGCATCCTTGTAAATGGTTTTCCATTCCTGCACAGGATCCTGCCTGTCAAGGTAACAGGCTTTGACAATCTGATTTGTGTATTGCCTCATAGAAAGTCTGGCCTGTTTTGCCAGTTCGGGGGTTGGCAGCGTACAAAGGGTCCAACCAAATGATCCCAGTTGTTCTCGTTTCTCCAGGATGTCACGTAAGACTTTTCTCGAGATCGCATGTTTTCCAATCTTCCTGGGATCTATATCACCAAGATGGGTAAGAGATTCTGGCGCGTGCAAATAGAGACTGCCGTTTAGGCTCTCACAAAGTTCCTTTTCGCCAGGTGCCTGGAAGACAAGCTGCTTATTATTGGCCTTCTGGAAGAAGTTGTGCTCCATTTTAGATGTCAACCCCATGCGTAGCACTGGATGCATGCCCATATCCAGAATTTTGGTCTGGACAGACTCGGCCATCCTAATGGCGGATAGGTCGTATCGAATCAAAATAATATCATTTTTTCTATACCTGCCCGTCCTTGAGGTTTTTAGACCCCACAGCACGACATCTGCATATTTGTTCAATTGGGTATCGGTAAGCATCACGAATCTCCTATTATAACTCGAATACGGCCCTTACAGGGAAGTGGTCTGAAGGGTAGATCCCATCAATCGGCCCCTGCAGGACCTCGCACGCACTAAGGCCAAGAGGCTTTCTATACAGGATCCAGTCAATGTAACCGCCAGTCGGTTCTCCGGTAAAGCAATGGAATGTGCTGGGGTAAGGCTTCTTAAAGGTTTCATTAAAATCTAGCCCGTTCAATGTTTTTCCTGTGAGCCATTGATAGCAAAGGCTTTCGGGTGTGGCATTAAAATCGCCCATGAGAATGGTTGGAATCTCGTCACCATATGATGACAGGTGATCTTTGATGACCCGGGCTGCCCCCATCTGGGCCGGGGCCTCAAAATCAAAGTGGGTGTCAATACAAATCAAGGGCTCACCATTGAGGTGGAAGAGCCCGAGTGTAGCCTGTCTGGGGTAACGGCTTTCAAAAGACCGGCTCGGGATGTGTGGGGTTTGACTTAAAAAAAAATGGACATCCTCTTGGCACACGATCGTTTTTCGATAAAATAAGATATTGTCCTGCCAGAATTTAGGAGCGGGGTGTCGTCTCCCTATGTACCTGTATTCAGATAGGTTCTCAGCTAAAAAATCGATCTGGAAATGATTGGCTTCCTGGGTAGCAATCAAATCAGGACTTTGACCTTTGAAAAGCTTCACCACGCTTTCTTTGCGATAGTCCCAAGCGTTGGGTCCGTCATCAGCAAGACCAAAGCGCAGATTAAGGGATAGTACGGATATTCTCTTCATATTTACATCAAGACTTTATCTGCATATAATAAAGGGAGATATTTTTTTATGTCCAAATGGGTTGTTTTAAAGTTTTCAAAGGTTATATCGTTGAAGGGGAGGCCATATTCGGACTGGATAATTTCAAAGATCTCCAGATAATTCAGCAAGATCCTTTCTTCCCACTTCAGCCCGAGCCGATCCGCTATCGTGAGGATGTAGGGTTTTTGGCCCTCGATTTCTAAGAACACACCATAGGGCATTGTATCAATCAGGAGCTTTGTCTCGTCAAAAATAAAAGTTTCTCGCCATTTTTCATAAACCTGCTTCGGGTGAAACCCTAAACCCTGTAAAATAGCGTGGCAGGCGTCAAAGTCACTTACTTCCACTTCCAGCTCATGGTGTACTTTAAATTGCGTATCAGGGGTGGAGGGCCTTGATTTGAAGGTCAACCGGATGCGATCGTCTTTTCGGAGTCTCAAGAGAATCCCCTGGTTTTTGAGACTATTTGCCGCATCCTCAAACGTGACGTTCGTTTCAAATACTCGGCCATAGTAGGTGGCGCCCATGCCGAACACGCGGTTTCGTACGGGCTTGATCTCAGGCAGATGAAACTTCACCTCAATTTCGAGGGGACCGTGGATAGACCGTGCATGATTCGATATTCGTGATTCAGTTTGGTTCACGATTTTCGCGATTTGGAGTAAAGTTGTATTCTTCGAGACATACGCTAACGCCTCTTTAGGTCGGGGGCCTGAGGGACTGAGAACACACACTTCATATTTCCCATCCCGTGGTTACCTCTAGGTAGGAGGACACAGAGGACCGGAACCTACTGAGATGCATTGCGTAACTGCTACTAATGTATTGGAAATAGAGCAAAATGTCAAACAAAATAGAGTGGGGCAACACAGTTTATAACCGTGCGGAAAGGTTGAGCACTTTTTGTTTATCATTTTTTTCTTGACACAACTCAAAAGAATGCTAAATTGACCACTTTAATTAAATTAAATTTTAAATTAATTTTTAGAGGGATAAAAGAAAAGAAGCTTAAATCATGAAGACCTATAGTGCCAAACCAAATGAAGTAGAGAGAAAGTGGTATGTTGTTGATGCCAGCGGGTGGGTTCTGGGCAGACTGGCCAGCTTCGTTGCTGCTCGCCTCCGAGGAAAACATAAGCCGATATATACACCCCACGTTGACACCGGGGATCACATCATTGTGATAAATGCAGATAAAGTTACCTTGACTGGCAACAAATGGGATCAAAAGCTCTATTACCGCCACTCCGGTTATCTCGGAGGGCTCAAATCGACGACCGCCAAGCAACTTTTGCAAAAGCGACCTGAAGATTTAGTGGTTCATGCGGTTCGTGGGATGCTTCCCAAGAACAGGCTTGGTCGTAACATGTTAAAAAAATTAAAAGTTTATGCTGGGCCCGAGCATCCGCATGTGGCACAGCAACCTGAAGCACTGCAACTTTAGAACTGGGAGTATTTCATGGCAGAATCTTACTACGGTACTGGAAAACGGAAGACTGCAGTGGCCAGAACCTGGCTTAAGCCCGGAAAGGGTATTATCACCATTAACAAGCGGACCCTTGAAGATTATTTTGGCAGGGAGACTGCCAAGATGGTCGTAGAACAGCCCCTCGTCCTGACCGATACACGTGATAGCTTTGACGTGAATGTCAATGTCACCGGTGGTGGTATTTCTGGGCAGGCGGCCGCCGTTCGGCACGGTATCACGAAGGCTTTGCTTCAGTTTAATCCAGAGTTTAGATCAATGCTAAAGAAGGCGGGTTTTGTTAGGCGTGATTCTAGAATAAAAGAGAGGAAAAAATACGGGCAAAAAGGGGCTCGGGCTCGTTTCCAGTACTCGAAGCGCTAAGTGGCTGCTCATTTACAATCTTTGAAAGGGAGGGGCTGAGAGGGCTTCTTCCTTTTTTTGTGAAGCTCCGCTCTAAAGGACGGGGGTTTTGCCTTGGGGCAGCGCTTTGCGTCCAGGGAGCAGGTCGGTCCATTTAGTCTTGCACGTTGTGTGGGACTGTCATTTTTGTCTTCAATCCAGACGAAAGGGGTGAATTGATGATGGCCAAAGAAGAAGCAATCGAGGTAAAGGGCAAGGTGATTCAGGACCTGTCGCATGGTAACTATAAGGTGGAGTTGGAGAATAAGCACCAGATACTGGCCCATCCTTGTGGAAAAATGCGGAAATACTCTATCAAAATCTTGCCCGGGGACATTGTAACTGTAGAGCTTTCGCCGTATGACTTATCACGGGGAAGAATTACATATCGATTTAGGTAATGTACAGAATGGCTGAATATTTGGGGATATAACCTTGCTTGCCTGTCTTTCTCCCATTTTCCTGTCTTTTTTCCTATCTGCAGTCAGGCCTTCACAGTAGAATTTACCCCTTTTTATCTGGCAGAATTGAACTTGTGGTTTCTATGCAAATGGCAGGAATTGTGCTTATTTTTAATTGTTTTTTAATTTGACAACGCAAATTCCTTACCATATTGTAATACTTTAGTGTGATATGTATCCCGTATTCCGGAAAACTCTATTCTGGTCTTGTAAGTTATTGAAATCATTATGTGCTATTTGCTGAAATTTATGGGCTACAACTTTTAGTAAAGTGGAAACATATTGCTATTTCAAT
>Ga0180301_10004580_pt1 | contig 10668 bp, 5 predicted proteins | sample GuaBasSediGuay16_FD_121797 | JGI IMG/M metagenome (GOLD analysis project Ga0180301, IMG submission 121797) | Subseafloor sediment microbial communities from Guaymas Basin, Gulf of California, Mexico - Guay16, Core 4569-2, 12-15 cm | ecosystem: Environmental > Aquatic > Marine > Hydrothermal... | reverse complement strand
GGCGAGGCCGATGGGCTTTCAGGCTATTTTACAGACTGGAATATCAAAATCGGAGGAGGCTTAAGAAGTTCCAATGCCAACCGCTATATAGAAGAGCTTTCTTTTCTGGATGAGAGAAGTGAATGCAGAGTTTTTCTGAACCAGGAGGGAGAGTTAACCTGGAGTCCCCATAGAATGGTAATGGTTCAATTGAATCTCCTTTTCGGGGAGCAGTTTTATCTGGCAAGAGAAGCATTAGATGCAGAAAAAAACCGCACAGGAGAAAACCTGCGTATTTTTACCACCAGGGCAGGTTTCCGCATGGATTGGACACCTGACGACACCATTTTTCTGGTACTGCAGGGCTCGGGTACCTTTAACATGGCCAATGACCCTGCAAAAACAGGCTTAAGTCTTAGTCTTGGAGGTGGAGTAGAGTTAAGCTTTTGAGTACCGCAATCATATAGCCTTGACCATAATCCGGTTTAGCCGTTTTATAAAATCTGAAGGTTTTTTAAGCTCGCATCCTTCCACAAGAAGAGCCTGTTCCAGAAGCAGATGGCTTACGTCATCTATCAATGCATCGTCATCTGTGTTCATGAGCTTACCCACAATTTCGTGATTGGGATTTATCTCCAGTATGGGCTTAAACTCAGGCATATCCTTCTGCCCCATGGCTTTTAAGATCTGCTGTAATTTAATAGTAGGATCATTCTCATCGGCAACGATACACGCCGGGCTGTCATTAAGGCGGGTGCTTGCCTTTACATCCTTTACCTTATCGCCCAGAGCTTTCTTGATTTTCTGAATAATCGGTTTGATCTCTTTCTCTCTCTTTTTATCTTTCTCCGTTTTAAGATCATCGGCTGCACTGCTCCTGTTGACGGATTTAAACTCGAGATCCCTGTACTTTCCCACTGTGGGCATAACTATCTCATCTATATCGTCATCCATTATGAGAACCTCGATTCCTCTGCTCTTATACGCCTCAAGCAGAGGAGAGTTGCGCAGATTCTCTTCTCTATCACCCGTGATGTAGTAGATCGCCTTCTGGTCATCCTTCATTCTCTCTTTATACTCGGCGAGGCTTACGTAACCATCCCTCTCTGTTGATTTAAACCTGACCAACTCAAGCAGAGTTTCCCTGTTGGTAAAATCTGAGTAGAGACCTTCTTTTAAGGGGCGATTGTACTCTCCTATAAACTCTGCATATTTATCGGGATTGCTCTCGGAGAGACTTTGAAACTCGCCTAGAAGTTTTTTTACGGATGCGGTACGGATATTTACCATTACTCTGTTCTGCTGAAGCATTTCCCTGCTTACGTTTAGAGGCAGATCTTCACTATCTATAATACCCCTGACAAAACGGAGATATGTGGGAAGGAGCTCTTTTTCATCATCGGTTATGAAGACCCTTTTTATATAGAGTTTTACTCCCGGTTTATAATCGGGGTAGTACATGTCAAAGGGTGCTTTTTTTGGTATATAGAAGAGGGTGGTGTACTCGATGGTGCCTTCTGCGTGGGTATGGATGTAGAAGAGAGGATCTTCTGTGTCGTGGGATATTATCTTGTAGAACTCATTGTAATCCTCATCGGTTAGTTCCGATTTTGGTCTCTTCCATAGGGCAGAGGCGGTGTTAATCTGTTCTACCTTACGCTCCTTTTTCTCCCTTTGTTTATCCCCCTTGCCTTCGTATTTTGTCTCCTCGTACTCCAGAAAGATAGGGAAGGGGATGTGATTGGAGTACTTCTTTACGATACTCTCAATTTCCCACCGGTTTGCAAACTCCTTCCCGTCTTCGTTAAGGTGCAGTATTACCGTGGTACCGTGATTCTCCCTACTTGCCTCCTCCACGCTGAAGGACTCTTTTCCGTCGCTTATCCACCGGAAGGCTTCCTCTTCTCCGGCCTTTCTGCTAATAACCTCCACTTTGTCTGCCACCATAAAGCTCGAATAAAAACCCACTCCGAATCGCCCTATGAGGCTGGAGTCCTTTTTCACATCTCCTGTGAGCTGATCCAGAAAGTTTTTGGTACCGGAGCGGGCGATGGTTCCAAGTTGTTCAATCAGGTCCTGCCTGTTCATCCCTATTCCGGTATCGGATACGGTAAGAGTTTTATGATCCTTTCCGTCGAAGGATATGTCGATTCTTGGCTCAAACTTGATGTTTTTATGCTTCTCATCTGTCAATGTAAGATATTTCAATTTATCGAGTGCATCGGAAGAGTTAGAGATAAGCTCTCTCAAAAAAATCTCCCTGTGAGAATAGAGAGAGTGAATGATTATATCCAGAAGCTGGGAGACTTCTGTTTGAAAGTGATACTCCGACATTTTCCCATCTCCTTGCAGAAAAAAATTTATGAAGAATATTCCCTGCCAAGGGATTGCATTTTTAAAAAATATAATAAAATTATGATATCGAGGCAATTTCATCTGCTTGAATTGTCTGTTACTTGAAAAGCCTCTTCTATTGCAATATAATGTTGTAACATAGTAATGAAAGTTTATAGAAAAAGGAATAACCATGCCACGAAAAATCTTTATAGCTTCTACTGAACAGAGAAGCGGGAAGAGTCTTATCACCATAGGGTTAATTCATGCTTTGAGCGGATTTATTCCCACCGTCGGGTATATGAAGCCTGTTGGCCAGAGATCCGATGAAGGCAAGACCATAGACGAAGACGCCAGAATAATAAAAGAGATTTTTAAACTCGAGGATAATATAAAAGATATCAATCCCGGCTGTTTCAACGATGTAATTGAAAATAAAGAACTCCTGTTCGAGAGAATATTCGATTCCCTGGAGCGAATATCCAGCGGTAAAGATTTAATAGTATTTGAGGGTACGGATTATACAAGCACAATAACAGCACTGGAGTTTGATATAAATGCAGAGCTTGCAAAGGATCTGGCTGCACCCGTTCTTCTGGTTTCCAGGGGTGCCGATAGATCTGTGGAAGAAATTACCAACTCTCTGTTTGAGTGTACAGAATCATTCAGGAAGATGGGATGCCATTTCCTCGGGGCCGTGATTAACAGGTTCAGCTCGCCCAATTACTTCGAGGATAGAGATAAAATCAAAGAGATGCTTGCAAAGCGTGATATCTCCCTGTTTGGTGTAGTCCCTAACAGTCCCATCCTTTCGGGTCCCCGGCTTAAGGAAGTTGCCGATAAACTCGGTGCAAAGATAGTTATTAAGGGTGATGACCTGTCAAAAGTAGTAACCGACACAAAGGTACTCGCAATGACACCCGAAAATGCGCTCAACTACATAAAAGATAAAAACGGCTACCTGCTCATAACCCCGGGAGACAGGGTAGAACATATATTTGCTGTTCTGGCTGCACAGAAATCCGCCTATTATCCAAGGTATGCGGGGATTATCCTTACAGGAGGTATTATTCCTGGCGAGAATATAACAAAGCTTATTGAAGGAATATCCGATGCCGATCTGACAATACTCTCTGTGGAGGATGATACCTATATAACGGCAATGAAGGTACACGAAATAACCGGAGAACTTAAAAGTGATGATATAGAAAAGGTAGAAACAGTGAATCAACTGATCGAAAAAAGTATGGATATCCATGGGATATTCAATCAGCTCGGCTCTATAAAAATCAGCGCCCTCACTCCCAGGATGTTTCAGTATCGAATCGTTGAGATGGCCAGAAAAGAGAAGAAAAGGATAGTACTACCCGAAGGAGAAGAACCGAGAATCATAAAGGCAGCATCGGAATGTATGGGGAGGGGAATCTGCGAGATTATCCTGATAGGAAATGAAGAGAGGATAAATAAGATTACAGCAGATATGAGTGTTGATCTGAATGGGGCGCAAATCGTTGATACATCGAAAGTAGCCGTGGAAATTCTGGAAGATTATGCCGAAACGCTTTACAATCTAAGGAAACACAAGGGGATGAGCAAGGAGATGGCAAGGGATACCGTTCTCGATCCGATTCACCATGCAACACTCATGGTCTACAAGGGAGATGCAGATGGGTTTGTATCCGGAAGCACCCATTCCACAGCAAAAACCATTCTACCGGTACTTCAAATAATAAAGACAAAACCGGGTATTTCTCTAGCTTCGAGTATTTTCTTCATGTGTATGCCTGAAAAGGTAATAGTATACGGAGACTGCGCTCTGGTAGAGAACCCAAATGCAGAAGAGCTCGCCGATATCGCCATAACAAGCGCTGAAACAGCACAAGCTTTCGGTATTGAACCTTTTGTGGCGATGCTCTCCTATTCTACCGGAGAATCCGGTAAGGGTGAGGATGTGGATAAGGTGAGAAAGGCTTCAGAACTGGCAAAGAAAAAAAGACCGGATCTTCCCATAGAAGGGCCTATCCAGTATGATGCTGCTACTTCCGAGGAAGTTGCCAGGGTAAAGTTAAAAGACAGCAGGGTGGCAGGTAAAGCCACAGTATACATATTTCCGGACCTGGATGCCGGAAATACAGCATACAAGGCGGTACAGCGCTCGGCTAACGTTCCCGCAATAGGGCCTATTCTGCAGGGATTAAACAAGCCTGCCAATGATTTAAGCAGGGGAGCTACTGTTACGGATATCTTTTATACAATTGCAGTAACCGCAGTTCAGGCTCAGACTGGATAGAAGAGGGGGGTAAACGGCATATCTCTTCCCATCTGTCAAAACAAATGTAGCCTGTTATAGCACGTATGTCATCAAAAAATGTATCTCTCCTTCCTAATGCTTTTCTCAACACAGAGTATCGAGGATCGAAGATTTCAAGTCCAGTGTGAAAAAGAAACGCCAACAGATTCATCGTTAACAACAGGTTTGCCGGATGTCTATCCCCGTGGCCGAAATTATGCTCCAGATTACAACCTTTAGTTTCCAAGATATTTGTGTTCATTCTACATTTTCTACCTCACTCGCCCTGCGATAACCAGTTCTACTACGTTGTATTTGGTAATACGATAATCGGTACCAAGGCCAAACCGTTCCCTCACCTTTAAAGTCTCATCAGTGATTTGCAGCTAACCCCAGTTCACCCGCAACGCCTCATCGCCGTCTCGATTCGGGACATCATTAATAAACCGGTACCGTTCCCACTCAAGAGCTCGCCTCTCTTTAAGCATCCTGTGAACATCAGCATATACCGGAAAACAATACTGGGGGCAACCCGATCACGTAATAGGCGAAGAAAATTGTCGGTTGGAATGTTGTCCATCTCGTAAAGTGTGGTTATGTTACTTTTACCTAGTTTCTCTTGCATCATTTGTTGATAAGAGAGAAAAGACAGATAAAGCATCATCGAGCATCGTGTACAGACAATTATGCCCTGTACGCCGATCGGGAAAAGTTTCAATCGCATTCTCGAGATTACTTAACAATATTTTGAAGATCTTACCTTCCCATCACATATTATTAGTATGCAGGAAAGGCTAGATTAGTGTCTAGTGAGAAACGCCTGTTAAGTATTCGTCCTTAAAAGAGTTTCCCCCTATTCGGCTACTTTTAGAGTTGCTGCATTCATTCTATCTGATTTTTTCTTTCTCTGGGGTTATAATAGTAATGGAAGGTTTGCCTATGGTTAAAGAAAATAACTTCGAATATTTTTCACTTGAAGGTGTGCCTTTCGCAGCTTCTAAAGAACCTCGCAAGGTATTTAGAATATTTGACAATGGCTCAATGCGTGAAATCTCCGATTTAGAAAGAGCGCTCAAAGTTTTACTTAATGGTTTAAGAATTTCCAAAGAAGAGGCAATCTCTTTAGCTTCTTCTATGTTCTAAACCTCTTTTATTTTATCATAGAACTTTCTACTTATATTCTCAATTTCCTTATTATCTGTGAATCGGCGGGTATATCTATGAGAAGGTTTTTTATTTTTCTGCTGTTTCCAGTTTTATTAATCACATGCGGAACCTTGTCGCCTCCGCAATCGGAGAGCTCGTGCTTGCTCGTTATTCCCGTTACAACCGAAAATACCAGTAACACAGATGAATATCTTGTAAATTACTAGCTCTACTTTACAAGTAAACAACCACCGGCAAGGCCAAAGGCTTTGCGAGCCCTGTAAGGGCTAAGTAGTTTCCGCTTAAGCGGAAACTACTTAGGTGGTTGTTTGCTCCGAAAGAAAGCCAGCGGTCATAGCCTGCAGTGTGTCCCCCAGCTGGAAGACTTAAGGACCACCGCCACAGGTACAAAGCTTTCTTTCGTAGTAAAGAAGAACCGGTTTGGCTAAGTCGAGAAACGGATACCTCTTTGTGAAAGATCTTCCCCCGGGTAAACATAGCATTACTAAAGTCTCTTCGCATATTCGGCGCAGTATAAACCAGTTGGGAAAACCCAGGAAATACGAAATACCCTTTACCCTTAAGCCCGGTCATGTCACAATTCTTCCCAAACGATTCGATATTCCTGCAAAATCGGGATTGACCCGCAAGCATTACGAATGGCACCTGCTCACAGAAGAAGGAAAACAGAGGATAATCGAAGAACATTCGAATTTCAAGAACTTCGAACGGTGAGAGATTTCTTCCTTAAAAACAGTTGCGTGAAAAGCATAACCTGAGGAGCGTAAATGGAAAAAGCTGATATAAAGCTAATGGGGCCTGGACATAAGGGAATTCAGGATGTAAGCAGCCTTTAATCGAAATGACGATCCGGAACGTGGAGTATCTCTCTCGGTTTACTCCCCTGCTGAGGACCTACAATACCCCGATGTTCCATCTCCTCTACCAGGCGGGCAGCCCGATTGTACCCTATCTTAAGTCTTCGCTGCAGGTAAGAGGCGGAAGCTTTACCGGCAGTAACTACAATTTCTAAGGCTTTATCCATCAGGGGATCATCCGATCCGTATGCTTGCCAGCTTGTATCTTCATCTTCCTCATCGTCTATAAATATTTCCTCATCGATATAATCGGGCTCTTGAAGGTTCTTCACATACTCCGTAACCCGTAGTACTTCCTCTTCCGAAAGATAGGCCCCCTGTATTCGAACCGGTACCGGGTCCCATGCAGATGTGAATAGCATATCTCCCTGTCCCAGCAGTTTCTCTGCACCCACGCTGTCGATGATTATTCTCGAATCGAACTTGCTTGCCACCATAAATGCGATGCGTGAAGGTATATTCGCTTTTATAAGGCCTGTAATCACATCTATGGATGGTCTCTGGGTAGCCAGAACCAGGTGAAGCCCAACTGCTCTGGACATGGCTGCGAGTCTGGCCAGGGTTGACTCAAGTTCCTTCCCTGTAGTGGACATAAGGTCTGCAAACTCATCCACGATAATTACTATGTATGGTAGAGGTTCGGTTGTAAGCTTCTTCCTTTTAATTTTACGATTATACGAGCGTATATCTCGTACTCCGAGGTGGTCCAGCAGGGAGTATCTACGCTCCATTTCGCAGATGCAGTACTGTAAGGCCTGATAAGCCTTCTGCGGGTCGGTTATAACAGGAGTGAGAAGATGGGGGATATCGTTGTAAAACTTAAGCTCTACTATTTTAGGATCTATGAGGAGAAGCCTTACCTCTGCGGGAGAACGCTTATGCAGAATGGAACATATAATTGAATTGACACATACCGATTTACCCGATCCGGTTGCTCCTGCTATGAGAAGATGGGGAGTCTGGGGTAAATCTATGATCTGGGATTCTCCCGAAATGTCCTTTCCAAGAATGAGGGGAATCTCCATATCCTTACCCTTCTCTTCCACATCGGGGATCATCTCCCTGAAAGAAACAATGGCTCTTTTCCTGTTCGGGACCTCGATTCCAACTGCATGTTTTCCCGGAATAGGGGCTACAATACGCACTCTGGAAGCAGCCAGTCTAAGTGCGATGTTGTCTGCCAGGTTCACTATCTTTGAGAGTTTTACGCCTGGAGCAGGGAGAATTTCAAACATTGTAATAACCGGTCCTTTCCTGATACCGGTTACCTCTGCCTGAATCTTGAACTCAGAAAGGGTGGTTTTAAGAACCTCTGCGGCACGCTTTGTTTCCTCGTCAATCTCCCAGTAGCATCCGTTGGGATAATCGTTTAGAAGCTCATCAACCGGAATATGATACCCCTTTCCTCTCCTTCGGGCAGCCCATTCACGAATATGTTCAACAGACTCGGAATCTCTCGGATCAATCCAAAAAGAATCGACTTCATCTGTTAGATCCTCTCCTTCACCGGAAAGATTTTCCCACTCCTCTTCCGGACTCACCTCCTCGTAGTCCGCATCCTCGGCTTCGGCCCTGTTTATCAAGCTCTTATGGTTGTTTGTATCCCTTTCGGAGCGCAGAGAATTTAGACGCTGGAGTTCGGGAACTTCGGGCAGATGAAAGGAGAAGTTTTCATCGTACCAGTAAGAATTACCGTTTCCGGAAGTTTCGTCTTTTGATATAGAGCCTTCCCTTTCAGAGCTGTTTTCGGCATTGAGATCGGAGTACCTGTCGGCCAATATTTCTTCCTTCTCTCGAGCGCCTGCTTCATCAGACTCATCCGATGTGCTCTTTTGCTCTGTGCTTTCTACAGGGTTCTTTTTGATTGAAAGACTTATTCCTGACAGGATGTTACGATAACTAACTATCAATAGTATCTCCATGGGTAAGCAGAGAAAAAGCAGTACCATTGAACCGGTTCTTCCGAATGAATCCAGAAAAAAAATTAAGATAGGAGAGAGAGGGTCTCTTAACCCAAGCTTGAGCAGAACACTCAATGTGAGGAAGGGGATAATACCCATAGTTAACATTAGGAGAACATTCTCTGGAAAACGGGGCAGCAAGAGAAGTACCGCACAGGCAACCAGATAGAGGGGTATGTAGAATGAAGCCCAGGAGAAGCTTCGGAATAAAAAACTTCCGGGGAGTGTAAATACACCGCTTAATCCTTTTATGTTTAAAAATATGGAAAGAGAAAGAACTACTCCTGCGAAGACTAAAAAACATGCAATTTTGGAAGAATGAGACCTCAGATGCAATGGAAATATCCCCCTCTTCTCCTATATCGGTAGAGAGGGGTCGAGTCTTTACTACGAAAGAAAGCCTTGGGCTATGTGGGTGTAGGCAAACAACCACCCGCAAAGCCTAAGGCTTTGGAAGCCCTGCAAGGGCTAAGTAATTTCCGCTTTGCGGAAATTACTTAGGTGGTTGTTTGCTCCGAAAGAAGGTAGAAGGGCTTAAGCCCGTCTCTCCACCATAGGTGGTTGCCTTCTTTCGTAGTAAAAAAACAAAATCTTAACCGTACAATAGCATAAGATGTAAATACACGAGATCTCAAATGTACTTTATTTCGTAGGTTAACTCCGCCGCTTTTTTTAGAAGGGCACTGACACCGCAATATTTTTCCTGGGATAATTCCACTGCATGTTCTACCTTTTCCCTATCGAGATTATCCTTCTCCTTGAACTCGTAGATTACATGAAAACGTGTATAATATTTAGGATGCTCTTCTGTGGCATCCGCCTCCACTGCAACATTGAAATAGGAGGGTTCCTGTTTCATCTTTCGAAGTATAGAAATTACATCCATTCCTGTACACCCCGCCAGAGCCGAGAGAACCAGAGGTTTAGGTCTAGGGCCTCTGTCTTTGCTACCAACCTCGGAAGCAGCATCAAGAACAATTTTATGCCCTGTAACTTCGGTCATAAAAGCCATATCTCCGATCCAGTTGCACGTTATTGAGTGTTTCATCTAAACCTCCCTGAACTTTTAGCAGTGCCACAAAGATTGTGTGTGATACTGCCTGTTGCCCATTGTAGATAATAACCTTTATGTTTTCAAGCATGGGGGCTTTAAGTTGTTGCTGTAGTCGAGGTATCAGGGTACTTTGCTTTATTATTGAAAAACCAGACAGTTGAAAAAGCGGCTAGACACAGTACTATGGCCAGTACAAAGATTCCTTTCCTGTGTTGTTTCAGTCGCTCCCACACACTCCCCTTTCGATCCTTTACGAAGGTTGATCGAATAAAACAGCTGCTCCCTGCGATAAAAAAGCAGAAAAAAGTACCTGCAGGTGTAAAAGTGCAGAGAGATTTATACCCCAGAATGTTGGGATAACTTGCAGCCGATCTGGGCATTAGAGTCATGAGCCCCGCAATAGTTGCTATTATAGTTAAGAGAAGAAGTATCCGGTAAGGCAAACTGAACATGTCTTTAATCATCTTAAGTATTTCATTTTTTGTCAAAAGTAACAAGACCCCTGTAACAAGACCACCCTTCCACCTGGAAGATATACGAAAGTTAAGCTGACAATTTTAGTTAGATAATAGCTACTTGTATTGTTACCTCTGTAATGTTGTGATATATTCGCTGATTATAATTAGGAGGCGTAATTTACGGCAACGCTTTCCAGATTTTCCCTGGCCTTCTCCCTTTTTTTCATTGCCCCTTCGCTTATCTTCAAAGCAAATCAGGCTTTTCATTTTGCAGTGGATCCTTCCGTTAAGAAGCATACTGTTATTACAATCCTTCCAGGGGCTGGTATGCAATCACTGTAGAAAGAGATACCGGTACCTGAATCTCTCTGATCGACCGAATGGCAGGTGTTCCCGGTACGAGCGGTAGTCCGGGTCTTGAGGATGACCGAATCGATAGGCTCCTCGATAAAAGAGAGTACTGGGTAAACTTTTACCCTGATTCCGATAATTCCAATCCCTTTACCTTGAATATCAGCTCATACTTGGAGTTTAACGGGAAAGAAGAAAGGAGGTACTTTCCTTACCT
>Ga0180301_10004579_pt1 | contig 10669 bp, 9 predicted proteins | sample GuaBasSediGuay16_FD_121797 | JGI IMG/M metagenome (GOLD analysis project Ga0180301, IMG submission 121797) | Subseafloor sediment microbial communities from Guaymas Basin, Gulf of California, Mexico - Guay16, Core 4569-2, 12-15 cm | ecosystem: Environmental > Aquatic > Marine > Hydrothermal... | reverse complement strand
TCGCCGATTTTTACATCTGCCCTACGCAGAGCCCCCTCTTGTTTTGAGGCGGGAATAAAGATCTCAAATCGGGTGCCCTTCCCCTTTTCCGAAAACACATCAATATATCCTTTATGGCCCTTTACAATCCCGTACACTGAGGCCAGCCCCAGGCCTGTGCCTTTGGCGAATCCCTTTGTAGTAAAAAAGGGCTCAAATATGCGGTCCATAACCTCTTTCTCCATACCAATACCTGTGTCCGTGACCGTTATCATGACATAGTTACCGGGGGCCGGTTTATAAGGTCTTCCCTTCATCGCCGCCTCAGTGACGTTCCGGGTCTTCAGGAAAAGCTCTCCACCACCCGGCATGGCCTCTGCGGCGTTCACAAAAAGGTTCAGCAGCATCTGCTCCATCTGGCCCTGGTCCGCCTGGACCCCACTAAGATCCTTATCTAAATCCAGATGGATCCGAATTTCCCTCCGCGTCGAGCCAAAGGTCTCAGCCGTCTCTTTTATGATCTCGTTCAGGTGTAATGGCCTGATTTCGAACTGCCCTTTCCTTGCATAGCCCAGAAGTTGGCTCGTCAACCTGGATCCGCTTCGGATTAACTGCTCCATACTTTTCAGGTTTTCCTGGCATGGGTGATCCGGTTCCATATCCAGCCGCATCAAAGAGATGTGGCCCTGGATCCCCATCAACAAATTGTTGAAGTTATGGGCAATACCGCCTGCCAAGGTCCCGATTGCCTCCATTCTCTGGGCATGTATAAGCCGCTGTTGGAGTTGTTCTTTTTCTTGTTCCGCTTGCTTGATTTCAGTGATATCCTCCATCACACCTTCATAACAGACCACCTGGCCTGTCTCGTCTCTCACTGCCCGTGCGCTTTCTCGGACCCAAATGGGGCTTCCGTCCAGTCTTCTCATCCGAAATTCAATAGCGACCTTTTCATCCTGGGTCTCCATCATACGCTTCCACGTGGTCCTCTCCTCAGGAATGTGATAGAATGACAGCACAGGCGTGTTTAATAGGGTCTCCAGATCCGGACAACCCACCATCTTGACAAATGCCGGATTAGCATCCAAAAAGCGGCCGTCAGGGGTGGTGACAAAAAGGCCCACCGGAAGCCTCTCAAACAAGGAACGATACCGCTTTTCGCTTTCCTGCAAGGCCCTTTCCGCCCTTTTTCGCTCCGTGATATCCTTGTAGACTGCAACGACCCCTTCCAATTGCCCACCTATCATGATAGGGGCCCCTGAGGCGATTACATCCACCCGGGTGCCGTCTTTTCGGTACCGCACTGTCTCTACTGGATTTAGGGCCTTGCCGCACAGGACCAGCTTAGTAAAATCCTTTGCCTCCTCCATTACATCCGACCGGGCTACGAGTTCATCCAGATCCCTATCCCTCGCCTCTTCCTTTGTGTACCCAAAAATCCGCTCTGCCCCTGGATTCCATTCGATGACCCGATGAGACGAATCTACGGTTATAATGGCATCAGGGGCACTCTCTAGCACAGACTCCAAGTACTTCTGGCGTTTCTGAATCTCTTCCTCGGCCCTCTTGCGCTCGCTTATGTCCTCCAGGGACCCATTGAAGTACAAGATATTCCCTTCCGAATCAAAGACAGCCCGGCTTGTATCCCTGACCCAGATGAAACTCCCGTCGTATCTACGAACCCTGGTCTCATATCCTTGAACAATTTCTCCCCTTCTGAGCATCTCATGCATTTTTCTCCGGACCTCTGGGTCCTCTAGGTCTCCAGCATTAACATGCATCAAACTCTCCTTGTCCGGGAACCCTAGCAATCGCACCACTGCAGAATTCACATAAAGAATCTCTCCGTCCGACGAGGTCTGATAGAGGGGAACCGAGGCATCTTCAAACAGACGCCTATAACGCTCACTAATCTTCGTGAGCTCCTCCACCTCTTGTTCCAGTTGGCTGATCCTCTTTTTGAGATCTTCATGGGTGGGTTTGTCCGACATTGGTCCACCTCCCAAAGGCCTTTTGACACGGAGTCAGACTCCGGTTACCAGGGCGGGCCGCATACTTGAGGGAAAAAATGCAGCTCTTTTGAAAAACTCTTAATTAGTATTCAATATCATAACCAAAAACGTAATGCAAAATATGGTTAGGGGAGAATACTGCTAAGATTCTTAGATTCAAATTATCTTGGAGACACCCGAGTCATGCTGAGCGACTTAACTTGATAAAGGCCTCCTGGAGTGTTATATAGGCATCGCACCAATAGCCTTTGGGAGGCGACCTTTGAAAAAATCCCTCATCGCGGTCGTTTTTATTGTCCTATTTTTGGGTATCGCCACATTCGTATATTACGGACAGTGGAGGCAAAAAACCGTTCGTCTTTACTATTCCGGAACCATAGAAGCCACTGAGTCAAACTTGGCATTTCAGGTCAGCGGCCGGGTGCAGCGGATACTGGTTGACGACGGAATGCAGGTGGAAAAAGGGCAGCTCTTGGCAGAACTTCAAAGGGACGAATTTGTGACGCGGCTTGAGCAGGCCCGCGCTGCCACCACCCAGGCCGAAGAAAATGTTCGGCGCCTCGAATCCCTCCTGGAGCTCTATAAGGCCACCTTGCCCCACGAGGTAGCCCGAGCCAAGGCAAATGTGGCCGTCTTAAGGGCAAAGCTACAGGAGCTTGAAACAGGGTATCGAATCCAACAAGTGGAAGAGGCCAAGCGAGTTGTGGAAGCAGCCAAACTCAGGATGGAGGACGCAAGAAAGGACAAAATCCGATCCGAGCGGCTTTATAGGCAAAAAACCATCTCAGAAAAACAGCGGGATGCCGCTGTGCTCAGATACAAAACAGCCTTAAAGGAGTACCAAAAGGCCAAGGAGGCCCTTTCTCTTTTGGAAGAGGGTTTCCGGCGCGAATCCATTGTGGCGGCCCGGGCCAAGTTGGCAGCAGCCAAGGCAGCACTTAAACAGGCCAGGGGCAACCTCAAAAGGATAGAGATCACCAAAAATGAATTGAAGGCAGCCAAGGCCATGCTAAAGGAGGTAAGGGCCGCTGAAAGGCTGGCAGAACTTTACCTTGAATACACCCAATTAAAGGCCCCCTTCAAAGGTATCATCACCAGCCGGAATGTGGAACCTGGTGAGGTCGTCTCCCCTGCCCGCGAGGTCATGTCTATAGCCGATTTGTCCACAGTGGATTTAAAGGTCTTTGTGGGAGAGCCAGAGCTTGGTCATATTAAACCTGGGCAAAAGGTGCGCGTTAAAACGGATACCTTCCCCAACAAGACCTATGAAGGATATGTATCATATATCTCTCCCGAGGCCGAATTCACACCCAAAATTATCCAAACCCATAAAGAACGGGTAAAGCTTGTATACCTGGTGAAAGTCACCATCCCCAATCCTCATCTCGAGCTCAAGCCAGGGATGCCTGCTGATGCATGGTTTGATTGATACATCGAATAAAGAGGGTACTTCCCCACATTCACGAGACATAGCTGTTCAAGTGGAGGGAGTATCCAAGCACTATGGCCAGATCTTCGCAGTCTCGGAAACCTCGTTCCAGGTGCCCACAGGAACCATCAAGGGATTAGTGGGCTCTGATGGAGCAGGCAAAACCACGTTGCTGAGAATGATAGCAACCATGATCACGCCGTCAAAGGGAAGTATCAAGATCCAAGGCCTGGATGTGGCCAAACACAGGGCCAAGGTGAAACACCTGATCGGGTACATGCCCCAGCGATTTGGGCTCTACCCCGACCTAACGGTTATGGAGAATCTAAAATTTTTCATGGATATTTATGGTATTTCCGGAAAAGACAGGCGCCAAAGAATAGAGACTTATTTGGGGTTTACCAATCTCCTTCCTTTCCTGGATCGCAGGGCGGCGGATCTATCCGGAGGGATGAAGCAGAAGCTGGGGCTTGCCTGCGTCCTTGTCCATGAGCCAAGCGTGCTTATCCTGGATGAGCCCACAAACGGTGTGGATCCCGTCTCAAGACAAGAGTTTTGGGACATGCTTTTGGAAATGAAGCGCCGGGGCATGACTATCCTCATTGCCACGGCATACCTGGATGAAGGAGAAAAATGTGACAGTATCTTGCTCATGCATCGATCAAAAATCCTGGCAGAGGCAACCCCAAAAGAGATTCGCTCCAGGTACTCCACCCTGGAAGAGGCAATGCTCAAAAGAATAGAGGAAGCGGACGAGGCCCTTGGCCATGACGGATTCAAATGGTGATTCTGTAGTGGTGAGGCATTTGGTGAAGAGATTCGGGAAGTTCACCGCGGTGGACAGGATATCTTTTTCCGTCAAGACCGGCGAAATTTTCGGGTTCCTTGGACCAAACGGTGCGGGAAAATCCACCACCATTCGGATGCTTTGCGGCATCATTACCCCCACCTCCGGATACGGAACCGTAGCCGGCCTGGATATCTTCACCCAACCAGAAGAAATCAAGCAGAACATCGGTTATATGTCTCAAAAATTCTCCCTCTATGAAGACATGACGCCTTTTGAAAACATCCGTTTCTACCTGGGCATTTATGCCGTTCCCAGGGAACAATGGGATGAGAGGATCCAATGGGCCCTTGATATGACTCGCCTAGGCCATGTCAAAAACCGCCTGACCCGAGACCTTCCTCCTGGGTGGCGGCAGCGCCTGGCTTTGGGCTGCTCGCTGCTCCATAGACCTAAGATCGTTTTTCTGGATGAACCCACCTCTGGGGTGGATCCCTTGACCCGAAGGCGCTTTTGGAGCTTTATCCGGAAAATTGCAAATCAAGGTGTTACCATCTTCGTGACCACGCATTACATGGACGAGGCAGAGAACTGTGATAGGCTCGTCCTGATTAATGAAGGCCGCATCGTAGCCAGTGGAGCTCCAAGGAAGATCATCACAGAGCTCTTTCCGGATAAGCCTTCGGCTACCCTTAATGACGCATTCATTGCGCTGACAAAACGTGAAGGCACATGAACACGACTAACATCAAGGCCGTCGCAAGAAAGGAATATTACCACCTGATCAGGGACTTCCGAAGCCTCTACCTGGCCTTTTTTATCCCCTTGCTCCTGATCCTCATGTTCGGGTATGCCCTGAGCCTTGATGTGGACAACGTGGAGACCGTGGTTGTTGATCATGACAACACCCCCTTGAGCCGGGATTTTATTCAAAAGCTAGACGCCTCTCCCTATTTCCAGGTAGTCCAATGGCTTCCGGATACAAGAGCGCTGGGTGATTACATAGACAGAGGAAAAGCCAAGCTTGGGATTGTAATTCCAGCGGGCTGGACTCGGAGTATGGGCTCTGACAGAGAGACGCCGGTTCAACTCATACTTGACGGAAGCGACCCCAACTATGCGGGTATTTCCAGGGGGTACGTTACAGCGTTCGTGGAAGACTACAATGCACACCGCCTTGTTGAATTCCTGGATCGGCAAGGACTGGAGGAAATTAACACCCCCATTGACGCGAGAGTCCGCGTCTGGTTCAACGAGGATCTGGAAAGCCGCCTGTTTATAGTCCCTGGAATCATTGCCATTATTATCATGATCGTGGGAGCCTTACTCACATCCCTCGTAATTGCCAGAGAGTACGAAAATGGCACCATGGAAACCATACGGTCCCTTCCCATCCGCGCCCAGGAATTCCTAGTAGGAAAGGCCGTCCCCTATTTCCTGATTGCCATGATGGATGTATTCATAGCAGTCTTCATGGGACAGATCCTTTTCGGAGTGGTTATGAAATCCAGCTTCTGGCTATTTGTTGTGGCCTCTGCCATATATCTGGCCGTGGCCCTGACTCTAGGGCTCCTAATTTCCAGCCTGACCAAATCCCAGCAGGTGGCCAATCAACTGGCGATCCTCATCACCTATCTTCCTTCCATACTGCTCTCAGACTTCGTGTTTCCTGTGGTCAATATGCCCAGGATTCTCCAACTCATTACCAAGGTGGTTCCTGCCACCTATTTCATCAATATCCTCAACGGCCTTTATCTCCGCAATTTGGGAATTCATTACCTGTGGCGTGACTACGCAGTTCTTGTGGTTATGTTCGCTTTCCTTTCCGTGCTCAACGTATTTTTCCTTAAAAAGGAGGGGCTGTAGGTGAACTGGATTCGAGTAAAGGAACTGGTCAGGAAGGAATTCATACAGCTATTTAGAGATAAGAGGACCAGGCCCCTTATAGTGATCTCCCCTTTGATCCAGTTAATCATATTCGGGTATGTGGTAACAACTGATGTAAGGGACATCCGTGTAGCGTTGCTGGATCAATGCAGAACACCTGAAAGCAGGCAGATTATAGATGCCTTTAACGGCAACAGGACATTTCGAATAACCCGCTTTTGCGAGTATCCGGGAGAAATGGAAGAACTGCTGCTGCGGCGCAAGGTGGACATGGCCGTAAAAATCCCCCCTGATTTCAGTGCCACTCTGAGAAAAGGTAAGACTGCATCCATCCAAATACTGGTTGACGGCAGCGCAAGCAATATGGCCGCTGTTCGTATCGCCTATACCATGAACGTACTGCAGCAGTTTAACAAACGCTTCATCCACGAACTCTATGCCCGGACAATGGAATACGGTAGTGTGAACGCCCGCATAAGGACATGGTACAACCCAAACCTGGACAGCCGCAATTTCTATGTCCCGGGCATAGTTGCCTTCCTCATAATGCTCCTGACCCTTTTGTTCACCTCCATGGCCATAATACGTGAAAAGGAAAGCGGCACCATGGAGCAGCTCATCGTAACACCTCTCAAACCTTCTGAGCTGATCATGGGCAAGACCATCCCTTATATCATCCTGGTGGAATCCCAAATGGTTCTTGTGACCGTCTTCGCCATACTGTGGTTTGATGTGCCCATGAAGGGGAGTGTGCCGTTGCTCTTTCTGGCCACATGTCTGTTCTTGCTCAGCACCTTAGGAATCGGCCTTTTCATTTCCACTGTCTCATCCACAAAGCAGCAGGCAGTGATGACGACCTTTTTCTTCGCCATGCCCTTCTTTATGCTGAGCGGCTTTGTATTTCCCATCGCCAACATGCCCACTGTGGTCCAGTGGTTTACGTACCTGAACCCTTTACGCTATCTCCTTGTAATAATTCGAGGCATATTCCTCAAAGGCATAGGCATGGAAATTCTGTGGCCTCAGTTCCTGGCGATGACCATCCTGGGAATTGTGGTCTTTTCAGGTGCGGTAAATCGCTTCAAAAAGCGGCTGGACTAACACCCCTTGTCCAAGGCAGGTGGCTTCAAGGCCAATTACAAGCCTGGATACTCAATGGATTTCAACGAGAACCCGCAAGAACCGCTTCATGACCCCGATCCTCTGAAGGGGCACCTCAATTACAGAGCCATCCTCCACCATTGCCGGTATGCGTATACGAACTTTCCTTTTTTCCTTGATAAGCCCTTCGCCAAGGCAAGTGACACAAGGGAAAAACCAGGACTCACCGCTTCCGCCGCATTCTGGGCAGGAAGTGTAATAGGGAACCTCTACGTCAATAGTACCCCCTTTCTCGGCTTCTTCCTGAGAAAGCACAAGAATTAAGTCAGGCTGAGGGTGTGTGAACCTTTGACCCAATGGGGAACGGGTTGGCCACGGGTCAAAGGGCCACCGGCGGGAAAAGAATGGGCTTGAATCAAAGACAGGACTACGGCCTCGAAACGTGAATCCCTGTTCCTGCTCCTTGAGTCTCTTGTCATAGGAGCTTCGTTTTTCAGGGTCAGAGAGGACCTCATAGGCCTCCATCACATCCTGAAACTGATCCTTTCCTCCAGGGCCAGCCTTATCGGGATGATACTTTTTGGCCAGTTTACGAAAGGCGTTCCGGATGCCTTCGGCACTGGCCTGCCGGGATACCCCCAGGATCTTATAGTAGTCCTTTTCTGCCATGGCACAACCCCGGACGCACCATCCTGGTAAAACAAATTCATTCTAGTCAAGTTGTCCAACGCCCCTTAGGACCCATGCTGGTAAAATTATTGACGCCCCCTGCCTTTTGTCAACTCCTACCCCTCTAGGGGCCACCCTTGACATCATGAAAGGGGAGATTATCTTTTGTATTGCTTTTCCCTTCTGTCTTCAAGACCCTGATGGGCATGAAAGGAGGTGAAAAAAATGGTCAGTTTGCTACCACGGCGTGAGGGCAAGGAATTGGACAGATTGAGACGAGAAATGGACAGGCTTTTTGACCGGTTGGCTGAATGGAAACCTTCCTTTTTCCGAGGCGAAGAAGGCCAATGGCTGCCAGCCATTGATCTGTCGGAAACCTCCAAGGAAATCATTGTAAAGGCAGAGCTGTCAGGTATGGATCCCAAGGATATTGATGTGTCCCTCAGCGGGAATACCCTGAAGATCCAGGGCGAACGCAAACAGGAAACCGAGGAGGAAGGCGAAAACTTCCATAAAATAGAACGAAGTTATGGTGCCTTTTTACGAACCATTCAATTACCTGCCGAAGTTGATCCTGACAAGGTAAAGGCCACTTATAAAAAAGGGGTGTTGACCCTTAAGATGCCCAAAACCAAAGCCGAAACCATGAAAAAGATCGAAATCGGCCCTGCCTGATCATCTCTGCTAGTGGTTTTGGGACTTCGTGAACAAAAAAAGCGGGGACATTTCCCGCTTTTTTTGTTTCTTGCTCCCTAACATTGTTTCCAAGACCGTTGTCTTGCTGATCCGTCTGTGGTGAGGCGTTTTCTTGTGAGGTCCTATTTCCAGTTCAAGCTCTGATATCTCCTGTAATCTTCGGGTGTGTCGAGATCCATTTCCCTGTATGTGGGGGGAGCGTCTATGAAGCAGGCCTCATGTGCATATTGTTCAAAGATGGATCTTCCTCCCACGTCCCCTTCCAACCTTTGGAGCTCAGGATAAAATCGGCGGCTGAAGATAACTGGATGGGATCGACGCGCCTGGATCCTAATTGCACCCAGATCCCGGCCCGACTTCAAATAGCCCTTGAGAAGGATGTTAATGAGGCGTGCGTCAATATGCAGCATATCTGCGAGGATGATCATTACGTGATCACAATCATCCTGCACCACCTTCAAACCTCTCTTAATGGAGGAGGCCATACCTTTGGGATATTCTGGGTTTACCACGACTTCTATCCTCGGATGTGGACAATAATCCAAAAGGGCCCTCTTCATTTTTTCGGCATCATGCCCCAATACCATGACCACACGATCGAGGTGAGAGGAAAGGACCTGGCTTACCATGTGGCAAATTAAGGGCACCCCACCTATGGGCAGGAGTTGCTTCGAAACGCCCATACGAGAGCTTGTACCAGCAGCAAGAATGATACCAGCTACCACAGACCCACGCAGGCCTCTGCTGGATAATTCAATTGGCTCATGGGTCATGGGTAGAAGGGTCTTTCCGCAAGTAAGAGTCGTCCATTACATCCTACGGGTCACGTGGATGGTCATGGATTTTCCCTGAAAAAAGGCCTTGGTAAACTGGGCCACCTCTTCCGGGTCATATGGTTTGCAGCTAAAGATATCGATATATGCAGCATTGGTGAGATTTGCAAAGTGCCCACTTATAAGAGAAGTCTCTATCAATTGTATCATGGAATATCCAGACACGCGCTCGTCTTCACCGAAATGCACCACCTGGCAAGGACCAAAGCGTCGCATTTTTATCAGTTCGCACAATTCCAGAACATAACGGCGTATTTCATCCGCATCCCGGATAATACGTGGGTTGCACTCATAGATATCCAAACTGGTAAGGAGCCCCCATGGTGCTACCTCTGTTTTGGGTGCCAGTTGTTCTCTCATGTTACCCCCCCTTCCTCGTCCGCACGAATTTGTACGGCGGATAATCTCCCCACTACATGGGGAAACAGGGCCTCGGAGAAGGGAAGCAAATTCATCCTTTCCGATTCAGCCAAAGTCAACTCTTTTAGCTTCAATTTTTCCCTTTGTCAATAAAAATCACCCTCAGGCAAGGGACAAATCAATCCACGGATCCCTTGACTCTCTTGCATGGGATTTGCTCCTGCGTTTAGGGTTTTCATGTGGAGGCAATGCATGATATGAGAAGAGTAGATCTCCTGTATTCAGGAGTAAAAGATAGGCTTGGCAGGCACTGAATGCACATGGGCCATCCGGAGCAACTAAGAATGGAACAGCCCAATAGGGCTTACGAAATACTCAAAGAGTGCAAGCTTTGTCCAAGAAACTGTGGTGTTGCCAGGATCCCAAAAGCTGGCACCCCAAGGGCGGGTTATTGCCGGCAAACAGATCAACTCAAGGTGGCCTATGTGGGTCCTCACATGGGTGAGGAGCCTCCTATTACAGGAAAAAGGGGCTCGGGCACCGTGTTTCTTACGGGGTGCAGCCTGCGATGTAGCTTTTGCCAAAACTACCAGATTTCACATGAAGGCATAGGCGAGCCCATGGATCCCAAAGAGCTTGCCAACAGGATCTCTCATATGATCCATAGGTTCAGGGTGCACAACGTAAACTTTGTTACGCCCGACCACTTTTTCCCTCATGTTTTTCAGACCATTTCCCTGGTAAGGCAGAAGGGATTTACCCTGCCTGTTGTCATGAATCTGTCAGGATATCAATCCATCGAGATGCTTAAGCTGGCAGGGGAGTTCACAGATATATATTTACCAGACTTTAAATACGCTCACTCATCCCTTGCCAAACGGCTTTCTGCTTGTCCCGACTACCCCAGCACTGCGCTGGC
>Ga0180301_10004577_pt1 | contig 10670 bp, 9 predicted proteins | sample GuaBasSediGuay16_FD_121797 | JGI IMG/M metagenome (GOLD analysis project Ga0180301, IMG submission 121797) | Subseafloor sediment microbial communities from Guaymas Basin, Gulf of California, Mexico - Guay16, Core 4569-2, 12-15 cm | ecosystem: Environmental > Aquatic > Marine > Hydrothermal... | reverse complement strand
TTATGTTTACATGCCTTAATTTTTTCGAGGAGCATTTTCTCAGCATATGACTCTAATTTTCCGAGTTCATCTTCATTTTTTGCTTCAATAGTTAATCTTATTAGTGGTTGCGTATTTGACGCTCTTATAAGAAACCATCCATCTTCAGTTATAACTTTCACTCCATCAATAGTTATTGTTTTGTATCCAGCAGCCTTAAATTCTTCAGCTAACTCTTCAACGATTTTAAATTTCTTCTCGTCTGGGCAACCGTAAGTTTTTCCCGGTATTCGCGGATATTTAGGTAGGGAATCAACTATCTCTGAAAGTTTTCTCCCGTCCTCCGACAGCATCTCAGCCATTTTGAGACATGCGTATACAGCGTCATCAAAACCATATATGTCACCGAAGTAAAAGTGCCCGCTTGTTTCACCGCCTAAGATGGCGTTCTCCCGCACCATCTTATCATAAATGTATGTGTGTCCAACACGGCTTAGAACCGGTCTTCCACCGTAGGATCTTATAGTCTCCTCAACGCCCATCGAGCAGCTAACCTCGTAAACAACGGCTGCGCCTTTATTCTTCTTCAAAAAATGCATGGAAAGCACCATGAGAACCATATTACTAGATAGTCTCCGTCCCCTATCATCAATAAAGAAGGCTCTATCCCCGTCTCCATCGAAACCTACGCCGAAATCAGCCTTCTTCTCTAAGACAAGTGATCTAAGCTCATTCAAGGTTCGTTCATCAGGTTCCGGCGGATGCTTCGAAAAAGAACCGTCTGGTTCCCCATATATTATGTAAGCGTCTATACCGGTTTTTCTGAAAATTTCGGGCATTAATATGGTGCATGAACCCCCTCCGGGATCAGCTATAATCTTTATGCTCTTTTTGATGTTAACTCTCTTTGAAATATGTTCTTCATAGTCCTTGATCGCATTCAAATTAACTTTAACGGTTCCAAGTTTTGCCTTTTTAAAAAGTTTTTTAATTATTATGTTCTTAAGTTCTTCCATTCCCATACCCATGCATATAAAGCCCTTATCGAGCAATATTTTAAAGCCATTCCACTCTGGCGGGTTATGTGATGCTGAAACCATGACTCCGCCATCTCGACCATAATGTTTGGTGGCAAAGTATAATAGGGGAGTCGTTACTACGCCTATATCCTCAACGTTTAATCCGCAGGAAACCATGCCCTCTATAAGCGCATTACTAAGGGATTTACTACTTAATCGCACGTCTCTACCGACAACCAGAGTTTTACCCTCATCGCCTATATAGGTCGCTAAGGCCTTACCTATTAATCGGGCTATCTCATCATCCAAATCTAAGCCGTAGATGCCGCGTATATCATAAGCCCTAAAAATGTTCTCTGATATCATTTTTCTCTCATCATCTGCTAAAGATAAGTAAAGATGAAATAAGATATATTAGATTTCCGTAATTTATGAATCATATGAAATTTTTCTTGAAATTCCACACTTAACAATCATTAATTATATGATTACGGTGGAAACAATGACTGAATCTTTAAGGGAAGTTGAGAAGATAATTGCCTTTGGACATAACCTAATAAAATCAACGCACAAGACAACATTTGAAATAACAAAAGATCATTATTTAACAGAAAAAGGTGACTGCATAATAGCTGTTAAAGCCAACAAAGCCGCAAGAGACCTAAGCGAAAAATTCAAGGAAAAAGCGAGAAAACCTAATGCTAAAATAACGATAATTATTGAGGCGGCGGGCGAAAGGGAAATAATTAGGGCTTTCGGAGATCCAAACCTAACTTTTACGCATCCAACAGACATGGTTGTTAGGAAAAGCAGCTACGTGTGTGATAGAACAATAGCTATCAAGGCTGACAAGGCTGCATGCGATTTCTCAAGAAACCTTATTGAAAAACTCAGAAACCCGAAACAGGAGGTAAGGATTACGTTGATTGCTGAAGCCTAAGATAGCAGCTGGAGCCCTCTACTTAAGAATTTTCTCTAGTTCATTTGGCTTGTAATGTCTAATGCCATATGAAAGAGCTCTTCTTTTAGCTCTCTCAGATATCCTGTTCGAGACAAGTATGGGGACAACCATTATACCAAGCTTCTTCTCAAGTAAATGCTTAATATACTCGTCAAAATCCTTCTTAGCTTGCGTAACAGCTCTGGGACCCGCCGGACTCGATAAATCCTTAACCTGAATAACTAGAACTAATCCTCCTCTTTGAAGAACAAGATCTTGGATTCGATTTCCATGCTTCTTTCTAAGCTCAACGTGCCAGCCATTGGCTCTAGCTTTCTCAGCAATCTTTTCCTCAAGACCCAAGAGATTTTTCACCTATACAGAAAGACTTACTGTTTTTCTAAGTTTAAAATTTTAGTTTAAAAAATGCCTCGGATACCCCAGGGTCCCTCATCAATCAGGGATTTAGTTTTCGTCATCGGCAAATAAACTAATATTATCACCCGAGATAAATATTTTTAAGAATAAATTATAATTCTCGCGTAAAAATAATTTGGAACCCTAAAAGATGGTTAACTCATTCATTTTTCCATACTTTAGTTTTTAACGGGATCCGAACTTTTCGATGGTTATTCATGAAATCCTTCTATATTTGTGGGCAACCTCATATAGCTTAATTATATTTTCTAGAGGAGTCCCCTCTAATATTGTGTGTGAGGGACGAAGAATATAACCTGTTGGACCTAAATCCCGGATTCTTGCTTTAACCTCATTTTCTACATCTTCAGGCGTTCCGAAGGGTAATGTTTTTTGTATACTGATTGCTCCTTCAAAACTTATTTTGTCACCATATTTCCGTTTAATCTTTTTTGGGTCCATTGCTTCTGGTTGGAGAGGCTCCAGCACATCTACTCCAATCTCTATTAAGTCGGGTATAATCGGTTCTATCCAGCCGTCACTGTGGAAGTGGAGGAATGCTCCCTTACTATGAACTAGATCGGCTAGCTTCTTGTAGCGGGGCTTCAAATATTTCCTCCACATATCTGGAGAGAGAAGCATAGTATGTTCAGCTCCCACATCATCACCGTTATATACTTCGTCTACTCCTGCCTCAAGAAAAAGTTTCGCCATGGTATAAGTAATTTCAAATAGTTTATCTAACGCCTTCTCAACGGATCTATCTCTAAGAAACATTCTCTTGAATATTTCATTATAGCCAAATAAGGCACAGGCAGTTTCGAATGCTTGGAGACTAAATCCCATTAAACAGAAATCTTCGTACTTCCTTCTTATCTTTATAACATTATTTATGCCGTCTTCATCAACGCTGGGCCAAGGAAAATCATCTACGTCAATCTTTTGTAGAGGGTGATCTACATACATATGGGTTCGCCCATCAGAAGAAAGAGCAGAGACAACCCCGAACTTATTACGGAATAGAATTCGACCTCTCTCGTCTTTAAATTGCTCTTCCTTAAAACCACCCTTTAAATCTAGATTAACCATGTTTAAACCAGGTGAATTTGGGTAATAGACTGGAGCATAATCAATATTTAGATGTGACATCAGCTTTTCATATTCATCTATTCCCAAACGCTTCATTAGACTATTTAACGGTTCAGGCGCATCTATCCAAACGTTTAGTGGTATTAGATCTACTTCCTCCCTTTTTATCGCTCTAATGCATCTCTCTCGCGAGGTGTATTTTCCATCCATCTAAACACCAACAATGTAGATCATATTTTTAATCTGATATCACTTAATAAGAAAGTTTTTATCATTATTGTGGTAGAATTAATTTTAACTTTCTTTCGTCCTTTGAAGGCGACGTTTATGGACGAATATTTCTATGTTGTGGACGAAGATGATAATGTTATTGGAAAAGCGACTAGAAGTGAGTGCCATCGGAGAGGATTGATTCATAGATCAGTTTATATTATCGTTATGAATGATAAGGGCGAGGTTTTCCTGCAGAAGCGCTCAATGAAAAAGGATCTCTATCCAGGTTGTTACGCGTGCTCTGCAACTGGACACGTTGAATATGGCGAAAGCTATGAGGAGGCAGCTAGAAGAGAATTAAAAGAGGAGCTTGGTATAGAATCTCCTCTAAAGAAGATATGCAAATTTAAATGCTTCTTTGAGATAGAGCGTGAAATATCGGTTCTATACGTATGCCATCATAATGGACCTTTTGATCTTAATAGTGAAGAAATAGAGAGCGGAGAATTCTTAAGCATAGAGGAAATCAAGAAAGCTTTAGAAAATGGAACAAGAAATTTTGCATATGGCTCTATACTAGCTTTAAAGAAATTTCTGGAGTATCTGGAAAAATGTGGAAATAATTCTTAATTTATGACTTGTAGTTCATGGAATAGTAATTAAACTGTCTTTTCATAATGAGGAATGTTCTTTACTTTAGCATTGTTTTCTTTAGTAGTAAGAAAAATTTTTAATATTCTTTAGGGTCGCTGGAATTGACCTTGATAGATCCAGCATGCAACCTTTACATTACCAACTTTAAATAATGGAGGTCTTTCTTTCCTGCATTTATCACTGCTGTTTGGACAAATATCTGCATATTTGCATCCAGGAACCAGAAATTCTTTGATCTCTATTCCCGGCGGGTTTACTTTCTCCTTCAACCATTCATCCTTCTTTCCTGGTTCTGGCAAAGATCTTACCAGTGCTTTAGTGTATGGATGATATTGATTGAGAAGAACCTCAGATGCTGGTCCAACTTCAACTATCATCCCTCTATACATGATCGCTATCTCATCGCTTATGTAGTAAGCTGTTGCAAGGTCATGTGTAATATATATAAAGCTTACCCCCCGTTCCCTCAGATCTTTAAACATGTTTAATATGTTCATTCTCAAAGATACATCTATCATTGACACGGGTTCATCAGCTATGATCAGTCTCGGCTCTGCCAATAGGGCCCGTGCTATGGATATCCGCTGGAGCTGACCTCCAGAAAACTCTTTAGGTTTTTTACCCATGACTTCTTTGATAGATAAACCAACGAACTCTAGAACCTCTTCTACACGAGTGGAGGCTTCCTTAGAGTTTGCTCCAAACATATATTTAGCTGTCCCAAATAGGTATGCATCTACCCTTCTTAGAGGATTGAAAGTCTCGTAAGGGTCTTGAAAGATTGCTTGAACTTCCTTTCGAAAGAACTTTTTCTCTTTACGCTTCAGTTTATGAACATTTCTTCCCTTATAAAGAACTATTCCCCTATCCGGTTTTATGAAGCCTAGAAGAACTCTCGCAAGCGTTGTTTTTCCACAGCCACTTTCTCCAGCTATAGTCAGTATTTTTGGAAAATCTTCCATAGTAAGCGATACATTGTCAACGGCTGGGAATTTAGTTCTACCGAGGAAACCATAGCCAAAAAATTTTGCTATATTCTTCGCTTCTAAGAGAAACTCACTCATATAGATCACTCCATAAGCCAACATGAAACATAATGGTCTTGTTCCACCTCCAAAAATGTAGGTTCTTCTTTCCGGCATATGGGCTTAGAATATGGACATCTAGGATGGAATCTACAGCCGGGTGGCGGATCTCTAAGATCTGGCGGTTGCCCTTTAGCACCCATTCGCCTGGTTTTATCTCCTAGCCTTGGCAGAGATTTTATTAACATTTTAGTGTAGGGGTGTAACGGATTTTCGAAGATCGTTTCGGTTTCTCCAACTTCAACTATCTTTCCAGCATACATTATTCCCATTCTATCTGTCAGGACGCTTTGAACGCCCATATCATGCGATACTACAACAATAGTATTCTTAAGCTTTCTTTGGGCGTTTCTAAGAAAAACTAGAGATACGCGCTGGTTTATTACATCTAGTGCTGATGTTGGTTCGTCTGCAAGAACTACATCGGGCTCGAAAAGTAATGAAAGAGCTATTACTACTCTCTGCCTCATTCCTCCGCTGAGCTGATGAGGAAAAGCTGAGAGAACTTCATTTGGCAAACCAAAGCTCTCTATATATTCTTGCGCCTTGGCATACGAATCCCGCTTTTTTAAGCCCATATGCTCCTTATATATTTCGGCAAAATGATCTCTTATTCTCATGGTGGGATTAAGAACATTCATGGCGTTTTGGGGAATATAAGAAATATATTTCCACCAAACGTTCTTTCGAAGATTATTTAAACTTAATGAAGATATATTAAATGTCTTACCATCACGCGCGTATAGTTCTATTGAACCATCCTTTAGTATTAGTGGCGGTTCAATATAGCCATAGATTGTTTTTATAAAAGTCGATTTTCCACATCCAGATTCTCCAGCTATTCCGAATATTTCATTTGTACGCAATTCTAATGAAACATTGCTGACGGCATCTATGTAAACTTCCGAGAGCTTATAACCACCCTTAACATTTGAGCATTTAAGGACAGTTTTCATTTTTCACTTAACCCCTGTGAATTCGCTGATTATTTTAGAAAGTTCATATAGGGTTACTATTAGTATTGCAAGCAAAAGTATTGGGAAAGTAACCCACCACCATACTCCTCTCAAGATAGATTGATATTGTAAAGCCCAGTAAATTATTGAACCAATCGTGGCTTCTTCTAAAGTGGATAAACCGAAAACAGCTATTGTAGTTTCCATCCCTATGGCCCAATTTAATAATCCAAGGAAAGAAACAGCCAGCCATCTTATGATGTAGGGGAGATACTCATAGAAGAATATTCTCATCATACCAAAGCCGGAAAGAAGGGACGTGTAAGTGAAAGATCTTTCCCTTAAACTTAATATTAAGGATCTCACTGACCTTGATGGCCAAGCCCAACCGAATATTGAAAGTATCAAAGCTATAAGAACAGGACTTAAGAATTTTCTCCAGGAGTATGCAAGAACTATTAAAACTGGCAATCCCGGAATTAAACAGAAACTATCTATGAGCAGAGTTAATGCGTTTCTTGAGACCGACCCCCTCACAAAACCAGCGAAGGACCCAAGTAGAAAAGCTATCGTTACGGATATGGATGCCGTTAAAATCCCTAAAATTATGGAGTTCCTTAACGCGTAGGAACTCAGCCAGAAAAGATCTTGACCAACTGTAGTAGTGCCGAAGGGATAGGTGAGGGAGGGAGGTTCATCTCCGGGCACAGTAGCCCATCTTCTTGGATCGTAAGGAGCAAAGTTGGGCAATATGAAAGCGAAGACAAGTAAAGACGCGATTATACCAATAGCTATTTTTAGGGATAAAGGCACCTTCATCTTTCCTAACCACCATACCTAATTCGAGGATCTATAAGAGGATAGATTAAATCGAGGATAAAGGCTGCTGAAGCTACTCCTATTATGGAATAGGAGAGTATGCCTAACATTAAGTTGTAGTCGGAACCTACAATTGCGTTATAAAGTAATCTTCCTAGCCCCGGATAGGCAAAAATGTATTCGGTAACCAAGGCGCCGTTGAAGAGGTATACTAGGCTAAATGCAAGCGAGGTTATTTGTGGTAGTAAACTATTTCGCATAACATACTTTGTGACAGTCTTTTGGCTTAATCCTCTTATGATAGCATAGTTAACAAAGTCCTCCTTTTTTACGCTTAATGCTAAAGCCTTCATTGATAGAAACCATGAGGCCGAGGAGAGCGCTATGATAGATAGAGATGGAACTGAGAGACGTCTAATGACTTCGATTATGTATGTTAGTGAAAGGGTTTGCATCGCCATTCCAGCTCCACCTACTCCTCCAGCTAAGGGGATCACAAGACTGAAGAAAAGGAAAAGTACAAGTGCAAATATAACATATGGCACTGGATAGAGGCTCATCGAGATCCATTCTAACGCTTTAGATATTTTACTTCGACTGAAAACCGCTGCGAGAACTCCGACAACGTTTCCTATTACCCATGATAAGATGGTTGAGAAACCTAATAACAATATAGTCCAAACCATTGATTTATGTATGAGCTCGATGACTGGTGTTGGAAAGAAGGAGAAGGATGGACCTAAATTTCCCGTAAGTACGCCTTTTATGAATGAAAGATACTGCATATATACGGGTTTATCTAAACCATATAATTCTAAAATCTGCTGCTTTAAGGCTAATATCTCCTCCGGCCTGAGATAGCCTCCCATACTCATTAATCTAGATATTAAAATTGTACTGGGATCTACGGGACTAGCTCTTGATACAAGAAATGCTAAGGTAAGTCCGACCCATACGGTTAAAATAAAGAATAAGAATCTGCTAGCTATGTGAATAACGACTTTATAGCGTTTTGATATTGCTCCCATATTTTTCTCTCCCAACTATAATTATTATTCTCCTACTTTTAGATAAACATTAATTTTAAAATAAAAAAATGGGGAAATTTAGTTATTTTTCATTATTAAGAGGGTTTTGTACGGATAAATAGTAATGCTATTGTCACTATCACTAACACTATAGTGACTACGCCCATAGCTAAGATTGTTGAGGACATGCTTCTTACTTCAGCCAAAAGTTCATTCATTGTGCTAGTCAGGGCATCCATTGATGCTTTCATTTCGGACACTGAGGTTTCCATTTCAGATATTGTTGTTTTCATTTCTGATGTTGTTCCAAGTAGCTCCGATATAGATTCCGCCATTTCAGGTATTTCTGGAGGAACCGGCGGGCTATATGTAGCCTTATCTTCAGCTACAAGTCGATCTGCATCTTCTTTCGGTATAACCATAGTGTCGCCAGTGGCGTATGGACCATAAGTATTACCGTCAACGCCAATAAAGGCATCAATGTCGGTTTTGGCATAAACGGTGACGTAAGTTACCATCGTCGGTGGAGGCGTGGGGGCTTTAGCCGGCTTGAGATGCGGTAGGATGTATTTGGCGCCAGCACACCAATAGAGGAATGACCAGTATGGATCTTTAGCATTTGGGAATCCTGTCCAGTAGTAAGTATCGTAAGGTGAGAATTTCTTACAGTCAAACATGAAAGCTGCTGGCATATTAGCGATGAGGTGTAGTAGAATACGGCGGGTTAGATCCTCAGCCATAGGATCAAATGGTGAGATTGCCATAACTTGATCTATTAACGCGTCGAGTTCTGGACTGTGGTATCTTACTCCAGCTGGCGCATATTCGCCCTCAGGCCTATAATATCTTGAATGGAGTCCCTCATACACTCTGCCCACTAGATTCGGATCCATTGCACCCCAGCCCCAATATCCGCCAACTTCAAAGAATCCATAGCTGTATTCATTCCAGAATGGAGTTCCTTCTAACACTCTAACTGTAACGTCAATGCCGAAGTCTCTCCAGCACTCAGCTACTGCCATAACCATTCTTGTAGAATCCAGCTCATAAGTTGGAGCATTCACCGTAATTGTCCAGTCACTTCCATCCGGTAGCTTCCATTTACCATCTTGACCCTTGTAGAATCCATTAGCCTCCAATAATTGCGTAGCGACGTCAGGAGCAAATTTCCACCATCCCGGTCCCCAAATTTCCTCGACTGGTAGGTCAACAACTTTGTATTTTTTAGAGTAGTAGTCATAGATCTTGTAGGGCGGAGTTGGATCAAAAGGTTTGAATATGCTTCCATTAGGCAGATTTAGCTCAAAGTTCATTAGTTCATCTTTGAGTCCGAGCTGCCATTTCTTAAAGACTGGGTAAGCCATTCCAGCGGGCACGGGCACAAAGATTTGGCAACCGTCAAACGCCGTTATCATGACCTCTGTTGCATTAATGGCTAATGTGAGAGCCCATCTTACAGCTGTGATGTTGTATGGATACTTATCGCAGTTAAAGAATATGCCTCTGGCTGTACAGTCGTATGGGAAGATCCACGGATAATCCTCAAACCAGCTTTGGGTTGTGGGGTTCATTAGCTTTAGCGTCTTCCAGCCCTCTGTTGTCACGTCGAAAATCCAGTCAAGTTCGTGTCTTGCTTGAGCTAGAATCTTTGATTCTTCAGTTTCGTGCGCAACCGCTAGGATATATTTTGGACCTGGACTCTCATAGCCGTTCTCTATACACCAAACTCCTACGGCTGTCCGCTCCCAATCATCCCTCAGCTGTAGAAGGAACCAGTATCCAGCTGGATCATAATCTACCAGCACGTATGGTCCAAGGGAGACTGGTGGAGAGAATTTGTACTTTGTGGGATCATCTTGGGTTTCAAATACATGCTTTGGCATTATGTAATATGGACAACCCCACACTTCTATGAGGAAGTTTGTCCAGAAGTATGGGTTTGGTGAATTAAGTTCAACTACTACAGTATATTTATCGGTTGCATAGATGTCCTTCACCCAAGTGTTTGTTAGCGGATAGTTGGTGAACCCTTCATAGCTCTTTATTGTTTGAACAGTATAAACTACATCATCAGCTGTAAATTCGACGCCATCACTCCAATAAATTCCTTCCCTTAACTTTATCGTTAACACTGTATAATCATCATTATATATGGGCGGCTCAGCCGCTAAAGCGCAGATCAGAGAACCATCACCGTGATCAGTATACCACAAAGTATCTAGTATAAATTGGTGTAAACCCCAACCAATCTGGGTTCCAGGAACCCATGCATTCATTTGGGTTGGATCAGCTGTTCTACCATGTATTACATCGAGTATTAAAGTTTCCTCTCTAGGAACACCATGAGGCAACTGTGCCTTAACGCTTGATATAGGGAACAGAGACAACATCGATAATGCTAAAATTAGTAGAGCAAATGGTGCGCATATTTTCCTTTTTTCCAAAAATTAATTCCCCCTTGAATTAAAAAT
>Ga0180301_10004576_pt1 | contig 10671 bp, 15 predicted proteins | sample GuaBasSediGuay16_FD_121797 | JGI IMG/M metagenome (GOLD analysis project Ga0180301, IMG submission 121797) | Subseafloor sediment microbial communities from Guaymas Basin, Gulf of California, Mexico - Guay16, Core 4569-2, 12-15 cm | ecosystem: Environmental > Aquatic > Marine > Hydrothermal... | reverse complement strand
TGTTATGTGTTGTTTAGGATTTGTATTTCTGCTGTTGTTTCTAGTGTTTGTTTTTGCATTATTGGTTTTAGTTTTTCTACTGCTTCTTGTAGTGCTAGGAATATTAGGCCTAGTTTTACTCTTTTTGATGTGAAGGCTGTTAGTAGGGTGTTTTCGTCTATTGATGTTATTACTATGTAGCCGTTGTCTCCTTCGAGTATTACTCTTTTTAGGAATCCTTTGTTGAGTTGTAGGTTTGCTTTTTCTCCTACGCTGATTAGTGTTGCTGTTATGGCTGAGATTACGATTTCGTCTATTTCTGTTGGTAGTAGGGATACTACTGGTAGGCCTTCTGATGATACTATTGATAGGCCTTCTATTTCTCTATGTTTGCTTATTATTTCTTTAAGTACGTTTCTTAGTTCTTCTTGGGACATTTTGGGCACCTTAAAAATGCGGAAATGGTGCTTCTCTCTCTTGTTATAATAGGGGTTGCTACTTATAAATTTTTCCAAAGCAGGCAATTACAGCTGGAGATAACGAATATTTGGAAAGCAAGCAAATAAATTTTTCTATTACTGGAAATGAGTTGTGATGTTAACTTTGGCGACTAAATGGATGTTGATGGTGCTCTGTTTCACTTGATTAAGTGTATTAAGAGGAACTAGTCAGTTATCCTATCTTTTTTATGATGTTTCCATCTATTTTTACGATTCTTGCTTCTTTAAGTTCGTTTAGGACTCTTTTAACGTGTACTAGTGGAATTCCAAGTGTTTTGCTGAGTTCGTCTATGCTTCTTGAGCCTGTTTCACTTATTATAGTATATATTTTGAATTTAGGTTCGTTTTTAAATAGTTTTTTCCATTCTTCGTTTATTTTGGTTATTTCGTTGAGTTCTTTTTCAAGTTTATTTATTTTTTCATCTTTTTCTGAAAGTTTATTTTCAAGTGATTTAAGTTCTCTTTTTTGTTCTTCAGTTAGCGACTTACATTGGGTTAGTTTTAGTTCTAGTTCTTCTTCGCTTCTTTTGAAGACTAGGATTTTCTCTTCTTTCTCTTTAATGTCTTCTTCTAATTTTTTTACTTCTATTTTTCTCTCTGCGATTTCCTTATTTAGTTCTTCGACCTCTTTTTCTTTCTCTTTTAGTTTTGTTCTTAGTCTTTTAACTTCTTTTTCCAATGCGTTAACTTCGCTTTTTAGCTTAATTATTGTGTTTTCCTTTTCTTCTAGGTTCTTTGTGGCTTTTTCAAGTGAGTTTTCCTTTTCTTTAAGAGTTTTGTAAAGTTCTTCGATTCTTTTATTTAACATTTCAATTGCCATTTTCTGCCCTTCTGTTAGGGAACCCTCTCCCATTTAAACCCCCAATAAGATTATCGAGTTAATATATAAATATCCTTTCATTCAAACGAACGGCCAAAAATCTCCCTAAAATTGTATGAACAAAATGCATTAAATGAATGATGTGCTTGGTTTCGCATGATGCTTAAAACCTTGGAACCTTGTTATCTTCTCCTCTCCTGGCTGAGCATTGAAACTATTTGGTTCCATGTTGATATTTTTAATTTGGTAAATTTGTTAACTCTTTTTAGAACTTCTTTGAGTTTAGTGTCCTCGGTTAAGAGCGTTGTACTGTATGCTTTTGCGGTTGCAACAATCATCCTGTCAAAATAGTCCTTTACTAGGTCTAAGAGAAGATCAGCATAATTTTCTATCTCGTGGTTTGTAAGCATTGTTTGGCTAAGTTTCTCGCTTTTAATTATGGTTTTTACTCCCAGATGAAACCTTTTTAATACGGTTCGTTTATGTTCAGGTTTTTTATCCTTTAATAGTTTTAGAACTACCCATTTCGCCTCGATAAAGGATAATGGATTATAAAGAACATGAAATTTCATTAATAGTTTCGGGAAATTTTTCTCATAATCTTTTAGTTGGGGGACTTGTAAGCCAAGCAAAGGCAAAATGTATGTGGTGTCCAATAAGATCTTTTCCTCTTTTTCAGTCAATTATTCCTGCCTCCCTCTGAGCTTCCTCGCTGATCTTTTCAACTTCTTCAACGCTTATCTTTAAGACATAGTCTCCAAGAAGATCTTCGACATCTTTCTCCTTTTCTATAATGATTTTCGTTCCTTCAACTCTTATCTTAACTTTATCGCCGGGCTTAAGATTAACCATTTTTCTAAACTTACTTGGAAAATATATTTCACCTTTCTTACCGACCTTTACAATAATTTCCGAAGACAATTCAATCACCGAAAAATATAATTTACCGGAAATATAAATATATTCCGATTAGCATCTATCAACCGATATTTCCTTTCTAAAACAATAACAGTTATTGCATTCACCAATTAAATTTAGACACATACTACAAATTACAAATGGTTTAGGTACCTAAATTATGAATGCTCATTACTCTTTCCTTACCCTGTCTACCTTCTTCATTTCCCCTACCTTTATAGTGGTATGAATCAGAAGATGAAGTCGTAGGCCGTGTCTTGAGCCGAATACTGCGTTGTTAGCTACTATATAAAATTTTATTCTTTCGTTTTGTTCCACATTTCTAGTTCTATTTTTATTGAGGTTTCGGTGGTAGCGGTACTATGACTATAAGGGCTTCCAGCTGGAATAACCACTGCTCTCGTTTTTCTTGCACCAGTCTCTTTAGGCTATGCGGGTCTTCCCCTCTCGTCAATGTTATCATTGACATTATATTTATCTCCAAAGAAATAGAATTACCCGTATATTTATATTTTTGGAATTATTTTTGGCTAAATTCTTCTAAATTGTGTTTTGGTTTAGATTAATGATTTGATATTTTCATAGAAAGAGGTTTTGGTTTTGTCGAACTTCTAATGGTTGTGGATCGTAAGTTTTATAGGATATTGGTTTCCGGTTTCATGTTATAAGGAGGTTAAAGAGTATTTGCTTTGGATTTATTTGGTTTGGAGGGTTTTAGTTTGGGTTTCAAAGAATTATGGAGTTTACAGATGGAGAAAGTGAATAGAGCATTAGTTGAATTCTTTGACGAGAAAATTGGCGAGGCGGAGAAGATTTCTTCTGTTAATGTTCAATTTTATAAGGATATTAGGGATTTTGTTTTACGCGGTGGGAAAAGGTTAAGGCCTGTGGGTTTGATTTTTGCTTATGAGGGTGTTGGCGCTAGGTATGAAGGCGATATTTATAGGGCTTCTTTATGTGTTGAGTTGCTGCATAATTCTACTCTTGTTCATGATGATATTATTGATCATGATGAGTTACGTCGTGGTGGGCCTACTTTTCATGTTTTGTATAGGGATAGGTTTAGGGAGATGTTTGGTGAGGTTGGTGCTGAGGATTTTGGTGTTGCTATGGGTATTTTGGGTGGAGATTTGACTTGGAATCTTGGTTTGGAGGCGATTTTAACTTCTGGTTTTCCTTCTAAGCAATGTGTTGAGGCAGCTAGGCTTTTTCAAGAAGCTTTTCAAGACGTTGTTGACGGAGTACTTTATGAGTCTTTTTTAGCTAAGAGAAGAGATGTTAGTGAAGAGGAGTATATGTTGATGATTAAGTTGAAGACTGCTTGCCTTTTTGAGAAGAGCTTGCTTATAGGGGCTGTTTTAGGTGGGGGAACGGAAGAGCAGATGAGGGCTTTGAGTGGTTATGCTATTAAGGTTGGTCAGGCTTTTCAGATTCAGGATGATATTTTAGGTAGTTTTGGTGAAGAGGAGGTTACGGGTAAACCTGCGGACAGCGATATTAAGGAGGGTAAGAGAACTATTTTGGTGGTGAAGGCTCTAGAATCATTGAGTGAAAGAGAGAAGGAGAAGATGCTTTGGATTTTGGGTAGAAGTGATGCATCTCCCGATGAAGTAGACTTTGTACGTGATATGTTTGTTAAAAGCGAAGCTTTGGAATACGCTAAAAGGAAAGCATTAAAACTTAAGGACGAAGCTAAGGAACTGTTAAAGCGAGCTGATCCTCCTCTGTCGACCGAAACAGAAAAATTCTTCTTGGATTTAGCAGATTTCGTTGTTTCACGAATATATTAGGGAAGAAGAAACATAATTACTTAGGTTAAGCTTAAAGAAACTTTAGTACGGTTTATATGTTTATGTATGATAGAGTCTGTAAAAATATATCTCTAGTTAATGTTCTTGAATTGACCAAAGTATCCAGCTTTTAGAATAGGTCATGTCAATGTAACAAGTAGTGTTTATTATATTGGAGTGTTTACATTATTATGGTGAGTTTATGCTGATTAAGTTTGTAAGGGTTTTCTTTAGCTTATTTGTGTTTTTATATGCTTCTTATTATGATGTTAAGACTAGGGTTGTTCCGAATGAAGGTTGGTTGATTATATATCCAGTGGCTATCGCTGTTAATGCTTTAGGTTTCTATTTTGAGAGAAATTTGCAGGATGTTGTGATTTCGGTGTTTTCGATTTTTATTGCGGTTGTTGTAGGTTTGCTTTGTTTTTATTCTGGTTTTCTTGGAGGTGGAGATGTTAAAACATTTATTGCTGTCTCACTTCTATGTCCAACTTTTCCTTTCAACTCTCAAAGCACGTTTTATCCCCTTTTGCCTCTTTCTGTGCTAGTTAATAGTGTATTTCTCCTTTTGATAGCTAATCTTTATTTTTTCGTTAGAAACTTGTTTAAAATTGTGAAGGGTGAGAAGATTTTTGAGGGATTTAAATATGAGCCGCTTTGGAAGAAACTTTTAGCTATGAGTATTGGCTACAAATTTCATCAAAAGGTTAATTGGAAATTCTTTAGAGTGATTGAAAAGAGAACCAAAGGGAAAAGGTTCTTTAATTTTTTCAAAACAAACTCTGAATTTAATTCTTTAGATGTAGGGGTTTGGGTTTCTCCTGTCGTTCCTTTTGTAGTGTTGATGTTTTTAGGGTTCGTATTTTCCTTGTTTTTAGGCGACTTTTTAACTATATTAATTCGAAATCTTTAATGGTACAATGACTAATTGCACTAAAATTTTTAGAAGTGTTATTTTAGTTTAAGAGTTGAGTTGAGTGATTGTAATATGTGCTATTGATTTGAAGAATGTTCTTGAATGTTCGCGGCTTCGCGTATAAGTTTGGTCAAAGTTTCGTTATCAATTTCGTCGACTGTTAATTCTAAGGTTACTTCACCTAGATATCCACATTTGTTGCAAAGAAATTTGGGCTGAGCTATACCCATAGCTCCTAGGATATCAAATCTTGCTTTCATAAACTGGATTTGGGGACTTTTGCATACAGGACAAATCTTAACTACAAATTTTATCCCTTTCTCCTTTAAATCTTTGAGGATCTTCAACAATTCTTCAACATTTTTTGATTCTACTGGATTACTATTCAATCTTATTCGCATCATGAAATTTACAACAAGCATCTAATAGATGTGTTATTAAGTTTAATGTTTGTGTTTGAGAGGTTTCTGATTATGTAGTTTACTTAATGGTTTATTTCTGTAGGTCGATGGGTAAAAATACTTATATTTCCCATTTTTAACTGAAAAGATCAATCCTAATGAGTATAGGACTTAAAGATGGTACTGTATAACTCCTATTGCTTTGTTCAGGGATCTACGAATCTCTCTTAACTATATACCCGGGTTCTCGGTAATTAAAGTTTAGATTTGATCTCTCATAGAGTTTTTCCTTAATTTTTTGATTCATATGAGGCTATAAAAACTGTCATGCGGATAAATTTCAGTTCAAACCTAAACTTACGAAGATTTATAGGAAATATTACTCTTGTTGTCTTTACATTAACATTTAGATATGGTGAACTTTCCACAGAGAGAGTTATTGGCTCTCCTTCGGGTATAGATGGTTTTGTTTGGAAACTTTCAACATTGTAACTTGTAGCAGCAAATGCAAATACAAGGGTAACGGTGAAAAATAGAACTGCCCAAGGACAGAATTTTCTTAGCATAACTTTGAGTTTCCTGTGATCATAAAATATTTTTTGTACAATCTAAAAGTGTTAGTATCCTTTTGGTTTGGACACTAAAATAAGAGTCGAAATTGATTAAAACTAAGCTTAACAATATTTATAATTGTTTTAAAATTATAAATATTCAAAGCTTAAGAGTTAAATTGAATTGGCTTGCAGGCCAAAATGTTCGCTACAACATAGGTCAAATGGGTGTTATGTATGGTTAGAAGGAAATACAAGCCAGAATATAAAATTTATTCTTCAATTATGGTTGGTTTAATTTTTATTGTATGGGGAGTTCTATCTTACTTCGAAATTTTTCCTGGAAGCATATGGATTGCTTTTGCTGGTTTCTGGATATTCGGAACATCAGTTGCGACCTTGCTAAGCCGTGAATCTGTTTTGAAAACTGTTCTTTATTCTTTAAAAAGCTACAAAAGAGTTAAGCTTGAGCAACTTGCTAAAGAACTGGACATGAGACCAGATGAACTAAGGGCGGCAATAGTAGATTTGAGGGCTAATGGGAAAATAAATGTTAGATTTGATCCCGAAACAGGCGAAGTTATTGTTGGAGAAGAAATTGAAAAAGTGAAAGAAACAAAAAGATTTTGTCAATATTGTGGAGAGCCAGTACCAGAACCAGCCAGATTCTGTCCATCATGTGGATCATACATCGAAGAATGAAATAATTATTAAAATTGTGTTAACTTATGGCGGTTCAATTTTTGTTTTTAAAGTATTTTCTATTTTTGTTTTCAGTTCTCTTAATTTTCTTATCTTGTTTATTGTATGTTTTTCATCCTTAAATTCCTTCATTATTGTTGAGAGTATTTTATTTGCGTACTTTAATGGATCGTCTCCAACATATTTTCTGAGAAGTTTCCAATCTATTTTGTCAATGTAGATATACATAAGTTGAAGAGCGTCTTCAACATCTTTTTGCGACCTTAATATTTTTAGTTTCGCGGTAATTAGTTCCTCTAAAGGTGAAATAGGAATTTTTGTTTGAAGCACTTCGATGAACATCTTTCTTTTTAAAGTTAAGATGTCCAGGTTAGACTTGGCATATTTAAAATCTATAATCCTACCCTCCTCTGAAATTGCTGTGAAATGTCCTCTTTCCTTAAAGGCTTCAAGTGCTTCGTAAAGATTTGCATTAAAATTTGCTTCTTTTAATACTTTGACGAGTTTCCTTACTTCATCCTCAAAAATCAAGTTTATGATAATATCGATGTCAAGTGTAGTTCTTTGAACCCCTAGCAATATAGTTGCTAAGCCCCCAACTATAACATATTCAATCTTATTCTTATCAAGAAGTTTACATATTTTCCTCAAGCATTCAATAAAACTCAAATGTTCTTTTCCCCCATATAAATAAGATGTCTAAAATATTTTCTAACCAGTTTTCTAAGGAGAGATGCCTCCGCAATTCTTTGAATAACTTCCTCCTTAGAAAAACCAAAATTTTCTACAAGAATTCTCATAGTTAACTTATATAGTTCATCAATATCCAAAAACATTTGAGACACGGTTTAACACCACAACATAATTTTCACCAAACTTAAACTGCAACTATATATAAGACACACGGTTTATACCGTAAAGCTGTTTTCTTGGGGTAAGCGTAGTTTCTTTTAAGCTGCAGGAGTTATTTTGAAGTCATGTTTCTCAAGATTTTGAGTATTGTTCGGGCGTTTGGTAACATTCCATGATCATTGTTCAGGTAAATGTATACTTTCTCCGGTTTCTTTTCAACTATTTTTTGCGTGATTTCTTCGAGTTCTTCGTCTGTGTAATAGTGCGCATACCATGCCGTTCTTCCATGCAATCTTAAATAAACTATTTTGTTAGTTATGTAAATTTCTCTCGGGAAATCTGGTGAGTCTATGGAAACCAGTGTTATTCCCAGGTCTTCTGCCCATTTAACCCATTCATTCGTAAACCAGTTCATGTTTCTCCATTCAAGTGCAAATCTTTCCCCTAGTTCGCATTTTAAGACAAATCTTTCTATTCTCTGAACATATTTTTTAGAGGGTTCTAAGGAAGGAGGTAACTGAAAAAGATAGAAATCTATTTTATCATCTAACGGTTCAAACAGTTTTTTGAATTTCATCCATGTTTGATAAGCCCTATCGCTGAGCTTAAAGACATGCGTAACAAAACGGTTAACTTTGATTGCCCATCTTAAATTTGGACTAAACCTCATAGTTTTATTAACCCATGATTTTACTTGATTTGGAAAAGGAAACCGGTAGAAAGAGGCATTTAACTCCAAACTATTAAGACCAGATCTCTTAAGATACCATTCTAATCCATCAGGATTCCAACTATAAGAAAAGCCGGATGTACCTACAAAAACCTTCATTTCACTCACTTTAACCAACTTATTTCGCTTAAAACAATTATTGTTTCTTTACCTCCGAAAATATTTTATTAAAGATACGTCTTTCTACCCTGAATTTTAAACGTGTTAGTTTAATATAAAGTTCCTCTGGTGATTCTTTAAGTTTACCTTTTTGATACAGTCTCTTTAGTAGCGTTAAAGTTCCTAGTACGGTTATTCCGAGACCTCTAGCTAATTTCCTAGCTTTTTTGTCGTCCAATACAGCTACTTTACCCTTAACTAATGCTACAAAGATCGTTGAAGACTCTCCTTTGCCAAGTCCAGGGAACTCTTTTTCAATTTCTTCCAATTTTATCAGTTTTTTATCTACAAGTTCTTTAATCTTAAGATACGCTTCATCTTTTTTTACACTAAGCTCTTTCATCACAGCGCTGGAAACCTCAACTTGATCAAAGAAAGTGAAAACATCATTCAAGTATGTCAGTTTTGCTAAAACTACTAGGACTGACGTGTTAAGAACTGCCGAAAATTTTTCTGTATGCTTCAAGTTCCCTCTCGACCTCTTCTTCATCGTAAAAACTATATTTTACACCAAGTTTGTCAAGGAGATCCCAAAACTCGTCGACTCTAAGACCTAATAATTCAGCAGCCTTTCCGAAAGAAATTTTACCGGAAAATAAAAGACCTAAAACCAAAAACAGTTTTTCCTTGTCACTATAAGGAACAGCAATACTCTTCAACAAAACATTTACATCGCTCATACGTAAACACCCACATCTAAATCCTCATACATACTAATAAACATAATCGAAAACTCTTGCAACCAGCTTAACTATTGATAGTTACAAACATGATTTCATAGCATTTTCCTTTTAAGAAGTTCTCAATAATAACAGAAGAACTTTAATCGAATGAGTGAAGTTTTCACATTAATTTTATAGTTTTATCTTCTCTTTTAACTATTCCTTGGTTCTCGAAATTTTAGCTTTGCCGAAAACATTAGCTGCTTAGACCAGTTTCAACTATTAATTGAGTAAACGGTTATGTTAGCGATCTAAAAATGTTTCAATTTTTGCCCTTTAAGAGCTAAAATCATAAACTTTAGTTCTATGCATATAGGTTTACTCGATGCCTTATCTGAATTTTACTTTGTGCAGTTATTAAAACCAAGTGAAATTAAGAGATATAAGAAATATATTGTTTTAGTTTTGAGATAAAGTGTTAAAGTGCTTTTAGAATTGTTTTCTTTACGAACTCTTTGGTTAAGGTTAAGTCGTCTATGTAGACAAATTCGTTTAGTCCGTGGAAGTTGTTGTCTCCTCTTAAAGCTCCGAATTGAATTACTGGCATCCGGTCGATTAAATGTACTCCATCTGTTCCCCCTAATTCAACAATTACTCTTGGCTCCTCTCCAGTTACGCCTTTTAAGATTTGCTTAAATTTCTCTATAACTTTTTCATCGGTTGTAACCCACGCATCCATGAGGCCTTTCGCATCTATTTCAACCTCAATATCGTTTTCCTTGGCAAATTCCTCTATTTTACGTTTAAGCTCAAGGGCAGCGTCTTCCGCCTTTTCCTCCGGGATCGTTCTTCTATCAATTATTAATTTGCATTCACCAGGAATGATGTTCGCTGCTACACCGCTTTCAATTATTGTTACATTAGCTCTAGCTGGTACCTTTTCGTAGTGTTCTGGAGCATCATATTTTGACACAACAGTTTTCTCCAGTTCCTTTCCAAGCTTTTCAACGTATGAAGCGATTTTCGCTGCCAGGTAGATGGCATTTCTCCCCTTAAATGGATAGGCAGAATGGGCTTGTTTACCCTTTACCAGAACAGTTACTCTAGCTACGCCTGAAGCACCTATAGACAGGCCTTCCGGACCGGAGTCTAGAACTACACCAATGTCGCCAGTAATGCTTCTATAAAATTCTTCCGATTCACCCGTTTCTTCGCCGCCTGAAACAATTAGAACAGGGTAGATTTTGGGTTCAAGTTTTTCTTCAATTATCTCTTTAAAAGCTGTTAAAGCGGCTACAATGCAAGATTTATCGTCGGAAGCTCCACGGCCATAAACTTTACCATCTTTCACAAAAGGTTTGAATGGATCAAAGCTCCAACCTTCTCCAGGCGGTACAACATCGTAATGCGTTAAGAAAACAACTTTTTTCTCATCTTTTGGAGCATTGGGTAAAGTTATTTTTAAATGTGGAATTCCCTTCCCATCAATCACCTTCTCCACATCGCACCCTATTTTCTTGGCTTCTTCCATGATTACTTCTGTAATTTTATCGTAATTTTTCCTCTCTGTCGAGGTCGTATCTATAGATACGAGCCTTTTTAGAAATTCAACCATATAATCAACGCTCATTCCAATCCCCCGTTCATATCAATTAAATTTAAAGGATATTAGAACGTACTGACTCAAAAAC
>Ga0180301_10004575_pt1 | contig 10671 bp, 11 predicted proteins | sample GuaBasSediGuay16_FD_121797 | JGI IMG/M metagenome (GOLD analysis project Ga0180301, IMG submission 121797) | Subseafloor sediment microbial communities from Guaymas Basin, Gulf of California, Mexico - Guay16, Core 4569-2, 12-15 cm | ecosystem: Environmental > Aquatic > Marine > Hydrothermal... | reverse complement strand
CAATTACTCCATCTTTACCCGCTTGGTCATTTTTCCTAGAATAAAATTTTGTTTCCCCTAAGTATAAAGAGTCACCTATTCCATTTATTTCGGGACCGATATGAACACTATCAAATCCGTGTATTGATGCGCCATCCGTATCCTTAAAATGGATTTTTGATAAGAGCGGTGTAGTTTTTATAAAATCCCGCAATAAAACATGTAAAATTAATTCACCAAATTCGCCTCTATTGAGATATTTTTTTTGATTTTTTAAATCATCATCTGATATTTTGGAATCCTCATTAACATAAACCCATTTAACTTCTGAAAAATCCTTAATTTTATAGATTGCTTTTGCTGCTTCAGATAGGTCTTTATCAGTATAAGTCTTTAGTATCCCTGTGTGATAACCGAATGCAAAGTCAAGAGTTGCTCGCATCAATATTCTCACTAAATCCTCATATCTAAATAACTTTAAATCAAAACCAACAAAATAGGCTTTTAAATCCGCTTCTGAAATATGTTGTGTTATAACTTTTTCTGAACCAAATGGCGTTTTTTCTGCCATAATTGTATTGATATATTCTATCTTTAATAAAGTTATCTAATTTCTTTACGAATAAAGTTCACATATCTGAAGAACTGGAAAATTATTTAATGTGACATTATTTGTGTTGTGGTTGCAAGTTATTGGGTGTTTGAATGAAATAAAATATTGTGAGGGCTGTGAGCGTTTAAAATGACATGGAATGCATCTCTTAGGATTTTTTCATGGTCAAAGGCGAGTTTTTTAGGCAGTTCATCGGTGTCGAACAATTCTACGGAGGCAGCGTCAGTATTGGCGACCAGCCTACCTGTTCCTTCGCCGATGTATGCGATTGAGATGGTGTGCCCACGCGGATCCCGATCAGGGTCAGAATAGACACCAAGAAGCTTTACGAGCTTCACGTTAAGCGTGGTCTCTTCTTCTGCCTCGCGCCGAGCAGCATCTTCTACTGTTTCACCGATCTCAACAAAACCGCCGGGTAGCGCATAGTAGCCCTGGTAGGGTGGATTGGCACGCCTGATCAAAACTATCTTTTTTTGATAGATGATTACAACGTCGACCGTTAGTAGTGGTGTGCGTGAAACCATTGCATTGCCCCAACTAAAGGATAAAGATCGCTTTTCAGGTCTTGTATGGCCTCTTAGCGTTAAATCTTTTGCGGGGGTGGGCTCTGGTTTATGCGGTGTCTCTTGGGGTCTCGGTTTGGAGGCGTTCTTCTATCTGTAAGGGGATATCTATAACATGGAGTTAGGATCTGTCAGAATATTCGACAGTATTATGTACCAATAATCACAGAATGATACCTGTTGTGATAGTCGGGTGAGCGGTATGAGTCAAAATTTGGAAAGAGAGTTGAGCGCTCTCTTTGAGGATCATGCAGATCAGTTGAAGGGACAGTGGATAACCGAGATGCGAGAATCAGGTCTTCTTGAACAGATGAGTGATGTTGAGACAGAGGCGCGGTACACTGCTCTCTACAACACTGTGGTCTCAACCTTCAGAACTGGCGAATTTGAAGATGTTGAAAAATATGCAAAAATAATAACCGAAGAAGCAGTGATGCATGATATGAGCGTTGAGAGAATAATCGGTGGGATTCTCAAACTTCGAGATATCTATGAGCGTTTCATCTTCTCAAAGTATCGGGATGATGAGGAGAAGCTCTATCAACTGCTCGACTCGTATGAACCCATTGCAAATAATATCCTCACCATTGTGACAATGGCTTTTGTTGAGGAACGGGAGCGTGTGATACACGAACAGCAGAGAGCCATGATGAGCCTCTCCACCCCAGTCCTGCAGATACGCGAGGAGATACTGGTGCTTCCATTGATCGGAACCGTCGATTCTGAAAGGGCGGAGCAGATCTTGGAAGAGTTGTTGGATAGGATCGTTGAAGTTGAGGCGTCGGTTGTGATAATCGATCTTACAGGCGTTCCAATAATTGACAGTCTGGTAGCAAACCACATGATAAAGACGGTGCATGCTGCAAAGATGCTCGGTGCAGATACGATCATAACAGGCATAAGCCCGGCTAACGCACAGACGCTTGCAGGCCTCGGGATCGATATCTCGATGCTGATAACGAAGAACAACCTGCGTGCAGGTCTCTGGCACGCTGACAAGATGCTTGGGTTTAAAGTGAGGATAGAAGATAGATGAAGAGAGGGATTTTTCTTGGATATTCCTATACTGAAGATTGAGGATTTCCTTGTGGTAACGATCCAGTCAGAGCTCTCTGACGATGAGATATCCAAGCTGCAGGAAGATATACTGCTCAGGATCAAGGATGTTGGAGCCACAGGGTTGATAATCGATATCACAGCCCTCGATATTGTGGATAGTTTTATGGGTAGAACCCTTTCAAATGTTGCAGCAACAGCAGAACTGCTCGGTGCAAAAACGGTTGTTGTGGGAATCCGACCTGCTGTTGCAGTAACCCTCGTTGAACTCGGGATACGTGTCAAGTGGAACGTGAACACTGCTCTCAACCTCGAGAGGGGGAGGAAGCTGTTGAAACAACTCATTGGGGCGGAGCAACGTGGTGGTGTGTCGTGAGCGAAGATGAGGAGATGACGAAGGTGAATATTGCATCGAGCGCTGATATAATCGCTGCGCGGGGCAAGGGGCGCGAGCTTGCGATGAAAATGGGTTTTAACGTGGTGGATCAGACAAAGATCACCACCGCCATCTCTGAACTCACAAGAAATATCGTAACCTATGCAGGCAAGGGAGAGGTGACAATTGAAAAGGCGCAAAGTGAGACTGGTGATAAGAATGGTATCGTGGTGGTATGTGTAGATGAAGGTCCTGGGATAAAGGATATTGGACTTGTGCTCAAAGGCGGGGTCAGTACATCAGGCAGCCTTGGACTTGGGATATCTGGTGCAAAGCAACTCATGGACGAGTTTGAGATCAAATCAAAGCCAGGTGAGGGAACCATCATAACCATCAAAAAATGGCTGAGACGACGATGAGCCCAATGCGAGAGGGAGTCTTTCATGTCCAGAATCTGGCAGGTATCATAAACATGCGGGAGAGTGTGATAGAGATTGCAGAGAGAATAGGTTTTGGTATCTATGATCAACATCGGATCGCAACTGCCGTCTCAGAGCTCGCCGAGAACGCAGTGAAGTATGCAGGTGCTGGAACGGTTGAGGTGCACCCCAACGAGCAGGGGATTGAGATCGTCTGCAGGGACTCGGGCAGTGGAATTATAGATAATGGAGATAAGAGCGTGAGCCATGGGCTTGGCATCGGGCTACTGGGTGTTGAACACATGATGGATGAGCTCTCTATCGACACCGGGAAGGATGGAACATGCGTACGGATCAGAAAGTGGTTGAGATGAAAATGGGCGTGGGTGCTATCAGCAGGGCTAAGAAGGGGTTCACCGCAAACGGTGATGCATACCTGGTGGAAGAGATAGACCAGGGCATTCTGATCAGTCTTATTGATGGCATCGGGCATGGAGATCATGCAGAAAGGGCTGCAACTATCTGTGTGAAGACAATAAGAGACTACATTCGCTCCAGAGAGGATTTCACCCTGACGGGTCTCTTTTATGCGTGTGATGATGCACTCAGAGCTACCGATGGCGTTGTCATGGCAGTAGTGATAATAAAAATAGATGAGGGTAGGATCCATTTTGCAGGGGTTGGGAATATCACCACCAGGATAATTGGGAGCGAGAACAGCTACCCGATCTCAACAGGTGGAATCATCGGGTACAACATGCAAAGGGTAATAGAGCACACATACCCCTACACCAGTGGAGATCTGATACTGATGCACTCAGACGGGATACGATCAGGTATCAACCGAGAGCTTCTCCTGCGACTCTGCAGCCAGGATGAAGAGAGGATCGCAGATGCGTTGTTCCGAGAGTATGCGCGGGGAACAGATGATGCAACCATTGTAGTGGCACGCGAGAGGAGATCAGAGTGACTCCTGAAAAACTTGAAGAGACATATACAGAACTGCTCAACGAGTACCTATTCGGAGGAGATGATGAGACCGCTCTCTACAACGCCTATGAGTTCAGTAGAGAGTGCATACGTGAGAAGACTGGTCTCGAAGAAATAACAGCAGTGCATACCGATGCCCTCGGCAAGCTCACAGAGGAGGTACCATTCCAAGAGATACCACTCATAGTCTCAAAATCATCGGTCTTCTTCCTCGAATTCATAATGAATTTCAGCCTCGTCTACAAAGAATACTTCGAGATGTGGGAGCGAACAGGAATGGAACTACGGGATGCAATCAGAGAGACAGGAGACGCTCTCATAGCATGTCTGAACCTTGATAAAACCATAGAGATAATATCAAGCCTGATCCAGAAGACTGCAGGATCCGAGGCAATCATAATCTACCTCCTGAAAGACTCACATCTCACGCCAGTATACACAGAGAACGTGGCAGGAGATGTACTGCCCATCGATCTCAGTACGCATGAGACACTTGTGGGAGATGCTCTCAGACATGCTGAGATCAAGATTGCAATCACACCAGAGGATGTTTCCAAACGGACAGGTGTTTCAACGATCAAAAACGGCACAACACCATCATCTGCAATTGGGATACCCCTCATTGCAGAGAACTCTGTGATCGGTGCTATCGAATGCTACTATGAGACACCTTACGCACTCTCGGGGTTGGACAACGAAATGCTGCTCGAACTCGCAGGGAGGGCTGCAAAAAGCATAGAGACGATACACCAGCTCAAGGGCTTCAGGAACTGTCGTGACCTTGACTGGATCACAAAAGAGGAAGCAGTGCATCGATGCAAGATTGCACGGAGAATAATACTTGGTGAGGGAAAAGAAGGCTACTGCGCACTAAACAGAGTCTGTAACGGGTTGCAGGGACTGATTGAACACCTCAACGAGATCAAGGGAGAGGAGATTGGGTGGATCATCAAATGGTTAGAGTACCTCGGCGACTTCGAGCTTGCAGCGCTCATCAGAGCAAAACCTGAAAAATTCAAAGAACTCGTTTACGAACGATACAACGAACTCAAGGACTTCGCTTTTTAGCACTACCAAGATGATACGATTCAAGGACGGCTGAAACGGTCAGATTCTTTGTCTTCTCAATAAACTCCATCACGGTCGCTACAAACTCTCCATGGCTCCACGTGAGCGGGCTTACCGAAAGCGGTTCACCAGTATAAGGGTCCAACTGCTCAGCCAGAACACCCGAAGGCGTGGCATGCCTAACAACCCACTCCATGAGCGGGATTGCCAGTTTTAACTCTTTCACCGTGCGTGCCACTGCAATACGATGCTGTGCAAGCCAGAGCGTGCAGATGAACCATGGATTACCTGGTACATTCGCTATATCCTTACTAACTCGGTGATAATAATCGTCCTCGTAACGGGCAACACCACCAACATCACTCTTGACCCAGAGCCGATCTTCAATGGTCTTCATGGTATCGATCACACGCGGGTCATCAGGCTTGAAGACCCCGAACTTAAATATTCCATAGAGGCTTGCATCAATGGTCTCGTCCACCTCAAAACCGCCATCAACATCATACCCCTTCGGAACAATCCTTCGAACAAAACGCCTAAGCTCCTCACTGTAAAGATACCGCTCCAACCCAGATCTGATCTCACGGGCTGCAGCATTGTATTCCCTGCAGGCACTGGTGTCATGGAAGAGCTCGGCAAAGCGAGCGGCTGCAATCAGGCCACCGTAGACGGCAGAGGTTGTGAAGGTGTGAATGCCACGCCGCTCCTCCCAGAGATCATACGACTGATCAGGGAGACCTGTCTCGTTATCCCGATACTTCACCATGAAATCGGAAGCCTGCGTGATCAACGGATGATAGATCGAGCGAATAAAGTCGATATTTCGAAAACGCTCGAAATGCTCCCACAATGCCCAGATCACAAGTGCAGTCTCATCTTCTTGAATTGGAAGCACCCTCCTACCATCTATGATCCAAGGATGCCAGGAACTCCCGATAGACCCGTCCGGATTGTACTTGTGAAAGAGATACCCGATATGCATCAGAATGCCTGAACAGAATGTGAAGAAACGCTCTGCAATAGCAGGATTGTTCGAAAGACCAAGCCCGTAAGCCACAAGTGCACCATCCCTTGGCCACATGTAACTGTACGTGTCACGACCAAATTGGAGAATATCGGTATCGTTGGCTGCGATGATCGCACCGCCCTCATCAACCTGGGTTCTGAGGATTAAAAGACTCTTCTTAAAAAACTCGACAATTGGAGGAGGCAGGTTCGTGAAGTTGAAATCGGTCTTGTTCACCCACCTCTTCCAGTAGTTCTCTGTGCGGTGTATGAAATAACTCGGTGTACGGTCTAGCAGATAATAATACCCCTCCCTAACCGTACCATAATCACGCCCAACAGCAATGATATAATACACTGCCTTCTCGCCACGAGGATCAAGCACAAGGTTCACACCAACCGTGGAATCGACAGAACCCTGTGCAATTGGACCCCTGCTGAGCACACCATCCTCAGCATCCTTCCAAGTGCCTTCAAAATTGTGAAACTGCTTGAAACCTGTGGCAAACTGATCAACACCTTTTTTACCATCACGAATAGCACTGACGAGAAAATATCTCTTGCCCTTATAATGAATCACGCTGCCGGTGCCAGGATCATAACTTGCAGTATCTCCAACAGCATTTTCCATAATCCTAAAATCCTGATGGAAGAACAACCGCACCTCCCGAAGTTCATCCCGCTCGTTAACCACTCTGATCTGACGGATGTAAATATCCCTCCCGATATCGACCACGTCATTGCACAATAACTCAATTCCAAGCCTTCTATTCACAAGTCTCACATCGGTCACAAGGGTCTCAGGGAGATACTTCAAACTCTTCTCCCACTCATCCCCCATCCACGAAAAATCACCGTCCACCCATAGACCGAAGCGGAACGGAAAACCAACACCATGATTCTCAAGACCGACATGAGGATAATAGATGTCACGGATCTGATAATCAGCATCAAAGTTTACAAGCAATCTGCCATTACCAACCGGAATTTCACGCATACAGATATAACTCTAACAACAACATATATAACCATCTACATGACCACCATAACACGAGCAGACGGTGTTAGATAATGCAACCACTGACCAAGTACCGTGTACAGATAGAGATCATCACACTCGCCCTCTTTGCAGCTATACTCAGATTCTTCGAACTCGAAAAACGTGTCTTTCACCACGACGAAGCTGCTGTGGGGCACTTCACATACCAGCTATTCACAAATGGCGTGTATTTATACAACCCTGCCTTTCATGGGCCATTCCTCTACTACGCAACCTCACCCATCTACGCCCTGGCAGGTGACACCATCTTCACATCACGACTCCTGCCAGCAATCTTCGGCGTTCTCATGATACCACTCGTCTTCACACTACGCGATCGAATCGGAAGGCGCGGTGCAATCATTGCAGCCTTCTTCCTTGCCATATCACCATCCTTCCTTTATTACTCTCGTTTCTTCAGAAACGACATGTTTGTAGCCTTCTTCATGCTTGCAGCCATAATCTGTATCCTGAAATACAACGATAAAAGAAATCTCTTCTTTGCAGCTGGTGCGGGAATATTCTTTGGGCTTTCTGCATCAGCAAAGGAGAACACGTACATCTACATAGCGATCTTTACATCCTACCTCGCACTCATATGCCTGCTGGACATTATATCAAAAAAACCACTGCAACCATGGAGATCTATCAAAAAACACCACCAAGCAACAATAACGATACTCGCATCCTTTTTAATAGTATATGCACTCTTCTACACAGATTTTTTCTCAAATCCACATGGCTTTGCAACATCCTTTGAATCAGCCTTAACCCACTGGTACAGGATGCACACCACAGAACGCGTCAGTGGGCCACCATACTTCTATATCCCAATCCTATTACTGTACGAACTACCGATCGTGATCTTCGCAGCAATCGGAGCAATCCAAAAACCAGAGAAACCAGCCCGATTCAGAATATTCCTAATCTACTGGACCCTAACAAGCCTTGCAGCATACTCCTACCTCGGAGAGAAAGTACCATGGCTCACAATACACATACTCCTACCTATGATCCTCCTCGCATCAACCACACTGAACGAGACACTACAGAAACACCAGAATAACAACCCGCAAACCAGACAGATACTCGTAGCAATCTTCATCACGACCACCCTACTGCTTGTCTTCTCAAGCCTCCAACTCAACTACCACAATTACACAGACCCGGCAGAACCACTGATTCAGGCAGCACAACCACCACAAAAATTCCAAGAAATGCTGGACAAAATCGATGAAGTCGCGAACCACTGGGACAGATATAACACGGAAATCCATGTAACCGACACCGCGATCGAAACACAATTCCTCTGGTACCTACGTCATTATGAAAACATACGCTGGAAAGTAAAAACTGACTCACAACTGAACGCGCCATTGATCGTAGTCCACGACACAGACGCGCCAAAAGTACAGAACAAACTGAGCAACCAATACCAGCGACTTGACAGCGCCAAAATGAATTGGTACTGGTTCAAAACAAAAGACATAACACCAGAATACATACTATGGAGAGAGATGAAAAACCCACCAGACGAATATGGCATAACACTCTTCTACAAATACCCCCCAAAATCGTAGAGAGTGGCTCTCTACGATTTTTTAGCTCCCTCCGAGGAATCCACGAAGCATTGGGTGTATTTCCATCATTTGCTCTGATGCTATGTCTTCATAGAGGCGATACATGATGCTTACTGTGAGCAGCAGGCCTGTTCCGCCGACGCCTCCTATTGTTCCAAGGAGGCTTGCTAAGAACGTTAGAAAACCTATAAATGCACCACCGATGACAGTTACCCCTGGGATATATCGTTGCATTACGCGTTCGATGCTGCCTGTGCTTCGCCTGAATCCTGGTATCTGCATGCCTGAGCCTCCGATCTTTGCTGCCACGCTCTTTGCATCCATGCCTGTCGTTTCAATCCAAAAGATGGCAAATACTATTCCGCCGACTATGAGAAATGCCGCGTCTGTTATTACGTGGAGGAATATCTGCCATCCTGCTGGTACTGCTGCTCCGAGGCTTGTGTAGTGCTGATCCACGAGAGAAGGAATCCAGTCGTTTGGGCTGTGTAGTGGTGCAAGGTAGTACATTATTCCGTTGAGTGGCGTGCTACCGCTGTACTCGCCAAAGATGGTTATGCCGCGGCTGTAGAGGACTGTGCCTATCATCTGGATGTTTGCCTGGAGTGCTCGTACGAGGATCATCGGGAGTACGCTTGCATAGATCAGTTTTACAGGGAATCTGCCGCGAGCACCTCTAACAGCGCTATGTGCGAGCGGTATCTCGATTCTTGTGCTCTCGACGTAGACGACCATCAGGAAAATCGCGACTGTGGTGACTAATGCGAGTATACCGCCCTGTATTAGCATATCGCTTGATAATAGGTACTCTACTCCTTCGTTTTGTATGAGGTACACCCATTTTGGTATCAGTCCGATCGGGATTCCTGTTCCTTTGTTGAGTTTCCAGTTGAAGACGCCTGTGATGATCTGTTGTGAGACGCCTGCGATTATGAAGAGTCCTACGCCTGATCCTATCCCCCATTTTGAGACTATTTCATCCATAAATAGGATCAGTACTCCGCCGATGAATATCTGGATGAATAGTATCAGCACTACGATGTTTATGCCGACGCCGAGCGTGGCTGCTATTGCTTCATCAGGTTTTATGAAACCGCCGAATAGTTGTGGGAGCGTTTCAAGTGTGATCATCACGAAGACGAGTAACTTCTGAGCACCCTGGAAGAGTGCCTGTTGATGTGGATCGGAGAGATCCATCCTGATTACGTTTGCACCAACAAGTAGTTGTAAAACGATTGATGCGGTAACGATTGGACCTATTCCGAGGAGTAGGATCGAGCCTGAAGCTCCTGCAAAGAATGCACGGTACATTTCGAAAAGATCGATCGACTCTGCTGAGAGTCCGAAGAGTGGAACGTTTGAAAGTGCAAAGTATAGTATAAGTATTCCGATTGTCCACATCATCCGTGTTTTGAATGGGAGGTGCCCTTCTGGACGTGAGACCGAAGGCAGTCGTAATAGTACTGGTGAAAGGGCTTCGAATATGCTCATCTTGGCCGTTCTCCGTTGGGTTTAGCGGTTGTTTTTTTATTTTGTTGTTATAGATCCACCGACGCTCTCGATCTTGGATTTTGCTCTGGGACTGGCTTCTTCTGCCTGGATCATCATTCTTTTTGTGACTCTGCCTGTGCCGAGCACCTTATCGATTCCCAGGTCTGCGAGGCTCAGATGATAGGAGTCATCTTCCTTTCGTGCTATTCCATCCGATACGAGTTCTTCAATGATCTCATCGAGTTCACTAACGTTCACGATCGTTTTTATTCGTGTTGCTGCGTGACATGTGAACCCGTGTTTGCCCTGTTTCAGTCCCATTTTTGATGTTCTCATTGCATGGTGTTTGTATACACCAGCATTCCCGCGTCCGCCTCGGCTGCCTGCACCTCGTCGGTTCTTGTGGGTGCCGCCGCCGCAAGTGCGAGATCCCCGATATTTCTTAGCTTTTTCCTTGCCCATACATAATCACCAAAATATATATTATTATCT
>Ga0180301_10004574_pt1 | contig 10672 bp, 8 predicted proteins | sample GuaBasSediGuay16_FD_121797 | JGI IMG/M metagenome (GOLD analysis project Ga0180301, IMG submission 121797) | Subseafloor sediment microbial communities from Guaymas Basin, Gulf of California, Mexico - Guay16, Core 4569-2, 12-15 cm | ecosystem: Environmental > Aquatic > Marine > Hydrothermal... | reverse complement strand
CCGAGATCAAATTTATGCCGAGTATTTACCAGCCCCTTACATCTCCGCATTCATAGAGGGCTGCTTGGAAAGTAAAAAGGATGTAACACAAGGTGGCGCAATCTATGACCTTTCAGGTATTTCCTTTATCAATAGCATTGCAAATCTAACGGATTCCCTCTATGTCATTAAAAAATTGATTTTCGAAGAAAAGAAAATAACATTTGCTGAGTTATTAAAGGCAATTGACAAAAATTTTAATGGATACGAAGCACTCCACCGTGAAATACTCAAACTTCCGGGCAAATGGGGTAATGGTTACCAGGAAGTTGATGAGCTTGCTCGATTCATCTCAACTCAACTTTTTAAAGAAACTTATAAGTACAAGACTTACCGGGGCGGCGTTTTCGTTCCTTATGTCATTAGCATGACTACACATACAATTGATGGACGCATCTCCATTGCATCTCCTGATGGTCGTTTGGCTGCAACTCCCTACGCTGCGAGCTGTAACCCCTACAATGTCGAGAAAAATGGGCTTTCTGCCGTTCTCAGATCCGTTGCAGCACTCGACTTTCATCATGTGCTGGGATGTGCCGTCAATGTTAAATTCCATCCAACTGCAATCGGGGAACGCAATGAATTGCGAAAAAAATGGATTGATCTTATCAGAACTTATTTCAAGTTAGGAGGCGCCCAAATACAGCCTACTGTGGTCTCTGTGGAAGATTTACGTAATGCCCAGAAAAATCCAGAACTCTACGGGGATTTAATAGTTAAGGTCGGTGGATACTCCGCCTACTTTACAGAACTTGGGATTGAAATTCAGAATGAAATTATTGCACGAACAGAACATCAATATTCCTAATTAAACCTGCTTGAATATTTGTTTTAAGTGAAATACGCCTTATTTTACAGTAGAATGTCGCCAGCTGTCGCATTGACATCTTAAAATTTCTTTCCATAAATTTACATAAAATTTTATGCTATAAACATAAAAATTTGTAAAATCATTTTATTGTTATAAAATTTAGTAGGTGGAAACAAATCGAGAAGGTCGCGATTTCATTAATCATAGACGACTTTCAATATATTTACGACGTTTCAATCGAAGAAGAAGAAAAGAGAAACGTAGATTTCCGTAAATTACGTTTTAATTTAGCAACAGCATTGTTAGATCTCCATGAACAAATCGGAAAACTTCCCTATTCTAACCTGTGGAATTAATTTTTTTATTTGATTTATAATTTATAGACGTGAAATTTATATGTAAGTGGAGGTGAATTTTCATTACTGCAATCGAAGATCTACTTAAAGAACTCACGAATCCAGATAATTGGTCCTCTGCAAAAATTATCTTTGATTATCTCTCTGATTTCAAATTAAAGAAAAAAGATGATATTGAAATATCCGAAAATGGTCTTGTAAAAGGTCTTATCATTAGACGGAAAAAATAATTCTTCATCATTCCCTTTACAGCAATCCGATATATTGAGTTTAAACGAAAGTCATAGGCTATCTGAATGGATAAAAGGTAATAGATAAGTTTTGAAAAAAACTAAAAGACAATTAATTAAAAAAATTATCCTAACATATTTTTAATTGCATCAATGAGTGGAATAATAATATTCAATCCCACAAATACTGCAATCGTTAGGCTAATTGCAATGAGGAGGGCTTTTTCAAGAGTTAATTCGACCATGTAATCAAGTTCTAAAAAGGATATAAAAACTTCTTAGTTTGCGGAGTTTAAATAATATTTTCAAAACAAAAAGGACATGTTACAAATATTTCTTTTGAATACGTTATGGAGTTACTTACGACTAAATTTTCAGTGTAATATGCTGTCGCCTATTATGGAAGAAGGACTGCTAATTGGTATTGCAATCGTAGCGATATTGATTATTCTTGGAATAATTTTGGGTGTTTTTGATTGGATTGCAGAATCGTTTAGTTCTCTATTTGATCATTTCTAGGCTGTGGCAAGTTTTTTCCGGAATCTAAAAGACATTTATAATTGAAAAGAGATATTCTTTCTTGTGACAAAGGATGTTGTACCCGAGGGAGAGCTACTTTCTCATCTTGAGGCGGATTTGAATGAAGCATGGGAGCAATTAAAGCAACTGAAACAAGCACGAAACCGAGGACAGGTGGGATTGGAGCAATATAAGAACTCTAAATTAGAGTTGGAAAGGCGGATTGATGATTTATCAAAAAGAATTTACTACATAAATAAAGCAAGGAAGCAAATTCCCGATAAAGAAGAAAGGATACTTCAAGAAGCACAATTATTGATGAATGAATATCAGGTAGATTTAATAGATGATCAAATTTCTCATATGCGAATCTATTTAACGATTTCTGTCCATGAAACTTATGTTATCGAAGTGAATTTTAGCAATCCAAAAGTTCCACTGTTCAAAATTCCCGCAGATTTACCTAAACTAATAGGAAATCCCTATGAAACTATTGAATCCCTTAAAACATGGCAAGGCCGCCCCGATCAACATTTAATTAATATCCTTCGAGAAATCGAGCAAAAATTATTAAATTTGGAATTGGCGAAATCCTTGCCAGAACTCGAGTTAGAACGAGGCCGTGTAATGGCTCAAGCTAAAAAATTAGAAGACGAAAAGGCATATAATCAAGCTATGGTTTTTTACAATTATGCTGCTGATATTTCAGAACGGCTTGGCAATCATGCTATCGCAATGGTATGCCGAATGAAGGCAAAAAAGATGGAAGAAGCAATAAAACAAGCAAATCCTTAACTTTTCAATAAACTATTCATGTATAAACATTCAGATTCTGATATTGTTATCTTACTAGTTATTTTATCAGTCAATTTGATAGGAGCTCCTTTAATTAAAACTGCAGGAATCTGTTCATCGCCTTCTCCCATTAATAACTGAGCCGCACTTACTAAATCATCTGCTATAGCACGAAAAGTGATTTGTAATTCCCGTCCATACAGATCTTTTTTTCCTCGGAAATCTTCGACTGGTTCCATCCCTGCAACCCCAATGGCAACCCCAATAGTTCCTCGTCGTAACGGTTGCACTCTACTATCTCCAATTATCACTGCAATTTTCTTATGAAATTTTTTTTCCAGGAAATTTTTTATAGATTGCGCCGATTTCTGGGGATTTCTGGGAAATAACACTACACATCCAGGAGGGGCATTGGAAAAATCAACCCCTGCATTTGCAATCAGAGTATCATTCTTTATTGTCAAAAGAACGCCTTCCACCCCACCTAAAATGACATCTGATTCTTGAATAATAATTTCAACGATTCGGGGGTCCATTTGATATTTATTTCCTAATGTTTCAGCCTTTTCTGAAGGCGAAATCTTCTCTATAATTGAGAAACGCCCTTCAGTAATAGCCAATGGTGTTTCGGCAATCACAATTACGTCTCCATCATCAAGCACCACTTTCGATTCACGAATTGTATTGTAAAGTATTTCTGTAATTGAATCTCCTTCTTTTATAAGAGGTGTTCTTAATGGAATTAAAGTTATGTTTTTCAATGTAAGTCCTCACAAATAAAAAAATTAAGCTGTACATAATTACTAACTAAGACACCTTTAAGATTTATCGGTTTTAGCTTGCAAACGTAAGGCTTCTGAAATTTTTACAATATCTCGTGTAACACCCACATCATGGGTCCTTATAATATGTGCACCATTATACACCGCAATTGCAGTAGCGGCTAAGCTTCCTATTAATCGATCAGCAGGATTGGGCTTTTGAAGAATATCTCCAATGAATGATTTCCTTGAAATTCCGACTAAAATAGGTTTATTGAATTTTCGTAATTCCTCTAGCTGATTTATAATTGCTAAATTAAATTGATAAAGTTTAGTTGGGATCCAACGTCCAATACCGGGATCAATTATTATTTTCCCCGGCTCTATCCCGTTCTCAATGGCGTATGTGATCGATTTTTGTAAAGCAGCCTTGATTTCGTTCATTGTAAGCCGATCACCAGGTTTATCCTGTGTTGCCATAAGAATCAACGGACAATCAAATTCTTTTGCTATTTTAACTAATTTTGGGTCAGTCTGTAACGCACTAACGTCATTTATAATATGACATCCGAGATCCAAAGCCTCTTTCGCTACTTCGGCATATTGGGTATCTATCGAGATGGGAATTGATACCGCATCTAAAAGCGCTTTAATAGCAGGTATGACACGCTCTTTCTCAGTTTTAATGGAAATTGTATGAACTCCAGGGGCAGTTGAGCGCCCTCCCACATCTAAGATATCGCATCCCTCCCGAACCATATTCTGAGCTATTTCCACGATTTCAGTAAGGTTATGATATACTGAACCTTGGTAAAATGATTCTGGACTTAAATTAATTATGCCCATAAGCCTCGTAGGAGCCTCATCACCTATAGGAATTCCCGCAATTTCAGCATAAATTTTCATACCACTTTCCTTCTTGTTCGTCTATTTTAAAGTTTATCATGTGAGACTATTTGTTATCGTATACCACCTATGAGAAAGAAAAATAGAAAAATTAATCGAAAAAAAGGAAAAAAAGAATTAAATAGAACTTTCTTGTTTTCGCGTGAGAAGAACAATCCCGAGTAACATGGAGATGCCGAATAATAGTAGTAACATATTATAACCTGGGATCCCTTGTCCTGATGGATCTATGGGGGCATAATCGACATAATATGTTAATTGTTCGGCATATGCTGCAACCACCGCTATTTTTGCACTTGCCAAGTTGGGAATCGCCAATGTTAAGTTCGGCAACTGGAGATATTGATTATTCGTTTGAATTGTGAAATTTGCAAGGGCAGAGGTCCAATCCGAACCATTCCAATACTTCGAGTCATTTTCTCTAAGAAGCGTGAAATATATTGTCCCAGTCGCCCCTATAATTAGGTATTCGGAATTCCCATCGGCATTGGTATCGATGTAAATTGTGTATTGATGATTAATGTCTATTTGAACATTAGCCTCAAATTCTATTTGGAGTGAATTCCCCGAAATCGTTACATTTAGAATATCGATTTCATCGCGAAAATTACCGAGAGTGCCTGTCCAAGGTTTTGAGGGATCGGTCGCTTGCCAAACATCGTCCTTCGGGTCCGACATCGGTATAGCACTCCATCCACAAGGCGAATCCACAGCCATTACAGGTACTGTTAGATAAAAGGAGAGTACCAGCAAACTGAGTACGCTAAAATAAGGAATTACTTTCTTCATACTTAACATCTCAGAAAAACCATTGTCTATGTAACTAACTTACGAAAAATACTAATGCTTTTAAGGAATTTTTATTTATAAATGTTGTCAGCTGTTAGGTATCCTTAACGAATATAATATATATCTTGATTTCTTACGAAATCTTACTAAATGTTATATCTTTATTTTGAATTTACTACCATATTGTGCTCTGGAGCGTGATTTAATATCTTGAATTATTATTTCTGGTTTATCCTTACAAATTAAATTTCAATTTGACTTTCGATAAAGGTGATTTTAACTCCGCCATACGTATTTTTATTAATGAAATAAATCCAATTCAAACTATACTGGTCGGAACACAGGAGAGTGGCTATCATGGTTATTCCAAAAGTGCGTTGGATCATCGAGGACATGGTGCTCTATCTTATTTTGGTCCAATATGTCCTTCACGTGTTTGCGCAGTAACGCATTTTAGTCCTACATTCTCTAAGAGGCTTTTAACAGTTTTCATTTCTTGAGGGGATGGATAAGACATTTTCAGGAGAGAACTACGAAATTCAGGGCGATAATCTAGAATGCACACTTGAATAGAGGGATCTATCTTACATAAACGTTCTGCCCAGTTTGATAATTCTTCGACACGTCTTTCTTCATTAGGATAAAAGATTTCATTGTAAGGTAGTCCAACTCCCATAAATATCTTCTCTGGATAGTAGTGATCTGCTATGTATTTAACGCAATTCCATGCTGTATCTAAGTATTTCTGAGCTAATTCTTTATCTGTCAAACAAGTAATCTTGAGAAAAGTTTCAAGCGTGACAGCTTTGAGATCTGGTCCAATATCAGTCATACCTGCCGCTACTAATTCATCAATATAATCAGATGTAAGAATAGATGCGTTTGTATCAAGATGGATGCGAGCTTGTTTATCGGGATTTAAAAGTGATAATTTCTTAAAGAATCGTATCAGCCAAGGACGATTTAAGGTACTTTCCCCTCCTGAGATTGCCATTCGATTTACTTGATAGCGCCGACGAAACGCAGTCAATTGAAGCGCTGCATTCTCGGGAGTAATTGGGCGTGTTTGACTTTTATAGGTAACATGAAAGTTTTGACAAGTTCGGCATCTAAAATTGCATCCTGCCGCGAAACAGGCGACTTCAATGTAACCTCGTTTTGATTTTAAATGCCAAGGCGTGCCAACTCCACCGACTGGGTGCGGACTAAATCCATTTATAATGCGTCGTGGGACATAATTCTCTGAAAGCTGAGTTTGAATAACCATTCCTTGCCGAACGGGTGTATGACAGGAAGGAACAATTACTCCATCAGCTAAAACACTACAACTCTGACAACCACCCGTTTCACAAGGTGCGAAGAGAGCATCTTTTTCTGGATAGCGAGTCACGTTAAATCCTATGAGTTCTAAGGCTTTTTTAATGGTTATTCCTTCAAAAATCTCATACGATACATCATCAACTATAATCTTGATCGTCTTTGATGGCTTTATCAGCTCTGGTTCAATCGCTTCATATGGGCATCCGAGATAGCAAGACTTACAACCAACGCAATAATTTGGACTAGGGCAGCGTATAATTTTCGAACAAAAATTGCAACCACGACATTTTGATTCATTTTTTTTATATTTCTCAAGTAATTGCAAAATTAATCGCACCCAAAGAATAATTGTGCTGCCATGGAAATAAATAATGATGTTAAAAAAGAGATCTGCAGTTATTATTCAAAAAATTCTTTTGGGAGCATCCGTTTTCGATAGTCATCGATAGAAAAGCATGGTTTGTCGAAGACCTTTTTGTGATTAGTATTTTTTTCTGTTCTACTAATTAAGGAAGTGTTTTCGTTCGTCATAGCTCACACATACTTCTCAACAAATCCATAATAACTTTTTTCTCCTTGTTTATGGATATTTTCAGTTTTATTTTCTTCAGATCTTTATAGAAAAATGTTAAAAAAATCGGAATGTTTTTTCCAGATAGAGTTTAATGAATATCGCCTTTAATTGCTGCTCATTCTTAAGTTTTTGCTGGATATCAGCCTTCCACCGTCCTTTGAAGGCACAATTCCCACAATGTTCTTGACAAGTATCGCAGAACGGTTCTCCTTTAATACTATCACTCCGAGTACATCCAATGACCTTATCTAAATCCGTATAGAAAATAATCGTATCCATGCTCTCATCTCAACATAGTGAATTACTCTATTTTCCCCTCTTATAATAAATTAAAATGAGTAGAGAATATTCTGGTATTTTAAAGAAAAATTTTGGAGAAATTCTTAAAAGAGAAATTTTTTAATTAGGTTACTGAATTGAGATATAAATGGATTTCAAAAATAATTGTCAATGGTTAGGTAATTTTAATGGCGGAAAAAGATAATGATAAGGAAGCATTTTCCTTCAATCTCATATATTTCATCATTCTGTTCTTTGCGATGGCTTGGTTTAGTTTATTTCCTTCCGTACTCTTTGGATATTGGTTTTTTCTTACGTTCCCATTCACAATTTCCCTCCCCTATCTTCTTTTGATGATTCCGCTTTTTTTAATACTCTATGGAATCGCTTTAATCAGTTCCATGATTTCTGCAAAAATAGGTGTTTGGATTGTTTATAAACGTTTAACACCGCCAATTCCTGGATCTTACCCACTAACTTTGAAAAATCGTCATACTCGCGCTTTTGTGCTCACAGGAAATGTGAGAAATTTTGGTAGGTGGTTACATTATTTTTTTCACCTAAATTTCTTACGAGCCTTTTGGCTTCGTCGATGCGGTTTAAAAATTGGGAAAAATGTAAAGTTAGGACGTTATGTCCAAGATGACGACTTAATAGAAATCGGTGATAACACCTTTTTAGCTAAAGAATGTGTTATTTCTGGGCATTTAATGGATCAAACTCATTTAACAATAAATCGAACGATAATCGGAAAGAATGTGATAATGGAAAATATCTCAGGATCGGTAGGGGGTACAGTAGGCGATAATTCTATCTTTCTACATGTTACAGGTGCGATGAAAGGCCAAATTTGCCGTGGAAACGCGATTTATCAAGGAGTACCTTGTAAAAAAGTCAGAGATAATGACTTAACTCCTGAACAAATCAAAGAGTTAAAAGAAAAAATCCGAAAAATTGATAAAACCGATTTTATTAAGCAAAAAAATGCGCCTATTAAGATCAATGAGAAAAAATTATTTTTCATGAAATTTCTCATAGTTCTGGGGGGCGCCATCTTAGGATTGATTGTTCCTGTTCTGTATTACTTTTTCTTCAAGACGTTTTATTCTCCAACAAACCAATTTTGGAATATTTTATTATTGAGTCTAATTCCCTTTATTTTTGTCATTGCAATCGGCTTTTTCATTGCAGGAACCATCCTTTTTGTGAAAATATTTCTCGTTTATTATGAGAGGAAAGTAGAAATCCCAGAAGGGGAATATGAACTTGATGATCCCCGCGCAAAAATCTTTAAAATCAAGTATATGCTCCGCCTCTTCGGGTTGCGAATCTTTCGCGGAACCCCATTTAAAATTGCCGATACATTCGCTCTACGGATCTGGGGAAACGTAAAAATAGGCGCCAACGTGAAAATGGATGATGCAACTGTCGACCCTCAATATCTAGAAGTCGGAGATTTCAGTCAAATTGCTGCAGGTGCGCGCGTTCATACTCATGATATTATAAAAGGAAAATTATATATTAAAAAAGTAATTATCGGGAAAAATGTCATTGTAGGATCTTTTGGACACATTAAACCTGGTGTTGAAATTGCCGATGGATCGATGATTGCAGTGGCTGCTTGGATGCGAAAAAACCGAAAGTGCAAACGTCCTGCTCTTTGGGTTGGGAAGCCTGCGTTCGAACTCCCTTTAGATGTTATTACCAAAGCTGCTCGCTTAGAAGGAAAGTATGTTGATTAATGACGAAAACATCGGATTCCCGTAAAAACCATAGGAATGCCACGTTCATTCGCTGCCGCAATAACTTCTTGATCTCGTATTGATCCACCTGGCTCAATTATCGCTACTATTCCTGCATCTGCGGCGGCATCGATTGAGTCCCGAAAGGGAAAAAATGCATCTGAGGCTAAAACTGACCCTTCTGCCTCCTCACCTGCTTTCATAATGGCTAATTTGACTGAATCAATACGACTCATCTGTCCTGCACCAATTCCTGTAGTATGCTTAGCTTTTACCAATAAAATCGCATTTGATTTAATATGCCTTATCACTTTCCAGGCAAAGAGAAGAGAATCCAACTGTTCTGCAGAAGGGCGTTTTTCCGTGACATACTTTAGATCGTCCAAAGTTACCTGTTTAATATCTCTATCTTGTATAAGAACGCCTCCAACAACTTTTTTCCAATCCCAGGAAGGTTGAGGTGGCGTGAGCGTTCCTGTAACCAACAATCGCAAATTTTGCTTTATTTTTAATACTTTAAGAGCACTTTCTTTGAATTCTGGTGCGATAACGGCTTCTACAAAGGTTTTTACAATCTCTTTTGCTGTATCTTCATCAACTGTTCTATTAAAAGCTACAATACTCCCAAAAGCAGAGAGGGGATCTGTCTTATGCGCTAATTTATATGCTTCAAAAATATTTTTACCAAGGGCAAATCCACATGGATTAGTATGTTTAATTATAGCCGCTGCAGGGTCCTCAAACTCTTTTACCATCTCTAATGCCGCGTTTATATCGTAAATATTATTATAAGACAATTGTTTACCATGAATTTGTTTCGCATTAGAAACGCAAGGTTCTATAATATTCAATTCAGTATAAAATGCCGCTTCTTGATGAGGATTTTCTCCATACCGTAAATCTTGGAGTTTCCTGAAGGTAAGAGTGAGTAAGGGAGGAAATTTTTCAGATGTCTTTAGGAATTGTTGCGACAAATAACCATAAATATAACTATCATATTCCATTGTGTGACGAAAGGCTTCCACCGCAAGTTGGCGACGCGTATTTAAACTAATTTTTCCGTGATTCTGTTCTAATTCAGCCAAAATTTTCGTATAATTTTTAGGATTAACAATAACTACCACGCCTTCAAAATTTTTTGCGGCAGCTCGAATAAGTGTAGGGCCACCAATATCTATTTGCTCAATTGCATCCTCTAATCTTACGCCTTTTTTTTCAATAGTTTCCTTAAATGGATAGAGATTAACTACCACCATATCAATTGGCGTAATTTCATATTTTTCCAATTCCTTTAGATGCGTCTCCTTATCTCTCCTGGCTAATATTGCTCCATGAATTCTGGGATGTAATGTTTTTACCCGCCCATCCATCATTTCAGGAAACTGAGTAATATCTGATACTTTAATGATAGACAAACCTGCTTCTTGTAATGTTCTATAAGTACCACCCGTAGAAATAATCTCAATACCTCTTGCATATAACTTTTTTGCGAACTCAACTAAGCCGCTTTTGTCTGAAACACTCATCAATGCCCTCTTAATCTGTAACATT
>Ga0180301_10004573_pt1 | contig 10674 bp, 8 predicted proteins | sample GuaBasSediGuay16_FD_121797 | JGI IMG/M metagenome (GOLD analysis project Ga0180301, IMG submission 121797) | Subseafloor sediment microbial communities from Guaymas Basin, Gulf of California, Mexico - Guay16, Core 4569-2, 12-15 cm | ecosystem: Environmental > Aquatic > Marine > Hydrothermal... | reverse complement strand
GTTTGGGGCGTTATAATAGGTGTAGGCATAGCCGTACCAGTTGTAGTAGTCGCCATTATTGTCCTGCGACGAAAAAGAAAAATGAGGATGGCGGAAGCTTAAGGTGAAAACTCATCCCCCTCTTTTTTATAATGGGCTAACAAGCGATTCATTTTTGGATGTTAAAGTAAACATTCGCTGGACCTAAGCCGCCTAGAACGTCCATGCAAACCTTAAAAACCGTTGTCATTCCATCTAAATTATCTTCTCAGCCAGCTTTTCCTTGAATCTATGATACAACTGGTCTTATGTTCAATAGCTTGCATACTTCTAGAAGTTCCTTTGAGATGTCGCCATAAACGATCGCGTAATGTTGGCTCATCAAGTTTTGCCCGAAGTGACGTGCATCTCCATCTAATATTACTTTCATAGCAGGATAAGGTGGGCAACCCACTTCATGGAATTTTTCCGGTAACTCAACAGTACCAACTGCAATATGCATCTTGTACCCATCTTTATCCGATGCTAATCTAGCTAGAGTAACTTTTCCTAGCTTATAGGGCGAGGTTGTTAGTAAACCTTCGTATAGGGCTGTATGTCTTTCAATATGTGGTTTACCATATAGCAATGACAAGGGGGCAAAACCACAGGCGCCTAGAAGTACAGCTTTTCCTTTTATGTCGTGGACATCGCCGTAGCTTGTTGTTTTACCTGATATATAGTGCATTATGAGCTGAGTTATTATTAATGGGACATCCCCCTCGCATGAACAAGGTAGCTCATCTGCAAGTATTGATAGAGGCACGCATGGAACCATTTTATAGTAGCGAGAAAGTTCATATTGGCACTTAACTACAAGCGCATCCCAGCCGAAATCCCTCGCTAAACTCTTTAAGGCAAGGTACATTTTAGCTGCATTCTCAATATCTTTGTCTGAAACCCTTTCTGAAATTTCCCATTGAGCCTTTAGATCCTTTGCTAGACTCTTAGCTTCTTCATCTTTAATTTCATCCATTTTCTTGATGAGCACATATTGACCTAAATGATCAATTTCTGGCCCTATTTTGGCTCTTAACTTAACATGGTCGAACGTTCCAGTATACATGCCCATAGATGCATAACCTAACAAACCTACCTTTGACGTAGCTAACCTGCTTACACAATGGGCTGCACGTGCGAATGATTCAATCTCTCTCTTAACTTCCTCATCATCCGGCATTCCCCATATGAACTTAAACTTCGCTCCCATCTCTTCAAGCGTTTCTTTAACTACAGCTGCGCCGGGCAGAGGAGTCATCGTTAGCAGTTCATCTTTCTCCTTGAACATTGTATGACCCCATAGCAAGATTGGCTTATCAAGGAATTCTCTTAACACTGCGATTGCGTTTGGAGCTTCAATCCATGAAACTACCACTGCAATAATGAAGTCCCAATCACTTTTTTTTAAGGAAGCAACAGCATTTTTCGCATCTTCGTACACTATGACTTTTTCTCTGCAGGCTAGCGTTACACCGGCAGCTTCAGCAGCTTCTTGAGATCTCTTAATTAGGTGATCTACTATTTCACTTGGATAATCGGGGTAGCTAAAAGCCACAAAAGCTGCACTTATTGATTTTTCTTCCATTAATTAACCTCCTTTTAATGATTAAAATTTAATTAACAAATTAATGATAGTATGGTATAATTTTTAAGTTTTACGGATTCTAGTACAACGGCAGATATGAAAGATGCGTAGGCAGATCAGCTATGAAGCTCCCCCCACGCAACCTAAACGAGAAACACTTCATTAAACCTTTATTAGAGAAGCTGATGGAACAAAATGCCAGATCCAAAACTGTCCTGTTGTTGCTTAGTATAACTTATCTAAGATTCGGAAGGCAATGAAGGAATATGACGCAGAGCCAGTCATACCATACAGGAAAAACTTCAAGGTTAGAAGTGTCTTAAAGGTTGGAGAAGACTTCATAGTTTGCGGGTTAAGCGTCTAATAAACTCTTTAAGAAGCGGGTAAGCATAGAAGGGTTTTCAGCAGAGTAAAGAATGGCTCCTCCTAGACTATGTAAGAGTCAGCTGTGACTTAGAGTTCCACGCTTGAACCCGCATGCTCTAGCCATCTTTCTATTCCTTTTCAGCAGTGATGAAATCCTCTGGTCGCTTGGAAAGCGAAGCAGATGCTTCAGCAGCTGAACCTTCAACATGAAAACCGTGTCATAAGGCTTCTTATCGGCAACCTCCCCATGATGAAGAGATATCAAGAGCCCACGAATAGAACCAAGTTCAACGAATAAAGCACTTGTTTAATGCCTAAAGTTTTCATAAATAATGTAACCAAAAAACAACAATTAATTAATTTCTAAATAGCCTAGCGCGTAAAATCTCAGATCCATTTTCCAAAAATTGGGGCTGAAATCCCTAGGGGATGTATATCCCCGAAATTTTTATATAATTTAAAACCAAAGCTTATTTTTGGTCAAAATGAGTTTCCGTCGGTTTATCTTTAAGAGAATAATGTTCCTTATTCCCACATTCATAGGAGTTACCGCTGCCATCTTTATTGTAATGAATGTTGTGGGAAACCCCATAGCTATTTTGTTACAGCGCGGTCATAGTGCATATGGAGGTTACTTATACCCAGAGCAATTTGAGAGGATGAAACAACTCTATGGACTTGATAAGCCAGTCTGGGAGCGGTATTTCATTTGGTTATTTAACATTTTACATGGGGAGTTTGGCTTTTCATTTTTTCAAGGACGTGATGTATTAGGTATCATATTAGATTACCTACCATTCACTCTTGAACTTCAAGTATTAGCACTAATAGAAACGCTGATGATAGCCATTCCTATGGGGGTATATGCGGCCTTAAACCAATATTCAAAAGTAGACTTTGGCTTTCTCTTCTTAGTACTCCTAGGAGCATCACTACCGTTCTTTTGGTTTGCACTCTTACTTCTAATATTGTTTTCAGGATACTTGGGTTGGCTTCCCTCTTTTGGGGCTTTTTCGTTAGACAATTATCTCTTCGGTAATGTGGTCTTAGACCATTTATGGCATTTGATTTTACCAGTTAATGTTATGTGCTTTGTTTCTTTGGCATATGTTATGCGCGTAATTAGGGAAAATATGTTAGAGATTATAAAAGAAGATTACATAATAGCCTTAAAGGCTCTCGGACTTAAGAATAGAGTAATTATATTTAAGCATGCCTTGCGGGCTGCAATACTTCCTATCGTTGCCCAATTAGGTCCGATACTAGGATCGTTGGTTATCGGCTCATCGGTTGTAGAAACTATTTTCGGTTGGCCAGGAATAGGTTTTCTTTTCGTCAAGTCTCTTCTCAACATGGATTTTCCAGTTTCCATGGGAATAATTGTAATTTATTCAATTATAGTCTTGGCTGGTAATCTGATCTCGGATGTGCTCCATGCCATTATTGACCGGAGGGTTACATTAGAATGAGATTTTCCCTTTTCAGTAAGAAAGAAAAACGTCAAAAGGGATTAGGTCGATGGGAATTAGCTTGGCTTAGATTCAAAGAAAATAAATTCGCCCTCACAGGGTGTTTTCTGGTTGGTATCCAATGCTTCTTTGCTATCTTCGCTCCGATCATAACGCCCTACAGCCTTGATAGCGAGTGGTACACACAGGGGCTAATAAATGTTCCTCCTAGTTTAGAACATCCCTTCGGCATTGATAAGCTGGGACGAGATGTATTCACGTGGACAATATATGGAGCAAGAACAGCCCTATACGTAGGACTGCTTTCAACAGCAATAACTTTTGCAATCGCACTTCTTGTGGGATTAGTTTCAGGTTATTTAGGTGGGCTAGTAGACGAAATTCTAATGAGGTTTACTGATGCACTCATGATATTTCCGTCGTATCTTTTCATTCTTCTCCTGATTAAGATATTAGGTGAATTAGCATACGGTTTTTCAATAACCTTTATTGCTATACTTATTGGGTTATTTGGCTGGCCTGGCGATGCGAGAATAGTACGAGGACAAGTTAAGATGCTTAAAGGTATGGATTTTGTTGAAGGATGCATAGCTCTTGGTGTTAGCCAAACTAGAATAATATTTAAACATATCTTACCAGGCGTAATTCCTATACTTGTAGTGAGTAATATGACAGGGATAGGATGGAGAATAATGGAGGTCGCATCAATAACTTTTCTGGGTTTTGGTGATCCGACGATATGTGATTGGGGCGCAATGATGAATCTGGGGCGAGATGTATTAATAAGTGCTTGGTGGCAAACGGTATTTCCAGGTTTCTTTTTGTTCCTTACTGTACTGGGATTTAATATGATTGCAGACGGATTAGCCGATGCACTTAATCCGCGATTAGTAAGGTAGTTCAAATATGAAAGATGAAATTTTGTTGAATGTGGTTGGGCTTAAAGTTTATTTCTATACGCGTGCTGGAGTAGTAAGAGCTGTCGATGGCGTTAACTTCAACGTTAGACAAAAAGAAACATTAGGTTTAATAGGTGAGTCAGGGTCCGGTAAGAGCGTCACTTGTCTCTCCATTTTGCGGATCGTTCCAAATCCCGGCAAAATTATATCCGGAAAAATTCTTTATAAAGGTGAGGATCTATTAGAAAAAGATGAATCAGAAATGTTAAACATTCGTGGTAAAGAGATAGCAATGATTTTTCAAGATCCTGCAACATCATTAGATCCGCTTTTCACGATAGGAGATCAATTAGCGGAGGTAATACGGCTTCATCGAAAAGTAGATAAAAAAGAAGCGGAAAAACTAGCTATAGAACTGCTGCAAACAGTAGGAATTCCTGATGCTGAATCAAAGATTCGAAATTATCCTTGGGAGCTCAGCGGAGGTATGCGGCAACGCATAGCTATTGCTCGAGCTTTAGCATGCAAGCCTCGACTTTTACTCGCTGATGAGCCAACTACTAATCTTGATGTTACGATACAAGCTCAAATTCTAGACTTTCTGAAAGAATTGAAGGAAAAATTTGGTATGACTTTAGTTTTAGTGAGTCATGATATGGGAGTGGTATATGAGATGGCAGATAGAGTTGCCGTTCTATATGCAGGCCGTACTTGTGAAATAGCGGATAAAAATACGATCTTCAGAGAAGCAAAACATCCTTACACGGAAGCACTCATAACCTCTGTCCCTCGAATAGGTGTTAGAAGAGAGAGTCTTAAGGTCATACCCGGGGAGGTTCCGGATCTCGTAAATCCCCCGTCGGGATGCAGATTTCATCCCCGATGCAAGTATGCGGAGCCTATCTGTAGAAAGGAGCAACCTCCACTAATAGATCTTGGAGGCGGACACCTCGTTGCATGTCATCTCTACAAGTAGCAAAGTTAATAACTCTGAGCATTTGATAGAAGTAAAAGGACTAGTTAAATACTTCCCCGTTTTGTCAAGGGGAATTATAAGGACGAAGCGTATAGGCTGGGTACATGCTGTAGATAATGTAAGTTTTCACATTGATGAAGGAGAAACATTAGGTTTAGTTGGTGAAAGCGGTTGCGGCAAGACTACTCTTGCTAGAACCATCCTCTATTTAATACCTCCAACATCTGGTACGGTATATTTTGATGGGGAAAACGTATTCGAAGTTTTTAAGTCGGGAGATAAAAGCAAAATAATGGAGTTACGAAGGAAAATGCAGATATTATTCCAAAATCCTTATACATTTCTAGATCCGAGAATGACTGTTAAAGAAATATTAAGTGAACCGTTTGAAGTTCACGGCGTTCTGGATAAAGAAAAAATAACAGATGCAGTATTTAAACTCTTAGACATGGTAGGTTTGGAGCCTTATCACGCTGATAGATATCCACACGAATTTAGTGGTGGTCAAAGACGGAGAATTAGCATAGCTAGAGCTTTAGCATTAGAGCCTAAATTCCTTATTTTGGATGAGCCAGTAGCCTCACTTGACATGTCAATTAGATCTCAGATCTTAAAATTGCTGATAAAACTGCAACAAGAAAAGAAATTAACTTATCTTTGCATATCCCATGATTTAAATTCAATTCTTCATGTAAGTGATAGAGTAGCAGTTATGTACTTGGGAAAGTTTGTGGAAATAGCCGACGTTGAAACCATATTTAAAAAACCAGCGCATCCGTACACTAAAGCGCTTATCTCAGCAGTTCCTGTTATAGATCCTAAGACGGGAAGAGAAAGAATAATCTTGCAAGGTGAAGTGCCTAGTGCTATTAATCCACCGAAAGGTTGCAGATTCCATCCAAGATGCCCCCATACAAAAGATATATGTAAAAAGAGAGAGCCGCAATTGGTGGAAATAGAGAAAGGTCATTTATGTGCTTGCCATCTAGTCTCCGGATAAGATGTCTTGAAGGGATTAAGAATGAATGCGAGAGAATCGTATAAGAGGAGAAAAGAATTAGTTAGAGCCGCCTTAGAAGAGAGGGGATTTGACGTAGCAATATTTGTAAGCGAAGCACCATGCGATAACGGACATCCTCCCCCTCCAAATCTTCTTTATATGTGTGGCATTGCATATGAGGAGGTACGTACGCCGAAACTCTGGCCAATAAATGGTGACCCAATGGCGTATATACTGGATAAAAATGGAACAACAAGCATCGTTGTCACCCCTTTAAATGGTGGTAAAGAAGCTTTCGAGCTGCCTGAATACTTCGATCATGTTGTTTGTGTAGAGATAGGGATAGATAAACTTTCTTACTTCGAAAGTTACGTAAAAGCAATTAAAGAATGCATCGAGAAGTTTCATCCAAAGGGGAAGATAGGTATAGATTTAACAACGACTAGTGCCATGTTTGCCTCTCTACTAGGGAAAGCCCTAAAAATACCAATGACAGAAAATGTAGATATACACGACATCATTTATAAGCTTAGACTTATCAAAGACGACTATGAGCTTGCCGAGATTAGTAGGGCAATAGATATTACAGAAAAAATGATAATGGAAGTGGCAGAGAAGGCTAAACCTGGCGTAAGCAAGAATAAATTGATAAAACAGGCACAGGCACGTGCGATAATGGAAGGAGCCATCCATTCATTTCCAAATTTCTTAGAATTGGAAAGAAGAGATATAATAAAATACGGAGATCTGCTTTTTCTAGATGGCGGCTGCAGGATGCCGTCAGGCTACTTTTCAGACATGTGTAGAGTTATTCCAGTAGCAGGAGCTCTCACACCAAAAATTAAGGACTTCCTAGAAAAGAAAATCCAGGTTCACAAAAGTATTCTTAAATTTTTCAGGGAGGGCGTTTGCCCAGCTGATATAGTTTCTGAAACTAATAAACTTCATAGGGAGTTGGGATGGGAACCCATTACATTCTTTGGTCATCATGTTGGACTGGAAATTCACGACGTTCCGGATCTTTTTCAAAAATTATATAAACAGCCATTACGAAGTGGAATGGTATTAACCTATGAACCGGTTGCCATAGACAAGAAAGCGAGACTAGGTTGCATTATGGAAGATGAAATTCTGGTCACTCCAAATGGTGGCAAGGTAATGAGTAGTTTAGCGTGGGATTTCCTTTGGTAGCGCACATGAAGGCACTAAATAGGTCTTAAATAATCTTTAAGCACCTAAAGTACGATTCTAAGCTAGAAATAGAATTACTCACTTATGAATGGTGATAAACAAAAGACTTTTATGTCGCTTTAATTTTTTTAACATCAGTATAAGTATGCTATATTAAATATATGTGGAGTGATGAAAAAATGGTCGCGATAAGCGACATCACTTATGTGACCGTATATAAGGATGAGGAGAAAAAACACGCTGTCAATCAAGTCAATGTTAAACAATTAAAAAACGGCGACGTAGTTATGGTATTCAATGAAGAAAGAGGGCCAATCCACGCAGATACCGGGCAAACATGTTTAATAAGATCTAAAGATGGAGGAATGACTTGGGATCCGTCAACTAAGGTAGTAGTCCTACCGTATAATGAATATTACGGTAACTGGGACTGCGGCTTGGCTCAACTCTCAGATGGCACCCTCATAGTTAACGTTTCTGTATGTGCATATTTCAAACCGGGAATAATAGATCGAGAACTTGCCGAGTTTGCTCAAAGAGAACTTGGAGAGGAACAGAGCAGATACCTCGATCTATTATATAGAGAATTCATCCTGAGGGGAAATGGTTGGGTTGGAACCGTTGTTCTGAAATCTAAGGACAATGGGTATACGTGGAGTCATCCTATTCCAGTCAATGCTAGACCTCTAAAACATGCAGGCAATAGACTCGGCGTTCTTGAATTGCCAAATAAAACCTTACTTTTGGGTGTTTATGGAAGAATTACAGGATACGGAGAAGCAGGAGAATACGAAACCTCACGCGCCGCTCTTCTAAGATCCGACGACTATGGAGATAATTGGGAATATTACTCAACCATTGCATATGATCCAGCTAGCATTCTTAACTTTACCGAACCAGCTTTAATTCGTCTTGAAGACGGTCGTCTTCTTTGCATGTTAAGGGTTGAAGCAAGGCCTTCTGGAAGAGCTCTTCACATGATGTATACGATTTCGGAGAACGATGGGGAATACTGGAGTAGACCAAAACCAACAAACATATGGGGGTACCCTGCTGAAATAATTCAATTACAAGATGGCCGATATCTTATGGTCTATGGATATAGAAGACCGCCTTGGGGAGTTCGCGGCTGCATCTCGGAAGATGGTATAACTTGGGACGTTAAAAATGAGTTTATCATAAGGAAAGGCGGTGTTGCTTCACCAAAGGAGAGGCTGCAATATTGGCATATAGGTTATCCCAGCTGCTGTCAGCTTAAAGATGGCACAATCCTTGTCGCTTATCACGTCTACAGTGACGATAAACCGCCCATTCAATACATTGAATGCGCTATGTTCGAACTTAAGGATTAGAGTATATAAAGGTCCATAAGTTAATGTTTTCAAACAGGAGCCAACGCCTGCGAATGAATCCGTCGCTCACTTTAGACAATGTTGTTTCCCCTTATATATCAAATGCAAGCTACGAAATATGCTCGAAAAATGGCTGAAATCGCGCTATGCTTGCTTGCGTAATCTCATAGATGAAAAGAGCGCTGAACACCCATTATTTCGGAATACAATATGCAAGGGAAATAGATATGAATTAAAACCTGAGGTCTTTTTCTATTGTACTTCAGATTTAGAGAGAAGACTCATAGCTTCGAGAACAATGATGATTTTCCACTAACGATTCTTTGGGTACATGCTTATCCGAGGGATACGGAAGAGAAAACCCTTGGCTAGAGATACAACTTAGCCTTAAGAATTCAGAGAGATGGTGGAGAGAAATGAAAAAGGCAATCGTTATTGACTTTTTTATAATCCTGTTCATTGGAATTGGGATGTCATTACTAGTGGGCGTATTGCCTTTCTATGGAGAAAGCCTCAAATTATCGAAATTCGAATTAGGGGTCATTATATCTTTAACATTTTTGTCCAATTTTGTTGCGGGTCCAATTTGGGGCGAGCTATCAGATCGATATGGCTGTAGAAAACCTTTTATAATTGCCAGCTTAATAACTGGGGGTTTTTTGGTTATGTTAACTAGCTTTTGCACTAATGCAATAAGCTTAGGCGTGATCATATTTCTCGGGAATCTTGTAATTGCATCAGTTAATTCTTTGTTGGTTCCTATACTTACAGATATCATCGAAAAATCAAGAACTGGCGCAGTAATAGGAATGTATGTTAGTGGCGGGGGGATTACATCGGTTATCGGTTTAGCCCTTTCAGGCCTACTAATAGAAATCTTCGGTTACACATGTGTGTTAACTGTGGCTGGTTTATTTTTATGGCTTGGAGGGCTAACCCTGCTTGGGTTTAAAGAAATAAAGTTTAAATCAAAAAATGTGGGAAAAATTGTTGATCTATTTAGCCCTTTTCTTAACCTTATTAAGCCAAGAACATTTTTAGATAAATATTGTGTTTGCACTATCATATTAGGTATAGCAGATGCAGTAGTTTTTTCGCTTATACTGCTTTTTTTGGAGCAAGTTATCGGTGTAAGCAAGGCAATTGCTACATTTCTTTTAGCTCTCGGCCCGCTTATGAGAACCTTTATAGCTCTATTTTTAGGAAATGCTATAAACAAATATAGCGTCCGAAAGGTTCTAGATATTGGAATGATTGGTATTCCATTAGCTTACCTTGCAGTAGCGCTTTCTCCTAACATGGTAACAGCGGCGCTTTCGCTAGCATGTGAGGGGGGCGTATGGGGCATATACTATTTTGGATCACAATTTTTATTTGCCTCGGTTTTAGAAAGAGAAAGAAAAGGCGAATACATGGGATTATTGAACGGTTCATGGTGCTTAGGTTGGCTGCTTGGATCTCTTCTCGAAGGAGGTCTACTTACAAAGTTTTCTTTTAGATATACGTATTTATTCGGAAGTTTAGTAGCGCTTTCGGGGGCGATAATTTATTCTTTATATGTCAGGTCAGACATAAACTTCTGACGCAAACAGGAGCGTTTTATTGTGGGGAATACGAACTGTTGAGGAAGCCAAAACTATTAGAAAAACTGTGGTCAGACTTATTTATCTAGAAAGGTGATTGGAATTATTACCCTAAAACAAGCGAATCTCACAAAGAGTTGAAGGTGATAGTGAAAGGCTTGGCGGTGGCTTTCAGCCTTTTTATCCTATTTTAGTTCTTTTTGGGCAAAACTAAAAATATGGGTTCTTGATGAAC